>Ga0226835_1000220_pt1 | contig 90773 bp, 82 predicted proteins | sample LAC_MetaG_1_FD_163627 | JGI IMG/M metagenome (GOLD analysis project Ga0226835, IMG submission 163627) | Anaerobic ammonium oxidizing microbial communities from anammox membrane bioreactor (MBR) in UC Berkley, California, United States -... | ecosystem: Engineered > Bioreactor > Anaerobic >... | reverse complement strand
TATCCGCGCCGCCGCCTCGGTGCCCGCCAACGTCGCCGAGGGGCAGGGCCGGTCGGGTCAGGACCGCCTGTACCACTGGCGGGTGGCCTACGGCTCGGCCCGGGAGCTTGCGGTGCACCTCACCCTCCTCGCCGACGCCGGGGCCATCGACCGCCCCGCCGCCGCCCGGGTGCTTTCGCAGCTCGACGAGGTGCGGGCCATGCTGTGGCGGATGACCCACCCCCGCTGACACGGACACGGGCACCGACACGGGCACGGACGCCGCAGCGCCCGGCGCCAAATTGCCAGGATGGCTGTACCTGGTACCGGGGTCGTGCCGCTACTCGTAGCGGAGGGCCTCGATGGGATCGAGGGCAGCGGCCTTGGCGGCGGGGTAGACGCCGAATACGATGCCCACCGCGGAGGCGAAGCCGAAGCCCAGGAACACCGCCCACAGAGGGACGTGGGCGGGCGGGAAGCCCGGGATGGCCTTGGCCCCCAGCACCCCCAGCCCCCACCCCACCAGGATGCCCACCACCCCACCCAGCGCCGAGAGGGTCACCGCCTCGATGAGGAACTGCACCAGCACGTCGGCCTTGCGCGCCCCCACCGCCTTGCGGATGCCGATCTCGCGGGTGCGCTCGGTGACCGAGACGAGCATGATGTTCATGATGCCGATGCCCCCTACGAGCAGGGCAATGCCCACCACCGCGCCCACCACCTTGGTGATGGCGCCGAGGATCGAGGAGGTGGTCTCCAGCAGCTCCTCCTGCAGGGTGACCTGGAAGTCATTGGCCTGCCCCGGGCGCAGGCCGTGGCGCCGGCGCAGGAGATCGGTGACGAGATCCTTGGCGCGCTCCACGTCATCCGCCGAGCGCGCCTTGAGGTCCAGGCGGAAGAACTGCTCGATGGACCGCTCGCCGTAGAGTTCCCGCGCCGTGGTAAAGGGGATGACGACCAGGCTGTCGAGGTTGGCGCCGAGGATCTGCCCCAGCTTTTCCATCACCCCGATGACCGTGAACACGGTGTTACCGATGGTGATGTCCTTGCCCAGCGGCTGCTCCCCCAGCTCCAGGTCCTCCACCACCTTGGTGCCCACCACGCAGACATGGGCGCGGCTGGCCTCGTCGAGGGGGGAGAAGAAACGCCCCGTGCCCACCCAGGTGTTGGTCACTTCCTGAAACGAGCTGCCGACGCCCAGGAGAATGGGAGTGCTGGTACGTTTGCCCCGGCGCACGCGGTCCGAGCGGAAGGTGATGGGAGAGAAGGCAACGATTTCCGGGATCTGGCTGACGATGGCCTCGCCGTCCTCGTAGGTCAGGGCGTTGCCGCGGTTGGCGAGGTCGGGGTCGGAGGGGTCGCGGCGGTTGTCCACCCGGATGTAGGTCGCCCCCACCCCCTGCAGCTGCCCGGCAATCCAGAAATTGAGGCCCTGGACGATGGACACCACGCCGATCACCGCCGCCACGCCGATGATGATCCCCAGCGTCGTCAGCACGGAGCGCATCTTGTGCGCCCAGATGGAACGCAACGCCATGCGCAGGTTCTCGATGAGCACCTAGGCCTCCCGGCGGGCGTCCTCGAGGATCTTGCCGTCACGCAGACGGACCACCCGGCGGGCACGGGCGGCGATGTCCTCTTCGTGGGTGACCAGAATGATGGTGTTGCCCCGGGCGTTGAGCTCGCCGAAGAGGCCCATGATCTCCTCGCCGGTACGGGAGTCCAGATTGCCGGTGGGCTCGTCGGCGAGCAGGATCGATGGATGGTTGACCAGCGCCCGGGCAATCGCCACGCGCTGGCGTTGGCCGCCGGAGAGCTCCGCCGGCACGTGCGTCATACGGTCCGCAAGGCCGACCATCTCCAGCACCTCTTCGGCGCGGCGGCGACGCTCCCGCCGCGGCACCCCGGCGTAGATCAGGGGCACCTCGACGTTTTCCAGCGCCGTGGTGCGGGCCAGCAGGTTGAAGGTCTGGAAAACAAAGCCGATTTCGCGGTTGCGGATGCGCGCCAGCTCATCATCGTTGAGCTGCGACACCTCCTGGCCAGCCAGCCGGTAGACCCCGGACGACGGCGTGTCCAGGCAGCCAATGAGATTCATGAGAGTGGACTTGCCTGACCCGGAGGGGCCCATGATGGCCACGTACTCGCCCTTCTCGACGCCCAGACTCACTCCGTCCAGGGCGCGCACCTGCACCGCGCCCATGTCGTACACCTTGACCAGGTCGCGGATTTCAATCAGCACCGCTGCCCTCCTTGGTCTTCTTCTTGCGCTCCAGACGCACGGGGTCGCCGTCCTTGAGAGACCGGAGCACGCGGTACGGTCCGGTGATGACCTCCTCACCCCCGGACAGGCCCTCCTTGATCTCCACCCAGATCTCGTCGTGGACGCCGGTGGACACCCTCCGCCGCACCGCCTTGCCCTCCTCCCGGAGGTACACCACGCTGACCTCTGATTGTGTTCTATCCCCTTCTTTCCTTGTCACTTCTTTGCCGTTCTGGTCAAGCCACCGGGTCTGCACCGCCTGCTGGGGAACGCTCAGGACGTTTTCCGCGCGCTGGGTGACGATCTCGGCCTTGGCGCTCATGCCCGGCTTGACGCGGGGGTCCCACTCCTTGAGCGCCACCTTGACCTTGAAGCGAACCACATCGATCTGCTTGGCGCCCGAGGCGGCGATCTCCACCACCGTGCCGGGCATCTCCACCCCCGGCAGAGCGTCGGCGGTGACGGTGGCCGCCTGACCCACGGCCAGGGAGACCACCTCGCTCTCCGCCACGTCCACCTCGGCCACCATCTCTGAAAGATCGCCGATGACCATCAGCACCGAGCCGGCGAAGTTCATGGTGCCCATCACCGCGGTCTCGCCCTTTTCCACGTTGAGGGCGGTCACCGTGCCGTCGATGGGGGAGCGAATGGTGGTGCGCTCCAGATCATCCAGCGCCCTCTGGTAGGCCGACTGCGCCTGCCGGATGGTCTTCTCCTGGGCGCGCACGGCGATCGCCGCGGTGTCCCGGGTCAAGGCGGCGCGGTCACGCATCTCCTTGGACACCACCCCCTGCTGGTAGAGGGCCTCCACCCGGGAGAACTCCAGCTCGGCGTTGGCCAGCTCGGCGCGGGCCCGCTCCAGCGCCACCACGGTCTGGTCGTAGGCGGCCCTGGCCTGGTCGCGGGCCGCCTGATAAAGCTGCGGCTCGATCTGCAGCACCACCTGGCCGGCGCGCACGGCGTCTCCCTCCCGTACCGGCAGGGCGACGATCTCACCGATCACCTTGGACTGAATTTCTACCTTGACCTTGGGGTTGATGGTGCCCGACGCCTTCACGCGGGCGATCACGTCGCGCCGCTGCACCTTCTCCGCCTCGACCACCTGCCCACGCTCCCCGGAGGAGGCCAGCGACGCCCACACCACTGCCCCGAGCACCACCACGACGCCAACCGCGATGAGGGTTCTTTTCATCGCCGCCGCCGCTCAGAAAAGGGTGGCCATGAGGACGCGGATACCCACCCATCCCACCCACACCACGGCCACCACGGTGGCGGCGCGGGCGCGGGGGATGCGGCCGGTGATGGAGAGGCCGATGGCCAGCAGGATCCACATCCAGAGGTTGAAGATATCCAGCACCTCCGCAGCGGCACGGAGGGCCGCCGGGGCGTCGGGGGAGAGAAAGGCCCCGAGGTTGGACTTCACCGCCCGCGCCACCTCCTGCCCGGTGATCGTCCCCTTCTGGGCCACCACCAGCCCGGTCACCGCCCCCCCCACCACCGCCGGGGGCAGCATGGCGTGCAGGGTGGTGGCGAACACCGGTTTGAACTCTGCCTCCGACCCGGCCACCTTGAGGCCGAGGAAGTACACCGCGGCGATGATGAGGAAGATCACCGGCGTCGCCACCACCCCCATCATGGCCCCGATGGGGGCGAACTTGGCCCCCTGCTGGACGGCCTGCTCGATCTGCTCCTCGCTGAGCTGGCGCCCGCGCGCCGAGGAGGCGATCTGCTCCCTCACCGTCCCCTCCATGTCCATGTGACGAATCACGACCAGCTGCGTCGCCACCGAGGCGGCCAGGAGGATGAGCAGGGCCAGCCACCACCGCGGCGCCTGTCGCAAGGCCTCGAAGGCTCTGGTCGGGGCGTGAAACACCTGGGCGACAACCGCCCACGAGGAGGGCGCTGGCGAAGGTGCGGACGACGTCATCTCTGGGGTGGGGGGCAGGCCGCTCATCTCAACCTCACTTTTCTTCCCCGGTGGCCAGGGTCGCCGGGGCCGATTCCGCCTCTGCGCCGCCGCTCCAGCGGGCATAGCGCAGCCAGTTCACGTCGGACAGGAAGGTGTGCGGCTCGCGGATCTGCGGCTCGTCGGCCAGCTTCACGCCGGCGCTGGCAAGCAGGGTGCCGGTGGCCACCTTCAGCGCCACCAGGTTCTTGCGGTACAGGACCAGAGACTGCAGTTCACGAGCCTGAGCGGCAGCCAGATCCTCCTGGATCTTGAGCACCTGGAAGTTGGTGGACATGCCGTTGGCGAACTTCTTCTGCTCGGCATCGAGGTTGCGCTCCGCCAGCTCGCGCGCCTTGGCGGCGGCGGCGATGCTCTTGGCGCCGGCCTCGAGGTTGCGCACCGCCCCCCGCACCTCGGCGACGATGGACTGGCGCAGCGCTGCCAGCTGTTGGCGGGCCTGGGCGAGAGCGAAGCGGCGCTGGGCGAGGTTGGCCCGCGCCTCGGTGTTGCCCAGCGGCACCGACAGCTGCACGCCGGCGCTCCAGCGGTCGTAGTCGCGATTCGCGATCTGCTCCAGGGCATCGCTCCACCCCTGGGCGATCACCTGTCCGGTCTGGGGATCGCGGTAGGTGCCCGAGGCGCCAGTGAGCCCGTAGCTCGCCACCAGGTCCAGCCGGGGGCGGGTGGCGTTGTGGGCGGCGACCACCCCGAGGCGACTGATCTCCTCGCCGAGCAGGCGCTGCTTCACCTCCAGCCGCTGGGCCATGGCCGTGCGGGTCGCCTCCTCCGCATCCACCGGTTCAATGCCCACCTCCAGCTTGTCCACCGGCACGATCACGCTCCGCCAGTCCTCGGGGTTCTCGAAGCCCATGAGGAACTTGAGGTTGTCCGCCGCGGCCTCGACCGCATTCTCGGCCAGGATGATGTCCTGCTCGCGCGCCGCCACGGTGGCTTCCGACTGCACGATGTCGATGGGTGCCGAGGTGCCGATGCGCACCCGGGTGCGGGTCTGTTCCAACAGGTCGAGGGCGAGAGTCAACGATGTCCGCGCCACCTCCAGGTTCTCCCGGGCGTACACCAGGTTCCAGTAGGCGTCCTCGACGCTCTGCACGATGCCGATGACCAGGCGCTCGAACTCCAGCCGCGAGATGTCGTGCTCGCGCCTCGCCACCTCGATGTAGGTGCGGTTGACGTCGGTACCGAAGCCGCGCAGCAGGGGCTGGGTGAGGGTGAGGCCCAGCGAGGAGTCGTAGGCGGGGTTGATGAAGTAGAACTGGGAGTTGGTCTCGCTGCGGGAGTTGTTCCAGCTCACCCCCAGGGCCGTGCCCGGCGGCAGGACCTGAGTGAGTCCCAGGTTGAGCTGGCGCCGCTTGGAGACGTTGACGTCGGCGCCGATCAGCTGGTTGGTGGCCCGAGTGGTCGAGGAGGCCTCGCTGAAATCCAGCTTGGCCACCGGGTCGAAGATGCCGGTGGCGGCCAGGAAGCCCTGCTGCGAGCTGGCCAGCGACAGCCGGGACACCTCCAGACTGATGTTGTGCTGCAGCGCCACGGTCACCGCCTCTCGCAGGCTGAGCCGCAGCTCGGGCGCCCCCAGGCGCGCCCCCCGCTGTTGTCCGCCCGACTTCGTGGATACCGTCACCACGTCCTCGGCCCAAACCATCTGTGCGGCAGCCAGGACCACCGCGGCAAGCACTGCTGCTCTCTTGCTCACACGCACCTCCGTCACGTTCCGATGCAGTTGTACGCCGTTCTTCTCCCTTGGTTGCATCCGACCCGCCAGAACATTCCCTTCACTTCCCGGGCCGGGATGGAACCGCCGTTCCGCCGCCGCGCCACCCTTTCATCGATCGCCCCGGGCATCCTGCGCCGTTGCCCACCACCTACGGGCCTCCCGACTGGCCGCCACCATGGCCGCCGACGTCGGATGGCGCGGCTGCGCCAACACGGCCATGGTGGCCCCCTCTTCCACGACCGCTCCGGCGTCCAGCACCATCACTCTCTCGCACGCGCAGGCCGCCAGGTCCAGATCGTGGGTGATGACGACCAGCGCCACCCCGCTGTCCCGCCGCAGCGCCTCCAACAGGTTGATCACCTGACCACGCATGGAGGCATCGACGGCGGCAGTCGGCTCGTCGAGAACCAGCACTCGCGGATCGCATGCCAGGGCGCGCGCCAGCGCCACCCGTTGGCGCTCCCCGCCCGAGAGATCCCGGGGCAACCGCATCGCCAGGCCAGGCGAGCGCGGCAGGCCCACCAGCTCCAGCAGTTCTTCCGTCCGCCGCGCCACCTCCCGGCGGGGTACCCGGCGAATCACCAGAGGTTCCGCCATCGCCGCCCCCACCCGCTGGCGGGGATCGAGAGCCTGAGCGGGATCTTGAAAGACCAGTTGGACCGTTTGCCGCAGCTCCCTGAGGGCACTCTCCGGACCGGGGTTGAGGGCCACCCCGGCTACCGTGACGACCCCGGCATCCGGTTGCTCCACCCCGGCCACGACGCGGGCGAGGGTGCTCTTTCCGGCGCCCGACGGCCCCACCACCGCCACCGACTCCCCCGCCCCGACCCGCAGCGACACCCCTCGCAGGGCGCACACGCTCCCCTTCCGTCGCTGCCACACCCCGCCCCGGGTCGCGTAACGCCGCCCGATCCCTTCGGCGGCGAGCACCACCTCACTCGCCACTGGCGCACTCCTCGCCGGCGTGGAGAAAGCAGCGCACCTGCCGCCCCGGCGTGACCTCCACCAGCGCCGGGTGGGCCGCTCTGCAGCTCGGCAGGGCATGCTCGCAGCGCTCCACGAATCGGCATCGGCCGCCCCACCCGGCCGGCGCCGGCACCTCGCCGGGGATGGCGGCGAGCCGAGCACCGCTCCCATTGCCCTCCCGGCGTGGCAGCAGCACCGCGCAGCGCAGCAAGGCCTGAGTGTAAGGATGCAAGGGAGCGGCCAGGAGTTCCTCGGTCCTGGCCGACTCCACGGTTTCCCCGGCGTACATCACCACCACGCGGTCAGTTGCCTGCGCGGCCAGTGAGAGATCGTGGGTGATGACCAGCATCGCCAGCGCGCGATCCTCCCGCAGCCGCCCGATGAGCTCCAGAAGTCGCTGTCTCGCCAGAGGATCCAGCGCCGAGCTGGGTTCGTCCAGGACCAGCAGGCGCGGATCCCCTGAAAGCGCCGCCGCCAGCAGCGCCCGCTGTCTCTGCCCCCCCGACAGCTGATGGGGGTAGGCGGCGGCCAGCGCCTCGGCGTCCTCCAGCCCCACCTCTCGCAAGAGGCGTACCGCTTCGCTGCGGGCACGCTGGCGCCGCCACCCGTAGCGCAGCACCCCGGCCTCCGCCACCTGGGTGCCAACCCTCAAGAGCGGGTTGAACGCCGAGGATGGATCCTGGAAGACGTACCCCACCATGGCGCCACGTAGCTGCTGCAGCTCCTGCTCCGCCAGCCCTCGCACATCGTGGCCCGCCACCTCCACTCGCCCGCCCACGATCCTGCCCGGCTCCGGCAGCAGATTCACGAGGGAGAGCGCCGAGAGCGTCTTCCCGCACCCCGATTCCCCCACCAGGGCGACGCTCTCACCCTCCGCCACGGCGAAGTCGGCGCCGCGCACCACCCGCAGCACCTCCCCGCGGCGACGCGGAAAACCCACCTCCAGCGCCTGCACGGCCGCGAGCAGCCCCATGCGCGCATTCTACACACCGCGGGTACCTGGTATAGCCTTCTTTCCTTTTTTCGATCTTCGGCGTCTCCAGCGGTTCGTTCTGCCCCCTCATTGCCTCCGCGGGGGGTGAGGGTGCAGCAAAGAGGCCCCGAGGGCACCGAGGAGGAGGAAGACCGAGGTTCTTCGCTCTCTGTGCCTCTGTGGTGAAGGGAGCGGAGACCCGCGGTTGCAAGGCTGATATCGCCGATTTTCACACCGCCGATCGCTGGCGGCGTTCTGTCTCTTTGCAGAGCAGTTACCCGCGACGGGCCACGAGGCGGACTACCCATTTGGGGCCGCGATGGCGGGGGCTGTCGTCGCCACTGACCAGGCGGTCCTCGTACCAGACAACCCGCAGTGACGGCGCCCCTCCGCCGGGGAAGGCGACCAGTTCGATGAGCTCGTTAGGGCGCCAGAGCAGCTCGGGATCCTGGGGACCGCCCGAGGAACGTCCCAGCTGTTCCCGGGCAAACCCCTCCACCAGTAACGCCCCCCCTGGACGCAGCATCGTCGCGGCCGCTGCCACCAGGGCGCGGGAGTGGTAGTTGACCACCAGAATGAGGTCCCACCGGGCCGCGCCCGGGCACAGTGGCCAGTGGTCGGTGTCGGCCACCACCAGGGCCAGGGGGCGGCACTCCTGCGCCGCTCGCCGCCGCGCCGTCGCCACCCCCGCCACCGCCACGTCCACCAACGTCACCTGCCACCCCCGCGCAGCCAGAAAGAGGGCGTTGCGCCCCTCACCTCCGGCGACGTCCAGGCACCTCCCCGGCGCAGGCAGCAGCGGCAGGGCGCGTACCACGAAGGGCGATGGCTCCCGTCCGTAAAACGGCTGCTCCGCCGCCTGCCGATAGCGTTGCTCCCACTTGGCTCGCTCGTCCACTCCGTTCTCCCGCCCCCTGATTATCCCCGAACAGTGGCCCCGAGGTCAGGCGGGCGACTACCATGACACCTGGAGGGTCGCGCCGTGAACGACGAGCTGCTGCAGCGGGCCCGAGGCATCCGCGCCCTGGCCCTGGACGTGGACGGGGTGCTCACCGATGCCAGCCTTCACTACGGGCGCGGCGGCGAGGCGCTCAAGACCTTCTCGGCGCGGGATGGCTTCGGCATCAAGGCGGCGCAGCTGGAGGGCATCGCCATTGCCGTCCTGTCCGGCCGGGTGGCGCCGCCCCTGAAGGCTCGCCTGGCCGACCTCGGCATCCCCGCCCGTCTGGTCATCCAGGGCAGCCTGGACAAGGGGCGGGACATCGCCACCCTGGCCCGGCGCCTGGGTCTCACCCTGGCGGAGCTGGCCTTCCTCGGCGACGACATTCCGGACCTCCCCGCCCTGGCGCTGGTGGGCCTCGCGGTGTGTCCGGCGGACGCGGCAGCGGAAGTTCGCAGCCGTTGCCACCTGGTCACCCGGGCGAGGGGAGGCCGGGGGGCGGTGCGTGAGGCCGTGGAGGTCATCCTCGCCGCCCAGGGGCGGTGGGAGGCTCTGGTGCAACGCTGGGCGGCGGGGGAAGTGCCCGAGAAATTCGGCGCTGCCGCCCGCGACTGCCGCGCCGGCGACGACTGAGCGGGGAGGGAGCGGCGCACCCTGCTCTTCTCTGGGAAAACCGGCCGCTGCCCCGAGGGCCGCCACCCCAATCTCCTCGCCGGCCCTCCCCCGCCGGCGGGGAATCGGGCTGGAAACCCTCCCCCACTGACTCCCGAGAGCCGCCCGGCGGGCGGCGCACGCCCCCGACCGCGCTGATCGATCGGAAAAAGGAAAGAAGGCTATACCAGGTACCCACCGTCGGTTATACTGGAAGTATGGGGGTGCGAGCGCACCGACGGCGTCCCGGCGTGTGGGAGGTGGAACCCCAGGGGGGAATGCGGGTGCCGGCCCGCATTTACGCCTCCGACGCCCTGATGGAACAGATCCGCGGCGACGACTCGTTGGAGCAGGCCTGCAACGTGGCGCACCTGCCCGGCATCGTCACCGCCTCCCTGGCCATGCCCGACATGCACGAGGGGTACGGCTTCCCCATCGGCGGGGTGGCGGCCTTCACCCTGGACGAGGGCATCGTCTCCCCCGGCGGCGTGGGGTACGACATCAACTGTGGCGTACGCCTGATGCGCACCGACCTGCGCGCCGCCGAGCTGGGGGAGCGTCTCACCCGGCTGGTGCACCAGTTGCAGCGCGACATCCCCGCCGGGGTGGGCAGTGAGGGGGCCATCAAGAAGCTCAGCGACAAGGAGTTGAACGAGGTACTCCGGCGCGGCGCAGAGTGGCCGGTGGAGCAGGGCTGGGGCGAAGGCGAGGATCTCCTCACCACCGAAGCCGAGGGCTGCCTGCCGGGGGCCGATCCCGACGCCGTCTCCCCCCGCGCCAGGGAGCGCGGCGCCCCCCAGCTGGGGACCCTGGGCTCGGGCAACCACTTCGCCGAGGTGCAGGTGGTCGACGAGGTGTTCCTGCCCGAGGCGGCGGCCGCCTTCGGCCTCGAAGAGGGGCTGGTGACGGTCCTGCTGCACTCCGGCTCGCGGGGGCTCGGCTACCAGGTGTGCGATGACGCCCTCGCCACCATGGCCAAGGCGGCCGACCGCTACGGCCTTACGTTGCCCGACCGCCAGCTGGTCTCGGTGCCGGTGAGCTCCCGGGAGGGCGCCCGCTACCTGGCGGCGATGCGCGCCGCCGCCAACTTCGCCTGGGCCAACCGGCAGGTGATGATGGCGCTGATCGAGCAGGCCTTCATCCGGGTGCTGGGGGGCAGCCGGCGCACCCTGGGGTTCCGGCTGGTGTACGACGTGGCCCACAACATCGCCAAGCTGGAGGAGCACCTGGTGGAGGGGCGCCCGACGCGGGTGCTGGTGCACCGCAAGGGAGCCACCCGCGCCTTCCCCGCCGGCCACCCCGAGGTGCCCGCGGCGTACCGGCAGGTGGGGCAGCCAGTGCTGATCCCCGGCGACATGGGGCGGGCCTCCTTCGTGTGCGTGGGCACCCCGCGGGCCATGGAGGAAACCTTCGGCACCGCCGCCCACGGCGCCGGCCGCACCCTGTCCCGCACCGCGGCCCGCAAGGTGGGCGGCCACCGCAACATCGTCAAGGAGCTCCAGGCCCGGGGCATCGTCGTGGCGGCACGCTCCCGCAAGACGCTGGCCGAGGAGATGCCCGAGGCGTACAAGGACGCCTCCCAGGTGGTGGCGGCCCTGGAGGAGGCGGGCATCGCCCGGGTGGTGGCGCGGCTGCGCCCCCTGGGCGTGGTCAAGGGGTAGGCCTCACCACAGGCGCACGCTTCGACCCACCTGCAGGAACCACAGTTCGAAGTGCGGTCGGCCGGGGAGGGCGAGGGCCTGCTGCACCGCCCGGCAGTAGAGCTCCCCCTGGCGGGCGTAGCCCTTCACCGCCCTGGCGAGCTCCTCCTCGCTCTCCACCCCGTCGGTCTTGAAGTCCGCCACCACCAGCTGGCCCGTGCCCGCCTCCCAGTAAAGGAAGTCGATGGACCCCGAGAGGTACCCCAGCGGGCCCTCCCCCTCCTCCTCCCCGGGCAGCAGCAGCGGCACCTCCCGCCCCAGCACCGCCGGCGCCAGCTCCTGCAGCCGCCCGGCGAGCGGCGAGGCGAGGAACCGCTCCAGCACCTCCCTCGCCCTCCGCGCCGCGGCGTCGCGTTCCTCGGCGGTCAGCTCGTCCGGCAGGGCGTCCTCCACCTGCCCGACCCACTGCCGCAGCTGCCCCTCGAGGGGTTGGCCCAGGTCGAGCTGTTCCAGGATCGCGTGGACCGCCGTGCCCGCCGCCCGTGCCGCCGCCGCCCCTGCCGCGGTCGCTCCGGCGGGCCACCGCTCCTCCTCCCGGCGATGGGCCTCGCCCGTCACCGTTCCCCCGCGCGACCGGGCGGCCCGTTGCCTCGCCCCGGCCGCCAGGGTGGCCAGGCGGGCCGCCTCCGCCGTCAGTTGCTCCCCCTCCCCCGCCATCTCCGCCGCCTCCACCCGCACCCGCCGCCCCGACGCCGCCAGGGCTGGGGGGCGGACCCAGCGGGCTTCATCCACGTCCACCCACCGCCACCCCTCTTCGTCCACCTCCGCCGCCTCCCAGTCCAGGGACGGATAGCGATGGCGGCACAGCTCCAGGTGCGAGCCCGCCCCCTGCCTCCGCCGCGCCTGCCAGTCCCCCACCACGACCAGGCGGTCCCGCGCCCGGGTGAGGGCCACGTACAGGGTGCGAACCAGCTCGGCCTCCTCCTGGGCCTGGCGCAGGCGCGCCCCCTCCTGCCAGTGAGGCCACGGATACCCCAGCAGCTTGAGGTACAGCCGCGGGCCCACCCGGACCACGAGGTTCTCCTCGCCGCCGCGGCGGGAGCCACGGTGCGCCTCCACCAGGTAGACGTGGTCGAAGTCGAGCCCCTTGGCGGCGTGGATGGTCAAGACCTGCACGCCGTCCAGCGCCCCCTTACCGGGCTGCCTGATGTCCCGCCGCTCCTCCGCCGCCAGGGCGCGCCGCAGCGCCTGAAGCACCGCCCGCCGGTCCCCCCCTGCCTCCTCCACCTGCCGCTCCAGTTCGCGAAAGAGGGCATCGAGGTTGGCAAGGCGGAAGCGGCCCAGAAACCTCACCGCCTCTCCCGCCTCCAGCCAGGTGGCCTGGCGCACCCGCTCCAGCCACGCCGGAAACGGTTCCCGCTCCAGCCACCAGCGCAGCTCCGCCACCCGTCGCACCCCATCCGCGAGCAATGCGGTCCAGCCGGCCACGCGGTCGATCCCCGGCACCCCCGCCGGCACCGCTCCCGCAGCCTCCTGGATCATGGTTTCCAGCTCGTCCAGGGAGGGATCATCGGGGCCGAGCAGATCGGTCAGCAGCCGGGGGAACCCCGCCCGCCACAGGGGCAGCAGCGCCGCATCGGGGACCCCCACCAGGGGGGAGCGTAACCAGGTCAGCAGCGCCACCTGGTCGGTGGGATCGGCCAGCAGGCGCAGCAGGGCCGCCGCCTCGATCACCTCCCGGCGGCGGTAGTAGCTGCGTTCCCGCGCCGCGGCATAGGGCACCCCCGCCTGACGCAGGGCCTCCAGGTAGGTCTCCAGCTCACCGGTGCTGCGCAGCAGGATGCCCACCCGCTCCCACGCCACCCCCTGCCGGTGCAGGGCCGCCACATCCGCCGCCACCGCGCGGGCGGCCAGGATCGAGCTGCGCTCCCCCTCCTCGACCGGCGCCTCCCAGTACTCCACCGGCGCCCGGCGACCCGCCCGGAAGCCGCCCTCCCGCTGCCGTTCAGGGCAAGGGAGGAGTGGCTGGAAGGCCGGTTGCACCCCCGGCTTTTCCACCATGGCGGGGGCAATGACCCGCTCCACCTCGGCGAGGATCGCCGGTACCGAGCGGAAGTTGACGCTCAGGGGGTGCACCTCCCCCCCTGCGTCCTTCACCTGCGCCACGAACGTCTCGTAGGCGGCCAGGTCGGCGCTGCGCCAGGCGTAAATCGACTGCTTGGGGTCCCCCACCACGAAGAGGCCCGGCCGCTGGCCGGGCGGGCCTTCGAGACACAGCCTGGCCACCAGCTGGCACTGCACCTGGTCGGTGTCCTGAAACTCGTCCACCAGCACCTGCTGCAGCCGCGCCCGCTCCCGCGCCGCCACCGCCGGATGGCAAGCCAACAGACGCTCGGCGCCCCTCAGCAACCCCTCGAAGGTGACCACGCCGCTGCGGCGCAGCCGCTCCTGAACCCGCTCCAGGAGTCCCCCCAGCACCCCGGCCGCCGCCGCCAACTGGGCGGGCCGCACGGTCAGCAGCGGCTCCAGGTGGCCCCCGGCCTCTCCGGCGTGCCTCGTGGCCTCCCCAACCGCCTCGCCCAGGGCGGCCCGCTCGCTGGCGCTCCACTCTCCCCGCCCCCAGTCACGCAGCCGCGCCCGGCAGTTCTCGGGCCACAGGGCGGTCAGTCGGGCAAGCGCTGCCTCCAGCTCGCCCTGCCCGGGGATCTCCAGCAGGCTGCGGGTCTGCACCACCGCCTCCCAGGTGGCGAGGGTGAGGGAGCTGCGGGCGGACACCCGCGCCAGCCCGCCGCCCACCTCGACCAGCGCCGCCAGTGCCTCCCCGAGCTCCGCAAGCCGCCGCTGCCAGCCCTCCTCGGCGCCGGGGAGGGCCAGCTCGGCCGCCTCCACCCCCGCCGTCACCAGCATCACCAGCGCCTCTCCCACCTGGGTGAGGGAGCTTCCCGCCGCCACCAGACGCCCCATCGCCGGGGAGGTGGCCGCCTCGGGCAGCCAGTCGGCCAGCTCGGCGCGGACCGCCTCCCGCACGCGGCTGCCCTCGGCGTCCACCGCGAACCCCGGGTGGAGCCCGGCCGCCAGACTTTCCGCCCGTAACAAGGCCAGACAGTAGCCGTGGATGGTGGAGATATTCAGCTGATCGAGGGCAGCCGACAGGGAGGCGGCCCGGTGGGCCGCTTCCAACGCGCCCACTCCCGCCGGGATGGCCAGCCAGTCCGGGACCGTCCCCGCCGCCACCAGCCCCAGCGCCTCCCCCACCCGCTCCGCCATTTCTGCCGCCGCTGCCTCGGTGAAGGTGATGGCCAGCACCCCCTTCAAGGTGGCGGCCGCCACCTCCTCCGGGGAGGCGCCGGGGCGGTCGGCGGCCGCCCGCTCCCACCCCGGCCCCAGCGACCAGGCCAGCACCCGCGCGGTCAACGCCGCGGTCTTGCCGGTGCCGGCACCCGCCTCCAGCACCAGCGGCCGCACGAACTCCTCCTGGGCCCGCCGGCGGGCCAGGGCATCCCGGGCCGCCTCGCTCATCCGTCCTCCATGGCAGAGAGGCCGGCGGGCAGGATCCACCCTCCCGCCAGCGCCATCGCCACGGGATCGCCGAGGGCCCCGGCGCGCCGCCGGGCGACCAGCTCACCGGCCGCCAGCGCGAGGCGACGGCGCAGGCCGGAATCCCCTCGCCAGCACCCCTCCCGCACCGGACACCAGAGGCACGCCCGGGGTTCCTGGCCGTCCCGGGCCGACTCCAGACGGGGGAACAGCGTCCCCGTCGCCCAGAGATCCGCCAGCGCGGCCAGCACCCGGGCGAGGGGTTGGCGGCACTCGGCGGCGCCCACCGCCACCTCCCGTATCCCCTGCCCACCCTCTTCGGGCCGCAGGTACAGCAGCCTCCCCACCCCTCCCGACGCCGCCGCATACACCGCCGCCTGCAGCTGCTCCCCCCGCTGGACAGCCTTCAGGTAGGCCCTGGTCACGGACGACGAGTTCGCCTGGTCAAAGGGGTTGCGCCCGGTCTTGAAGTCGGTGAGACGGGGACCCGTCGGGGTTGCCTCCTCAAGGTCGGCGCGGAAGCGGACCCGCAGCTCCCTGCCGTCGGCGGAGTGATCGAGTTCCCCCTCGCGTTCCACTCCCACCACCGCGACGGGCTCATCGGTGGGCCACAGCAGCTGGTGGGCGACCCGCAGCAGCTCCGCAAGGCGAGGGACCGCCAGGGTGGCCGCCTCTCGGGTGAGGCCCTCCTCCCTGGCCACCGCGGCGGCCGCCTCCAGCGCCGCCGCACCCAGCTGGCCCTCGGTCGGTGGCGGCACCGAGCTGCCGCCCGCTTTCCCCTCTTCTGCTCCCAGGAGCAACGCCAGCGCCCGGTGCAGGGCGGTGCCCAGCAGGCCGGCGTGTAGTTCCCCCACCTCCGCCTCGGGATCCAACGGTGGCTCCAGGCGCAGCACCCGGGTGAGGAAGGTCTGCCAGGGACAGCGCGCCAGACCCTCCAACCACGAGACGCTCAGCGACTCCGCCGAGGTCGGTCGGCAGCCCACCAACCCCAGGTAGGGACCCAGGCTATCGAGCGGCCCCCGGTCCCGGGCCTCCTCCCAGGACAGGTCCTGCTCGCCCACGACCGCCAGCCGGGCCGGCGCGATCGCCTCGCTCCCCCCCGGCCCCAGCCGTTGCCACAACCCCAGCAGAGCGGGACCATCCCCCGCCAGGCCCAGGTGGCGCGCGGAATCCAGGGCGGGCAGCGGCCCTCCGCCCTGCCCCGGCGCTCCCCCCGCCTCCACCGGGGTCAGCCCGAGGGGTGTCAGCAGGGGGGAGAGCGGCAACGCCTCGCCCGCCTCCCCCTGGCGACGCCAGGACAGGGTCACCCTCCCCGCCGCCGCGCACAGCTGGGCGAAGAGGTAGCGCTCCTCCGCTGCCGGGTCGCCCTTGAGGGGCAGGTCCGGCAGGAGGGGCAGCAGCAGCGCCCGCATCCGGTCGGGCAGGAGCGGATCCTGCACCCCATGGCGGGGAAACACCCCACGGTTGCACCCGAGGACGAACAGTTGCTCGAAGGTGAAGCCGCGCACCGCCATGACCGGCGCCACCACCACCCCACCCCCCGGCTCGCCCTGCGCCGCCCGCAGGCGCTCCCGGGCGGCGTCTTCCAGCAGCCGGCAGAGCTCCTCCCGCCGCAGCAGGGTGGCGGCGGGTACCGACCCTGACACCTCGGCGAGCAGCCCCCTCCACACCAGGCCCACCTCACTGGCGCAGCTCCAGCCGAGCAGCTCCCCCAGCCGGTCCAGCAGCTGGCGAAATTCACCCAGGCCAGAGGGGTCCCGCCATCCCGCCAACAGGCGTACCACCTCCCGGGCGCCACGCTGGGCCGTCGCCACCTCGTGCCTCCCCACCACCCGCCGCCGCACCCACTGCTCGTCGCCCTCCGCTCCCGACGCCAGCGGCACAGCGATCCCCCCCGACACCAAGAAGCCCGCCAGCTGCCCTAGCCGCCTCACCCCGGCCCCGGCCAGAGCCAGCGCCAGCACCGGCGACAGCCCCTCCGCCGCCGCCACGAACGCCTCCAGCGGCGCCTCGGCCCCATTCCGGAGCAGGATCAGGGCGCTCTTCACCCGCCGGGCCCAGGGCAGCCAGGGGCCCACCACCCCCAGCGGCGACCACGGCACGGCGAGGCGGTCCAGCTGGCGGGCGAGGGCATCGCGGTAGGGGAGGACGTCCCGGGCCACGATGCCTACCCCCTCCGGCCGAACCCCCCCGTCCAGCAGCCGCCGCACCCGGCGCGCCACCTCCCGGGCCTCCCCCTCCAGGTCGGTGGCCACCACGGCGTCCACCTTCGCTGCTTCAGGGTGGCACTCCCGGGAGGTCCAGCCCTCGCCCACCCCCAGCCGCTGCCGAAGCCGAGAGGTGAAGGCCGCCCCCGGGTCCGGGCGAGTCGGGTCCGCCGGGTGGGGAGGCAGGTCCATGACCACCGTGGCCCCCTGCCCCACCAGCGCCTCCAGGAGATCGGCGGCCAGGGCGGTGGCGTCGGCGAACCCGTACACCAGCACCGCGCGAGCCGGCAGCTCGACCCCCCCACGCAGGCAGCCGGCGGCGCGCGCCAGCACCCCCGCCGGCCGCTCCACCCCCTCCGCCGCCAGGGCCAGGGCCGCCTTGGCCGCCACCCGCACCACCGCTGCCGCCCGCTCCGCCTCCTCCCCCCCCACCTCGCCCAGGCGCTCCTCCAGCGCCTCCACGTGGGCCACTTCCAGGCCGGCGTCCAGCAGGTCCTGCACGCTGGCCAGGAGGGTGCCGTAGCCCTCCTCGAACGCCGCCAGACCCGCGAGCACCCCCTCGCGACGGGCAAACCGCTCCACCATCACCGGCAGGAGGGCGTCACCCACCACCCCCGGCCGCTGCCCGGCGCGCTCCAGCACCTCCCGGGCGAGGGCCGAGAGCGTCTGCACCCTCACCCCCACCACCGCCCCGCGCCGCCAGCGCACCAGTTGTTCCTGCAGGTGCCGCCGCAGCGCCGAGGAGGGCACCACCACCCGCACCGGCGGTGCCAGCGGCTCCCCCCGCCGGCGCGGCGGCTGCAGGAGGGCATCCAGGCGGGTGAACAGCTCTCGTTGAGCCGCCCGGGGGCCCGCCGCCACCACCGCCCCGGGGCCAGGCTCAACCAACCCGCACTCCGTGCTGCCCCCGGGCCGCCATCCCCCTCGCCATCAGCGGCCCTTGCCCCCCTCGCGCTCCGCGGGCCACTCGGTTCCCAGCAGGTAGCGGTCAAACCAGGGTCGCCACTGCTGCTTGGTCACGTAGTCGGTGATGCCGAGAAAATGCTGCGTCTGCGCCTGGCGAAACTCGAAGGAACGCACGAAACTCTTGAGCACGGTGAAGAACTGGTTGTCCCCCAGCTCCTGCCGCAGGGCGTGCAGCACCAGCGGCCCCTTGTTGTACAGCAGACCGAAGCGGTCCTCCCACCCCGCCTGGCCGGCCAGGTAGTTGGCCAGGTACACCGTCCCCTTGTCCCTGACGAACCTGGAGTTGCTTCTCCAGCGCCGGAGGCTGGTGTCGAACTCCTGTTTCTTCCATAACTTGCCCATGGCGTAGGCGGCCATGTACTCGGCCGTGGACTCGGACAACCACTGGTCCTCGCCCTCCCCCAGCTTGGCCACGTGCCCCCACCAGGTGTGGGCCAGCTCGTGCGCCAGTCGGGCGTTGATGCCCTGGGAGAACAGGCGCGCCAGCACGTCCTCCAGCGGCGAAAACGCCTCCTTGGTAATGAAGATGATGCCGGCAGGGGCCTGGCCGAAGCCGTAGGAATTGATCTCGATGACGTTCAGCTCGGCGAACGGGAAGGCCCCCAGGTAGGGCTCGTAGAAGTCCAGCAGGGCGCTGATGATGGAGGCGATCTGCTGCATCGAGCGCTCCTCCGCCGACACGTAGCGCGACACGCGGATCTTGATCCCCCGGTGTTCCCGCTCCAGGGTCTTGTACTTGCCGGCCAGAATCGCCGGAATCTGGATGGGTTTGTCCTCTCTGAACTCGGCACACTCCAGCCCCTCCTCCTGCCAGCGGCGCACGGTGCGACCGCAGGAGAAGGGCGTGAAGGGGGCTGCCGCCTTGACCACGGCGCGATAGCTGAAGTGCTGCAACTCCAGCCTTTCCGGCAGGGGCAGCCAGCTGGCGGTGGGCAGCTCCCAGAAGCTCATCCCTCCCGGCCGGTCCAGCACCTCCCCCTGGATCTCGAAGAGCAGGGTGACCCTCTCGCCCTCCCCCAGGGGGCGCGGCAACTCCACCAGCAAATCGCCGCTGGCGTGCACGAAGGGCTGGCCCTGGCCGTCCTCCCCCCGCACCGAAACGAGGGTGTAGGGCTCCAGCGCCGGGTGGCCGCCGAGCCCCGCCTCGATCACCCGGTCGCTCCACAACGACAGCGCCAGCACGCGCGTCGGCGTCACGCCGGTGAAGGTCTCCCGCACCGCCAGCCGGGCGGTGCGCCCGCGCGGGTTCTCCAGGGTGAGATTCACGTCGGTGAGCAGATAAGGCCGCGGACGGGGGGCGAGCCACGCCCGCCCCACCGGCTCCCCCACCAGGGGGAGAGCGAACCGCCACTGGGAAAAAGGCCGCGCCTGGGCCCCCGACTTCACCAGCACGGCAAGCGTCGCCTGGTGATCCCGCATGGAATCGTGGGTGAACAGGTAGTCATCGTTCTTGCCCACCAGCTCGGCGAGATAGAAAGGCTGCGCCGGCGGATCCACCCAGGCCTGCGCCAGGAGCGTGGGATACCGCGGCGCCCGCAGGTGGGCGAAGCGAGCCCGGTGTTCCTCCAGCGCCGAGGACTCCCCCAGGGGCGGCGACTCCCCAACGAGGGCGGTCACCCCTCCCGGCGAGGCGAGGATCAGAGCGCTGCTGACGGTCTCCTGAAAGACCCCATCGGCCCCGACGGTGCTCCTGGTCAATCGCTTGACGTTGGTGCGGAACACCGACCCGGCGAACTCCTCAGCGAGGGCGTAGCGCATGGTTGCCTCGCCGGCGAAGTACGCTCCCACCACCGTCTGCCGCGCCACCACCGGCCGCAGGGAGCCGCTGCGTATCTCCAGCCGCAGACGACCCAGCTCGAGCGTTCGTCCTGCCGCCGGCACCCCTGCTCCGGATGAACGCACGTCGCCCAGGGCCGCCGCCCACTCGACCACCGTGCCGCCGCTCGCCGCCGCCCACGTCGCCAGGGTGATCACCGCCACGCCGAACGCCAGCCGTCGTACCATGCCCTGCCTCCCGATGACAGATACTGTACACGACCCGATCGGCGATCGCTGCCCCACCCGCCGGCCCGCGTACAATCCTCCGTCGTGACCGCGCGCGTCGACCTCGAGGGGCGGGTGGTGACCTGCTCGGTGCACGATCTCCTCCCGGACCCCCTGCGGCGCTCCCTGGGCCTGCCGGGGGAGGGCTTCTCGCGCCTGGCCATCGGCGCCGAGTTGCACCGGCGGGTACAGGCGCAACGCGCCAGCGAGACCCCCGGCTACCTGGCGGAGGTCCCCATCGACGCGGCACTGGAGATCGACGGCTGGACCCTGCGCATCGCCGGGCGCGCTGACGGGGTGGTGCCGGGCGCCGACGGACGACCGGTGGTGGAGGAGATCAAGACCGTGGACCTGCGCGCCGAGCTGTCGCGATCTTCCGCGACAGAGCGACTGGAGCGCCACCGCTGGCAGGTACGGCTGTACGCCTTCTGCCTCTACCCCGACGGCGGCGCCAACGCCCGCCTGCTACTGGTGGACCTCTCCGGCCGCCGCACCCACCTGGAGGAGGTGCCCTGGTCGCCGGCAGATGCCCGCGCCTTCCTGCGCGGGCGCCTGCACACCTGGATCGCCCTCGAACGGGAGCGCGAGCGGCTGAGGGAGCGCTGGCGGCAGGCGGCAGCCCAGCTGCCCTTCCCCTACCCGGAGCCGCGGCCAGTGCAGCTGGAGGCCATGCAGGCGGTGGACGAGGCGCTGGCGGCGGGCCGGCACCTGCTGCTGGCGGCTCCCACCGGCACCGGCAAGACCGCGGCGGCGCTCTACCCGACGGTGCGACACGCCCTCCAGCACGGCCGGCGGGTCGTCTTCCTCACCGCCAAGACGTTGCAGCAGAAGCTGGCGGTGGAGACCGTGCAGCTGCTGCAGGAGGGAGCGTGGCGCTCCCTGCAGCTGCGCGCCAAGGCGAAGATGTGCGCCAACCGCGAGGTCATCTGCCACGAGGAGCTGTGCGAGTTCGCCCGCGAGTACGGGCTCAAGGTGCAACGGCAGGGGGTGCTGGAGGCCCTCCTCGAGAGTCCGCCACACCTGGATCCGGACCGCATCTTCGCCGTCGCCCGAACCGCCCAGGTGTGCCCCTTCGAGGTGTCCCTGGAACTGGTGGGGCACTGCTCGGTCATCGTCTGCGACTACAACTACGTCTTCGCCCCCAACGTCTCCCTGGCCTCCCTGGTGGTGGGCGGCGAACTGGACGATACCTACCTCATCATCGACGAGGCGCACAACCTGGTGGAGCGGGCGCGGGAGTATTACTCCCCCCGCCTGAGCACGGCGGCGCTGGCCCAGGCCAGGCGGGTGGTGGAGGGGTACTCGGCGCGGGTGTGCCAGCAGCTGCTGGAGGTGCTGACCCGCCTGGAAGGGCTCGTCCGCGACACCGTGAACGAGGCCCTCGGCCGTCGCACCGGCGTGCTCCCAACCGAATTACCCACCGCTGCCCTGGCCCAGCTCCGCCTGGAGCTGGACGGGCTGATGCCCGACTACTTCGCCTTCAAGCGCGACGCCGAGCTGTGGCTGGCCGAGGATCCTCTCATTGCCACCTTGCTCACCCTGGCACAGACCTCCGAGCTGGCGGCACTAGAGGCCGAGGAGCTCGCCCCCCTCGCCCAGCGCAGCGACGACGGCGACGAGGCCGTGCGCCTCTTTTGCCTGGATGCCGCGCGGTTCACCGGCGCCGTCATCGCCCGCTCGGCGGGGTGCGTGGCCATGTCCGCCACCCTGGAGCCGTTCGAGTTCTACCGTGATCTGCTCGGGTTCCCCCCCCAGCGCACCGACACCCTGGCGTTGCCCTCGCCCTTTCCCCCCGAGCACCGACTGGTGATCGCTGTGGATTCGGTGGACACCTCCTACCGTCACCGCCATCGCTTCTACGAGCCCATTGCCCGGCTGGTGGCCGAGCTGACTCCGGCCGGCCGCAACGTCCTGGCGCTGTTTCCCTCCTACGCCTTCCTGCGCGAGGTCGCCAGCCGCCTGCGGGCTCCGGGTCATCGGGTGGAGGTGCAGCAGGAGGGGGACTCGGACGCCGCTCGCCGCCGGGTGCTGGAGCTGCTGCGCGGCAACGAGGAGCCGGTGCTGCTGATGGCCGTCATGGGCGGGGTGTTCGCGGAGGGGGTGGACTACCCCGGCGACATGCTGCAGGGCGTCATCGTGGTCTCCCCGGCACTGCCCCTGGTCACGCCGGAGCGGGAGCTGCTCAAGCAGCACTTTGCCGAGCGCTACGAGCGCGGCTTCGAGTACGCGTACCTGGTGCCGGGCATGACCCGGGTGGTGCAGGCCGCCGGGCGACTCATCCGATCGGACCAAGACCGCGGGGTCATCGTCCTGATGTGCAAGCGCTTCCTGCGCCGCCCCTACGTCGACCTGCTACCCCACGACTGGACCGGGGGTGACCCGGCGGAGCTGCGGACCGAGGATCCAGTCCTTGCGGTACGCGAGTTCTTCCGCAATCTGTCATGCTAGAATGAGACTCTATCAACTGGGAGGGCGTCATGGAGACCATCGCCACAGTGCTCAAGGAAAAGGGCCCCAATGTCCACCAGCTTCCCCCCACCGCCACCGTCATGGAGGCGGTCGAGGCCATGTGTGCGGCCAAGGTGGGCTCGGTACTGGTGGTCGAGGAGCAGCGGCCGGTGGGCATCTTTACCGAGCGGGACCTGATGACCAGGGTCATCCTGGGGCGCCGCGACCCGCAAGCCACCCCCCTCGCCGAGGTGATGACCCGCGAGGTGGTGTGCGTGGAGGAGTCCACCACCACCGCTGCCGCCATGGCGTTGATGACCGAGCGACGGGTTCGCCACCTCCCGGTGGTGAACGGCGGCAGGGTGGTCGGCCTGGTGTCCATCGGCGATCTGGTGCGGCGGCAGACGACCATGCAGTCCTACGAGATTCGCATGCTCACCAACTACATCATGGGGAGCTATCCAGGCTGATCGCGCCCCGGGCGGGTAAGGACCGCCGGCGACCGGCCCGAGGTGTCACCCCTCCGCCGCGCGCTCGCCGAACAGGGCGTGGGCGGAGGCGGCCAGGATCGCCACCCTGACCAGCTGGCCCGCGGCGATGCCTTCCCAGGGTGGCAAGTTGACCACCCGGTTGTCGGCCCCCCGCCCCTGCCACAGCGCCCCTCGCCTGGCGGGCCCGTCCAGCAGCACTTCCACGGTGCGGCCAATGAGCCCCTGGTTGAGGGACAGCTGGATCTCCTCCTGCAGCTGGAACAGCCGCTCCAGACGCTCCCCCGCCACCGGTCGGGGCACCGCGCCGGGGTAGCGACTGGCGGGCGTGCGCGGGCGCGGCGAGTAAATGAACCCGAAGAGCTGCCCGAAACGAACCTCCTCCACCAGCCGCAGGGTGTCCTGGAAGTCCTCCTCGCTCTCGCCCGGGAATCCGACGATCACGTCGGTGGAGAGGGTGAGATGGGGCGCCGCCGCGCGGATGGCGGCGACCAGCTCCCGGTACTCCTGGCTGGTGTAACGACGGTGCATGCGCCGCAGGACGGCGTCGGAGCCGGCCTGAAACGGCAGGTGCAGGTAGCTGCCCAGCCGGGGCACCTGCCCCAGCGCCGCGATCAGTCGGGGGGTGAAGAACGCCGGATGAGAGGTGATGAACTGCACCCGCCACAGCCCTTCCACCTCCCCTACCGCGGTCAGCAGATCTGCCAGATCGGCACCGCTCGCCGGGCAGCGATAGGCGTTGATGGTCTGCCCCAGCAGGGTGACCTCCCGGGCGCCGCCGTCAACGAGCTGGCGCACCTCGGCCACGATGTCAGCCAGCGGTCGGCTCACCTCTCGCCCGCGGGTGTAGGGCACCACGCAGAAGGTACAGTGCTGATTGCAGCCGTGGATGGCGGTCACCAGCTGACGCGCCCCGCCGCGACGGACGATGAGACTGGCGTCGTAATCCCGGTTACTCCCGACAAAACCCTGCGCCACCGGCCGCCCCCCGGCTTCCACCTCATCGAGCAAGCCGGGCAGCTGCTTGAACTTCCCTGGCCCCAGCACGAACGACAGCACCCGCGACCGGGCCAGCAGGCGGGCGCCCTCCTGCTCCGCCACGCACCCACACAGCCCGACCACCTTCGGGTTGCCCCCCTGCAGGCGCAGCTTGTGCAACTCGCCGAGGCGGGAGAGCACCTTCTGGACGGCCTTCTCGCGCACCGAGCAGGTGTTGAGCAACACCACGTCCGCCGTGCCGGGTTCGCCGGCCGGTTGCAACCCCCGCGACTCCAGGACGCCGGCCAGCTGCTGGCTGTCCAGCACGTTCATCTGGCAACCCCAGGTCTCGACGTAATAGCTGGCCAGGTTCACGAAACGCTACTCACCCTCCCGTTGCAGCCGGAAAAGATACCATGTCTCAGCCCGAAAACCGCGGTTGGCTTCTACTGCGAGGCCGGATTTCGCCGCGCTGGCGGGCGTACTCGGGGACTCGGGCGCTGCGCCGTACGCTTGAGAGTACGGCTCGCGCCCTCACCCCTACGTGCGCCCGCCATCATCGGCGTCTCCGGCCTCTCGTCACGAACCCAACCGCGGTTTTCGGGCTCAGCGAAAGGCGCCCCCGCCCGGCGAGGCGCCGAGCCGCGTCTCTGCAACGCCGGTGCCGGCTCCGCTTGCCTCTAGTAGGCCTCCCGCCGCCGCGCCGGGGGGCGCTCGGCGGCTGGTGCCTCCAGACTCGGCGGCGACGACACCGGCCCCGGTTCGGGCAGGCCCCGGAACCACCCCGGCAGTGCCCCCTCACGCAAGGCCGCCTGGATCACCTCATCGGGCAGGTTGCGGGCCTGCGCCAGCGCCGCCCGGGTTTCGTTCAGCTTCGCCAGCGCCTCGTCCCAGGCCGGCTTGATCTCCCCGTCGCGCCGGAAGGGGTCGTCCTGGGCATAGAACTCCCTCTTCAGCCGCTCCACCTCGCCGTTCAGACGGTCCTCTTCCTGTTCGAGGTAGCGCAGGTACCCGCGCGCCCGCTGGTAGCGCTGCTGCCACAGTCGCTGGGCGCCAGCTTCACCGCCCCCGGCTCGCTCTCGGCTGGCGCCCGGCCCCTCCGGGGTACCGGCGGGCAGGGGAGCGGCGCCTGCCGCCGTCGTCAGTTCCACGTCCCCTGCCAGCGCCTTCAGGTTTTCATTGGTGATGGTGAACCCGCCCTGCGGCGCCCGCAGGCGGGTGCGAGCCGCCACCTCCGCCAGGGAACCGCTGGGCGCGCCGGTGGCTCGCTTCACCAGCGGCGGCCGTGCCGTGGGCACCGGCGTCGGCGCTGGAGTGGGCGGCGGCGCCGCCACCAGAATCAGCCCCAACATACCAAGCATGGCGACCTCCTTCCCCCACCGAGCGCACGGCTGACCCCTCCGACTGCCGGGGCCGGGCAGCTCTCGCGGGTCTTGCCATCATACCGCCAGTCCGTCCGCGCCGGGACGTCACAGCCGGACGCGCACCTTGAGCCTGGCAAAAAGCGCCGAAAGGTTCTCCAACAGCAACTCCTCCACCTCCTTGGCGGTTGCCAGCGCCAGAGCGCGCTGGGCGATGCGGCGCGCGTCGCGGTGCGAGATTTCCCGCACCAGGCTGCGCACCACCGGCAAGGCCGGAGGGTGCATGGAAAACTCGCGCACTCCCAGCCCGAGCAGCACGGGCACCGCCAGCGGATCGGCGGCCATCTCGCCGCACAGGCTGACCGGGATGCCGCACCGCCGGCCGCAGCTGACCACTCGTTCGATGAGCCGGAGGACGGCCGGATGGAACGAGCGAAAGAGATCCGCCACCGCCTGATTGGCCCGGTCCACCGCCAGGGTGTACTGGGTCAGATCGTTGGTGCCAATGGAGAGAAAATCGACTTCCCGGCACAGGTGCTCCGCCACCAGAGCAGCGGCGGGAACCTCCACCATGGCGCCGAGGGGCACCTGGACCGGCACTGAATGACCCTCGGCCTCCAGCTCCGCCGCCAGGCGGCCCAGGATCACCCGCACGGTGCGCACCTCCTCCAGATGGGATATCAGGGGCACCATGATCCGCAGACCAGCGTCGGGGTGACGGCCAGCGGCGCGTAACAAGGCACGCAACTGGGTGCGGAAAAACTCCGGCTTCTGCAGGCACAGCCGCACCCCCCGTAGACCCAGAACCGGGTTCGCCTCGGGCGAGCCCAGTACCTGCCGCGCCAGTTTCCGGCCCCCCAGATCGAAGGTGCGGATGGTCACCGGACCGGAGGGGAACGCTCTCAGCAACTCCTCGTACGCCGCCGCCTGCTCATCTTCGTCGGGCAGCCGCGGGCTCGCCTGGATGAACAGAAACTCACTGCGATACAGCCCGATGCCACTCGCCCCGCCGGCTCGGGCGGCTTCAAGTTCGGCGGGAAGATCGATGTTGGCCAGCAGCGCCACTTCGTAGCCGTCCGAGGTGCGGGCAGGGAGTGCCGCCTGTTCCAGCAGCTCCTGCTGGCGCCGCTGGTACTCCGCGGCGCGCAGCCGGTACACCTGCAGCAGCGCCTCGTCGGGATCCACCACCACGTGGCCCTCGAACCCATCGATGATGACCACCGGCGCCCCGCGCGCTTCCTCCAGCAGCCGGGCCACACCCACCACCGCGGGAATCCCCAGCGACTTGGCGATGATCGTGGTGTGGGAGGTGGCCCCACCGGCTTCCGAGGCGAAACCCGTGACCGACGACGCCGACAGCCGGATCGCCTGGGAAGGCGGCACATCGTCGGCGATCAGCACGGTGTCGTCCCGCAATCGACCCAGGTGCGGCGCCGACTTGCCCTGCAGGGCGCGCTGCAGCTCCATGGCCACATCCAGCAGGTCCACCCGCCGCTCCCGCAGATAGACATCCCCCAGGGATTCGAAGCGGTGCAGGAGGTCGCGGACAACCTCCTCCAGTGCCGCCTCGGCGTTGATCCGCTTGTCACGAATCACCTGTTCCACCGCGGACAGCAAGGTCGGGTCCTCCATCAGCAGGCGGTGGGCTTCAAAGATCGAGGCGTACTCGGCACCAACCCGGTCGTGGGCCTCCCGTGCCAGCATTCCAGCCCGTTCGGCCGCCTGCCGCGCCGCCTCCCGCATCCGCCGCACCTCGTTGTCCAGCTCCTCGGGCGCCACCGGCGTGCGCAACACCGGCTGGGTGATGTTTTCCACCACCAGCGTCTTGCCGATGGCAATGCCGGGCGAAACGGCAAGTCCAACGAGCGTTCGGGATCTCAATCCGGCTCTCCGAACCGCCCGGACACCAGCTCCGCGATCGCCTCGAGAGCCGTCTCTGCGTCCTCGCCGCTGGCTCGCACCGTCAGCAGTGACCCACATGGCGCCGCCAGCAGCAACAGACCCAGGATCGACTTGCCGTTGACCTCCTCATCGTTGTACTGCACGGTGATCTCGGAGGTGAAGCTCGACGACACGTTGACGAACTTGGCCGCCGCGCGGGCATGGAGACCGAGGCGGTTGACGAGTTCAACGTTGCGCTGAGCCATGAGCCTTGCCACCCGGTCGCCGTGCGAGGATGTCACTGACCACGTAAATGCTCTTCTGGCCCTTCTCGGCCACCACCCTGGCCAGCGCCGCCAGCGACTCTCCCTCCTGCCGCCGCAGGGAAGCCAGCTTGATGAGCATCGGCAGGTTGACACCGGTGACCACCTCCGAACGGGCGGGGTCGAGAAACCCCAGCGAAAGGTTGGTGGGCGTGCCGCCGAACATGTCGGTGAGCACGATCACCCCCTCGCCGGTGTCCAGCTCCGCCAGCACGCGAGCGATCTCGGCCCGGGCGGTCTCCAGGTCGATGTTCCACTCCAGCGTGATGGACCGTGCCTGATCCAGCAGGGCGGGTTCGATGGTGCGCGCCGCGGCGAGCAGTTCGTTGGCCAGGCGCCCGTGGGAAATGACGAGAATTCCGATCATGGCCGGGATTATTCCTCATTCGCCGCGGGCGCCGCAAGCCAGCATCGCCGGCGATACCGAGGCGATCAAGCATGGCGCGATCCTTCTCCGTTTGCCGTCCGCACCCTTGCGGAAAGAGGTCAGGCGCGGTCCCGGTCGCGGTGATGGATGGCCACCCGCCAGCCCTGGACCGCCAGGCGTGCCGCCAGCGAGGCCGCCATGAACACCGAACGATGCCGTCCCCCCGTGCACCCGAAGGCAATCACGACATAGCTCTTCTGCTCGCGACGATAGCCGGGCAGAAGGTACTCGCACAGCCCCGCCATGCGCTCGAAGCACTCGCCCACCTCGGCCTTCTCCGCCAGCCATCGAGAGACCTCCGGATCGTCGCCGGCGAGGGGCCGCAGCTTCGCTTCGAAGTGAGGGTTGGGCAGATGCCGCACATCGAACACCAGGCTCGCCTCGGCCGGCAGCCCGAAGCGAAAGCCGAAGCTCTCGCAGCGCACCAGCATCGGCAGGGCATGCTCGGTGGAACCGAAGCGGCCGGCCACGATGGCCCGCAGCTCGTGGGGGGTGAGGTCGGAGGTGTCAATGATTTCATCGGCCAGCTCGCGTACCGCTGCCAGCTGTTCCCGTTCCAGGCGAACCGCCTCTTCGATCCCCAGGTCGCGGTAGGGATGCGGTCGCCGGGTCTCGGAGAAACGCCGGACGATGGCTGCGGTGTTGGCCTCCACGAAGATCACCCGCAGCGAAGGAAAACCGGCTCGCAGCCGCGCCAGCAGACTCGGGAAGTGCTCGGTGAAGTTCAGGGTGCGTACATCGACGACGACCACGAGGGGTTGGGCCGTACCCTCGCGAGTGTGTTCGAAAAGAGGTTCGATCAGATCCAGGGGAAGGTTGTCCACGCAGCGATAGCCCAGGTCCTCGAAACACCGGGTGACGACACTCTTGCCAGCACCCGACAGCCCGGTCACCACCACGGCACCGACCGGGGGTGGAGGCGTCACGAAGCCCCCAGCTTGCGGTCCCGCCGCATCAGAAAATCCACCGCCGCGTCGGGCACGCCGCGCTGACCCAGCAGGTACTTGCGGGCCGCGCACTCCACCAGCAACGCCAGGTTGCGGCCCGGCGCCACCGGCAGCTCCAGCAGCGGTCGCGGCACACCCAGCAGATCGATGGTGGAGCCGTCCAGGCCCAGGCGTTCGGGGTTGCCGGCAGATTCCGGCACGAACTTGATCACCAGGTCGATGGGCTTGTTGTCCCGCACCGCCACCACTCCGAAGAGCTGCTCGATGGAGATGAGTCCCAGTCCCCGCACCTCCATCAGTCCACGAAGATCCTCCGGCGCCTGGCCGAACAGTTCTTCGTTGCGCAGGCGGTAGACCTCCACCACGTCATCGGCAACCAGGCGGTGGCCACGGTGCACCAGCTCGAGCGCACACTCGCTTTTTCCCAGACCGGAATCGCCCAGCAGCAGAACCCCGATGGCGAAGATGTCCAGGAGGTCACCATGCCAGGTCTCGCGAGGGGCGAGCAGGAACTCCAGGCAGGCGGACAGGCGTTCGATGACCTCGGAGGTCCCGGCGGCGGTCACCGCCAGCGGCACGCCCAGCGCCTCGCAGCGCGGCGCCAGGATGCGCACCGCCTCGGTGATCCCCTTGGCAACCACGAACAGCGGCGGCTGCAGCTCGACCAGCGCACGGACGCGCTCTTCGACAATGGCGGGGGGCTGGGTGGCCAGGTACTCCGCCTCGCTGGCGCCAATAACCTGGATGCGCCCCGGCCGCACGTAGGGCAGATAGCCCGCCAGCGCCAGCCCCGGCTTCTGAACCCGCGGGCTGGAGATCTCCCGATCGAGACGATCCCTCCCCGTCAAAACCTGCAAACCCAGCGCCGCCACACGCTTGTGGCGAAGGAGCTCGGCGACGGTCAGCGGGGGGCTGCTGCGTCTCATCCACCCTCCACGGCCACCAACGCCTGGCGGAGCTGCGACGGACTCTCGGCTAACAGGAACGCGTCGAGGGCCCGTCGATTGCGCAGCAGGCGAGCGATACTGGCCAGCACCTGCAGATGGGCGGCTGGCTGGTCGCGGGGCGAGAGGACGAAAAAGAAGAGTCGCACGCCCGCCGACTCGCCGTTGCCGAAGCGGATCGCCTGAGCGGTTCGGGCGAAGGCGGCGACCACGCTCTTGAGCCCCGGCACCTTGCAGTGCGGGATCGCGGCCTGCTCACCCACCACCGTGGCCCCCAGCCGTTCGCGCTCCAGCAGGAGCTCCACGACCTCCCGTGCGTTGCGGATCACGCCCGCCTTTTCCAGGTACCCGCTGACCAGAGCGAGCACGCCCTCGCGATCGGCCGCCGGAAGGTCGAGGAATATGTGCTCCTCCCTGAGCAACGACGACAGCCTCACGGCTCCCACAACACTCACTCTTTCTCAGAACTCGGGAGTGACCAGGCCGTAGGTGTGGTCCCGCCGCCGGTACAGAACGTTGACGCGGTCCGAGGACGCCTCACGAAACACGATGAAATCGTCGCGGGAGCTCTCCAGCTGCAGCGCCGCCTCGTCAACGGTCATCGGCACCACCGGCACATGGCGAAGCTCGACGACCTCCGGCTTGCCGGAGCGGACCGACTCCTCTCCCACCACCGCCAGTTGCCAACCCTGCTCGCCGCCCCGGGAGGCCGGCTGGCGCTTGCGACCGGTGAGCTTCTGCTTGGATCGGCGGGCTTGCTGCTCCAGACGCGACACTACTTCCTGCAGCGACGAGGCCCAGTCACTGGTTTCGGCCTTGGCCGCCACTTCGAAATCCTTCCCGCGAATGAACGCTTCCACCAGGAAGCGATGCTTCTCCTGGGTCGCCACCACGCGGGCCTCGTGGACAGCGTTGAAGTACTTGGCCAGGCGCTTCAGCTTCTTGCGCGCCATCTCGCGTTGCGGCTCGGTAATCTCGGTATTGCGGGCCAGAAATTCGAGCTCCATAGGACCTCCCCAGTTGAATTCTAGTGTACTCCCGTTGCTCGAAGTCTAGCGCAGCGCTCGGCGTCGCTGCTCTGACGAGGGGATACCCATCTCCTCTCGATACTTTGCCACCGTGCGGCGGGCGATGCGGATGCCCAGACGGTTGAGCTGGCGCGCCACCCGGGCGTCGGACAGCGGCCGCTGGGGCTCTTCTGCGCTGATCAACTCCTTGATCCTGTCCCGCACCACCACCGAGGAAATGTCGCCGTCCACCGCGTGCGAGATGGCGGAGTGGAAGAAGAACTTGAACGGGAACACTCCCCTCGGAGTCGCCATGTGCTTGTTGGTAACCACGCGGCTGATGGTGGACTCGTGCATGCCGATATCGTCGGCGATGTCCCGCAGCACCAGTGGTCGCAGGTGCGGCAGCCCATGATCCAGAAAGCCCGACTGCCGCTGCACGATGGCTCTTGCCACCCGCAAGATGGTGGTCTGGCGCTGCTCGACCGACCGCAAGAACCAGAGCGCGGCGCGCATGCGCTCGCGAAGATAGCTGGCTGCCTCTGAGTCCACCGCGCGCCCCCGCAACATGTGCACGTACCGCGAGGACAACCGCAAGCGGGGAAAGCCATCATCGGCCAGCGCCACCCGCCACTCGCCGTCATCCTTGGTGACCACCACGTCGGGTTCGATGACCATGCTGTCGATGGGGCCCAGTTGCAGACCGGGGCGAGGGTCGAGGTGGCGAAGCACCTCGATGACCTGCCGGACCTCCTCCAGCGACAGCCCCAGCTGCCGGGTGATTCGCTCCCAGCGCTGGTGAAGGAGGTCGTCGAAGCACCGCCCCACCACCTCCAGGGCGCGGGGGACCGCCGGGTTGGCATTCCCGCCCGCAGCCAGTTGACGCTCCAGCTGCAGGGCAAAGCATTCCTGCAGGGAGCGGGCGCCGATCCCGGCAGGCTCCAGGCGCTGCACCAGGCGAAGCGCTCGCTCGACGTCACTCACCTCCACATCGAGGGTGGCGGCGAGATCTTCGAGGGAGACACGCAGGTAGCCGTCGGGATCGAGGTTGCCGGCGATGAACTCGGCCACCTTGTTGAGGGGGTCGTCGGAGGCAAGGAAACGTAACTGCTCGACGACCGAATCGAAGAGCGAACCCGGCGGGGTCGGTGAGTTCTCCAGCGGCGAACGCTCGTCCTCCTCCCAGCCGCCAGCCCCTGGCGCAGGCGTGTCGTGCAAGAAGTTCCCGAACAGCTCCTCGACGTTGACCTCGCTGAATGAGTCGCCGTCGTCTTCTGAACGGGTTTCCGCGGCTGGGGCCTCGGCGGCTTCGACCGCCTCGCCAGGGAGCGCTTCCGTCTCCTCGCCACGTTGGTCCTCGTCAGTGAGCTCGAGCAGAGGATTGACCTGAACCTCCTGGCTGATCGCCTGTTCCAGCTCCAACCGGGACAGCTGAAGCAGCTTGATCGCCTGCTGCAGCGTCGGCGTCATGACAAGCTTCTGCGCCAGCTTGAGGTTCAACCGTTGCTCGAGTGCCACTAGAGCTGGAACTCCTCTCCCAGGTACGCTTGCCTCACTGCGGAGTCCCGGGCCAGGCTTTCCGGGTCTCCACATGCAAGAACCTTGCCGTCCTTGATAATAGAGGCTCGATCGGTGATTTTCAAGGTGTCCCGGACGTTGTGGTCGGTGATCAGGATGCCATACCCCTGGCCGCGCAGGTGGCGAATCAGGCGCTGCACGTCCAGCACCGTGATCGGATCGATGCCGGCGAAAGGCTCGTCGAGGAGGAGAAATTTCGGGTTGGTGACGAGGGCGCGAGCGATCTCCAGACGCCGCCGCTCCCCCCCGGAGAGGGTGTCGCCGCGCTGCCCGCGAACCCTCATGAGGCCAAACTCCTCCAGGAGGTGGCAGGCGCGCGCACTGGCCTCGTTCCACGGCACGCCGAGCAGCTCCAGCACGCCCAGAAGGTTCTCCTCGACGGTCAGCTTGCGGAAGACCGAGGCCTCCTGCGGCAAATACGACAGCCCCAGGCGCGCGCGCCGAAACATGGGCAGGGTCGTGACATCGACCCCTCCCAATCGGACCCGGCCGGCATCGGGTCGCACCAATCCCACCAACATGTAAAAGGTCGTCGTCTTGCCAGCGCCGTTGGGCCCCAGGAGTCCGACCACCTCACCGCCGTGGAGGTCGAGGGACACCCCGTCCACCACGGCTCGACGGCCGTACCGCTTCACCAGCCCCTGGGCCTGGAGCGTCACTGCTTCGATGGTGTCCTCCCCGGCGGCTGGCGAGAACTGCGAGGGTTGACCAGCGGCCGCTCGGGATGGTACAGCGTTTCGCTGCGGCTGTCGGCGCCTCCCAGCACCCTGAGCACCCCATCCTGACGGGTCCAGATGAGATGCGCCGCCTTCACCTGGTTGCCTCCCGCCTCGGTGATCAGCACCGGGTCACCCCATACCTCCAGCTCATCCCGGCCCGGCACCAGCCGCGCCCTCTGCCCCGCCACCGTTCTGCCGCCTGCGCGCTCCCGTGCCACCAGACCACCCTCGAAGAGCGCCAGCAGCAACTCTCCGCCTGGCCCAAGCGTGGCGGTGACGCGCTGGGCCGCCAGCTCGGCCTGCTCATCGACCACTCTGACATCCCCTTCGAAGGTGGCGATCATGGTGGCAGCGTCGTAGGTCAGGGCCCGCGCGGCGATCCGCACCACGCCCCCGCTGCCGGTCGTCTCTCGCCGGGGAGCCGCCGATCCCACTGTGAGGACGTTGCCGCGACCCACGACCAGCTCTTCGGCGGCGCGGTGTTCCAGGCGATCGGCGCGGACCAGGCGTTCCCCTTGCCACAGGCGGGCGTCCCCTTCCAGCGTCAGCGTGCCCCCGTCCTGGGCCGATACCGCGCGAGCCGCCGCAAACTGCACCGGCCCCTCCCTTCCACCCATGACCGCACCGCGCGCCACCGTGCCGCTCACCGACCCCTCGGCGATGAGACCGCGCTCGGCGTCCCACTCGAGTCGATCGGCCTTGCCCTCGAGCGAATCGGAGCCAAACCGCACGCGCCCGCCCGCTGCCGGCACCAGCACCGACCGCCGCGTCGCCACGGTGACCAGCAGGCGCTCTCCCTCGCCCCACTGCGGCCCCATCTCCAGGCGCACGTTTCCCCATGCCGTCGCCGACTCGGCCCGCCCTCCCGCCAGGTCGACCCGCAGCGAGTCAGCCCGCACCTGCCGGGGCACCCCACCTCGCGCCTCGCTCTCCTCCAGGCACACCAGACCCTGGCCTTCGACCCACTGCAGCCCGCCCTCCTCGCTCCCCATTCCCACCACCCGCCACGCCGACAGGGTGCGCCGTGCCCCATCGGCGCCAGCCCAGGCGGCGCGCACCCAACCGCTACTCTCCCGGGGAAGGATTCTCAGGTCAAGGGTCCCCCCTTCGGTGCGGCGCAGCTCCATCTCCTCTCCCCAGGCCTGGACGATGGAGCCGTCGTCAAAGCGCGCCTCGACCGTCACACCTCCCGAGAGCACCAACTCCTCGGGTGGCCCGTCGGGCCCCCGCAGCCGCATCCACCCCGAACCCGCCAGGAGCTGGTTCTGGCGGTGGAATACGGTGACACCATTGTCCAGCTGCACGACGCCCCGCCGCCGGTTATAGGTCAGGCTCGGCGCCAGAACGACCACCGACGAGCCTTCACCCCGCCGCCAGGAGGCTGTGACATCGTCTTTGAGCTGGATCGTGTTTTCCCCGGCACTCCCGGAAACCGCGCCGGCGACCCCTCCCCACCCCGCCGCTGCAAAGGTGACCGGTCCCCGGCTGGAAAAGGAGCGGTCTGCCCCGCGCAGATCGAACCCGTCTGCCCGCAGGGCGATCCCCTTGCTCAGGGAGAGCTGAGCGTTGCCGTGTGCCTGGGCCTCTCGCAGCTGGGGGTTGTACCTGGCATCGCTGGCCACCAGACCATAGGCAACCTCGCCAGCGTGAAAGATCGACACCTCGACATCTTTCAGCTCGTACCAGCCGGACGCGAACTCCAGCGTTTCACGTGCCGCCAGACGAAAGTTCGGCTCGATGCCGATGGTGTCCGTGTATACCAGACCGCTGTGCAGGCGCACCGGCCGCTCCTCGCCGCGTCGCGCCGCCGGCGTTGGCTCGGCCTGCACGGCCGCCCCGCGCCGCCGCATCTGCCGTTCGGCGACACTCGCCCCCAGCACCAGCAGCCACAGTACCAGCAGCAGTAGCGACGCCCGCCGAAAAAGCTGGTCCCGGCGACTCACCGTTCGAGGAAGGCGCCCATCTTGCGGAACTTGGCGTAGCGCCGGCGCGGCAGTTCAGCCGGGCGGATTCGCCGCAGCTCGGCGAGCGCGGTGCGCAGGGCCGCGCCCACCGTGCGCACGGCCAGCGGCGGGTCCATGTGGGCGCCGCCCAGTGGCTCCGGCAGGATCTCGTCGATCACCCCGAACCCCAACAGATCGTTGGCCGTGAGCCGCAAAGCCTCTGCCGCTCGCTGGGTCTCCGACTGGTCCTTCCACAGGATGGCTGCGCAGCCCTCCGGAGAAATCACCGAGTACACCGCGTGCTCCAGCATGAAGACGCGGTCACCGACGCCGATGGCCAGCGCTCCACCCGAACCCCCTTCGCCGGTCACCACCACCACGATGGGGGTCTCCAGCGCCGCCATCTCCCGCAGGTTGCGGGCGATCGCCTCCGCCTGACCCCGCTCCTCGGCATCGATCCCGGGATAGGCCCCGGGGGTGTCCACGAAGGAGATCACGGGAAGCCGGAACTTCTCCGCCAGACGCATCACCCGCAACGCCTTCCGGTATCCCTCGGGGCGTGGCTGGCCAAAGTTTCGATACAGCCGATCCCGCGTGTCCCTACCCTTCTGATGCCCGACGACCACCACCGAGTCGCCGTCAAAGCTCGCCAGCCCGGTAACGATGGCCGGATCATCGGCAAAGCCGCGATCGCCGTGCAGCTCCACCCAGTCCGTCATCAACCCGCGCACGTAGTCGAGGGTGTAGGGACGCTCGGGGTGACGAGCAATCAGGCAGCGCTGCCAGGGGGTCACCGTCGCCGTCACCCGTCGCGCCTCTGCTTCCAGCTGCTCCTTCAGGCGCGCCGCCTCGGCGCGGTCACCCTGGCGCTCCGCCTCGCTCACCTGTTGCCGCAGCGCTTCCAGCGCCGCCAGAAAAGAGGGTACCGCTGCCCCTGCCATAGAGTGCGAGGGTAGTGGGAACAACGGCGATTGACAAGGGGCAACCAGCGCGCCGCCGGGGCCGCCAACTACCGCGGAGGGTCGCCCGGGCTGGCCGCCTGCTCGGCCCCGATCAGGGCCGCCAGCTTCCCCCGCAGATCCGCCGCCAGCCGAGCGCGCTCTTCGATGCGCCGACGTCGCCACTGCCAGCGCTCGCTGGCGGCCGCCGGGTTATCGACTCCGGGTGCAGGGAGGGCGGCGGCCAGCGCGGCTGCCTGTCCGGCGTCCAGGTGGGTCGCCGGCACCCCGAAGTAGCGCCGAGCCGCCGCCTCGGCCCCGAAGACCCCGGGACCGAACTCCACCACGTTGAGGTAAAGTTCCAGGACCCGCCGTTTCCCCAGCTCTCGCTCCAGCCACCAGGCCAGCTTCATCTCTCGCAGCTTCCGGGTGATGGTTCGCTCGGGGCTCAGGAACAGGATGCGAGCCAGCTGTTGACTGATGGTGGAGGCACCGCGCAACCTGCCACCTGCCCACCACACGCGGACGGCGTCGCGCAGTGCGCCCCCATCCACCGCCCCATGGCTCAGGAAGCGAGCGTCCTCGGAGACGGTGACCGCCAGCACCAGCTCCGGCGAGATGGCTTCCAGGGGCACGTAGTCATGGGCCACGCGCCGCGCCAGGCCTTCAGCGCGCCAACGTTGCTCCTGTCGAACCATGGAAGCCCACGGGTAGGGAGGCGGCCCGCTCCGCCAGGGGTCGAGGTCGACCCGGCTCGCTGACCACCAGATCAGCGCGGCGGCGGTGATCACGACCAACAGGGCCGCCGCCCCCGTGATAGCCTTGCGGGCAACACGCCGGGGCATCACCGCCATTGTAGGCGCCCGGCCAGAAAGGAACAGCCCGCGATGCTCGGTCCTCGTCGAACATGGCTCCTGTCACTCGGCGTCATGGTCGTGGCCGCAGCCACCACCGTCCCCTTTCGCCACCTCTGGGAACCCGACGAGCCGCGCTACTGCCAGTCCGCCCGCGAAATGATCGCCAGCGGCGACTGGATCCTCCCCCGCCTCAACGGCCAGCCGTACGGTCACAAGCCTCCCCTCTTCATGTGGCTCGTGGCCGCCGGCCGACTCACCGGGTTGGGCTGGACCGCGGCTGGCGTGCTGCCCTCATTGCTGCCGTTTCTCGCCCTCGTCCTGGTGATGCCCCGCATGGCGCGAGACCTGGGCCTGCCTCGCTCCACCGGCGAACTCGCCGGGGCCTTCCTCGCCGCCTCGCTGCTGGCCGCCGTCATGGCGCTGGCGGCACGCATGGACACCCTCTTCGCGGTTCTTCTCACTCTCGCCTTCTGGCTGACAGCACGGCTGTTGTGGCCTGTCGAGGGCGTCACCCGACGCGACCATCTCCTGCTCTGGATCGTGCTCGCCCTCGCCACCCTGACCAAGGGCCCGGTGGCCCTGGTGCTCCTCGCCCTCACGGTGACCATCACCACCCTGGTGGTCAAGCCGCGGCCACACCTCGCCCCCCTCTTTCGCGGACCCGGACCGGTGGTGGCCCTGCTCCTCCTCCTGGCCTGGGTGGTGGCGGCCGGGCTGCATGGCGGACCGGACTACCTCCACGAGATTCTCATCCGCCAGAGCACCGGCCGTGCGGTGGACTCCTTCGCCCACAAGAAACCTTTTTACTACCACCTCATGACCTACCCGGTGACCGGTCTACCCTTCGCCCCCGTGTCGCTGTTCACCGCCGCCTTTGCCCTCCGCCGCAGGAATAGCCATCCCACAACCCTGCTGGCCGCCGCCGTGGTCGCCGTGCTGGGTTTCTTTTCCGTCATCTCAGGGAAGCTCGTCGTCTACCTGCTGCCACTCTTTCCCGCCGCCGCCCTGCTGGCTGCCGACGCCGTGCTCGGCCAGCGTCGCGGCGTTCGATCTGGCCTGTGGCTGGGAAGCGCGGGTATGACCCTCGTCGGCGCCGGCGTGGCCGTGGCTCCCTGGCTACGCCACGAGCTCGACTCGGTCAAGGGGCCACTGTTGGTCGCCGGCGGGGTGGTCACGGCGCTGGCCGCTGCCGCTGCCGCCGGACTCATCCGACGCCAGGAGCCGCTGGTGGTGGCCGTTCGCCTGACCATGGCCGGCCTCGTCATCCCCTTGGCGGTCTTTCCCCTCGCCGCACGCGCCCTCGACCCCACCATGCACCTGGCCACCGTGGCTGCGGCGGTCAAGAAAATGGAACCCGAGGCCAGCGACGGGTTTGTCTTCCGGATGAACGTCAGCGGACCCTCGCTGTACGCGGAAAGGATCTTCCGCAAGCTGCGCACTCCCGAGGAGCTCGCCGCCGTGCTCCGGTCCGGCCGCGTCGTCATCACCGAAGAGAAATCCTGGCAACGCATCGGCGGTGCCTTGCCTGGGCTCACGACCCGTGCCACCGTCTTTCCGTTTCGCACCGGCCCGGTATTCATCCTGCGCGCCGCTCCAGGCGTCGACACCCAGGAACCTCCTCCCACCAGCCCGGCAACGGATCCACCCTTGCCTACCCCGCCGACCGGGCCCTAAATTCTTCTCAGGAGTTGCCGATGAGAGGAAGCCGACCCGCCGTCGCCGAGGCAGCCTGCGTGGTGCTCGTCAAGGGCACCGAGCAGCTGGTGGTGTTCGCCGGAGAGCTTCCCGACTGCCAGGCGTGGCTCGCGCTGAACGGCGACAAACCCGCCGACAGTGACGGGCACTTCGAACTTCGCGAGGGGGCGGATCGGGCACTGCCGCCCTCTGCCTGATCGTCCCAATCCCTTCAGGTGTTGGCCGCCCTCATGGGGCCAGGACGGGAAACGTTCCGATTTCGGCGAGGAAGCCGTCTCTGGTGAGGGCAAGAAGGCGATACAGGTGCACTTGGTCGTCACCAGCCTGGAGGTAGCAGTACGAGAAGGGAGTCTCACCGCTGTCCGCGACCGGCAAGAAATCCCTCTGCAACGGCTGCCAGCTCGCGCCTGCCCGGGCCATGCCCTCCACCACGAATCCGACGACGCCATCGTGCCGCCGAGTCTCCCAGGAAATCACCACGCTCTCTGCGCTGGCGGCGAAATCCCAGCGCTCCAGCGCCACCGGGTACTCCGCCAGCGGCCGCGTGGTGAGCGACAGCGCCCCGCGCGGGGAGAGGTTGGTCACCACCACCCCCGCCCAGGAGACACCCCGCAAGGGCACGACCACTTCCTCGCCCTCGCGAAGGCGCACCACGTCGTACTGTCCGGGGAACGGGTATCGCACCCCGGCGTGGACGGCCATCCCCTGATTGCGCAGGACGGTAACGGCTTCGGCCGAAGCCCGCACCGGCAAGGGGTAGAGAGAAACCCCGAACCCCAACTCCCCGCCGATCCCGTCCGCGAAGCGCCGGCCCCGCAGGGAGGGCAGCGGTGGGGCGGGCGCCTCGAACCCCAGCGCCGACGGATTGAACAGACCGGCCAGTACCACCTCCGAAACGGTCTCGAGGACGTCCCCTTCCAGCCGGTCGGCCAGCACCGTCAGCGCGCCTTCGGGCCAGGGCACAGCCGTGACCGCCCTCAGGAGGTCATCCCCGCCGACGCGCCACGCCACTTCCAGAAGCGCCGTCTCGGTCACCTCGCCGCCGGCCAGCGCCATCAGCCAGCTCTCCTGCCAGGCGCGACGCAAATTCGTCGACGGGGGGGAAAGGTGAGCCGCCACCAGCCGCGCCGCGACGGCCGCCCGACTGGGAGGGGCCACGCGCCCCAGATCCCGACGAACCAGCGCCTCCACCGTCCGGAAGAACGCCTCCTCCACGGGTTCCAGGGAGCCCAACGCCAGGTCGCTGCCCGGGACCGTGGCATCGAAGGGGTTTTCGAGCACGCGAATCACCATCCCCGGCGTTCGCCACCCCCGAGCGTGGACAGCGCGGGCTGCGGCCTGGACCGCCGCCGCTACCTGGTGGCTTCCAGGCGAGCCATCCGCTTCGATGCGCACGTTCGCAACGATGTCAACCTGTCCCTGAGCGCGAGCGCCGGTGGCGCCGAGGAAAACAATGAAAGCGACGAGCCAGACGGCGAGGAGTCGGATGGTACGCCCCATGGAGAAACCTTAGAACTCGCCGGCGCAGCCGTCAAGAGCCCTCGCCAGGCACCCGGCGACCAGTGGCCGGGCACAGTGGCCTGGACGGGATCGAAGCTCGCTGGGGAGAAAGGTCTCAGCCCTCCCGGAGTCGGACCAGCACGATGGTGATGTTGTCGGAGCCGCCGCGTCGGTTGGCCTCGTCCACCAGGTCCCGAGCGGTGGAGCGCAGATCCGGCCTGCTGCGGCGCAAGATCTCGGCCAGCTCGTCGTCCTCGACCATGCCATTGAGCCCGTCGGAACACAACAGGAGGAGGTCGCCGGCGCGGATCTCGTGCTCCCGCACGTCGGCCACCGGCTCCTGGGCCCCCCCCAGTGCACGGGTCACGACGTTCTTCAGTGGATGGCTGCGCGCCGCATCTTCGGACAAAAGCCCTGCCACCACTTGCTCGTGGACCCAACTGTGATCGCTGGTCAGCAGCTGTAGCCGCCCTTCGCGAAGGAGGTAGGCGCGACTGTCGCCCACGTGGGCCACCGTCACCCGAGCAAGGTCATCCGACAGCAGCGCCGCCACCATGGTGGCGCCCATGCCGCGCAGGCGCGGATCTCCCTCCACTGCTCCCGTGACCCGGCGGTGAGCCTGCAGCGCGGCAAACATCAGCCGGTTGGAATCGCACGGCAGGCGAGCGTCCCACCCCTCTGGCCAGGTGGTTTCCGCTGCATCTCTGGTAGATTCAACGACGCGCTCGATTTCCGATACCGCCAGACCGGCAGCCACCTCGCCAGCGGCATGACCGCCCATGCCATCAGCGACGACGAACAGGCCGAGGTCCTCCCGCACCAGGAAGGCATCCTCGTTGTGGTGCCGCCGCAGGCCCCGATCGCTCATCCCGAATGATTCGACCTTCACCATGGCCAAGACTACGCCTTCTTCCCCGCCTGCTGCAACTCACGCATGAGCGCCTGCACCGCCGGATCGTCCGGCACCAGCTCCTGCGCCGCAACGGCGAAACGGATGGCTCGGGAGGGCATGCCCGCCCGGGCGAAAAGCCGTGCAGCATCGATCAACACACGTTGATTCAGGGGGTCCAGCTTCGCCGCTCGCTCCAGCAGGCGAAGCGCCTCTCCCAGCTCGTCCGTCTGCTTGGCAAGGAAGAGCCCGAAGAGGTGGTGAGCGCGGGCCGAGGAGTTGTCGTGCGCCAGCGCCTGTCGAAAGACCAGGCGCGCTTCGGCGGTGCTCCCGGAGTTGGCGAGCTGCACCGCCCGGGCGAGCAGCGCCCGCGCGATCTCCCGAGAGTCATCCTGAGTATCCCGATTCAGCGACCCGCGCGTGGCGTCGTAGCGGCGTCGGCGCTCGGGGTCCGAGAGGGTGTTGTACGCCTCGGTGACGCGCTGGAACCGCTGCTCGGCGCGCACCCGCGCCTCTCCGACGAAGCGATCCGGGTGCAGTTCACGGGCCTGGCGTCGGAAAGCGGCGCGCAGTTCCTCTGCGGTCGCGTCGGGCTTGACCCCTAGGATTTCGTACAGATCATCGAAGTTCGGCATCGGCTACCGTCAAGCTGACGACAGTATTGTAGCGCATACCCTCTAGCGGTGCTCCTGCAGGCGGGCCAGCGCCTTGCGCCGCAGGGTAGCCGCAACGTTGCGATCCCGGCCCAGAAAGCGCAAGTCACGAAGCGACAGTCTATTGACGAGATTGAGCGCGATCGGCAGTGGGGTCTTGGGGTTGAACGCCAGATTGCGCACCACACCATAGCGGCGCAGCCACTTGGGAGAGGAGGCGAAGATGCGCAGCACTTCTTCGTGGGCTTGCCGCATCTGCGCGATGCGCTCCACGTCCGCCTCGGAAAGCTTGGGACTCATGGCCACCGCGCGAGCCACCAGCGGGTTGCGATCCCGGGCCAGGATCAGCCGCTCCTCCCGCCCCCCTTTCAGCGCCGCCATGACGCGCTGAAACGCGTTCATCAGGGACAGCCGGACGAACAGATCCTTGATCTCCCGAGACGCCTCCTCGTCGCCCAGTTCCCCTTCCAGGCCCGTACTCGCCAGTGCTTCGCCGGGCAGGCGCATGCCGATCGCCTTCAGCTCGGCGAGAGCCTCCTCCACCGATGGCCCGGCGGCGAGTTCCGGTTCTCCGCCCGCCGTCGCCCACACCACCGCCTTTTCGAGAAACTCCTCCTCGAACTCCCGCACCCGCCGCAGAACGTCCGGGCCGACCTGCGGATTGGCCCGAAGATCGTCGAGGATCTCCAGACAGGTCATCACTCTCGCCTGATTGGTGATGATGATGTCCTGGACGCCAGGACCGGCATGCCGCGCCAACCACCGCAGCGTCTCGTTGGCGACCCGCGGGTGGCGAGCCGCAGCTTCCAGAACTTCCGCCGCCTGCACCGAGCGAACCAGCAGCTCCAGATCGAGCGCCTCGATCTCGGGACTGGTCAGGAGCGCCAGAAAGTGACTGGTTTCGAAGGTGGCCAGGGTGTTTCTCGCCTGCTCGGCGATCTCCTCGTCCCCCTCCGCGCTGAGGAGTAGCACGATGCGGATCAGATCCTCGCGGCTGACGGGCAGGAGTCCCTGGGCCGCGAACAACCTCACCGCCCGGGGAACCATCCCCTGGCGAATGGCCTGGAGGATCTCTCCAACGCTGGCCAGCGACGGCTGTCCGCTCATTCCCCCGACGCGCCCCTGGAGTACTCGGCCGGGTCGAGCCGCAGGCGCACCACCTCACCCCTGCCCCCCAGCGCCGCCAGCGTCGTCCCATGAAAGCACACCTGCAGCGACGCCGCATCGCCAATCACCAGATCAACGACCCCCGTCGCGCCGGGCAGATCCCACCACTCACCGGCGGCCAGCAGGCGCGACTGCCGCGCCCCGCTCCCATCCCGCACCTCCACCCAGCACGGTCGCTCACCGGCCTGCAACGACAACACGCACGGCGGCGTCACGATCTCTGGCGTGGGAGAGGGGGTGGGCGACGCCAGCGCCACCGGGGTGACCAGCGCCAGGACCGCCGTTGGCGTCGGCGCCGGCACGGCGTGCCCTTCGCCCTTGATTCTTTGCAGCACCACGACCCCGGCCAGGGTGGCCACCACCAGGAGCACACCGACGATCCACGCCCACGCTCGACCCTCGCGAGCCACCGGTGTAGGTACGGTTGGCAGCGCGCCGCTGGTATTCTGCTCCTCGGCGTGCTCCCAGGCCACCGCGAAGCGGCCCATCCAGGGCTCCAGCGGCTCACCGATCAGTTCCAGGTACTGCCGCAGGAACAGCCGGGCAAACGTTTCCCCCGGCAGACGAGAAAACGCGCCCTGCTCCAGACCTTCGAGCATCCGCCGCGAGATCTTGGTGCGGGCGACCAGGTCCTCGATGGTGACACCGGCCTTCTCACGCGCTCGTGCCAGTGCGCGGCCGAACTCCTCCGGAGTTCCCTTGCCAGCCGATCCCGTCATCTTGGGGGGAGTTTACGGAGCGAATCGGAAAGTGCAAGTGCTTGTCGAGCCTCAGCGCCGCTGCGCGGGCATGGCTTGCCGATGGGCGCGCAGTCGACGGAGGGCCTGGCGAAGCTCGGCGGGGGTCTCGGCGGAGCCCTCCAGCTGCCTCAGCTGCGGCTCGCTCAAGGTGACGGCAAGACTCGCCGCCACTGCCAGGGGCAGTTTCCTGAGGCGAACCGCCGCCTGGACGACCGCCGGGAGCCGACCCCAGCGCGCGTGCCCGAGCGCCACGCGGACGCACTCCAGATGCGGGTTGAGGTTGACCAGGCGCACGGCGTCAACCTCACAGAAGAGGGGATTGTCCAGCAGCGCCGCGATGGTTCGAGGGGTCTCGTCCGCCATCAGGAGGGCGAACAACGCCCGGGGGGCGCGCCGCGCCAGCGCCACCCGCTCTCCCTGGCTCATCTCCCCGACCCGCTCCAACAGCCGGCGCTCCGCCAGCCGCCGCACCGCCGGGGCGGCCCGGGGATCGCGCGTCACCGCCAATAGCTCGACCCATCCCACCCTCCCTACCGCGTCAACGGCAAAGGAAACGGAACAGGCCGGGTGGCGCAGGATGATCGCCATCACGCGGCGGGCCCCGCGCACCCACCGGCACCCCTCCAGCACCGCCACCAGGCGCGCCGGGCAGCTCGCCGAGCGAAGCGCTCGCAGGAGCTCGCCCTCGGACGGCCGCTCGCCGCCCTCCACGCGACCGATCAGGTCGGCGGGCGTCCGCGACACAGGGTCCTCCCTCCTCCTCCATGGTAGCCCCGCACCAGATCTGCCACTCCGGCCACCGGAGCGAGGGCCAGTGGTTGGCAGGTACGCGTTACCGGTCCAGCGCGTGTCGCTGTCGAGCTTCGAGGGGATGATCTGGTAGCCCGCTGATAACCCGAGGATCTCAAGGATCGAGACTGCGCAGGCTGAATACCTGGCAGGTATGGTGCCCAGGGACGGAATTGAACCGCCGACACGGGGATTTTCAGTCCCCTGCTCTACCAACTGAGCTACCTGGGCACGCCAGGCGCGGGGAGTATGGCGAGCGGGTTCGAACCTGTCAACTGCCGATGAACCAGATCTCGAACGAGCGCGCTCAGGACCGCCTCGCGGTTCGACGGCCCGAGGGCCGCCGTCGCACCGGTTGGCGTTCCGACCGCCGTGGCTCCCCGGCGGGAACGGCGCCGCGCCGGCCTCGGCGCTGCCGCGGCTCTCCCCCCGGACCGACCCCGGGCAACGGCGGCAGGACCGGCTCCAGCTCCACCTCCCGGCGCTCGTCGTTGATACCGCGCACCCGCACCCGCAGTGCGTCCCCCAGCCGCAGCACTCGCCCGTGCCGTTGCCCCACCAGCCGGTGGGCGTTCTCGTCGTAACGGTAGAAGTCATCCTTCAGCGCCGACACATGCACCAGACCCTCGACGAACACCTCCGCCAGCTGCACGAACAGCCCGAACGCCGTCACTCCGCTGACGTGACCGGTGAACTCCTCGCCGATCCGGGAGCGCATGTACTCCGCCTGTTTCCAGCGCACCACCTCCCGCTCCGCCTCCTCCGCCCGCCGCTCGGTGAAGGAGCTGTGCTGGGCGATGTCCTCCAGCTCTCCCAGCAGTTGCTCGCGCTCGTGACCCGCCGGCAGGGTGCCGGTGAGCAAACGCTGCAGGCAGCGGTGCACCACCAGGTCCGGGTAGCGGCGGATGGGCGACGTGAAGTGCAAGTAGAAGTCGGTGGCGAGGGCGTAGTGGCCCTTGCACTCGACGTGATAGGCGGCGCGGGCCAGGGAACGCAGCAGAAGGGTCTGCAGCAGGCGCTCCTCCGGCCGGCCGACGATGGCGGCCAGCACCCGCTGCAGCTCCCGCGGCGGCAGCTCCTCCAGGTTTCCCTTCAAGGACACGCCGAACTCTTCCAGCACCACGTGCAACTCGGCCAGCTTGCCCGCGGAGGGCCGCTCGTGGACCCTGAAGACGGCGGGCTGTCGCCCCCAGACGAGCAGGCGAGCGACGCATTCGTTGGCGGCCAGCATGAGCTCTTCAATGAGTCGATGGGCCCGGTTGCGCTCGGCCGCCACCACGCCGGTCATGAAGCCATCCGGATCCAGGAGGATCTCCGGTACCGGCAGGTCGAAATCGATGGCACCCCGCTGCTGCCGCCGGCGGCCGAGGCGCCGGGCCGCCTCGTCCAGCAGCAGCAGGGATGCCCTGACCTCCTCGGGCAGGTCGGCGGGCCAGCTGCCCTCCTCCAGCCAGCGGAACGCCTCGGTGTAGGTGCAGCGACGCCGGGAGCGGAACACCGACCGCACGGCGCGGTACCCTTCCAGCGCCCCGTCCCGAGTGACCAGAAACCGCAGCGAAAAGACCAGCCGATCCTCGTTGGGGAGCAGGGAGCAGAGGTGATTGGACAGTCTCTCCGGCAACATTGGCACGGCGCGACCGGGCAGGTAGACGCTGGTTCCCCGTTCCCTGGCCGCCGCGTCGAGGGCGGAGCCGGGACGCACGTAGTGGGAGACATCGGCGATGTGGACGAACACCTCCACCGCCCCATCGGGCGCCGGGAACGCCACCACCGCATCGTCGAAGTCCTGGGCCGTCTCGCCATCGATGGTCACCGCGGGGTGGCCGCGGAAGTCACTGCGTCCTTCGAGGTCGTGGGCGGTCACCTCGAGCGGCAGCTCCCTCGCCTCTACCTCGGCTGCCGGGGGGAAGTCGACGGGGATCGCCAGGTCGGCCAGCACCACCTCTTCGTCCACCCCGGCCTCCTGGGGCGCCCCCAGCCGACGGATGAGCCTCCCGGCCACCGGTTTCCCGTCGGCGAACTCGCTGACCGCCACCTCGACGAACTCGCCATCGCGGGGCATGAGCTCCACCCCGCTTTCCAGCTCCAGACGCGCCCCCATGCGTCTGGATTAGGGCTCCACCCATGGCCGGCGGGGATCTGCCCGAAAACGGCCCACCAGGGTCGGCCGGCGGCGCTGCAGGACCTTCACAACACGAGCCAGGCACTCTGCCGCCCCGCCGCCGCGGGAGCGGCGAGGGGTGAGGTGCACCAGCACCAGGTCGCCATCCATGGCGGTGCCCAGCTCCTCGGGGGGAATGACGATGCTCGCCATGGCCTCATCGTCCCCCCGCAACACCCCGAAACCCCGGACGGTCATCCGCAGGGTGCCCGCCCAGTAGTCGGTGAACTCCACCGCCACCCAACGCCCCCGGTCCGAGGAAACCGCCTCGCCTCGCTGCTCCGCCTCCTCGAGAAGCTGGCGCAGGAGCGATCGCTCCACCGCCAGTTCTCGCTCGAGAAACGCCAGCGTTGCCCCCTCGCTGCGGCGCTCGCGCAGTGCCGCGAGGACCGCTCGCCGGTGCAGCTTTGCGGTGTCGTCCATCCCCCCGATCATACGCCGCGGACACCCTCTTTGTTGACAGCTCCGGCTCGCCTCGGTAGACTCCTTCCGGCGCGTGCGAAAGTGGCGGAATAGGTAGACGCGCAGCGCTCAGGACGCTGTGGGCTCACGCCCATGGGGGTTCGAGTCCCCCCTTTCGCACCACCCCAGATCTCGGGGCAAAGTGAAATCCGCTGTTCCCGGTAGTCCCAAATCGGCGACGCCCGTCGCCGACCCTCGTCCCGCAACTTGACGATTTCAGCAAGCCCGAATCAGGAAGCTGGTGCACCTGCGTGCAGGATCGCCTCCTGCCGCTCCCGGAAAATGGGGAATACGGTGTCCAGGCGAGTGAGCTTCAGCAAGGCCTCGATCCGCTGGTGCGGCTGCAAGAGCACCAGCTTCCTGCCGGATCGGGTGAATTTCTGGAGGTACCCCACCAGTTCACCGATGCCGGTGGAGTCGACGTAGTCGATATCGGCCAGATCGATGACCACGCCCCCCTGACTCTCGTCCAGGACGTCTTGCAACGCCGCAGCGAACTGCTTGGCCGACTCGCCCAGCGTGACCTGCCCGCTCACTTTCAGAATCGTCACACCCTGCTCGACTTCCCGCTTCGTGTGCATTGCTACCCCTCCTTCTTGCCTGTGCCCTTCGCTCCACCGCCGGCACCAGTACGTCCACCCCTCGGCTCCCCCGAGGCGCAGCTGCACGACCCAGCAGCCGGGACCCTCGGGACGGACACGGCCCCTCAGCTCGCTACGCTGACTGTCGCCTCCGCCACCGGCGCTCCGGCGCGCAGCGCCCGGCAGAAAAAGCGACGCAGATTTCCCAGGCCACCCTCCTCGCGAAACTCCACCCGCAGCCGATCTCCGGCAACGACGTGCTGCAGCAGCCGCACCCCGTGAAGGGCGACCAGGCGCGCCCGAGCCCCCTCACCGAGACCCTGGGCCAGCGCTATTCCCTGGGCGAGGGCCTCGGCCACAAGGGGTGCCGACCAGGCCTGCCCCCTGGAATAGAAGCCATTCGTACTCAAAGAAATCGTCACGCGTCCCGGACTCGCATCGCGGTCGACGGAATCCACCAGTCGAAACGGGAAACCATGGGGCACGGCGCTACGCGGGTTCACCTACGCCGGCTCCTCGCAGGAAGTCGACCAGGGCATTGACGGAGGCGAACGCCTTGCTCCCCACATCCTCGTCCTGGATCCGCACCCCGAACTCCTTTTCGATGCCGATGACCAGCTCCAGGGCATCGATGGAGTCCAGCCCCAGCCCATCGCCGAACAGCGGCGCGGCGTCATCGATATCCGCCGGCGTCATCCCTTCCAGCTGCAGCCGCTCAATGATCAGGCGCTTCACCCGTGTGTGCAGGTCCCCATGATCCGCCATGCCCACCTGGCCTCCTTCAGGTCGGTCAGTATAGTCGAAGGACGTGAAGCGCTCCAACGCCCCGCCACGAGAGGGACAGAGCGTGCGCCTACCCCTCCAACCCCAGCTCCAGCCAGGTGCTGGACCCGCCGCAGAACCCCACCGAGCAGCGTTCGTGATCGACGACCACGGGCAGCCGCCGCTCCCAGGTAAGCCGCTTGAGCTCCTCCAGGCGGCCGGACTCCCGCCGCAGGTCGACGCAGCGGTAGCCCACGTGGCGCCTTTCGAGGTCAGCGATCAGCGCGGCGCAATGGGGACACTCGGCGACCACGAAAACGGTGATCATCGCTCCCCCTCGGGTGGCGTCCAGGCCACCTCCAGGGGCTCCAGCTCGGCCAGGAAATGGCCCTGCTCGCGCCAGCCGGGGCGCACCTTGACGCGCAGGTCGAGCCACGCCCGCACGTTCAGCAGCGTCTCCAGGCGCCGCCGCGCCGCCACGCCGATGGCCTTGATCATCTTCCCGCCCGCGCCGATGAGGATCGACTTCTGGCCCTCCCGTTCCACCACCAGATCGGCGAACACCCGCAACAAGGTGCCGCCCTCCCCCTCCTCCTCTTCGAAGTGGCGGAGATGAACGGCCATGGCGTAGGGCAGCTCCTGCCCCACCCTGGCCAGCGCCGCCTCGCGGATCAGCTCCGCCACGAAGAAGCGCTCGCTCTGGGTGGTGGTCAGCGAGGGATCCAGCAGCGGCTCCCCCTCCGGCAGCTGAGCGAAGATGGCTGCGCGCAGCTCCTCCAGGCCCTGGCGGCGCAGCGCCGACACCGGCACCACCCCGGCATAGCTGCGCCGCGAGGTAAAGAAGGCGACCCGCCTTGCCAGGATGTCAGGGTCATCCACCAGGTCCAGCTTGGTGGGCACCAGAATCGCCGGGGTCGTCACCGGCTCCATCAGCCCGGCCAGGTAGTCCTCTCCGCCGCCAGTGGCCACCGCCGCATCGAAGAGTTGCAGCACCAGATCCACCTCGGCGAGGGTGTCGCGCACCACGTGCATCATCTGGACGTTCATACGGTGCAGCGGTTTATGGACACCCGGCAAGTCGAAGAGGATGGCCTGCCCTTCCTCCACCGTCCACACCGCCGTGATGCGGTGCCGGGTGGTCTGCGGGCGCCGGGAGACAATCGCCACCTTCTCGCCGACCAGAGTGTTGACGAGCGTACTCTTCCCTGCGTTGGGCCGCCCCAGCAGAGCGACGGTCCCGGCTCGACCCATACTCCCTCTCACTCGGCGATGCGCGTCACCCGCACGCGCTTCAGCCGCCGCCGGTCCACCTCCACCGCTTCCAGCCGCAGCGACTTCCAGGTGATGGTTTCACCGGCTCTCGGCAAGTGACCCAGGCGGTCGAGCACCAGACCGGCAACGGAATCGAAGTCCACCTCGCCCACCTCGACGCCGAAGACCCTTTCGAGCACTTCCACATGCGCCCCACCCGCGATCAGGAACGACCCGTCGGGCTCCTCCTCCACCTCCGGGAGCTCCGCCTGATGTTCGTCCTGGATCTCCCCGACGATTTCCTCGAGCACGTCCTCCAGGGTGACGATGCCGGAGGTGCCGCCGTACTCGTCCACCACCACCGCCAGCTGCTGCCGCTCGGCCTGGAACTCGCGCAGCAGATCGCGCAGGGGCTTGGTCTCGGGAACCACCGGCACCGGGCGAAGCAGTTCACCCGCCGACGGTCGCCGTCCGGCGGCGGCGGCCTTGAACACATCCTTGACGTGCAGCAACCCCTCGATGCGGTCGAGGGTGTCGCGGTACACCGGCAGCCGGGTAAACATCGAGGAGACAAAGGCGTTCTGCAGATCTTCGAACTCACTGTTGACCGGCACGGCGACGATATCGGTACGGGGGGTCATGATCTCCCGCGCCACGGTGTCGGCCAGCTCCACCACCGAGGCGATGAGCTCCGCATCCTCCCGTTCCAGGATGCCCGCCGCCTCGCCGGCGCCGATGAACGCCTTCACCTCGTGCTCGTCCAGCTCCTCCTCGTCGTCGTCCTCGTCTTCGTTCGCCGTCGACTCACCCTCCCCCGCCCCCGCCGGCACCAGGCGAGTCAGCAGTGGCGCCGCCGGTCGGATCATTACCAGCACGGCGTGGGCCAGCCCCTCGGCGAAATCCCCGCGTGCTATCCCTGCGGCCACGGCGATCGCCAGGCCCCACCCGGCCAGGGCGATGATCGCCGCCACCGCCGGCGTCAGGTGCACGGCGTCCACCAGCCACATCAGGGACGCCGCCCAGCCCATCATGACGCCGCCCAAAACTGCCAGGAGAAACAGCACCAGAGGCGGGTAGAGGTGCCCTCGCCGGGGGTATCCGGGCAGCAGCGAAGGTCTGGCTGACAGTAACCCCATCACCTGGATACCTCCGGTGCGAATTACCCCCGCCACGCCGGTGGCCACGGCGATCAGGACCACCAGCCAGAACCCGGCGAGAAGGACACCGGTCACCGGGTTAGCGAGCCACGCAACGATCGCCTCCCTCACAGCCCCAGCTCCCGGCGCAGGGACATCTCCAGCGCCATCATCTCTCCTCCGTCGCGCTCGTGATCGAAACCATGGAGGTGCAGCAGGCCGTGCACCAGCAGGGTCGCCAGCTCCTGTATCTCAGCCACTCCCGCCGCCGCCGCCTGCCGCCGCGCCGTGTCCAGGGAAATGGCAATGTCGCCAAGATACGGGGGACCATCGGGCTGGCTCTCGCCGGCCGGAAAGGCCAGCACATCGGTGGGGCGATCTACCCCTCTGAAGCTGCGGTTGAGGGAATGGATCGCCGCGTCGCTGCTGACCAACACCCCCACCTCGCCGGTCTCGACACCCAGCTTTTCCAGCACGTGATGAGCAACGCGCCGGAGCTCCGCCGCCGTGCCTCTCACCGGGCGACGCGCCCAGGTAAACACCACGGTGGGCCGCTCAGCCACGGCGCCGCCGGTTGAACTCGAACCCCGGGTAATCCACCCGGCCGTGGAAGGAGTTGGTCAACACCCAGAAGAAGGCGGCGCTGATCTTTTCGATGTCCTTGAGAGTCAGCTCGCACTCGTCCAGCTGACCATCCTCCAGCATGTTCTTGATGATCATGTCGATCATCCCCTGGATGCGGCCCGGGGTAGGTTCCTGCAGGGTACGCGCGGCGGCCTCCACGGCATCCGCCAGCATGATCACTCCCATCTCCTTGCTGCGCGGCTTGGGGCCGGGGTAGCGAAACTCCGTCTCTTGCACCTCGCCGTGGTCCGGGTCCTCCAGCTCCTTGGCCCGGGAGTAGAAGTACCTGATGAGCTTGGTGCCGTGGTGGGTGGTGATGGCCTCGCGGATCGGCTCGGGCAGCCGGTGCTCGCGGGCCAGCTCCAACCCCGCCTTGACGTGGTTGGACACCACCAGGGCCGACATCCAGGGGGTCAGGTGGTCGTGGGGGTTCTCGCCCCGCTGATTCTCGACGAAATACTCGGGTTTGACCACCTTGCCGATATCGTGGTAGTAGCAGCAGACCCGGGCCAGCAGCGGGTTGGCGCCGATGGCCTCCGCCGCCGCCTCCGCCAGGTTGGCCATCGCCAGCGAGTGCTGGAACGTACCCGGCGCCGTCGTCGCCAACTTCTTGAGAAGCGGCAAGTTCGGGTTTGACAGCTCGAGCAGCCGGATATCGGTGATGGTGCCCGTCAAGGATTCGAACGCCGGCACCAGAAAGCTGGCCAGCGCTGCCGCCACCAACCCCCCAACCGCGCCCGCCGCCGCCTTGGCCGCCAGCACCGCCGGCTCGTCCACGTTGCCCCGCGCCAGCGCCAGCGCCACCACCGCGAAGGCGTTGACGCCGGCAACCGCCACCCCGACCCTCGCCAGGACGTTGCGTTCCTTCATGCCCTGAGAGGCGAACGCGGCCGCCACCCCGGAGATCAACGCAAAGACCACCAGCCCGGCGTCTCCGCCCAGCATCAGCGCCACCAGCACGGCCTGCATGGCGGCGAACAGGACGGCGTCCGGCAGGCCGAACATCAACCCGGCCAACATTGGCCCGACCGCATGGGGCAGGGCCGGAAGATAGACGTCAACCTGACCGAACGGCTCGCGGATCACGCTGGCGGCCACCCCCCCGGCGAGGAAGGCGAAGCCGCGCAGGAGTATGGCGATGCCCACGGTCAGCAAGGCCACCGAGCCGAACCGGACCCGGTAGTCTTCCGGCGACGGTACCAGCCGGCGCAGGTAGATTATCCAGGCCGCCGCCATCAGCCCCAGCAGCAGCAGCACCCCCAGACGGGGCAGCAGGACCGGCGTCGAAGCCGCCCGCGCCGCCAGCGCGTTGATCAACCGCGCCGCCTGGGGGGTCACCTCATCGCCGCGCCGCACCAGGATGCGACCGCGCGGCAAGTTGACCACCACCTCTTCCACCTCGGAGGCGGCGCGCAGCCTCCGCCCCAGGGTTTCCCCCCGGTCCATCACCAGGTTGGGGGGCATCGACCGCGCCAGCAGGGCGGCCAGCGGCCCCCGCCACGCCCTCGCCACCACCGGCTCTGCCGCCAGCCGCTGCTCGATCACCTCGGGGAGCGAGTGCGTGTCCACGTACCGGTACAGATCGAGCTCGCGGCTCTCGCCCTCGTGGCCAACGGTGCGCACGACAATGCCGCGGTCGCTGCTCTGCAGCAACTCCCCTCGATCCGCCACCACCCCCTGGCGGTACAGCCGCTGCACGATGTCGGCCAAGACCGCCGCTAGCTCCTCGCTGAAGCGCGCCTGGCGCAGCACTCGCGCCTCGTCGGCCTTCACCACCAGGCCGGAGGCCTCGCTCAGCCGCTGGGCAAGTTCCTGCGCTCCCCCCGAGGCATCCGCCGCACCCGCCGCAAACAGCGCCGCCAGGCGCTCCACCACTGCCGCTGCCGCCCCGGGGTCCAGCACCCACACCGGCAGCACCTCGGCAGCGGCGCGTTGGCGCCGCTGCTCCGTCGACTCGGCATCCGGGAGCGCGGTGTCACGATCCACCACCACATCCACGGGGGCAATCTCGCCCGACTCCAGCGCCGGAACGCGGGCCACTCGGCGAGGGGAGACAGTCACCGTGCCGGCCACCACGAACACCAGAAGCCACAGCCACAGCCGTCCCAGCACCCGCCGCCGGAGGTGCACCCACTCCCCCCGCCGGACCGCCAGGCGCGCCGCCAACTTTTTTCCACTCAAAGGTTTCTTCTCGGTCACGAGCCGTTGTGAAGCCTCTCCCCTGCGAACCTCTCGTAGGCGTCCACCACCTTCTGAACCAGTCGGTGCCGGACCACATCCTCCTTGGTGAAGTCGAAGAAGCAAATCCCGTTGATTCCTTCCAGAATCTGCCGGGCGTGGACCAGACCGCTCAATCGGTCGGCCGGCAGGTCCACCTGGGTGACGTCCCCCGTGATCACGGTCTTCGAGTGAAAGCCCATGCGAGTCAAGAACATCTTCATCTGTTCTGGAGTCGTGTTCTGGGCCTCGTCCAGCAAGGTGAAGGCATCGTTCAAGGTGCGGCCGCGCATGAAAGCCAGCGGTGCGATTTCGATCACCCCGCGCTCGATATGACGCGCCACCTTGTCATACCCCAGAATATCGTACAGCGCATCGTACACCGGACGAAGGTAGGGGTTGACCTTCTCCACCATGTCCCCCGGCAGGAAGCCGAGCCTCTCCCCCGCCTCGATGGCGGGCCGGGTCAGGACGATGCGCTTCACCCGCCGCTCGGCCAGGGCTGCCGCGGCCATCGCCACGGCCAGGTAGGTCTTGCCGGTGCCCGCCGGTCCGATGGCGAAGACGATATCCTCCCGGTTGACGGTCTGCAGGAACAGTCTCTGTTTCAGGTTTCGCGGGACCACCAGCCGCTTGACAGCGTCCGGAATCAGCGCATCGGTGAAGAATGCCTTGAGGTCCGCTCCCGGGTCCTCCTCCAGAACCCGCAGCGCCGTCTGGAACTCCTGCTTGCCCACGGCGAAGCCGGTGGTGGCCAAGGCGGCGAGTTCCTCGATGACCTTCTGGGCGATCCCCACACCGCGCGGATCGCCGTCCAGCGACACGGTGTCCCCCCGTGCCGTGACGTGGATCGCGAGCCGCTCCGCCAGGTAGCGGAAGTTCTCCTCCAGACTGCCGGCAATGGCAGCGCGCCACTTTTCGGGCACCGTCACCGAGGTCATCGGGCCACCCGCGCAGGCGGAGGGAAAGCGAGCTCCCGCCTCGAGCGTTCCTGCCCACCCGGCGATCGGCCCGCAACCACCCCTCGCCCGCTCACCGAGTACCCAGCCATCCCAGGCCCTGAGCGTGGTTCCATACCCTGACGATGACTAGTTGCGGCCGCGCCAGACCACGTCTTCGACGCCGGCGAGCCGGTTGAGAAAGCGCGCGAGGACAAAGAGCGCGTCAGAGAGACGGTTGAGAAACGGCACGACCCCAACCACCCCTTCGCCGCTGGCGTTGCCGGCCAGCGCCACGACCCGTCGCTCGACCCGCCGACAGGTGGTCCTGGCCAGGTGCGCCAGAGCCGCCGGGCGCGACCCTCCCGGGAGGATGAAGTTTCGCAGTGGGGGAAGCTGGCGCTCCATGGCATCGATCCAGGTCTCCACCCAATCCGGGCGAACGGCGTCTCGATCGAAGGAGAGCCTTCCCTCTGGATCCGCCAGACAGGTCCCGATCGAGAAGAGGCACGACTGCGCCCGAGCCAGAAACTCGTCAGTTTCCGCGGGAAGGCTCTCGGCACGCAACAACCCCAGCACCGCGTTGAGTTCGTCGGCCTCCCCGTAGGCCCAGACCCTCGCCGAGCTCTTGGAAACCCTGGTGCCGTCAGCCAAAGCGGTGGAACCGTCGTCCCCAGTCCTGGTATAAATCCTCACCAATTTATCCTATCACCACTGATGCCGAGGTGCCGGTGCAGGCGCGCACCCGTTCCACGAAGGCCTCCAGCGAAAATGGCTTCACGAGTACCCCCGCACCGCCGCTCGCCTCCTCCGCTCCGGATTCATACCCCGTGCACAACAGCACCGGCAGCGCAGGCACCTCTTCCTTCAGACGGCGAAGCACCTCGCGACCATCCAGGACTGGCATGACGACGTCGAGGACCACCAGGGCGTAGCGCTGGGGTGCCGCCAGCACCAGATCCACGACCTCCCGGCCGTTGCTCGCCTCATCCACGACGAAGCCCTCTTCTCGCAGGGCGGCTGCCAGACTGCTGCGCACCGCCTCTTCATCGTCGGCCACCAGCACCACGCCAGCCCGGCGTTCTCGCGGCGGCGATCCCTCCTCGGCCACCGCACCAACCCGGAGCGGCAGATCCAGCCAGACGTGAGAGCCCATCCCTGCCGTTCTCCGCCAGCCTGCCGCCCCGCCGTGCCGCTCGGCCACCAGCTGCGCCACCGCCAGCACCGCCTCCCGCGCCAAGGCGTCGGGCAACCCCTCGTGTGACCTCACGTTCCACTCGCCAGACTCGCCGCCGGTGTCGCGCACGGAGAGCCGCACCGTGCCAGGAGTCACGCCTCGCTCCACCGCCACGCTCACGGCTCCCCCCTCCCCCTCGAGTACGCGGGTTGCAGCCACCAGAGCGTAATCGAGAAACGATTGCACCTGCTGCGAGTCCACGATGACGCGGTCCTCCGTCACCTCGGAGTTGAACACCAGGCGCACGCCGGGGGGGACTCTGGGCGAGGCCGACTCCCTCCAACCATCCAGCAGCACCGACAACCGGACCGGCCGCAGAGCAGCGCCCGACCGCCGGCACACGCTGACGAAGCGCTGCAGCTCCCGCGCCGAAGCCTGCAGCTGGGCCACTATCTCCTCCACTGTCACCTGGCTCCCCGCCAGGCGAGCGGCGGCGATACGACCCTGAAGGGCCTGCAGGTCATTGTTCAGACGATGGGAAAGTGTCGCAGCGAGCTGGGCCAGCGCCTCCGCACGGTGCTCCGGGGCCAGCGACACCGCTCCGGGGGGAGCGCCGCGAACCTCCTGGCCGGCAAAGACAACTCCGAACACCTGGCCGGCCGCCACCACCGGTGCCACGCGCAAGGCCACCGCCAGCTCCCTACCCGTCCCCAGGCTCAAGGGCAGGAGTCGGTCCGAACTCTTGCCGCGCAGCGCGGCGCCGAACATGATCCGCAGTAGCCGGCGCTCCCTGGAACCGAACGCTTCGAGGGGGTCCTTGCCCGCCAACCCCAGTCGCCGGGCCGTCTCATCGAATGCCTGATTACTCCAGACAATGGTACCGGACGGGTCGACGAAGAGCACCGGAACGTGCATCACCGAGGCGAGAGTTCGGGACAGCGCTTCGCCCCGTTCTCTGACCGTGGCATCCCGCCAGGTGAGGAGGATGGCACCGCCCTGCCCTTCTCCGGGAGCAGGTAGTCGGCGCACTTCGACCACTTTCCTGCCCGAGCCCGGAACTTCGAGATGCACCGTGACCGCCTTCTCGTCGCCCCCCGGAGGCGGCTGCTGGGCAAGAAACCGGGCAAATTGCTCCCGCTCATCGGCCACCACCAACTCGAGAAGATCCCGACCGGCCAGCGCCTCCGCGCTGTCCATCCCCAGCGAACGCACCGCCCGCGCGTTGGCTTCCACCACTCTCGTGCCCTGCAGTTCCAGCACCGCAGCACCGGGCATCCCCAACAGGGCCCGCCGCCACGCCTCGCGGCTGGCTGCTGCGGCGGTGGCACGCCACCGACTGAGCTCTTCCGCCTGGTCGAGCGTGCGCGTCTCAGCTCGGCGCACCCCTGCAACCACGCCTGCCGCCCCGGCAAAGAAGACCACCACCCCCAACGCCGCCATCAGGACGAACTTGCCCGCCTCGCCCATGCTCAGACGCCAGGGCCTCGCCAGACCGACCACCCAGGATGAGCCGGCGGCCTCGAAGCTGACCGCCACGGCCAGCGAGGTTCGCCCCCCCTCGGAGAGGATCCTGGTCGCCGAGCCATTGACGAAGGCCACGCCGGCGAGCTCGGCCATCTCCCCCGGGTCGCTCTCCGAGGTCAACCCGGTGTGGCTGGAGTCGGCCGGGGCGCCACGCACCAGCAAAGACCCTCCCCTGGAGGTGACGAACGCGGTGGCCTCCCCTCCCGCGGCGAGGGCCTCCAGAGCGGCCCCGGCCACGGTGGACGCATCCACCCAGGCAACCAGGGCGCCCTCGGTCTTCCTGGCGCCATCCTTCCCGTGGCGGACGGGCGATGCCAGGAGTACAACGTGCGTCCCTTCTCCCCCTCCCGAAACCAGCAAACTCAGGGTGGCCCGGCGGTCCAGGGCAGTTGTCGCCAGCTCCCGTGTCTCCGGGCCAAAGGCAACGCTGCCCCTGGGCCGATGGATCTCGACGAGATCGCCGGTTTGACGATCTACCAGGGCGAGGCCGGAGAAAACCAGCCGGTGCATCGATAGCCAGGTGCGCAATCGCGCGGCGCGGTCAGTTGTCGACGAGGTTTCCTCGACGAGCTCGGCCAGGTCTTCGACCGACCGAGCCTGGGTCTCCAGCGCGTTGCTCAGGTGTACCGCCGCAACCTGGGCGGCCGCGAGACTTCCCTCGAAGGTGGCGCGCTGGACGGCTGCCCCCATGGCCAGCACCAGCGCGGCCCCGGCCCCCACCGCGCCGGCGCCGATCAGCACCAACGGGACTCGAACGGTGGTTCTATCGGACCACATCGGTATCTCAACGAGGGCATTGTAGCCCCATTGCCATGCGCCTCATCACTCGAGAGCAAGCCTGGATTCGCCCCGGCGCCCCTCCGCAGCCGCAGTACACTGGCAGCGGGAGGCGATCATGCGGGGACTCCTGACTCTGGCGGCGGTAACTGCGTTGTGCGCCGGCGCGGCGCGGGGAGCTGATCGGCCCGAGGGGCGGACCTTCGCCACGCGCTCGGTGACCCTGGCCCGGCATGGCATGGTGGCCGCCGCGCACCCCCTGGCCGTCCAGGTGGGGGTCGACGTCCTCAAGCGCGGCGGCTCGGCGGTGGATGCGGCGATCGCCGTCAACGCCGCCCTCGCCTTCATGGAGCCTGTGTCTTGCGGACTGGGCGGCGACCTCTTCGCGATGGTGTGGGACCCCAAGACGAACTCCCTGTATGGCCTCAACGCCTCGGGACGCGCCCCTGCAGCCCTCACCATCGAACGGATCCCGGCCGAGAAGGACGGCACCATCCCGCTCCACTCCCCCTACGCCTGGACGGTCCCGGGGTGTGTGGACGGCTGGTTCGCCCTCCACGCCCGCTTTGGCCGCCTGCCCATGGCGGAGCTCTTGCGGCCCACCATCACCTACGCCCGGGAGGGGGTTCCCGTCCCCCAGATCATCGCCGGCGCCTGGCGACGGGCGACCCGGCTCTTCGCCGCCAAGCCGGGCTTTGCCGAGGTGTTCATGCCGGGGGGAGAGGCACCCGGAGAGGGTGACCTGTTCACCAATCCCGCCCTGGCGCGCACCCTGGAAACCCTGGCCCGCGGCGGTCGAGACGCGTTCTATCGGGGATCCATCGCCACCGCCATCGTGGCGTTCTCCCGCGCCCACGGGGGGTTCTTTTCACCCGAGGACTTCGCCACCCACACCTCCGACTGGGTCCAGCCCATCTCCACCACTTATCGTGGCTGGCAGGTGTGGGAGCTTCCCCCGCCGGGTCAAGGCCTGGCTGCATTGCAGATTCTGAACATCCTGGAACACTTCGACCTCAAGGCCATGGGGCGGGATAGCGCCGATTTCTGGCACCTGCTGGTGGAGGCCAAGAAGCTCGCCTACGAGGACCGCGCCCGCCTGTACGCCGACCCGCGCTTTGCTGCCGTGTCGGTGGAGCAGCTCCTCGGCAAGGAGTACGCACGGCGGCAAAGCCAGCGCATCGACATGACGCGGGCCGCCCGGACCATCGATCCCGGCAACCCACACCTCGACGAGGGTGACACCACCTTCCTGGCCACTGCCGACCCGAGCGGCATGCTGGTGGCCCTGATCCAGTCCAACTACACCGGTTTCGGTTCCGGCTACGTCATTCCCGAGCTGGGGTTCGGGCTGCACAACCGCGGTGCCCAGTTCGCCCTCGACCCCGCCCACCCCAACGCCCTGGCGCCGGGCAAGCGCCCCTTCCACACCATCATCCCCGCCTTCCTGGGCCGGGCCGGCACCCCCCTGATGGCCTTTGGCGTCATGGGCGGTGACATGCAGCCGCAGGGGCACGTGCAGATCGTCGTGAATATCGTGGATTTCGGCATGAACCTGCAGGAGGCGGGAGATGCTCCCCGTTTTCACCACACCGGCTCATCGGAGCCGACCGGCACCATCATGAGCGATGGCGGCGTGCTGCACCTGGAAAGCGGCGTATCGCCGGAAATCCGCCGGGAGTTGCTGCGCCGCGGCCACCGGATCGTCGAAACCACCGGGACCAACTTCGGTGGTTACCAGGGGATCTGGCGTGATCCGCGCAGCGGCGTCCTCCACGGTGCCAGCGAGTCCCGCAAAGACGGCTGCGCCATGGGCTTTTGACCCACCCACAGCGCCTCCCAAGGGGCGAGTGCGCCGGCAGCCTGAAGACGACCCCGGCGAGGGTCAGGCGGAGCTCACTTCTGAAAGCCACGCCTCCCGCAGGAACTCGCGCCCCAGCGCCAACACCCGCTGCAACCCCTCCGACTCCAGAACCACGTACGGCTGCAGCCCGGTGGCCAGGGCCTCGGTGGCTGCTGCCTCGTCTCCCCCATCCTCGACGAGGATGTACTGCATCCTCGGGTTGGCCCGGACATGGGCCACGAGATCGTTCCAGAACGCCTCGTCAGGGTGCAGCGAAACCGCCGTCAAGAGCACCGCGGGGGCCGGTTCGGGCAACTTCTCGCCGAAGGTGCGGATCTCCGCCCATTCGCCGTGAAAGAGCGCCCTGAGGTAGGGGTGGTCCGCGGCCAGCTGCGGACGCACCACCGCCCGTCGCACCACCTCCTCGATCCTCTGTTGGGCGGGGTCGAAGGCGTAGTGGGCACCGGCGGCCAGCGCGTCCTGCTTCTCGGTGAGAAATGACCCGCAGGCCAGGATTCTCCCGCCGAAACCGTGGCGCGCCAGGGAAGCGATCAGATCCATCCGCCGATCATGCTCGGCGATGGGCCCCTTGAGGATGACCACCGCGTCGAACGCCCCCTCCACGGCGCGTTCCACCGCTTCCCAGGGGCGGGCTGCCCCCCCCACCCGCAGCTCCGGGGAGCGCTGCGCGATCAACCGTTCGGCCTCGTCGCGCTCGGCGAGCCCGCCAAAGAGCAGCACCGTACCAGTCATCGCTAGTTGTCTCCCACGAAGAAGCGGTTGTACTCCTTCTCCAGCAGCTCGAAATGCCTGGCCTCCTCGCGGGCGAGGAACTCGAACATCTTCTTGACGCCCGGATCCCCAGCGATGGCGGCGCAGCGCAGGTAAAACTCGCGCGCCCGGGTCTCCCTCTCCATCGCCAGGCGCACCGCCTCCTCCGGTCGCATGTCCTCACGAATGCCCAGCTCCGCATCGCTTGCCACGACTCCACCCTCCTCTCGTCGGGGAGTCTACCACTGCGAAGTCACAGCAGATTGCGCCGGCGCGCGGCATCGCGCAGCTCCTCGCGGAAATCCGGATGGGCAATGCCGATGAGCGCCTCGGCGCGCTCCCGCAGACTCTTGCCGAACAGGGAGGCGACGCCGTACTCGGTCACCACGTAGTGGACGTCGGCGCGGGTGGTGACCACCCCCGAACCCTCGGACAAGGCGTCGACGATGCGCGACACGGTACCGTCCCTGGCCGTCGCCGGCAGGGCGATCACCGGCTTGCCCCCCTTGGAGCGGGCCGCCCCCCGGATGAAGTCCACCTGGCCCCCGAAGCCGGAGTAGATGGACCGGCCCAGCGAGTCGGCGCACACCTGTCCGGTGATGTCCACCGCCAGCGCCGAGTTGATCGCCACCATCTTGTCGTTCTGGGCGACGATGAAGGCGTCGTTGACGTAGTCGGAGGGGTGGAACTCCACGAAGGGGTTGTTATCCAGAAAGTTGAACGTCTTCTTCGAGCCCAGCACGAAGGAGGCGATGATCTTGCCGCGATGGATGGTCTTGGCCTCGTTGGTGATGACGCCGCTTTCGAACAACTCCACCACCCCGTCGGAGAACATCTCGGTGTGGATCCCCAGATGGCGCTTCTCCTTGAGGAACAGCAGCACGGCATCGGGAATCTCGCCGATACCCATCTGCAGGGTCGACCCGTCCTCGATCAGCGAGGCGATGTTACCCCCGATCGCCCGCGCCACCGGGCCGATCTCGGTCACCTGAGGGAGCTCCAGGACCGGCCGGTCGATCTCCACCACGTGGGTCAGACGTGACACATGGATGAAGGCGTCACCCAGCGAACGCGGCATCTGCTTGTTGACAAGAGCCACCACGGTACGCGCCCGCTCCGCCGCCGCCTTGGTGCACTCCACCCCCACCCCGTAAGAGCAGAACCCGTGCTCGTCCGGCGGACCGATGTGGATGAGCGCCACGTCCACCGGCAGGATCCCCTCGTAGATCAGCCGCGGCACCTGCGAGAGATGCACCGGCACGAAATCGGCGCGCCCGTCGTTCACCGCCCGCCGGACGTTGTGTCCGGTGAACAGGGCGCGATGACGAAACGACCCGCGGTACTTCTCATCGGCGTAGTCGGCGCGCCCGAAGGTGAGCAGGTGGGACACCTCCACGTCGGTCAGCTCCCCGGCCCGGGCCACCAGCGCGGCGATCAGTTCTTCCGGGTTGTTGCACCCCGCGTGGATCCACACGCGGTCGCCGGAGCGAACGCACTTGACCGCCTCCTCCGCCGTCGTCACGCGCCGTCGATACAGCTCCACCCAGTGCACTTGCGCCCCCTCTCTATCCGGCACACGGCGGCGCCTGCAGTGGCACCCCGAACACCCGGGCCAGCGACTCCTTCCAGCAGGCTCCGTTGTAAAGGTACGTACCGCGGCACAGGCCGCGATTCTCTGAAAAGGCCCGATCGAACCCCTTCTCCACGATCTCCAGCAGGCTCGGCAGCAGAGCGTTGGTCAGCGCCACCGTCGACGAGCGGGCCGCCACCGAGGGGAGGTTGGGGACGCAGAAGTGGATGATGCCCTCCACCTCGTAGGTGGGGTGGGGAAAGTACGTCGGGTGCGAGGTCTCGGCGCACCCACCCATGTCGATGGAGAGGTCCATGAGGACGCTGCGCGGCCGCATCACCTTGAGCATGTCGCGGGTGATGAGGAGCGGCGCCTTGTCCGCCCCCGAGGCGGCCGCCAGCAGAACAAGGTCGGCAAAGCTCAGGACCTTTTCGAGATTCGGGCGAGTCGCCAGCATCGACGGGATCTCCTGCCCCAGATGCCCGAGGGCGTAGCGCAGGCGGCCCACGTCGCGGTCCAGCAGCACCACGTGGGCGCCCATCCCCATGGCCACCTGGGCAGCGGCGCGCCCCAGCACCCCGGCGCCGACGATCACGAACGACGCCGCCGGCACCCCCGGAACCCCCGCAAAAAGAATGCCCTTGCCGCCAAACTCATTGAGTAGCAACCCGGTACCGATGGTGAGGGCAAGCTTGCCGGCGATCTCGGCCATGGAGGTGCGCACCGTGGCCAGTCCCTCCTCGTTCTCGAGGATCTCCAGGCCCACCGCGGTGATCCCCCGTGCGGCCAGATCGTGGTACTCCTCGGGGCGGGCCACCGGCAGCGCCCAGTTGGCGATGATCACCTGACCCGGCCGCAGCAACTCCCGCGAGCGCTCGCCGGGGGGCTGGATGCACACCACCAGCTCGCCCCGACCGAACACCTCGGCGCGGGAGTACACCATCGTCGCCCCGGCTGCCTGAAAATCGGCGTCCGGGTAGCCCGCCTCCACCCCGGCACCGGTCTCCACCCACACCCGCGCCCCCTCCCGGACCAGCGCCTTCACCCCCGAGGGCGTCAAGGCGACGCGATGCTCCTGGGCCCCCTTCTCCTTCGGGATACCGATATCCATGGCCACCCCTCCACTTGTGAAGTTTACGCACAAGCTCTGCCCCCGTGCAAGCACCGCCTCTACCCCCGCGGCATCGGCAGCAGCGCGCCTCCCGACACCGGCAGGTCGACCCCGGTGAGGTGGCGCTGCCGCTCGTCGGCGAGAAACACCACCGCCGACGCCACGTCCTCGGGCTCGGCGACGCGCCGCAGGGGGATGGCCGAGGTGATCCTCTCCAGCCGGCCGGGCTGGGCGAACGTTTCGGCCGCCATGGGCGTCCGCACCCACCCGGGCGAGACCAGGTTGACCCGGATGCCCGGTGCCAGCTCTTGGGCCAGCGACTGCACCAGCCCCCACAGCGCCGCCTTGGAACCGGCGTAGTGGCTGTGCCCCGGCTCCCCCCGCTGGCCCGCCGTCGAGCCGATGAAGATCAGCGAGCCGGTGGTCATCCTCCTCGCCGCCTCCCGGGCCAGGTAGTAGGCCGAGAAGGTATTGACCCGAAAGATCTCCTCCAGAGATGCCCGGCCCAGAGTGCGGATCGGGCCGTCGTTCCAGATGCCCGCCGAGTGCACCAGCACATCCAGATCTCCGGCGGCCTCCAGCAGCCGCACGCACCCCTCCTCGTCGCCCAGCTCCGCCTGCACCCCCACCACCCGATCCGGCCCAAACTCCGCCGCCAGGCCCTGCACCGCGCCGGCCTTGGTGCGGTAGTGGGCCACCACCGCATCACCCATCTCGAGAAATGCCCTGGCGCAGGCCAGACCGATTCCACTGGACGCCCCCGTGACCACCACTCGCCTCATGACCTCTCCTCCTCTCTCTGCTCCAGGGAGTCGCCGTAGGCTGCCACCGCCACCAGCGCCTGCAACGTCAGCCAGCGCGACGGCGCGCCCACCGGCTCCCCCAGTGGCGCAGCGCGCTCCACCCGCCAGCGGCCCCCCTCGTCCTGCCTTGTCAGGATCATCTTCAGGGCACTCCGCAACACCGGTGAGACCGGCTGCTGCCAGCGCGCCATGGTGGCCAGCGCCTCCAGCAGATCCGACTGACCAAGACAGGGGTAGCCAAATCGGCGCCACCCGGGTGGTGCCGCTCCCTCCATCAGCAACCCTCTCGACTCTAGCCAGTTCGCGGCGCGGTCAGCGAGTCGGGCGAGCCGCCGACGGTCGCTGTCGCCAGCCTCCACCACGGTCTTCAGGACCCACACCGCCGCGTGGGGGCACTCCCCCGCCACCAGATGCCGCAGGTCAGGGCACGACCACCCGGCACCGCCCCGGGACGCCAGCCAGGCCACCGCCTCCTGTACCCGCGGGTGCCGCCCGAAACCACAGCGCATCATCGCCGCGCACACCGCCGCGGTCAGGCACGCCGACCGCTGCGCGTCGCGGGCTGGGGCGAAACCACCGCTGGAGGGAGACAGCACCCCCAGGAGGGCCGACGCGGCGCGTTCGACCCTGGGGTCATGGGGGTCGGCCCCCAGCCAGGTGACGGCCAGAAACCGCCACAGGCTGCCACCCCACCGGTGCCCCACCACACCGGGCGAGCCCCACAACCCCACCGCACCCTGCTGGCGCAGGATCCCCGCCGCCGGCCCGGCCTCGCGGGCGGCGGCGCGGGCTCGTTCCACCGCCGGCGAATCGAGGCCCCGTCCGAGGAGTTCCACCAGCGCCCGCCACTCCACCCCGGGGTCCGCGCCGTCGAAGAGGAACCGCGTGGGGTCCCCGCGCAGATGACGCCACCAGGTTGCCTCGGACACCGCCTCAACCGCCCCGCCGCCCGCGAAACGCCTGGATTTGCTGTAACGCCCCGGTCACCCGCGAGATCTTGCGGTTGCGCCCCTGCAGAGCGGCCAGCTCATCCTGGGGAATCACCAGCGCGCGCAGATCCCGGAGGATCTTCTCGAGCTCGAAGCGCAGCTGATCAATCTCGCTCTCCGACAGGCGGCGCAGCTGCACGCTGCTCAGGGTCGTGAAGCCACCCGCCACCTGCTCGGCGTACGCCAGGGCCGATCCTCCAAGAAACGGGCTCATGGTGCCTCCCGATGTCCCTGCGATTGTGCCACAGCGCACGTCACGCCCCTCGCGACGGTCCCCCATGTCCGTGACCGTGTCCGTGCCCGTGTCCCTGCCCCTGGGTGCGCTGGCCTCCGGCCCGCCTTCACGGCCGGTGCGATTTGCCTCGGCCGGCCCGGTGTCCGTGCCCGTGCCTGTGCCCGTGCCCGTGTCCGTGCCCGTGTCGGTGCCCGTGTCGGTGTCGGTGTCTCCCGGGCGGCGTGGCCTCGTGGTGTTCTCGCGCCGGGGGGGGTAGCGCCCGGGGCGGGCGCTGTCAAGGGCTGGTGCCGGCCTTCGGCCGGTGGCTGACGCCACCCTGTGACAGCGCCCGCCCCCGGGCGCTTGGCGGGTGGTATGAACACCACTCGGACCACGCCGCCCCCGTCGACACCGAAGCACTCCCTTACCGCCTACGAGCTGGCCCTCCAGGCCGCCGGCACCGCCGTCGCCCTGGCGCTCGGGCTCCCGGCGCCGCTCCGGGCACTGGCGGACCAGCTTATCCGGTCAGCCTCCTCGGTACCGGCGAACCTGGCCGAAGGTGCCGGACGTGCCGGGCGCGACCGGCAGCACCACTGGCGCATCGCCTACGCCTCGGCGCTGGAGGCGGACAGCCACCTGCGGCTGCTGCTGGAGGCCGGGGCGGTGAACGCCGCCGCAGCCCAGCGCGCCCTCGACCTCTTCGACCGCGTGCGGGCGCTGACCTGGAGGCTGATCCACCCGCGACGGTGATGGTGTCGGTGACCGTGTCCGTGTCCGTTCCCCTGGGTGCGCGGGCCTCCGGCCCGCCTTCACGGCCGGTGCGATTTGCCTCGGCCGGCCCGGTGTCCGTGCCCGTGTCCGTGTCCGTGTCCGTGACCGTGGCCGTGACCGTGGCTGGAGGCCTGCTACACTCCCGCGGCGGTGGGGCAGGGCCACCCCGGAGTTGCGGCGCCGCACGGCCCCGGGATCCTGAGGGAGGGGTGCCGGAGCCTGAGGCAAGTCGGGTCCCGGGTTGACAGTGGCGAAGAGCGGGTGGCGGCGATGCCGAGCCCGAGCGAGCCGCGAGAGCGAGGTCATGGCGGAGCGAGTCAGAGTTCAGGCGGTGTCCCGGGCCAACCTCGGCCCGCTGGTGGAGATGGCCGAGCATCTGCGCGCCGCCCTGCCGGGGTGGCAGGACACGGCGCCGGCGGATGGCCGATCTCGCCCCCCCTCGGACCTGGCCCTCGATTTCGCCCACCTGGCCCACCACGACGGCGACGGCTTTCTCGTCGCCACGGTGGACGACACGGTGGCCGGCCTCTGCACCGCCTTCGTGCGTTCCCGCACCCTCTCCCTCACCGGCATCTGGATACTCCCCGAGTTTCAGGATCGCCCCGTCGCCGCCAGCCTGATCCGCCGGGCCCTGGCCTACGGCGACCGGGCTGGAGCCGTGGAGGCGTGCAGCCTGGTGCTGGGGGACGCAGGGCTGGAGGGCGAGCTCTTCCGCTTCGGCCTTCGCCCCCGCTTTCCCGTCTACCGCCTGCGTCTCGCCGCCGCCGCCGCGAAGACGCTGGGGAGCGAGCTGGCCCGCCTGCTGCCCGGCGGCGAGGTCAGCGAGGACAGCGTCCGGCACCGCACCGGCAGGTCGGACACGGAGCGCATCGACCGCCTCACCCGTGGCCTGGCCCGACCGATGGACCATGACCACTGGCTGGTCGGGCGCGGCCTGCGGGTGGCCATGGTGCGCGCCGGCGACCGCGTCGCCGCCTACGCCTACGGCGGTGCCGGACAGTGCGGGCCGCTGGCCGCCACCACCTCGGACGCCGCCCTGGCGGCCCTGGGATGGGCGCTGCAGATGGCCGCGGCGGACGCCGAGGGCGCCGTCGAGGCGCAGGTGCCTGGCGTCTTCGAGGGAGCGGTGGAACACCTGCTGGAGGCGGGGGGACGCTGCCTCGCCGCGGGAGCGTGGATGACCCGCCACCCGGTCTCCGGCATGGAGCGCTGCCTGCTGGCAAGCACCACCATCCCTTGAAGATGCAAAACTCGGCCAGGGACCCGTCGGCTCCCGGCCCTGACCCGGTCCTGGCCCTTGTTCCGCCTTTCACGTGCTGCTAAGCTCGCCTCGCTCGTCCACCCGGGCGCACCGGCCTCCGGCTCCGGTCGCCGGTGAAAAAGGAGGAAAAGGATGACAGTGGGGATCGTTGGCTACGGCTCCTACATTCCCCGGCGGCGCATACGTCTGGGCGACATCGCCAAGGTCTGGGGCGCCGATGCCGCCGCCTTCCAGCGCGGCCTGGAGCTGCACGAGAAGTCGGTGCCGGCACGGGATGAGGACACCATCACCATGTCAACCACCGCCGCACGGCGCGCCCTCGTGCGAGCCGGGATCGACCCGGCGCGCATCGGCGCCGTCTACATCGGCTCCGAGTCACACCCGTACGCGGTGAAGCCCTCGGGTACCGTGGTCGCCGAGGCCATCGGCGCCACCCCGGACGTGCACTGCGCCGATCTGGAGTTCGCCTGCAAGGCTGGCAGCGAGGGGATGTTCATTGCCAGCGCCCTGGTGCGCGCCGGCGAGGTGGAGTACGCCCTGGCGATCGGCGCCGACACCTCCCAGGGAGCGCCCGGCGATGCCCTGGAGTACTCCACGGCGGCCGGGGCGGCGGCGTTCATCTTCGGGCGCGAGAACCTGCTGGCCACCCTGGACGCCCAGACCTCCTTCATGACCGACACCCCCGACTTCTGGCGCCGCGAGTACATGCATTACCCCCGGCACGCCGGCCGTTTCACCGGCGAGCCGGCCTACTTCAAGCACACCAAGGGGGCCGCCCTGGCCCTCATGGCCAAGGTGAACGCCCGACCGGAGGACTTTGCCTTCGCGGTGTTCCACCAGCCCAACGGCAAGTTCCCCATGCGGGTGGGGCAGGAGCTGGGCTTCACCAAGCAGCAGATGCGCACCGGCTGGCTGTCGCCGTGGCTGGGCAACACCTACTCGGGAGCCTCCCCCATGGGTCTGACCGCCATCCTCGACGTGGCCCAACCGGGGGACCGCATCCTCATGGTGTCCTACGGCTCCGGCGCCGGTTCCGACGGGTTCGTGTGGACCGTCACCGAGAGGATCCGCGAGGTGCAGGCGCTCGCCCCGCCCACCCGGGCCCAGCTCGACGAGCGCAAGCTTTACGTGGACTATGGAACGTACGCCAAGCTGCGCGGCAAGATCCGCATGGGCGAGTGAGGGAGGCTTGAGATCATGCGAGACGTCTGCATCATCGGTGTGGGGATGAACGACTGGGGAGAGCTGTGGGACCTCTCCCTGCGCACCATCTGGACCCAGGCCGCCCTCGCTGCCCTGGCCGACGCCGGCGTGGACAAGGTGGACGCCATGACAGTGGGGTGCATGTCCGGCGGGCTTTTCGTGGGGCAGGAGCACCTGGGCGCGTTGCTGGCCGACGAGCTGGGGATGGCCGGCATCCCCGCCACCCGGGTGGAGTCCGCCTGCGCCTCCGGCGGGGTGGCGCTGCGCACCGGCTTTCTTGAGGTGGCCTCGGGGCTTGCCGACGTGGTGCTGGTCACGGGCGTCGAAAAGATGACCGATTGTTCCGGCGACGAGGCCACCGCCGCCCTGGCCACCGCCGCCGATCAGGAGTGGGAAGTCTTTTCGGGCGCCACCTTCCCGGGCCTGTATGCCATGATGGCCCGGGCCCACATGGCCGCCTTCGGCACCACCCGGGAGCAGATGGCCATGGTGGCGGTGAAGAACCACGCCAACGGCCTCAACAACCCCCACGCCCAGTACCGCCGCGCCGTGACCGTGGAGGAGGTCCTGGGTGCCACCATGGTGGCCGATCCCCTCACCGTGCTGGGTTGTTCCCCCATCACCGACGGGGCCGCCGCAGTGGTGCTGGCCGACGGGGAAACCGCCCGCCGCCTGGCCAGGGGGCGCCCGTTGGTGCGCATCGCCGGCGTGGGGCTGGCCACCGATCGCATGGCGCTGCACAACCGGGCCGACCTCACGGCCCTCAACGCCGTCACCGCCGCGGCCCAGAAGGCCTATGCCATGGCCGGCGTGACCCCCGAGGCGATCCAGGTGGCGGAGGTTCACGACTGCTTCACCATCGCCGAGATCATGATCATCGAAGCGCTGGGCTTCGTACCCAGAGGGAAGGGGGGCCCGGCCACCGCCGCCGGGGAAACCGCCCTGGGGGGCCGCATCCCGGTGAACCCCTCCGGCGGCCTGAAGTCCAAGGGCCACCCGGTGGGGGCGACGGGGGTCGCGCAGGCGGTGGAGGTGACCCAGCAGCTGCGCGGCGAGGCGGGCGCCCGCCAGGTCAGCGGGGCGCGCATCGGCTTGACCCAGAACATGGGGGGCACCGGCGCGTCCAGCGTCGTGCACGTGTTGGAGGTGATCCCATGACCACACCCTCGTCGGCTCGCCTGACGCGAGAGTACCCGGCACGCTACCGTCTGGAGGGCGCTCGTTGCCTGGCCTGCGGTGAGATCCTCTACCCCCGCCGCCTGGTCTGCCCGGCCTGCGGCGCCCGCGAGTTCGCCGCCCACCGCCTTGCCTCCCACGGCGTGGTCAAGACCTTTACCGTCATCCATGTGGCCGGCTCGGCGTTCAAGCACCAGGTCCCCTACATCCTGGCGGTGGTCGCCCTGGAGGGCGGGGGCACCCTTACCTGTGAGCTCACCGACCTGGTGGATCAGCAACCGGAAATCGGCATGCCGGTGGAGCTGCAGTTCCGTCGCATCCAGGAGGACGGCGAGGCGGGCGTCATCGCCTACGGCCACAAGGCCGTGCCGCGCTAGGATTCGTCCCCCGGAGTCGGGGCGCCCGCCGGCGCCCCGGCCCCGGGGTAGGCTGCCAGCACCTGCTGCAGGAACTCCCAGGAGCGCAGGGGGCGTTCGGTGAAAGCCTCTCGCAGGAGGCGCAGCCAGCTCATGGCCGCGCTCGGCGGCGGCTGGCGGACGTCGCCGACGGCAACCCGGCTCGCCCGGGTCAGCCAGGCAGTCGCCGCGGCCGGTAGGAGCTGGCCTGCGCCGGCGGCGTGGGAGGAGCACAGCAGGTGCCCGGAGGCCGCCTCCCATCCCCAGGGCCCGCCGCCGAGGGGCTGCTGGCAGCCGGCGCAGCGCGTCAGGTCGGGGAGCACACCGGCCAGGCGGAGGAACCAGAGCTCGGCATAGGCCACGGCGATGCGCGGATCCCCCCAGCCGAGCAGGTACTCGAGGCAGTGGTCCACCAGCCGAAACGACGCGTCCGAGCGCTGGCCCTCGGGGCAGAAGAGGGTGGCCAGTTCCGCCACCACCTGGCCCGCCGCCCAGGCCGCCGGCCGCCTCGCCAGGGTAAATGCCGATCGAACCAGCGCAGCCTCGTCCAGTCCGGCCAGCTCCGCCTGCCCGCGCCGAAACAGGCTCACCCGGCAGGTATTGAGCGGCTCGAGGACGGCGGCCAGGCGCCCGCGCCCGCCACGGGCTCGCCGCGCCACGGCGCGCTGAACCCCCTGCTGCCGGGTGAGCAGCACCACCAGCAGGTCGCGCTCGCGCAGGGGGAGACGAGCCAGGATGATGGCCTCGTCACGCAGGGCAGGCATCGGAGCTGGTCAAGGTGGCGCGCCACTCGGTGGTGAGGGGCAGCAGATCGGCCGCCAGCGCCGCCGCCCGCCATCGCCGCCCCAAGCACTCGGCCAGAGCATCCTCGTGCGCGGGGAGGGCGCGAACCACCTCCTCCAGCCGCTCGCGGGGGGCCAGGACCCCTGGCTCCAGATCCAGGATGCGCGCCCGCTCATCCCGCCGGGCGCGGGCGACCTTGAGCCGGGCCTCGAACTCCCGATCCACGGCCGGACGCGGCAGCCGTTCCCGCTGCGGCGCCGGGGGCGGCTCGCGCAGCAGCTGCAGGAGCGCGAGTCCGTGGCGTCGCACGGTGGCACGGCCCACCCCGGCCGTGGCGGCCAGCGCCGCCATATCCGCCGGAGCCTCCTGCGCCAGGCGCAGCATGGTGTCCCTACCCATGACCTTGTAGGGCGCCACGTCGGCTGCCGCGGCCACCCCCTCCCGCCAGGCGTGCAGCGCCGCCAGCCGGTCCCGGGCCGCACCGCGCAAGGCCTTGGCGCCCTTCAGCCGTTCGAAGGCAAAGGGATCGGGGGGGGAGGGCTCGTACCGCACCTCCTCCAAGGCGCGGCACTCCTCCTCCCACCAGGCCAGGCGCCCGAGCGCGCGAAGGCGGGAGAGCAGCCGTTCCAAAAGCGCCTCCAGGAAGGCCGTGTCCGCCGCCGCGTAGGCACGGTGGGCGGCCGACAGCGGCCGCACCGACCAGTCGGCCCGCTGCAGCTCCTTGCTCAGGTGGACGCCGAGCTCCCTTTCCAGCAGAGACGCCAGCCCGGTGTGGCGCTCGCCCAGCAGCTGGGCGGCCGCGTGGGTGTCGGCCAGGCCCCGGACCCGCACGCCCAGGTCCCGATCCAGGATTCTGAGGTCGTAATCGGCGCCGTGGAGGATCTTCAGACGGTCACGATCCGCCAGCACCTCGGCGAGGGGAGCGAGCCCGTTCACGCCCAGGCGCAGGGGATCGAGGAGGGCGTGCGTGCCACCGCTCGACAGCTGCACCAGGCACAGCTTGTGATGATAGGAATGAAACGAATCCGCCTCGGTATCCAGGGCCACCAACGACGAGGTGCGCAAGCTCCGCGTCAGGGCCTCGACGTCCTCGGCGCGGTCAATCCACAGAGGTGAGAGCTCCCCGGCGGGCACGGTGGTCATCGGTCGCCGACCGAGGCTCCCCCTGCCATGATCAGAACGCCGTGGCTGGCGTCTGCGACAGCGCCTGTCGGACGCTCAGGCTGATCATCTCGCCCGTCTCCAGAATCCTTCGTCGGCCAGCGAAGAAGACTCCTCCGCGCTCCTGCCAGTCTTCCCATACCGTCGTATAGGTTCCCGAGCCGGGGCGAGTGAAGGTGGTCTCGTGGATGCGCCCGGTTTCCGGGTCGAGCAGGCATCGCCACGTCCCGTTGGGCGAGCGCACCTCCACCGCCGGGTGTGCCACGCCGTCCTTCCCGACCTCGTCCGGCAGGGGGCGCACGGTCACCCCGGACGCCCCCCACTCCAGGGGGAACGTCAGCCACAGCACGTCCTCGGCAAAGCGTCCCAGCGCCCACGACACGGTCTCGGACAGGGCCTTGCCGGTGAGCTGGACCCCGGATTTCCAGCCGCCACCGGTGCGCGAGTTGAGCTCCACGGCGACGTCCGCCTGAGCCCCGTCCGGCGCCGGGCCGGTCATGCGCATGAACCCCTCTCGCCGCGCCCACCGATACAGCCAGGGACCTTGCACTCCCTGCTCGGTCTCGATCCGCACCTCGAACTCCAGATAGCCGACGCGCTGCCAGTTGCCAGCCCCGCCGCACGCCCGCAGCTGCCCTTCGGCAGTACGTGGATCGGACGCCTGAGCCCACAGCAGCGCTGGCCACACCACCACTAACGCCAGCGCTCCCCTGATCACCGCTCGTCGCACCATGCTCCTCTCCTTGCCGGCCCGTGGCATTCCCCCTCGGGCGCAACGAATGACGTGAGCGTATTGTACACGAGGGCGGCGTCAAGCCTGAGATGCGGCGCCGTGAAGTACGTCAAGGAGCAAGCCCACGAGGTCGCAGGGGGACAGCTGGGCGGTGTCGGGGACGGTCAGAGCGGCTCGCACTGTCGCTGGCCAGCGGCGCGCCCGGCCGCCGAGACGCACTCCCACCACCAGCGGCCTCCCCACCGCCTCGACGCCTTCCAACAGCGCGTCGAGCCTGGGCGTAGCTGCCTCTCCGCCCACCACGCACAGCGCGTCGAAGCGGGAGAGAAGAGGATCACTGGCGGCACGCGACAGCGAGTCCGGCTCCACCGCCACAGCGCACAGGGTGGCGTCGCCGGCGACCCGCACCCGCACCCGCGCCACCGTGGTGGCGGGAAGCCTCTCGCGCACAGCCTCACCAGCAGCACGGCCCCCCAGCCGGTTCAGGAGCTCCCCCGCCTGTCCACTCTCCTCGCCCACCACCAGCACCCAGAGCGCCGGGTCGACGAGCCCGCCCTCGCCGCGAAGCCGACGCACGATGGCGTGGAGCAGTTCGCCGCGGAACGAGCCTTCTCCCTCCCCGAACCGCGAAGGGGTCGGGACTGCCACGGCCCGCGGCTGAATGACCAGTGCTCGGGCGCCGGCCAGCTCTGTCACGGCCCTCAGCACGAGATCGTCGTCGCACAAGACGCGGGCAACCAGCTGCGGAAAGAGACACCCCTCGCCGACCGCCTGCAACACCGCCGCCTGGATGAGGTCCTGCGGCCTCGCGGTCGCCGTCCTCCGCCGCACCAGGAGATGCTCTGGCGGGGCAGGCAAGCCCGGCAGGAGCTCCGCCAGGGTCTGCGCACGCGCCTGCGCCCGCAGGGCCAGAGTGTGAAAGCTCGGCAGATTCAGACGAAAATCGGACTCTTCATCGGCGTGGTAGCGCTCCATGTCGAAGCTGCCGCTGCTCCAGCTGAGCGCCTCCAGCAGCCGCGCCCGCGCCTGGAAATCGAAAAAGCGTTGCAACTCTCCGTCCTGCAGCTGCATCCGCTGACGCAGCAGGCGCTCCAGGGACCCCTGCTCCAGCGCCCGGGAACCGAGCAACTCGGCGAGCGTGGGGTGGTCGATGCGCCCCGCGGCCAGCAGCAGCTCCCCCAGCGAACGCCCGTCCCCGGGGGAGAACACCATCGTCGGGCGCCCGCCGCGGAAGAGGGTGATGAGGACGTTGCCCCCGCCGGGGTCACGCAGGGTCAGTCGGCAATCCTGACCGTTGCGCTCCGCAGCCTCCAGCAGCAGCAGCGGCGGTAAGAGGGACAGCGACCCACTCACCCGCTGTTCCTGGCGGGCGCCAAACAACTGCAGGCCACGGCTGACCGCCGTCATGGCTCTTCGATTCTCCCACGAAAGCCGCTGAGGGGCAAGTGGGATAGATCACAGGACCCTGGCCTGCCGCACGCCGCGGTCACCTCATCCCATCACAGCCGCCTGAAACGTTTAGAATTCCCCCATGAGGCACCCCTCCCCCAGCAGTGCCGGTGCTGGCGCTGCCATCTCGGCATGAAAACACCGATTCCCGCCAACGTCCCGACGCTGGGCAGGCACAACCCCCGTCTGGCCGCCCTGCGCGAGGTGGTACGCCACGGCCGGCCAGGGGTTGCCCTGGTGGACGGGCGCAAGCTCGTTCTCGACCTCGCCCGGGCGGGGGTACCCCCGGACCTCCTGCTGCTGACCCCCGCCACCCTCGGAGTGCTGGAGGAGTGTCCGCCTCTGGCCTCGCTGGTCGCTGCCGGGAAGGTGTTTGCCGTTGCCGAGGAGGTCATGCAACGCCTCGCCCCCTCTCGCCACCCCCAGGGAGTGCTGGGGCTGTTTCCCGTCCCACGCCGGGCGCTCCCCCCCCATGGGGTCGTGGTCTACCTCGACCGCGTTCAGGATCCCACCAACGTCGGAGCGATCGTGCGCTGCGCCGCCGCTCTCGGCGCCACCGGGGTCGCCTGCTCCCCCGGTTGCGCCGACCCCTTCACGCCGCGCGCCATTCGCGCCGCCGCCGGCCAGACCCTGCTGTTCCCCGTCGCCACTGACGCCGACTTCGCCGCTCTCGCCTCCGCCACCCGCGCCCGCACCGGCCAGACCGCCGCCCTCGCCGGAGCGGGCGGAATCCCCCTGGGGTCCTGGCGCGCCCGCCTGCCCCTGCTGCTGGTACTGGGCAACGAGGGGGCGGGACTCGACCCACTCGTCGCCCGGGGCTGCGATGTGCTGCTCACCATCCCACTGGGCAACTCGGTGGAATCGCTCAATGTGGCGGTGGCCGCGGGGATCACCCTGGCGGCGCTGGCAGGGCTTGCCCCGTCCCCTATACTGGAGTAGGACCCGGAGGTGATGATGATCCGTCATCGCGACATTGATCAGCTCCAGCAGCTTTCTCAGGCACCTGGCAAGACCCTCACCGTCTACCTCGACATCGATCAGACCAACCCTGCCAACCGCAAGCGGCAATTCGAAACGCGACTGAAGGATCTGCTGCGGCAGCTGCGCGCCGAGCACCCCGGCGACGAGGAGCTCGCCGCCACCTGCGCCGACGTCGAGGAAAGCATCAAGCGCGTCGAGCCCAGCGGTAAGACCCTGGTCCTGGCGCGTCACCGCAATCTGGGGGTGACCTTCCGACACATCCTCCGCATCTCCCTTCCCACCGGGGTGTACTGGCGCAGTGGCGCGTTCCTGCGGCCGCTGCTGGAAGCCCTCGATGAGCACGAGCGCTTCGGTGTCGTGCTCGTGGACGCCAAGCGCGCGCGGCTTCTGACCATCTTCATGGGCGAGATCGAGGAGCACAAGGACCTCATTGCGGCGTCACCCACCTCTCTCCCTTCCCCGGCATCGGACAAGATCCTCTCCAAGGCCCGCGTGGAGCGCCGACAGACGGAGGGGCTCGCCGCCCACGCCCGCACCGTGGCGACCGAGATGGCTCGCCTGCTGGATCACCTGGAGGTGGACCGACTGATCATCGGCGGCGCCGTGGAGGCGGCGGCCGAGCTCTCCCGCGCCCTGCCCAAGCGCCTGCGCGGGCGCCTGGTCGAAGTTCTGCCCATCCCCTTGACAGCCTCCCCCGAGGAGATCCTCGCCCGCACCACCGAGGTGCAGGCTCGCCTGGAGCGAGCCGCCGAGCTGGAAACCGTGCGTGACCTGCTGAAGGAGGTCCGCAAGGGGGGGCGCGGCGTTGCCGGCCTGCCCGCCACCCTGGCAGCCATCAACCAGGGCCGCGTGTGGAAGCTCATCTACCGCCAGGGTTTGACTCTGGACGGCGGGTTCTGCGCCGCCTGCAGCGCCCTGGCGCCGTCCTCCGACACCAGCTGCCCCCTGTGCGGCAAGCCCCTGGAGCCCGAGCAGCGCATGGTGGACCGGATGTCCAGCCTGGTGCTGGAGCACGGCGGTCACGTGGAGGCCATCGACGGCCCGGCGGCCGAGGCACTGGCGCAGATCTCCGACGTCGCCGCCATCCTCCACGCCTGACCTTCGGGCATCGCCCACGGCGCCGGCGAGGTACACTGGGCTCGCGCTGGCCTCTGCTGGGAGGCGCCGGAGTGGCGGAACGGTAGACGCCGGGGACTTAAAATCCTCTGGGCCGAGTGCCCGTGCGGGTTCGAATCCCGCCTCCGGCACCAATAGAATCAAGCACTTACGGGATGCCCATCCCCTGCCGGTGGCCTCTCAAGGCCGCGCCGGGGTAACACCGGGGTAACAAAAAATCGTAATACTGGCCTCCTCATCGGCGCCGCTCCCACCGCCGGGTGCGGGTCTCGTACGCCCCCTTGCGGCACGTGTCCGAACAGTAGACCCGTCGGCCTTGAGGCTCGAACAGCTCCCCGCACCGGGGACAGGCGCTCACGCCCTCCAGCGGTTTGATGCCTACGGCGGCCATCCCCAGGCGCAACCAGACCGCCCCCAGCAGGCACGTCGGCACCCCCCGCAGCCCCCCGGCGGTCACCACGATGCGGGAGTGCCCCTCCATCCCGCGGTTGACCGCCGCCAGAACGAGCGCCAGCGCCCCCACGCGGGCCCGCTCGATGGGGGAGCGCCCCTCCAAGTACCGCACGGTGCCCGGGCCCATCATGGCCACGAGGGAGCGCCCCCCGATGGTGGCCCGGGCCATCGGCGGCTGGACGGTCACCAGCTGGCGCAGTTCGAGGTTCTCCCCCCGCTCCAGGCGCCGCAGCAGGTGCACCGCCGGCGCGACTTCCTCGACAGCGGCCCGCCATCGGCTGAGCGACTCCCCCCGCACGGGCTGGCCGCCGGCGCCGAAGAGCACGAACCGACCGCTTAAAAAGCCCCATTGGCCAGCAAAGGCGCACACCGCCTCGCCGAAGTCTTTGGCCTCCCCCGCCCTGGCAAAGTCGACATGCAACGTCGGAGAGGCCAGGGGGTAGCGCACCACCGCCGGGCCGGGGAGCTCCACCAGGAAGGGCGGGTCGGCCTCGACCCCCTCCCCCGGGGGTGCCAGCGGCGGCACGTCGGTGACCGCGTACTTGCGCACCATGGTGCTGAACCCGAACTGACCCTTGACCGCCGGCTCAATTTCCATGACCCCTCCAGCTACGACGTTACTACGACGATAACAGGGTACCACAACGTGGGGCGGGAGTCTAGATTGGAGTCTGGAGGTGCGGAATGAACGCAGTGGTGCATGAACAAAAGCTCGCGTACCGCGTCAAGGAAGCCGCGGCAGCCCTGGGAGTTTCTCAGCCGTTCGTCTACAGGCTGATCGCCGAGGGGGAGATCCGCGTGACCCGGCTGGGGCGCCGCGCGGTGCTGATCCCGCGGACCGAAATCGAGCGGCTGCTGGCTGCCGGGGCGGAGGAGTCGTGACCCCCCAACTGGCCGCACTTGTCGAGGCGCTGGACTCCACCCCACCGGTGCCCGCCCCCCGGTGGCCGGAGCGGCAACCGCTCCCGTCCCCGGCGCCGGTGCCGACGCTCCCCCCCGAGCTGCTCCCGTCCCCCCTCCGCCTCTGGCTGGTCGAGGCCGCGGAGCGGATGTCGGTGCCGCTGGAGTTTCTGGCCGCGCCCGCCGTGGTGGCGCTGGCCAGCGTGGTGGGTCGCCTGGTGACCATGCGGCCGGAGGAGGGGGCCCCCTGGCTCGTGGTGCCGAACCTCTGGGGGGCCATAGTCGGCGGGCCGGCGACGTTGAAGAGCGCCTGCATCGGCGAGGCAACGGCCCCCCTGCGACCGCTGGTCGACGCGGAGCGTGAGAAATTCGAGGAAGCCCGCCTGGCCGCCGAGGCCCAGAAAATCGCCATTGAGGCAGAGCTGGCGCGCCTGAAGCGGACACGGGACCCCGACCCCCTGGAGATCGAGGCGCTGCTGCGCGCGAAGGAGGCGGTGACGGTGCGTGAGCGCCGGTTTCTCACGTCCGACAGCACCGTTGAGAAGCTGACCGAGCTGCTGCAGGCCTCCCCGCGCGGCCTGCTGGTGCTGCGGGACGAGCTGACCGGCTGGCTGGCCGCCTTCGACCGCCCGGGGCGGGAGGGAGAGCGAGCGTTCTACCTGGAGGCGTGGAACGGAGACGGCGCCTTCACGGCTGACCGCATCGGGAGGGGGACCACACGGGTGAAGGCGCTGTGCCTCAGCGTCTTCGGCGCAATTCAGCCCCACCGCGTCGCGCCCTTGGTCCACGAGGCGGTGCACGGCGGCGGTGCCGACGGCCTGCTGGCCAGGCTGCACCTGCTGGTGTGGCCGGACGAGATCCCTCCCTTCAAAAAACCTGCCGGCAAGGCGAACGCGGACGCCCGCGGCCGCGCCTTCGCGGTGTTCCACCGGCTGGCCCACGCCGGGGCCGGGGAGCTGGGCGCGGTGGTGCCGGAGGAGGGGCTGCCATGGCTGGGGTTCGCCCCCGCCGCGCAGAAGGTGTTCGACCTTTGGCGAGCTGAGCTGGAGGAGCGCCTGCGCGGGCCGGAGATGCAGGCCACACCGGCTTTTGCTGCCCACCTGGGGAAGTACCGCTCGCTGATGCCCGCCATGGCACTGTTGTCCCACCTGGCGGAGGTGGCCGACGGGACGGCCCGACCCGGGCCGGTACCAGAGAGCGCCGCCCGGGTGGCCGCGGCCTGGGCCGAGTATCTGGAGCTGCACGCGAAAAAGCTCTATCGGGCCGAGCTGCAGGGGGATCTTTCCGCCGCCGAGGCCCTCGCCCGCCGGATGACCGCCGGGGAGGTGCAGGACGGCACCCCGGTGCGCGAGCTCTACCGCCGGCAATGGTCCGGGCTGCGGACCCCGGAGGCGGTGTGGGATGGCTTGCTAGCCCTCGAAAAACTCGGCTGGTGCCGGGTGGAGGACGTGCCCACCGGGGGGCGGCCGCTCCACCTGGTGCGGCTGCACCCCGAACTCGGAGGTGCCCCGTGAGCTGGCGCTCCAAGTGGCTGGCCGCCCCGATGTGTGTGTTGGAGGGGCCCGGGGTCCCCACTGACGGAACTGACAAAAGCCCTTCTGTCAGTTTTGTCAGTGCCCCACCGGCGCGTTTCGCACACACACATTCAGTGCCCACGCCCCCGCCTCCCCGCGCGGCGGGCGGGCTGCGGCACCAGTGGGTGGCCCCCTGCACCTGCCGCCGATGCGGGGCGGTGCTGCCCCCCACCGCCGTGGTGACGCCTGCCGGGGTGGCGATCGGGTGCACCAGCTGCGGGGAGGCGCACGCCGCCCGCCCGGAGGTGGTGAATTGACCCCCCCGCTGCCCCCCGCCGGCCGCTGGCCGCTGGCCTACGCCGGGCGCATCGGGTGGCGGGTGCTGCCGGTGGGGGCGGACAAGCGCCCCTTGGTCCGAGACTGGCCGGAGGTGGCCACCACGGACCCGGAAACCATCGCCAGCTGGTGGCGCCGCTGGCCCGACGCCGGCGTGGGGGTGATGCCTCCCGCCGGCTGGGCGGTGCTGGACTTCGACAGCCCGCAGGCCCTGGAGCTGGTCCGGGCCGAGGGGTTCGACCTGCCCAGCACCGCGGTGGCATCGACCCCGCGGGGGGCGCACCACTACTACCGCACGGCCGCCCCCCTGCCCTCCCGCTGCGGCCTGCTGCCCGGCCTGGACCTGATCGCCGGCGGGGACCGCCGCTACTTGGTTGCCCCGCCCGGGGAGGGACGCCGGTGGCTGCGCCCCCCCCGGGAGGCGGCGGAGCTGCCGGCGTGGGTGGTGGAGCTGGCCGGCGCCGGCACGGCGGGGGGGAGCGGCCCCCGGCCCCCGCTGCGGGAGGTGCTGGCCCACCGGGTGCGGGAGGGAGAGCGGAACGTGGCGATGACCCGCCTGGCTGGCCTGGCCTTCCGCCTGCTGCCGGCGGCGGAGGCGGTGATGCTCTGCACGGTGATGAACGAAAAATACTTCGACCCGCCGCTGGCCGAGGACGAGTTGGAACGCATCCTGGCCTCGGTGGCGAAGCGAGAACTGGAGCGACGACATGGACGATGACCCCCTGGTGAACGATGCGGTTGCGGCCCTCCGGGAGCGCCGTCGAGCACTTCTGCGCGAGCTGGCAACCGTACCCGAGCTGGCGGGGGGAACGCTGCGCGAGCTGGCCGCGGTGGAGGCCACGCTGGCACGGCTGGGCGCACCCCCCCCGGGGGCGCGCGCGCTTCGAGGTGACGCCCCCCGCCGCCGCCACCGCATGCCCCCCGGTGCGAACTGAGACGCCGTAGCACAAGCGGCCTAGAAGCCGCTGCGCCTCAGCGCTTTGCAGAATTCGGCCCTATAAGCGGCGATCGCCTGCCTGCCAGTACGTTTCCCTTGCCGGGGTGGAGAAAATCGATCGTAGCCCCTCCTGGCGCGTTCCGGCCAAGTTGCGAATGTTGGGGCTTGCACAAGCGCGGGGGCGTAAGCCCCTCCGCCGGCACGCCGCCCCCCCGGGGGGGGTGTCAACCCGTCACCCCCCGCCGGCGCCCCGCCTGGCGGGAGGCGTTTTGCGCCAAAACGGGTGGCAGGCGGGTGGCGGCCCCAGCCCCCCCCGAGAGGGGGCGTTCTTGGAAGTGCAAGCCCGGCGTGGTGATGCGGTGCCCTTGCGGCCCCCGGTGGGCGCGAAAACCTCTGATCACGAATCAGAGGTGCCGGGGAAGGCCAGCAGCTGGCCCGACCCGGTGCGCCCCGCGGCCAGCAGCGCCGCCTCGAGCCTTGCCACAGCCCGGCGCAGGCCGGCCAGGGAGGGGCGCACGTAGACGTGGGTGATGCCCGGCACGGGCGAGTGACCGAGCAGCGCTGCGATGTCGCCCCATCCCACGCCCGCCTCGCCGGCGGTGGTGGCGAACGTCCGCCGGAGATCGTGTGGCGTGGCGTGCTCGGCGATGCTCGCCTCCTCCAGCAGCGCCGCGAACCCCTCCCGGGGGGTGTCGACGTGCCCCGCCCGGCGTGTCGCGGAGGGGAACACGAACTCGCTGCTGATGGCCGCCTCCCGCCGGCGCTGCAGCACCCTCATGACGGTGCCGCACAGGGGGACGGACAGCGGCCGGCCGGCCTTCATGCGCTCGCCGGGGATGTGCCAGACCCGCTCTTCGAAGTCAATCTCGCTCCACCGCAGCCCGTTGATGGCCCCAGCACGCGCGCCGGTGAACAACGCCACCAGCACCCAATCCGCGGCCGTCTCGCCGGCCCGCGCCTGGCACACGTCCAGCAGCGCCCGAATCTCCCCGGGCCGCAGCACGCGGGCCCGGGAGTTTTCCTGATGCCGGGGCGCCGCGAGCGCCGGGTTCGCCAGCTCCAGGCCGTAGTGCCGCCGCGCGTGGTTGTACAGGACCGACAGCAGCGCCCGCACGCGATTGGCCGCCCCCGGGCCGCTGGTGGCCGTGATGCGCGCCAACCATTCGGTGACCGTGCGCGTGGTGATCTTCGACAGCGGCACCCCCGCGTGGGGCTGCAGGTGCTTGCGCCAGCGACCTTCATCGGTGCTCCAGCTGCGCTTGCGGCCCCGAGCGTGCCGCTCGTACAACGCCCACAGCTCCCCCAGCGTGGTTTCCCCCTTGAGGCGCCGCCGTTCGGCAACCACGCTGCGGCCCCCCACCAGCTGCTGGAGTACGGCCAGCGCCTTCTCTCTGGCGACCCGCAAGGGGGTTTCCGGCCACGGGCCGATGTAGACCCGCTCCAGCGCCCCCCCGTGGGGGCGCCTGAGAACGTAAAAAGACCGCTTGCCGGCGGGGGTGACCCTGAGGGTGAGACCCCGCACCTCCTCATCCCAAATTTCAAAACGCTGCTGGGACGGGGTGATCGAGGCGATGAAATTTTCCGTCAATCGGACAACAGCTCGGGTTTTCCTGGCCAAGGGGATCCTTCTGGGGTAACACCGGGGTAACAAACTGGGTAATAAAGGGGGTGACCACAGAGAAAGCATAGAACGTAAGTCGTTATCTGTCAATACACGGTACCACGCCAGAATACGCCATAGAGGCCAGGACTCGGACTTAAAATCCTCTGGGCCGAGCGCCCGTGCGGGTTCGAATCCCGCCTCCGGCACCAATCCCATCAAGTACGTACGCGGCGCACGGGACTCTGTGGCAATCCTGAACGCCACGCCGGGCGAACGCCGGGCTCACTGTTGCCAGGTGACTCCCAGGTGCAGGCCCACGTCGGGGCTGTTGTCGTAAAAGAGCAGGTTCTCCAGCAGGCCCACCTCGACGCACCAGTTACTGCCCACCCGCCGCTTGAGCCCCAGCGTGGCTTCGAAGCTCCACTGTCCGAAATCCCCGTAGCCTCTGGCGGTGGGCGAGGTGGCCAGACCCTGGAGTAACCAGGAGGTACGGGGTGAGAGGCGGTACTCCACGGCGGTGAAGAGCGAGTACTGCACCCGGTTGAGCTGGATTGGCAGCGGCAGCCGTTCGTGGTAGCGCATCCCGGCCACCATCCCGTGCACGGCCAGGCGGGGGGTGGCAGTGGCAGCGCTCAAGGTGAACCCGAAGTCATGCCCCCCGGTGGAGTACAGCGTATTGGTGCGCTGAAGCGGCGGCTTGAACATCGCCCCGGCTACCACGGTCACGCCCCCTCCGAGGCAGCCGCCCAGACACACCCGGCCATGCAGGATGGGATCCTCGCCGCCCCAGCCCGAGCGACCGTGGCGCAGCTCGAAGTCCGGACGGCCCTCCCTGCCTTTCACCCACACCCGGTACTGGTTGCGCGGCTGGCTTTCCCGCTGCCCGTTGGACAGGGAAAAGAAGCGGTGGAACCCCTCGATGGTGCGATCCAGGACGCCGCCCCACCGGTAGGAGAAGGGCAGCTCCACCCCCACCTCCAGGCGCGGGCTCACCCCGTAGGCAACGCGGGTAGCCACCCGCACCGCCTCGGCATCCACCACGAAGCGCTCGGGGTCGTAGTCAAAGTAGTTGGTCCAGCTCACCAGCTCCGCCACCCGAAAACTTCCCCGCGGAGCCAGGAGGGCCAGCTCGGGGGTGGGGGACAGGCGCAGGATGGTGGCCGGAGAGTGGGCACGCAGGCTCAAGGGGCCAAGCGCTCCCTGCAGGGGCTGATCGCCGCCCCAGGCGAAACCCGCGTTGGATAGGGCCAGCAGGGCCGCGGAGATCCAGGTAGCAGCCCGGTTGTCGACCCTGCCCCTCCGCCGCACGGGGCACCTCCCCTGCAGGCGCTACGCTTCCCTCTCGCCCCCCTCCTCCTCGTCGGGGATGGCGGGCAGGGCGTAGAGCAGCAGCTCATCGCCAAAGGGCACGACGGCGACACGGGCGTGCTGGGCGAGAAGGGCGTCATCCGGCCACGGTGTGCCGGCCCTGGTAAACGGCCGAAACGACCAGGGCAACTCCAGCTCCTCCACCGGGGCCAGCCACTCGGGCACGATGATCTGGGGACGCTCGTCGGCCTCATCGTCCACCGCCCGGAATTCGATCTCCTCCGCCGGCCGCCGCGCCAGCAGCAACGCCGCAGCCACGTCCTCGCTGGCCGCATCGATGAGCTCGTTGACCACTTCTTCCACCGTTTCCACTGCGGCTTCCAGGTACTCCTCCGGCCCCTCCAGGTCGGCGAACACGGACAGGTGGAAACCGTGGTCATCGAGGGCGTCGGCGGTCCCCAGCCATACCTCGACGGCTTCGGCGCCCTCCTCCTCCGGTTCCAGGGTAATGCTCTGGCCGAAGATGCGATCACGAGCCGCCAGGGCGGTCAGAATGTCCTCCGGGGTGGCCGCCGGCAGCTCGATCTCCCACTCGTGTTCCATGGCCTTGGTCATGATCCCTCCCGCGCTCGGCGCGAAGGGTGAAGAGTACACGACTCTCGCCAGCGCGAAAAGCGCTCGCCATGCTAGCGTGCCGCGGCCCACTCCTGCAACGAGCGTGGCGGGCCCAATCCTTTCTGCAGCAGCGCAATGGCCTCCGCCGCGGCAAACGCCCCGGCCACCGTGGCCACGTAGGGGATGCGGTACTCCAGGGCCCCGCGCCGGATGGCCGTCCCGTCCCGGTGCGCCCGGGAGCCGCTGGCGGTGTTCACCACCAGGGCGATGTCGCCGTTGATCATGGCGTCCACCACGTGGGGCCGCCCCTCGGAAACCTTGTTCACCACCTCCAGCTCGAGCCCAGCCTCCCGGCATACCGCCGCGGTCCCCCGCGTGCCCACCAGGGAGAACCCCAGCTCCAGCAGGCGCGCCGCCAGGGGCACGGCGCGCGGCTTGTCGAGGTCGGCCAGGGAGAGGAACACCCGCCCCCGGCAGGGCAGGGCCAGTCCCGCCGCCAGGGCCGCCCGGGCGTAGGCCTCCCCGAAGCTGCGGGCCATCCCCATGACCTCGCCGGTGGAGCGCATCTCCGGCCCCAGCCGCGGGTCCACCCCGGGGAAGCGGTCGAAGGGGAACACCGGCATCTTCACCGCCACCCCCAGAGGCACGCCGTCCCGCACGTCGAGCTCCGCCAGGCGTGCGCCGCAGCACACCCGCGCCGCCAGGACCGCCCACGGCACGCCGGTGGCCTTGGAGATGAACGGCACCGTGCGGGAGGCGCGGGGGTTGGCCTCCAGCACGTACACCGCCCCGTCCCGCACCGCCAGCTGCACGTTCAAAAGGCCCACCACCCCGAGCTCCCGGGCCAGGGCGCGGGTGATGCGGCGCACCTCGGCCAGCACCTCCAGGGAGAGGGACACGGGCGGCAACACGCAGGAGGAGTCCCCCGAGTGCACCCCCGCCTCCTCGATGTGCTCCAGCACACCGCAGATGACCACCTCGCGGCCGTCGGCCAGGGCGTCCACGTCGATCTCCACCGCCCGCTCCAGGAAGCGGTCCAGCAGCACCGGGTGCTCGGGGGCCGCCGCCCACCCCCGCTGCCAGGTCTCCTCCAGCTCGCTCTCCCGATACACCACCTCCATGCCCCGCCCCCCCAGGACGTAGGAAGGCCGCACCAGCAGGGGGTAACCCAGGCGCTCCGCCGCTGCCCGCGCTTCGGCCCACGTGGCCGCCGTCTCGCCCGGAGGCTGTCGCAGCCCCAGGCGCTGCAACACCTCCGCGAAACGGCGGCGGTCCTCGGCGAGGTGAATGGCCTCCGGGGGGGTGCCCAGCACCCGGACGCCGTGCGCCTCCAGACGGCGGGCCAGGGAGAGGGGCGACTGCCCCCCGAACTGCACCAGCACCCCCTCGGCCGCTTCGCGCTCCACCACCCCCAGCACCTCCTCCAGGGAGAGGGGCTCGAAGTACAGGCGGTCGGCGGCGTCCCAGTCGGTGGAGACGGTCTCCGGGTTGCAGTTGAGCATCACCGCCTGCCGCCCCGCCCGCCGCACCCCGGAGATGGCGTGCACGCAGCAGGCGTCGAACTCGATACCCTGGCCGATGCGCACCGGGCCCGAGCCCAGGATCACCACCGCCGGGCCCTGCCGCGGCGGCACCTCGTCCAGGGTGGTAAAGGCGCCGTAGAGGTAGGGAGTGCTGGCGGCAAACTCCCCGGCGCAGGTGTCCACCTTGCGAAAGCGGCGCACCACCCCCGTCCGGTGGCGGCCCCGCCGCACCGCCTCCTCCGCTACCCCGGCGGCGCTGGCGATGGCGGCGTCGGAGAACCCCAGCCGCTTGGCGGCGGCCAGCTGTCCCGGGTCGTCCACGACGGCGGCCAGCTTGCCCTCCCACCCCACCAGCCGGGCGAGGCGGTGCACGAACCAGGGGTCCCAGCGGGTGAGGGCCGACACCGTCGCCGCCGGCCACCCCCGCCGCAGCCCCTCCGCCGCCGCCCACAGCCGAAGGGAAGAAGGCTGGGTCAGACGCTCCTTCAGGGCGTCGTCGTCCAGAGACGCCACCTCGGGGGGGGCGAACAGCCCGTCCCGGCCCGCCTCCAGGGAGCGGCAGGCCTTCTGCAGCGCCTCCTCGAAGGTGGCGCCAATGGCCATGGCCTCCCCCACCGACTGCATGGAGGTGCCCAGCGCGTCCCGCGCCCCGGGGAACTTCTCGAAGGCGAAGCGAGGCATCTTCACCACCACGTAATCCAGGGCCGGCTCGAAAGCCGCCGGGGTGCCGCCGGTGATGGCGTTGGGCAGCTCGTCCAGGCGGTACCCCAGGGCCAGTTTGGCGGCCACCCGGGCAATGGGAAACCCCGTGGCCTTGGAGGCCAGCGCCGAGGAGCGGGACACCCGGGGGTTCATCTCGATCACCGCCCACTCCCCGCTACTCGGATGGACGGCAAACTGCACGTTGGCCCCCCCGGTTTCCACCCCCACGGTGCGCAGGCAGGTGGCGGCGGCGTCCCGCAGCAGTTGGTACTCCGGATCGGTGAGGGTCATGGCCGGGGCCACGGTGATGGAGTCGCCGGTGTGCACCCCCATGGCGTCCAGGTTCTCGATGGAGCACACCACCACCACGGTGTCCGCCCGGTCCCGCATCACCTCCAGCTCGTACTCCTTCCACCCCTCCACCGAGCGCTCCACCAGCACCTCCCCCACGGGGGAGGCGGCCAGGGCCGCCCGCACCGCCGGGCCGTACTCCTCCCGGTTGTACACCATGGCCGCGCCGGTGCCGCCGAGGGTGAAGGAGGGCCGCAGGATGGCCGGAAACCCCACCACCGCCGCCGCCTCCTCCGCCTGGGCGAGGGAGCGCACAGTCACCGAGGGGAGCACTGGCAGCCCCGCCCGCCGCATGGCCTCGCGGAAGCGCTCCCGGTCCTCGGCGGTGCGGATGGCGGCCACGCTGGCCCCCAGCAGGCGCACCCCCAGCCGCTCCAGCTCCCCCCGCTCGGCCAGCTCCACCGCCACGTTGAGGGCGGTCTGGCCCCCCAGCGTCGGCAGCAGGGCATCGCACCGCTCCCGCTCCAGCACCGCCGCCACCACCTCGGCGGTGACCGGCTCCACGTAGGTGGCGTCGGCCCGCTCCGGGTCGGTCATGATGGTGGCGGGGTTGGAGTTCACCAGCACCACCCGCACCCCCTCCTCGCGCAGCGCCTGCACTCCCTGCACCCCCGAGTAGTCGAACTCGCACGCCTGCCCGATGCGGATGGGACCCGCCCCGATGATGCAGACGTTGGCGACGTTCTCCCGCCGCGGCATCAACCCTCCCCGTTGTGGGTACCTGGTATAGCCATTTTTTCCTTTTCCTCTGCGGCCTTGGCTATCGGACCCGACCCCCCGGCGCCCTCCCCTCGCCGCACCGGAGCAGGGCCGAAATCGCTACCACTATCGGTACCTGGTACCAGGCTCTGAACGAAACGGGAGAACACCGCCAGAGCGTCGTGGGGCCCGGGCCCCGCCTCGGGGTGGAACTGGATCCCCTCCACCTTGAGCCCCTCGGCGGCCAGCCCCTCCACCGAGCCGTCGGTGAGGTTCACCATGGTGACCTCCGCTCCGGCCGGCAGAGAGTCGGGGTCCACGGCGTAGTTGTGGTTCTGGGAGGTGATCCACACCTCCTGGGTGGCCTCGTGCCGCACCGGGTGATTGGCCCCGTGGTGGCCGAAGCGCAGCTTGTAGGTGCGCCCCCCCAGGGCCAGGGCCAGCAACTGGTGCCCCAGGCAAATCCCCAACAGCGGCAGCCGCCCCAGCAGGGCGCGGGCGGTGCGGACGGTGGCGGCCACCGCCGCCGGGTCCCCCGGCCCGTTGGACAGCACCACTCCCGCCGGGGAGAGGGCCAGCACGTCCTCCACGGGAGCGGCGCCGGGCACCACCAGCACCTGCGCCCCCGCCGCCACCAGCTGGCGCAGGATGGAGCGCTTGACGCCGCAGTCCAGCACCACCACCCGGGGGCCCGAGGCCGTCACCCCCGTCGCCGCCCCGGGGGGGCGCCAGGGGCCCGCAGCCCACCCCTCCACCCGCCGCCGGCTCACCTCGCCGGTGAGGTCGCAGCCGTCGGTGCCGGGGACGGCGGCGGCCCGATGCCTGAGCTCTCGCTCATCCAGCCCGGCCCCGCAGGCCAGCACGCCGGGCAGCGCCCCGTGGGCGCGCAGGTGCAGCACCAGGGCGCGGGTGTCGAACCCCCACCCCACCGGCACCCCCTCGGCGGCCAGGCGGTCGCCCAGGGACATGACCGCCCGCCAGTTGGAGCAGTGCAGGGAAAACTCCGGCACGATCAGCCCCCGCGCCCACACCCGCCCGGACTCGTCGTCCTCGGGGTTCCAGCCGACGTTGCCCACGTGGGGGGCGGTGAGCACCAGGATCTGGCCGTGGTAGGAGGGGTCGGTGAGCATCTCCTGATACCCGAACAGGGAGGTGTTGAACACCACCTCGCCAGCTGCCTCCCCGGCGGCCCAGGCGAAGCCGGAAAACACCGTCCCGTCCGCCAGGGCCAGCAGGGCGGGCACGGCATCGCCATTCGCGGGGTCGGGCCGGGTCGGGCGCACCGGGGGGAGAGGGTAGCCCATTGCCGCCACCATGGCTACGCCCCCCCGCCGACCGGGCCCTCGCCGCCCCCCGCCACCCGGCGGTAGGCCTCCCGGAAGGGCAACCCGTCCTCAATCACCAGCCGGTACGCCTCCTCCACCCTCCGGCAGGAGGGGTCCACCGCCGCGGCCATGCGCGCGCCATCGAACTCCAGCCTGGGCAACACCGCCGCGAGCACCCCCAGCGTCGCCCCCACCCCGTCCAGGCCGCGGAAGAGGGGCTTCTTGAGCAGCTGCAGGTCCCGGTGGTACCCCGAGGGGAGGCGGCTGGAGATGGCCAGCACCTCGGCCAGGGCCGCCTCCGCCTCGGCGCTGCGCCCGCGGGCGAGCTCGAACACGTCCGGGTTGCGCTTGCCTGGGAGCATGGAGGAACCGGTGGACACCCCGGCGGGCAGGCGCACGAAGCCGAACTCGGCGGTGGCGTACAGGCACAGGTCCGCCGCCAGCCGCCCGCAGTCCCGGGCCAGCAGGGCCGCCTCCAGCAGCGCCGCCGCCTCCGCCTTGCCGCGGGACAGCTGCACCGCCGTCACCGGCTCCTGCACCGCGGCAAACCCCAGCAGCCGGGTCGTGAGCTCCCGGTCCAGCCGCAGCTGGCCGGTGCCGTAGCCGGCGGCGGAGCCCAGGGGGTTGCGGTCGGCCCGCCGCCGCGCCGCCTCCAGGCCCTCCGCGTCGTCCTCCAGCTCCGCCGCGAACCCCTCCAGCCACAGCCCCACGGCGGTGGGCATGGCGCGCTGCAGGTGGGTGTAGCCGGGCAGGGTCAGGTGCCCGTGCTGGCGGGCCAGCTCCCGCAGCACGCCGGCCAGGGCCCGCGCCTGCCCGGCCAGGGCGGAGAGGGCGTCCTTGAGCCACAGGCGCAGCGCCGCCAGCACCTGGTCGTTGCGGGAGCGCCCCAGGTGGATGCGCAGGCCCGCCTCCCCCACCCGGGCCACCAGACGGTTTTCGATGGCGGTGTGACAGTCCTCCTCGGCGAGGGTAACCCGCCACTCCCCCCGGGCGTGGGCGGCGCCGATCTCCTCCAGCGCCGCATCCAGGGCGGCTCGCTCTTCCTCCCGCAGGTACCCGCAGGCGGCCAGCATCGCCGCATGCGCCCGGGAGGCGCGCACATCGTGGGCCACCAGCCGGTCATCCAGGGCGTGGTCCTCCCCGGCGGTGTAGGCCAGCACCGCCGCGTCGAGCCCCTCCCCGCGGTCCCACAGTCGGCTCATGTCCCCTCCCTATCCTCTATATAGATGCGCCCCGCGCTTCGGCCGCCGGGGGGGCGCCGCCCCCGGCCCGCAGCACCTCGGCCCACGCCCGCACCAGGGCGGCGTACCACCTCGCCCCGGCCAGCACCTCCTCCTCCAGGACGAACTCGTCGGCGGTGTGGGAGCGGCGGCTCTCCCCGGGTCCACACTTGATTCCTGGAACCCCATGAAAATGCGCCAGATCCGAAACGGTGCGGGAGGCCGCCGGCCCTCTCGCCCCGGGCAGGGCCACGGCGGCCCGCACCAGGGGGTGGTCGGCGGGGGTCTCGTAGGGCCCGAGCCGCCGGGACAGCACCCGAACCTCGCTGGCCACCGCCCCGGCGATGGCCTCGGCCACCGCCGCCGGGGGCGGGGCGGGGTTGGTTCGCACGTCCAGGGTGCAGCGGGCCTCCGCGGGGACGGCGTTGCGCGCCTCGCCCCCGGCAATCACCGTGGGCTCCACCGTCACCGGGCCCAGGCCGGGATGGGGCGGCCCGAGGTCCACCTCCGCCAGGGCCTCGAGGTCCCGGGCCAGCACCCGGATGGGGTTGACCGCCCCCAGGGCGGCGGCGTGGGCGGCGTGGCAGGCCTGCCCGCGGGCGCACAGCTCCACCACCATCAGCCCCTTCTGGGCGTGCATCACCTCCAGGCCGGTGGGCTCCCCCACCACCACGGCGGCGGGCGCCAGGCCGAGCTGCCGCAGCCGCCCCAGCACCGCCTCCGTCCCCCCCCCGCCGGTCTCCTCCCCGGCCACCAGCATCAGGGCCAGGGTCACCCCCAGCTCCTCCACCTCCGGCCGCAGGCGGGCCACCGCCGCCACCATGGCCGCCACCGCGGCCTTGGCGTCGTTGCTGCCCAGGCCGTACACCCGCCCCGCCTCCACCGTGGGGGTGAAGGGGTCGCGGGACCACCCGGGGGCGGGGGGCACGGTGTCCAGGTGCGTATCGAGGCACAGCAACGGCCCCTGCCCCAGGAGGACCAGCAGGCTGTCCCCCACCCGGGCCGGGGCCAACCCCAGCCCCCCCAGCACCCCCTCCAGATGGGCGGCGAGGGCGGCCTCCTGCCCCGAGACCGAGGGGATGGCCACCAGCTGCCGGTGCAGCTCGAGCAGGGCCTCGTCCCTCACCCGCCCCCCTGCCCCTGCTCCGCCGGGGCCAGCTCGGCGATGGAGCGCACGATCATGGTCCCCGCCCCCTCGTTGGTAAACACCTCCACCAGCACCCCCCAGCGCTC
>Ga0226835_1000219_pt1 | contig 90923 bp, 70 predicted proteins | sample LAC_MetaG_1_FD_163627 | JGI IMG/M metagenome (GOLD analysis project Ga0226835, IMG submission 163627) | Anaerobic ammonium oxidizing microbial communities from anammox membrane bioreactor (MBR) in UC Berkley, California, United States -... | ecosystem: Engineered > Bioreactor > Anaerobic >... | reverse complement strand
GGTAAAGATGGTCTCGGGGGCGCGCACCGCCACCTTGCGGTAGCGTAACGCCCGCTTCAACGCTCGCCAGGCCCCCGCCTCCGAGAGCACGTCGAAGGCGTTGAGCACCAGAAAGCCGCCGTTGGCCCGCAGCACCGACCCGGCACGGATCTGGGTGTGATCGGCGGACGAACGCAGGTCCTGCCCCAACCTCGCCTCGATGGTGCCAAACAGCCGCGCCATGGTCGGCTCGGTTTCGATGACTACCGGCCGCCCCTCGGTGGCTCCGTTGTCCACCACCACGTTGATGCGATAGCGGGTGAGGGGGTCGGCGGGGCCCTCGTCACGCCTGGCGGTGAGCAACTCCAGGTTTTTCATCAGATCGGCGGCCACCGCCTGCAAGAACGGCCTCACCCGGTCATCTCCCACCGCCGTGGCAATGGCGTTCATCTCCTGCTCCAGCACCGGCTGAACCGTGTCCTGACGCAGCTTCTCGGCGCGCTCCATCATCTCCGCGCGCACCGCCATGACCTGGGCAAAGGCACGCTGCAGCTCTTCGGAGAGTCGTTGGTGCTCCCTCTCCAGCGCCACGGCTCGCGCCTTCTCGATCTTCCCCTCCGCCGCCAGCGACTGCACCTTGTCCATGGTCACCGGCCGAGCATCGACGAGGGGCAGGATTTCTGGCCGCGTCACCGACCCCACCTGGACCTGCACCAGGGTGAAGCCGTGTTCCCGCACCTCCTCCTCGAAGGTGCGAATGAGCTCCTGCTGACGGGCCTTGAGGTCCTCGATGGCCAGCTCCAGCCGCCGCTGGTACTCCTCACTTTCGAACAGCCCCGGCAGGCTTTCCGCCAGTTGCGCCAGCAACCGGTCCATCCCCTCGCGCAGCACCGCCCCGCCCCCGGCGCGCAGGACCAGCAGGCGGGGACGCTCGGGGTGCTCGAAGTTGTACACGTAGATGAGGTCATCGGGCCTGGGGCCACGGCTGGCGTGGGGCTTGAGGTGCAATTCGATGGCGGTCATCTTGCCGGTGCCGGTGAGGCCGGTGACGAACACGTTGAACCCCAACGAGTCCATGGCCAGGCCGAACTCCAGGGCGGTGACCGCCCGCTGCTGGCCGATGATGCCCGTCGAGGGCGCCACCTCCTCGGTGCTTCCGGCCGCCAGCCAGTCCAGCGGACAGCGCCAGCGCAACTGTTCCACCGAGAGTCTCTTCACCATCGCGACCTCCGCCTCAGCGGTCATCCGCCACGGATGTCTGGCGCACCAGAAGCGGCAGCACAGCCACCGCCACCAGGCACGCCAGCACCACCCCCGCCGAGGTCATCATGCCGATGCTGCGCAACCCGGGGAAGTGCGTCGTCACCAGCGACCCGAACCCCACCACCGTGGTCAGCGAGGCGAACACCACGGCCCGGGCGGTCTCTGCCACCCGCTCCAGGCCACCACCCTCACGCAACCGGTGAATCATGTGGATGGCGTAGTCCACCCCGATGCCGATGATCATGGTGATGACGAAGACGTTGAGGAAATTGAGCGCCAGGCCCAGCACCGCCATTCCGGCCACCGTCCACAGCACCCCCAGCAGCACCGGCAGCAGCCCCAGCACGGCGTCCCGGGTTCGCTCCATCTCCCACAGCAGCATGAGGAAGACGATCACCAGCCCGAGCAGGCAGGCGAGCCCCGCATCCCGCCAGACGATCTGTCGCAGCCGCTGGGACACCACGTTGACCCCGGTGAGGCTGGCACCGTCGACCCCGCTGACCAGCGCCACCAGGCCGGGTGGCGCCTCTCGTCTCCACTTGCCCGGCGGGACGAACACATTGATCACGGTCACCACATGATCGTCCCTGTGCAGCAGCGACCGTTCCACCAGCTGCTCCACCGGGGTGCCCTTCCACACCTCCAGGCCCACCTCCTCGGCCGGGCGCAGCACGTCGTCGAGGAGCGCGAGACCGGCGGCGAACGCCTCCGGCTGCAGACCGACGCCGGTCATGGCGTCAGCGAGCTGCCTGCGCACCCGCACCGGGTCGGTGAGTTCGGCGTGTGCCTCGAGCCAGGCGCGGGTCCTGGCCTGGGCGTCGGCAGGCGGAAAGAGGTTGGCCAGCGACTCGAACCCGGAAATCTCGCCCCGCCTGACCAGTTCCTCCAGGCCTCCCGCCAGCTGCTGCACTCGCGCCAGAGCCTCCGCCTCGCTCCCCGCCTCAACCCGGATCATCATGGCGTTGAAGGAGATGCCGAAGGCTTCGGCGACCATCTGCTGCACCTCCACGCCGCGGTTGGAGGGGGAGCGCAGGTTGCGCACGTCGTCATCGAACTTCACCCGACCGACCACCGCCAGGGACGCCACCGTCAACACGGCCGCCAGGCCCAGCACGAAACGACGGTGAGCCGCACACCAGCGCAGGATGGGAGCCACGTGCAGCCAGCGCGACAGCTCGGGGGGCCGCCGACCGCGATCGAAGATGGTCACCAGCGCCGGCAACAGCATGAAAGCGCTGATCGCCATCAGGATAATGCCGGTGCCGGTGAGCAACCCCAGCTCCCGCAGGCCAGCGAAGCGGGTCACCAGGAAGGCGTAAAACGTCCCCACGCTGGTGATGGCGCCCAGCAGCACCGCCGGCCCGGACCGCTGCCCCATTTCGTCCAGCGCCTCGGCAAGCGGCAACCCCCGATGGCGGGCCTCCAGGTAGCGCCCGTACATGACAATGGTGAAATCGATGCCGAGCCCCACCAGCAACGCCGAAAAGCTGGAGGTGGCGGAGTTGAGGCGGCCGAGCACCAGGGCGGTGAAGACGAAGGTCAGGGCCAGCCCCACCGCCAGCGGCAGGAAGGCGAAGTGGGCGGCGGCGAAGCGGCGGTAGGCGAGGAAAAACAGCAACATCACGCCAACGATGGAGGTCATGGAGTTGGTCATGATGTCCGAACGAATGAGGGAGGCATCTTCGATGGCGATGCGGTGCCCGCCGCCGAGAAGCACGGGGGGAATCGCCTCGATGGCCACCTCTTCCTCTTCGGCCAGATGGGCGCGGGCGCGGGCAATTCGCTGTTCGAGGTCGGCAAACAGCAGCGCATCGAAGGCGATGTCCTGGGCGGGCCGTGTGGGTTTGGCGAGGACCAGCGCCATGGAGTGGTCGGCGGCGAGGTAGTAGCCGCTGGCAAAGTCCACCTTTAAGGCCGACGGCGTGCGCGAGACCCGACCCAGCAGCAGGGGCAGCAGCCCGAGCGGGTCCCGGACCATGAACTCCTTTCCCGCCAGCGACAGGGGGGTTTCCACGGTGGCCCGGATATCGGCGGCGCGGGCAGCCAGGCCCTCCGGTGTGAGCCGCTCGCCCAGCTGCGTCAGGCCATCCTGGTCGAGAAACAGCACCGCGTGGTGGAGCACCGCCTCGGCCAGCCGGGTCGGGTCCTCCAGGCGGGACTGCACACCGCTCAGATAGGGGCTGTGCTGGAACTCCTCGGCGATCAGGTCGACCAGGAGGAGCGCCCGTTCGAGCTCCTCTTCCCCCGCCACCGGCACGGCCGCCAGCAGGGTGTCGAGGGAGCCGAACTCCTCGAAGGTACGGGTGAACCCCTCCACCACCGGATCGTGGCGCGGCACCAGACTCATGACGTCAGTTTCGAAGGTGATCTTGAGCCCCAGGGTGACCCCCAGGGCCACCACCGCCAGGCCCACCACCACCGTCAGGTAGGGGCGACGGTGTCCCACCCGCACCAGCGCCACCGCCAGGCCGGCACCGCGCACGGACCTCACCGGCCGACCTCGGCAACCCGCCGCCAGAAGGCGCGAAAGTAGGTCACCAGCGAGGCCGCCGCCAGGGCGACCGACACCCAGAGGGCGATCTTCCCGAGCAACGCCCAGCGCCCCAGCTGAAAGCTGACGATCAGCAGCGACACGCAGATGATCTGCGACAGCGTCTTGAGCTTGCCCCACCAGGTGGCGGCGATCACCACCCCGCGCTCGTGCGCCACCTGCCGCAAGCCAGTCACTGCGAACTCGCGGCCGAGAATGATCACCACCATCCAGGCGGGAGCCAGGCCCAGCTCGACGAGCGAGATGAACGCCGCCGAGATGAGCAGCTTGTCGGCGATGGGATCGAGCAGCGTGCCGACGACGGTGACGGCGCCGGTCCTGCGGGCAATGATGCCGTCGAAGAGGTCCGTCAGGGCAGCCAGCAGGAAGATGCCCAGGCCCCAGAACTCACTGCCGGAAAAGCGCGTCAGCAGCACCACGACGAGCAGCGGCACGAGCAAGATGCGAAAAACCGTCAGGGAGTTGGGGAGGTTCCACATGCGCGCGACCGAGGGGATTGTAGTTCATCCCCGCCCCGCAACCCGGAACCTCGCGGCCCACCACCAGCCGGTGGGTTCTGCCACAATAGTGATGTGCGTCACCTGCTGCTCCTCCTCGCTGCCTCCAGCGTCGCCCCCCCGGCCGGCGCGGCGGCCGCCGTCAACATCGCCTCGGTGAGCGGCACGGGGCCGTATTTCGCGCTGACCTTCGACGCCCACGCCGCCAGCGATGGGGCGCGGGAGCTGCTGGCGCTGCTGCGCGAGCGCCGCGTGCGGGCCACCCTCTTCGTGACCGGCGGGTTCGCCCGCGCCCACCCGGAGATCCTTCGCGAGGCCTACCGCGATGGACACGAGATCGGCAACCACACCGACACCCACCCCCACCTCACCACCTGGGAGGAGAACCGCCGCCACGACACCCGGCCCGGCATCACCCGGGAGGTCCTCCACCGCGAGCTGCGCCGCGCCGATGAGGCGGTGCGGGCGGCGCTGGGGGGGGCGGCGCCGTCGCGCTTCTGGCGCGCTCCCTACGGCGAACACAACGCCCAGATCCGCGCCTGGGCGGCGGAGCTGGGGCTCGTGCACATCGACTGGACGCGGGGCGGGTCGCTGTCCCTGGACGCCCTGGACTGGGTGGAAAACCCGCGCGCCAGGATTTTCCTGACCCCCGAGGCGATGGCTCGCCGACTCCTTTCCTTCGAGCAGGTCACGGGCGTGCCCTTTGCGGGAGGGATCGTGCTCATGCACCTGGGCACCGGGCGAGCTGTCCACCCCCTGCTGGAGGCGCTGCCCATCCTGCTGGACGAGACCGACCTGCGGGGCCTCAAGGCGGTGCCCGTCGGCGAGCTGCTCCATCGCCAGGCCAGCAGGGGCATACCGCCCAACGGCCCCGCCGGGGCGGAGTGAGCGCGACCATGAGGGCTTGATCTCCCTGGCTCTCGTCAGCGCCGGGGCCTCACCCCTTCTTGCCGCTGCCCTCCGCGTACATCCCGTCGATCAACTTCTTGTAGCGCTTCTCCACCACCCGGCGCTTCACCTTCAGGGTGGGCGTCAGCTCCCCCCCGTCCATGGTGAACGGCTCGGAGAGAATCGCGAACTTCTTCACCGCCTCGAAGCGGGCCACCTTCTCGTTGATCCCGTCCACCACGCTCTGGTACAGGGCTTGCACCTCGGGCCGGGCGACCAGCTCCTTTCTCGACGCGGTGGCGATGCCGTTGAGCTTTGCCCAGCGCTCCAGCTCCTCGAAGTTGGGCACCAGGAGCGCCGTGATGAAGGGTTTGCGGTCGCCGAACAGCACCGCGTTCTCGACGAAGATCGACGCCTTGAGCTGGTTCTCGATGGGCTGCGGGGCGACGTTCTTGCCCCCCGCCGTCACCAGGATGTCCTTCTTGCGATCGGTGATCTTGAGCAGGCCCTCCGGGGTGATCTCACCGATATCGCCCGTGGCGAACCAGCCATCCTTGTCGATCACCGCTGCGGTTTCGGCCGGCTTGTTCCAGTAGCCCTTCATGATGTGGCGGCCGCGGGAGAGGATCTCGCCGTCCTCGGCGATTTTCACCTCCACACCCGGGATGACCGGCCCCACCGTCCCCACCTTGCAGCGGTCCAGGGTGTTGACGGCGATCACCGGCGACGTTTCGGTGAGCCCGTAGCCCTCCATCACCTTGACCCCCACCGCGTGGAAGAACTCGCCCACGAACACCGGCAACGGTGCCCCCCCCGAAATCGAAAAGCGCAGGCGCCCTCCGAAGGCGTTGCGGATCTTGCTGTACACCAGCTTGTCGTACACCGACCAGGCGATCCCCCGCGAGCCGCTCCGGTAGGCCTCCAGGGCGGTGCGGATGGCGGCCTTGAAGATCGCCTGGCGCAGCCGGGGAGCCTTGCCCACCTCGTCGTGGATACGGTCGTAGACCTTCTCGTAAACGCGGGGCACAGCGGTGAACAGATGCGGGCGCACCCGCTGGAACGCCTCGGCGATCTCCAGCACACCGCAGTAGGCGATGGTCACGCCGCGCAAGAAGTAGATGTAATCCACCAGCCGCTCCAGCACGTGCGAAAGGGGCAGGAACGACAGGCCGATCTCGCCCCCTTCCGCCGGCCAGGGCATCTGCCCCGAGGACGACACGGCGTTGAAGACGAAGTTGTCGTGGGTCAGCATCGCGCCCTTGGGTTCCCCCGTCGTGCCGGAGGTATAGATCAGCGTTGCCAGGTCGTCTGGCGCGACCGCCCCCCGGCGCGAGGCGAGCCAGGCGTCGGCCGCCTCCTGGGACAGCTCCACGGTCACCTCGGACAGGCTCTTGACGCCGGCCGGCGGTTCTCCGTCAATGAGGATGACGTGTCCGAGATCCTTGCACCGGGCGCCGATCTCCTGGGCCTTGGCAAGTTGCTCGGCGCCGTCCACCACCAGCACCTTGGCGCCGGAGTCGCGCAGCAACTGCTCCACCTGAGGCGCCAGCAGGGTGGTGTAGATGGGCACGTTGGCGGCCCCCAGGTGATGCACGGCGACGTCGATGATGTGCCACTCCGGCCGGTTGGCCACCAGCATGGCCACGCGGTCGCCGTGTTCCACCCCCAGCGCCGCCAGGCCCTGGCCCAGGCCAGCCGCCCGGCGCGCCACCTCCTCTGCTGGAACCACCGCATACGCGCCACCTCGCGCATCCACCAGGGCCGGTTTGATCGCGAATCCCCGCCACAGGGCAAACAGATCCAGGAGCGTTTTCGGTTCAGCCATGGTCGACCTCCTCATCGGCCGGCGGCGCCAAACCAGCCAGCAGAATCTTGAGCAGCGGCTCCACTTGCCCCCGCAGCTCTCCCGGACGGCGGGCCAGAACCCAGGCGGTCACCTGTTCGTCCAGAGCTCCGAAGATGGCCCGCGCGGCCAGTTCCGGTGGCACATCGCGGCGGAACACTCCGCCGCTGCGGCCTTCCTTCACCACTTCCTGGAGCAAGTTCAGGTACTCGGCTACCTTGCCGCGCGCCACCTGGCGCAGGAACCGGCGCGTGTGGCGGAGCTCGATCTGGAACACGTGGGCCAGCGCCCGATCGTTCTGCATCGACACCAGGTGGCGCTCGACGATGCGCCGCAGCTTGTCACGGGGGTCCGCCAGGCTCTCGCAGTCTCGCCGGGCGCGCAGGAGAAACGCCTCGGCGTACTCCTCCAGGATGGAGACGAGGAGGTCTTCCTTCCCCTTGAAATAGAGGTACAGCGTGCCGTCGGCCACGCCCGCGCGTTCGGCGACCTCGCGCATGCGGGCCGCGAAGTACCCGCGCTCGGCGAAGACATCCACGGCAGCGCGAACGATTTCGCTCCGCCTTCGTTGCTTCGACTCCTCGTGCTGACCGCGCATAGCCCCCCGCCGCTGACTGATCCGTCATTCAGTTTCTCCGGGGTGTTGCCGATTGTCAAGGTGACGCGCGGCACCAGGCCGCGTTCGGCCAGACCTGGCCACATTCCACCGGTGCGCCCGTTCAACGAATGTTGCTATACTGAGCAAGTGACACGTCCGCCACCGCAACAAGCCGGCCCGGGCGACCAGGAGACCATCGAGGGCGCCATCGAGAAGCTGGTCAACCAGGTCGCCCACGATGTGCGCAACTATGCCTTTGCCGCCGGACTCCAGGCGGAGCTGGGGGCGCGCAGGGCCGCCGATCCGATCGCCGCCAAGGAGCATTTCGACGCAGTCTTGCGCCAGGTCGACAAGCTCAAGGTCTACCTCGACAAACTGCTGCTCTACGGGCGGCCCTTCCGGCCGGTCGCCGGTCCGCTGGAACCCATGGACCTGCTCCAGGAAGTCGCCCTGCAGGTGCAGTCCGCCTGGCCACCCGATCAGCCCCGACCGGTGATCCACCTCGAGGCCGGTCCTTCCGTGGGACCGGTGCGGTGGGACCGCCGCGGGATCCATGCCGCCCTGAGCGCCGTCGTTGACAACGCGGTGCGCAGCGCCCCCCACCCGCCGCCGGTGCACGTCAGCGTGGAGGCAGAAGGTGAGAACGTCTTCATCACCGTGCGTGACGAGGGCCAGGGGATCCCCGCGGAGACCCTGGCGCGGCTGGACCTCCCCATGGCTTGCCGCCGATCAGGGGGCGCGGGACTGGGCCTGGCGATTGCCCGCAAAATGATCAAGGCGCACGGCGGGACCCTGACGATCACCACCGGGGACGGCGGAACATCGGTGCGCCTGTTGCTCCCGCGGGAGGTTCCGGCTGAGTGAGACGCCACGCCGCTACGTCGTTCCCCCCCACCTTGCCGGCCTGCGGCTGGACCAGAGCCTGGCCCACCTCGCCAACATTCCGCGGCGCCGCGCCCGCGCCCTGATCGACGCCGGGCAGCTGTGGCTCGACGGCAGGCCGACCCGCACCCTCTCTCGGCCGCTGTCTACCGGCAGCGTGCTCGACCTCCTTCCACCCCATGAGGGAGCGGCCTCACCTCCTGCGCTTCCCCTCGTCGAGATCCTCTTCGAGGACCGCTGGCTGGTCGCCGTCCACAAGCCCTCTGGCCTCGACGCGGCCGCACCCCGCGCGAGGCGAACGGAGAATCTCACCGTGGGTGAAGCTCTCACCCTGGCTCTCTCGGCTCGCGCCGGCAGGCGCCAGGAGGTCACCCTCATCCATCGCCTCGATCGCCCCACCAGCGGGCTCATGCTCTTCGCCCTCCACCCCCGAGCCGCCCGCGGCCTCGCCCGCCTCTGGCGCGCGGGGAGGGTGGCCAAGCGGTACCTTGCCGTCATTTCCGGCGACCCCGGCGAGGAGCCCCTGGTCCTGGATCAGGCCATCGCGCGAGATCCCCTCACGCCCGGTCGGTTCGCCCCGTCTTCCCGCGGGCGCCCGGCCCGTACCGCCGTTCGCACGTTGATCCGGGGAGCAACCCAGAATCTGGTCGAGGCAAGACCGCTCACCGGCCGCTCCCATCAGATCAGGGTGCACCTGGCCGCGGCCGGCTGGCCCGTTGCCGGGGACGTCCTCTACGGGGGCGCCCCGGCCCCCCGGCTCATGCTGCACGCCTGGCGTCTCGAGCTTCCCCACCCCGTCACCGGCGAGGGCCTCTCCCTCACCGCCCCGCCACCCGAGGAGTTCGCCGCCCAGTTGCAGCGCTGCGGATTGGCGCTCCCCCCAGGCTGACCCACCGGCAATCCGCCTCACGCCAGCCACCCTGGGCTCGCCTGTGTCCGTGCCTGTGTCGGTGCCTGTGTCGGTGTCAGTGACCGTGCCTGTGTCCGCGTCCGTGTCCGTGACGGTGACCGTGACGGTGACCGTGACCGTGTCAGTGTCGCTGCCCGTGACCGCGTCTGTGTTGGCGGAGAGAGAGAAACCCGCCCAGCGGCCGGCCTCGCAGGAGAAGCCAACCGCGGTTATCGGGCTCAGAGCTGGGCTTCTTCCTTGAGTTCGCGGGTCATCAGCCAGTGCACCGCCTCCCGCGGGGTGACCTGGCCGTCGAGGATTCGCTCCACCACGAAGGTGATGGGCATCTCCACCTGGTGCCGGCGGGCAAGGGCGGCGGCGGCCCGGGTGGTGGGCACCCCCTCCGCCACCTCGCGCCCCGCCAGCACCGCGTCGAGCGATTCGCCGCGGCCCAGGCGCTCGCCGGCGGTGCGGTTGCGGGACAATGCCCCGGTGCAGGTGAGCACCAGGTCGCCCATCCCGGCGAGACCCCGAAACGTTTCCTCCCGCCCCCCCAGCTTCACCCCCAGGCGAGTGATCTCGTGGATGCCGCGGGTCAGCAGCGCCGCCAGGGTGTTGTGCCCCAGCCCGAGACCCTGGGCGAGGCCGGCGGCGATGGCGATGACGTTCTTCAAGGCGCCGGCGAGCTCGACACCAACCACGTCGCTGGAGGTGTAGAAACGAAAGGAGGGAGCCGAGATGCGGCGCTGCAGGCGACGGACGACCTCCCCATCGGAGCCGGCGAGCACCGCGGCGGTGGGAAGGTTGTCGGCCACCTCGCGGGCGAAGGACGGCCCGGAGAGGGCCACGAACTGCTCCCGGGGGAGAGCGAGCTCCTCCTGGACGATCTCGTCCATGCGCTGCAGGGTCGCCACCTCGATGCCCTTGGAGGCGGAAACCAGCGGGGCGCCCGCCGGATAACCCTCACGCAGGATGCGCAACACCCCGCGGGCGAACTGCACCGGGACCGTGAACACCACCGCCTCGGCGCCCTCGACCGCGGCCGCCAGCTCGCCACTGGCGCGCACCTCCACCGGGAAAGAGCACTCTGGGAGGAAGAGGGGGTTGCGGTGCTCCCGGTTGATCCCCTCCACCACCTCGGGCTCCAGGGCCCATACCGTGACCTCGCAGCCGCAGCGGCCGAGATGAATGGCCAGCGCCGACCCCCACGATCCCGCCCCCAGCACCGCCACTCTCATCGTTTCCTCCCCCACACGCGTGGCTCCTCGCGGCGCACCAGCCGGCGGATATTGCCGTGGTGGCGGCCGATGATCACCAGGGCGGTGATCACCGCTGCCCCCAGCTCGCCGCGGGTTGGCTCGCCAACCACCTGCAGGGCGACCGGGAAGGCCGCGGCGGCGCAGACGCTGGCGAGGGAGACGTAGCGCCACACGGCCAGCACCACCACCCACACCATTGCCACCGCGGCGCAGGCCGCCGGGGCGAGGACGACCAGACCGCCCAACGCCGTTGCCACTCCCTTGCCGCCCGAAAAACCCAGCCACACGGGAAAGCAGTGCCCGACCACCGCGGCCACGGCCGCCGCCGCCGCCCAGTCGGGGCTGGCGGTGGTCTGGCGCATGAGCAGGACGGCGGCGACGCCCTTGCCCACGTCCAGGAGCGCCACCACCAGCGCCACCTTCCAGCCGGCGGCGCGCAGGGTGTTGGTGGCGCCCACGTTGCCCGATCCTATGGTACGCACGTCGCCGCGCCCGACCAGGCGTACGGCCAGGTACGCGAAGGGAATCGACCCCAGCAAGTAGGCGGCCAGAAGGGCCAGCTCACGCACGGCAGTCGCCTCCGTCCGCGATCCCCACGGCGAGCCGCGCCAGCGCCTGGTAGCGCGCCCCACCGGCTCCCAGCTCGCTGCGAAATAGCACCACCTCCCGGGCCTCGAAGGGCGGCAACCGCCAGCTGGCCACCTCGGCCAGGAAACGCTCCACGGCGTCACTCCCCCAGGGACGATCCAGCCGCGCCAGGGTGAGGTGGAGCGAGAACCCCCGCTCCTCGGCGGGCACCCCGTGACGCCGGGCACACGCCTCCAGACGCTCGGCCCACTCCTCCATCCCCTCTGCAGTCCCCCCTACCCAAGCTACCCGCGGGCGTCGAGGCGAGGGAAAGAACCCCCCGCCGGCCAGGGCCACGGTCACCGGTTGCACCTGGCGCAGGGCCAGCGCGGCCTCCCGGCGCAGCTCCTCCACCACCTCGGACTGCTGCTCGCCGAGGAACTTCAAGGTCACGTGGAGCCCTTCCGGCCGCACCCAGCGGGCCGGGGGGAGCACCCGACGTAGCTTCGCCAGGCCGTCGGCCAGGGTGCGCCGCAGCGCCTCGGGCAGCTCGACGGCGAAGAACACCCGCATCACCCCTCCACCACGCACCGTCGCAGGAGATCGAGCGCCATGGTGGTGGCCCACTCCCGCACCGCCGCCCGGTCACCGGGAAAGGTGAAGGCTCGATGCCGTCGCGCCGTCGGGGTGACCGCGGCCAGGTGCACCGTGCCCACCGGCTTGGCCTCGCTCCCGCCGCCGGGCCCGGCGATGCCGGTGACGGCGACGGCGCACTCCGCCCCCAGCCGGAGCGCCCCATCTGCCATCGCCTCCGCCACCGGCTGACTGACCGCCCCGTGCTCCTCCAGCAATCTCGGCTCAACCCCTAAGATGTCTATCTTCAGTGCGTTGGAGTAGGCCACCGCACCTCCGATGAAGACCTCGCTGGCGCCGGCCTCGGCGGTGAGCCGCGCGCCCACCATACCCCCCGTGCACGACTCGGCCACCGCCAGCCGCCACCTCCTCTGCCGCAGCGCTGCCAGCAGCGCCCCCGCCAGGGTGGCGTCGTCGATGCCGTAGAGGTCGGCGCCGGCGGCGGCGGCGAAGGCTTCCTCCATTTCACGGATCCGCCTGGCAGCCCCCTCTCCCGACACCTCCAGGACCAGGTCCACCAGCCCCCGACCGGCCAGGATCGTCACATGCTCGCGCCCGAACCGCTCGTACAGCGGCGCCACCCGTGCCTCCACCTGGGACTCGTATACCCCGGCCAGTCGCAACACCCGCACCGCCCCGTCCTCCATCGGCCAGCGGGGAAGGAGGTGGCGAGTGAAGATCGTCTCGAACTCCACCGGAACGCCGGGCAACAGTACGATGGTCGTCTCCCCCGACACCAGCAGCTGCCCCGGCGCGGTGCCCCGGGGGTTGGGGAGGATTTCCGCCCCCTCGATGACGTCTGCCATCTTCAACGCAAAGGGAGGCACCTCCCGGCCCAGCGCCCGATAGCGCGCCGCCAGCGCCTCTTCCAGCGGCGGGTAGCGGTGCACGGCGAGCCCCAGCGCCCGCGCCACCCCCTCGCGGGTGACGTCGTCGGCGGTGGGGCCGAGCCCCCCACAGACGATGATAAGGCCGACGCGAGGCACCAGACCGGAGATCGCCTCGCCAATGGCCACCTCATCGTCCTCGACGCAGCGCTTTTCCACCAGGCGAAAGCCACGCCCGCGCAGCAGTCGCGCGGCCAGCAGCGAGTTGGTGTCGGTGCGCTGGGTGCGCAGCAGCTCCGAACCGACGGCAATGAAGGCAGCGGCTGTCGTCACGCTGCGATTCTAGCGAAACCCCTGGCGGCGGGGCCCGCTTGCGCACCGGCGCGTTTGGCGGTGAAAATGCCCCCATGCACCGTGATCAGCTCCTCGCCTATCTGGAAGATCACCTGAATGTCGATGCGGTCAGCGACGCCGCCGTGAATGGACTGCAGGTGGAGGGTCGTGCCGAAGTGTATCGCCTGGCAACTGCGGTGTCCGCCTCGGCCGCGCTGTTCCGCGCCGCCGCCGCCTGGGGGGCCGATGCCATCCTGGTGCATCACGGCCTCCTCTGGCGGGGGGTCGATCCCGTGCCGCTGGCCGGCGCCACCCGCGAGCGCCTGCGCCTGCTGCTGGCGGCGGACATCAACCTGCTGGCCTACCATCTGCCCCTGGATTGCCACGGCGAGCACGGCAACAACGCCGTGCTGGCGCGCCAGCTGGGCCTCGAGCACCTGGAGCCGTTCGGCCTCTATCACGGCGTCGCCATCGGCTTTGCCGGGGTCTTCCCGCAGCCCGTGGGCGTCGAGGAGCTGGCGCGCCGCGTCCTTGCGGCCACGGGCCAGCAGCCGCTGGTGTTTCCGGGCGGCGACGAGGGGGCGATCGCCTCGGTGGGGGTGGTCTCGGGGGGAGCGCCGGAAACCTTCGACGAGGCGGTATCCGCGGGTCTCGACGCCTTCATCACCGGCGAGGCCCGGGAGTGGGTGATGCATCGCGCCGCCGAGGAGGGGGTGACCTTCGTTGCCGCCGGCCATTACGCCACCGAGCGGTTCGGCGTGGGCGCACTGGGCGAGCACCTGGCGGCGCGCTTCGGCCTCGAGGTTCGCTTTTTTGACTTCCCCAACCCGGCATGAGGCGAAGGACCTTCGGGGAGAGCCCTCGAGGGGTGGCGATCCGAGCAACGGTGAGCTACTCTGCCTGCGCAGTCTTTCGCGCGGCCGCGCCGCGCAGAGAGGAAGGCCATGGAGATCCGTGATCTTGCGGTGGTCCGCCCCCCCCTCACCCCTCTCGATCCAACCCAGCTCCCATTCGGTAAAACATTTTCTCCCAACATGTTTCTCATGGACTGGAAGGCCGATGCGGGGTGGCACGACGCGCGCATCGTGCCCTTCGGGCCACTGTCGCTGTCGCCGGCCACCGCCGTGCTCCATTACGGCCAGGAGATCTTTGAAGGGTTGAAGGCGTTCCGCCACGCCGATGGCAGCGTCCACGTCTTCCGCCCCGACCGCAATGCGGCGCGTTTCAACCGCTCGGCCAGGCGGATGTCCATGCCGGAGCTGCCGGTCGAGCTGCACCTCGAGGCGATTCGCACTCTGGTGGCGCGGGACCGCGACTGGACCCCTCCCCGGCCGGGGGCGCTGTACATTCGCCCGGCGATGATCGCCACCGAGGAGGCGCTGGGAGTGAAGTCCTCATCCAGCTTCCTCTTCTTCATCATCACCGGTCCCACCGGCCCCTACTTCAACACCGAAGGCGGGGTGCGCATCCTGGTGGCGCGGGACTGGGTGCGCGCCGCCCCGGGCGGCACCGGCTTCGCCAAGACCGGCGGCAACTACGCCGCCTCGCTGCTGGCCGGCGAGGAGGCCAAGCGGCGAGGGTGCCACCAGGTGATGTGGCTGGACGCCGTGGAGCGCCGGCACGTGGAAGAGGTGGGGGCCATGAACCTCATGTTCGTCTTCGACGGCGTGGTCACCACCCCACCCACCTCGGGCACCATCCTGGAAGGGGTCACCCGCGAGAGCATCCGGGTGGTATGCCGCGAGCTGGGGCTGCCGTTCGTGGAGCGCCACATTCACATCGAGGAGGTGTTCAACGGCCTGGAGAGCGGCGACTGCAGCGAGATCTTCGGCTGCGGGACGGCGGCCGTGGTGTCGCCGGTGGGCGAACTGGTGGACGTGGTCAACGGCCAGGAGAAGGTGTACCGCGTCGGCGATGGCAACGAGGGACCGATTGCCCGCCGGCTGCGGGAGCGCCTGACCGGTATCCAGTTCGGGGAGTACCCCGACACTTACGGCTGGCTGATGCCGGTGTAGCCAGCGGCGCGGGGCCTCCAGCCGTCGGCGTCATTTCTTCTTGCGCGGCCCCGCCGCGGGCGACCGCGATAGTTTCTCGGCCAGCTCCACGAACTGCCGCGCCAGTTTGTGGCCGGGAGCCAGGTCCACGAGGGGGCGGGAGGCCTGGTGGGACTCCCGCACCTTCACCGAATAGCCGAGGTACGGCTCCAGCACCGGCAGCCGCTCCCCCTTCAACTCCTCCACCAGGCGGCGGGGCAGGGTGGCGCGGCTCTGGAACTGGTTGACGATGATCCCTTCGACCTGCAGCGCTGGGTTGTGGTCCGCCTTCACCTCCCGCACCACCTCCAGCAGGGCGTACAGGGCGCGGCGGGAGAAGTCGTCGCAGTCGAAGGGGATGAGGCAGCGCTGGGCGGCGATCAGGGCTGACATGGTAAAGAAGTTGAGCGCCGGGGGGGTGTCGATCCAGATCTCGGCGAAGCTGTCGAGCTCCTGCAGGGCGTCGCGCAGCTTGTAGATCTTGTAGTGCGACTCCAGTTTCGACTGCAGCTCCTCCAGCTGCCGCGACGCCGGCATGAGGGAGAGTCCCGGCAGCGGGGTGGGGTGGACGAAGGCCGCCGGGTTCTCCCGAAACAGCTTGAAGCCGAGGGTTTGCTCGAAGAGGGCGGCGGCGCCGGGGAGGTTCTCCGCCCGGTCCGGGCCGAGCAGGTAGGCGGTGCTGTTGGCCTGGGGATCCAGATCGACCACCAGCGTGGGGCGACCCGCGCGCCCCGATACCGCGGCCAGGTTACAGACGATGGTCGACTTGCCCACGCCGCCCTTCTGGTTGAACACCACCCGCCGCATGCCACCTCCCCTCGACCCGGACACGCCCGCGGGCCTCTCGGCCCGGGCCTCCCGACCCCGCCGGACGCCCTACTCCGCCAGGGCGCTGGCCAGCTCGCTGGCCAGCGCATGGACATCGAAGGGCTTCTGCAGGAAACGCACGACGCCCTCTCCGACGCCGCGATGGATCGCTTCGTCCCGGGTATACCCGGACATGATGACGACCTTCAACTCCGGCCACCGCCCCTTGAGCCGCATCGCCAGTTCACCCCCGTGCATCCCCGGCAGGAGAAAATCTGACAGCAGCACATCGAAGGCGGGCTGGGCCGCCAGCGCCAGCGCTGCCTCGGCACTCCCCACCGCTGTCACTTCGTATCCCAAGAGCTCGAGGGCATCGCGAATCCCCTCCCGCGTCCCCTCCTCGTCCTCCACCAGCAAGACTCTGGCGCCGGAGCCGCTCGGGCCCAGGGGTCCCGGCTCCGGGCCCGGCGCCTCTGTCACCGCCGGCTGCTCCTCCGCCAGGGGGAAGGTGACGCGGAAGAGCGCCCCCCGCCCCGGCTCGCTCTCCACCTCCACCGCACCGCCGTGCGCCTGGGCAATGCTCTGCACCACCGAGAGCCCGAGGCCGCTGCCCTCGCCGGCGGCCTTGGTCGTGAAGAACGGCTCGAAGATGCGCGCCCGCACGTCGCTGGGGATACCGACCCCGGTGTCGGCCACCTCGAGCCATGCCCAGCCGGCGTTCGCCCCGGTGCGCACCCTGAGCTGCCCACCGCCAAGCATCGCCTCGCGGGCGTTGACCGCCAGGTTGACCAGTACCTGCTCGATTTGCCCGCGGTCCACCCGGACGGGCAGGACTCCGCAGGCCAGGGCCACCTCGAGGGTGACGTTCTCGGGCATCAGGCGTCGCAGCATCGAGGCGGTGGCCCCCACCACCTCGTTGAGGTCGGCGAGCGCCAGCCGGGTCACCTCCCGCCGGGCGAAGAGCAGGAGCTGGCGAGCCAGCACGGCGCCGCGCCGGACGTACGCCTCGATTTCACTCAACCCAGTGGCCAGCTCCCCGTCCTGCTGGTGGCGCGCCTTCAAGACCTGGGTGGTGGACAGCAACGCCTGCAGGATGTTGTTGAAGTCGTGGGCCAGACCGCCGGCCAGCTGGCCGACGGCTTCCATTTTTTGCGCCTGGCGCAGGCGTTCCTCGACCTTCCGGCGTTCCGAGACGTCGCGCACCACCACCTGCACCGCCGGTGCCCCGTGGTAGGTGACCGGGGTGTTGGCCACCTCCACCTCCACCGGAGTGCCGTCGGCCCGCAGGAGCACCTCGCCCATCAGCGGTTGCGCCTGCCGTTCGAGCAGGGCGCGGCGGGTTCGCTCCATCACCACCGCGTGATAGTCGGGGTGCACGAACTCCAGCACGTGCCGACCGACCATCTCGGCGGGCGACGAGTACCCTAAAAGGCGCGCCCCCTGCTCGTTGACGAACACCAGCTGGCCGTCCACATGGATGGCAATGGCGTCGGGGGACAGCTCCACCAGGGAGCGGTAGCGCTCCTCGCTCTCCTTCAGCGCCTCCTCGGCCCGTTTGCGGTCGGTGATGTCCTCGTAGGTCCCCAGTACCCCGAAGATGTTGCCGTCGGCGCCGCGCAGCGGAACCTTGGAGGTGCGCAACACCAGCTTCGACCCGCTGGGTGTCGTCTGCGGCTCCTCATAGTTGAGCTTGGCCTCACCGCTGGCTATCACCGCCGCGTCGTCGGCTCGATACAGCGCCGCCTGCTCGCGCCAGGTCATCTCGAAGTCGGTCTTGCCGACCACCTCCTCCCAGGAGTGCAGACCGGCATCCTGGGCGAACAATCGGTTGCATCCCAGATACCGCGACTCGAGATCCTTCCAGAACACCCGGACGGGGATGGTATCCAGCACCAGGCGCAGCATGCGGCGGGATTCCTCCCGTTCCTGCTCCGCCCGCCGGCGTTCGGTGACGTCGAAGAAGGTGGTCACCAGGGCCGGGCCGCCGCTCAGCATGGCGAGCCCCGAGGAGCCGTGGATCCAGCGCTCCTCCCCCCCCTTGGTGACGATCTTGATCTCGAACTCGTCGGCCGCCAGCCGTCCTTCCTGGCGGGCAAAGGCCCTCTCGGTCATGAGCGAGCGAAACTCGGGGTGAACCCCGGTGACGAAACTCGCCCCCACCATCTCGTCGCGGCTGTAGCCGGTGATCCGCGCCGCCCCGGGGTTGGCGTACACGATGGCATCCCCCACGATGATGAGGACACCCACCGGGGTGGTTTCCACCAGAACGCGGAAGCGCTCCTCGCTCTCCCGCAACGCCTCCTCCGCGCGCGTCCGCTCGATGGCCATGGCCACCTGGGAGGACACGAATTCCAGGAGCTCCCGGTCCGCCTCCCCGAACCGCACCCCCTCGCGGTAGCTCTGCACCACCAGCACGCCGATGGTGCGATCCCGCACCTTCAAGGGAATCCCCAGCCAGTCCACCGAGGGGGCCCCCACCAGCTCCACCTCGCCCGCCGCCGCCAGCCGTTCGAACACCTCCGGAGAGGCCAGCAGGGAGCGACCGGTGCGCAGCACGTACTCGGTCAGGCCCTGCCCCAGCGGCTGCGGGGGCGGCGGCTGGTCCACCTCGTCCACGAAGTAGGGGAACGACAGCAGCCCGCGCTCCTCGTCGTAGAGGGCGATGTAGAAGTTCTCGGCGGGCAGCAGGCCGGCCACGGCGCGGTGGATTTCCGGCAGCAGGTCATGCAGGCGAGCGGACGAGTTGGCCGCCTGGGAGATGGCGAAGGTGGCCTCGCGCACCGCCTCGTGTCGCTTGAAGGCGGTGATGTCGCGGGAGACGCCCAGCACCCCCGTCACATCCCCCGTGGCCTGGTCCCGCAGCGGCACCAGCGATGTGGACAGCCACAACGTACGTCTGGCCAGACGTACCTGCCCCTCGAGGACCTCTGATTTGCCGCTCTGCAGAACCCGCCGCAGCGCCGCCTCGGGGTCGCCCGTCTGATCGACCGAGAGCAGCTCCCCGACCGATCTCCCCGTCAACGCCGCCGCCGCAGCGCCGAGCTCCGCCGCCGCGGCGCTGTTCAGGTAGCTCAGACGCAACTCGGGGTCGAAGATGAAGATCAGGTCGGTTGCCGACTCCGCCAGGGCGCGGTAGCGCTCCTCGCTGGCCACCACCGCCGCTGACGCCTTCTGCCATGCCCGCTCGGCGCTCCGCTCCACCCGCAGCGACAGGCGCCAGACCAGAAGAAACAGCGCGAGCCCGGTGACCAGCACGAACAGCGTCCCCTTCAGTACCGAGAGGCGCCAGATGGGTGAAGGCACCGCTCCCGCCTGCTCGAATAGCAGCGTGTCGGACAACCATATGTAGACCCCGGCCACCGCCACGTAGACGCCAGCGGCGATGAGCGCCGCACGCACCACGCGAGGTCGTTTCAGCGCCATGCCACAATGATGGTAGTCGCTTCGTCACCTGAGCGCCAGCATCACCTCGGCAGCGTCATGGGGTACGATTCGAGAGTGAACCTCATCACCCGGACTGTAGGGCTCCCTCTCCTGCTGACCCCGCTCCTGCTGGCCGCCTGCACGGTGACCCGCCAGGGCACGCTGGAGGAGCTCAACGGCACCGTCACGCTGCCGGTGACTGCCTCGGTGGCCTCGGACAGCGCCTGGCTGCGGGCGGTGGATCCCCGCACCGGTGAGGTGCTGCAGGGGCGCCTGTCCCTGGACCCCGCCGGACGTCACGATCGTCCCGGCCCCCATCCCCAGCCCGCCCTGCCCTCCGGCTCCGGGGGCCTGGGAGCGGCGGGAGCAGGGGTGCCCCTGCGGGGGGGGACGGTCATGAACCTCACCGGCCTTCTCCACGGCGACCGCGGCACCACGCTCACCTGCGCAATTCAGGTGGAGCAGCGCATCCATCTGCGGGGCGCGGGGTTGTGCCACGGCACTCGGGAGGGCGCGAGCGAGAGCTTCCGCCTGCGGTTCTGACCTCCCCCCAAGCGGTGCCCTCCCACCTCCATGACGCTCCCCGAGGGAGGCGCAACGCCCGAATCGTTCACCGCTACCGCCCCCGCCCGAAACCCTGAAGTTCATGCAAGAAAATAACTTCCTGATTGCCCGCCAGCTCCCGCGGCGGCCTAGAGAAAAATTAGAAATAGCAGGTCTCGCCCTGCCATTTTCTTCGACAACAACGCGCCGTGACCGGCGCCGCGGGAGAAAGGGGATCGAACATGCGTACTTTCATGATCGTCACGATGATCGCTGGGTTGACCGCCGCAGCCGCCTCCGCCGGCAGCTACGGCAAGACCAGGGGCGCCGACATCGTTCAGGTGGCCGTGAGCGCCGGAAACTTCACCACCCTGGCCACCGCTCTCCAGGCCGCCGGGTTGGTGGACGCCCTCAAGGGGGAGGGGCCGTTCACCGTCTTCGCCCCCACCGACGAGGCCTTCGCCAAGCTTCCCCCCGGCACCGTCGAGGCTCTCCTCAAGGACATTCCCCGGCTGAAGGAGATCCTCCTCTACCACGTGGTGCCGGGCAAGGTCACCGCCCAGCAGGTCGCCTCGCTGCGCACCGCCAGCACGCTGCAGGGGGGCAACGTCACCGTCAACTCCAGCGGCGGTGGCGTCACCATCAACAACGCCAGGGTCGTTGCCACCGACGTCATGGCCTCCAACGGCGTCATTCACGTCATTGACACCGTCATCCTGCCACCCGCCAGGTAGGTGACGTCGACCTGGGCCTGTCGCGCCCGGCGGAGGCCGACCCTCCGCCGGGCCTTCGCCCCCCCGGAGCCCGTCATGAATCTCGCCATCGTCGGCAGCGGAATTGCTGGACTCGCCAGCGCCTGGCTTCTCCACCGCCGGCACCGGATTACCCTCTTCGAAGCCCACCAGCGCCTGGGCGGGCACACCTGGACCGTTGACGTGAGCGAAGGAGAACGCTCCCTCGCTCTCGACATCGGCTTCATGGTGTTCAACCACCATACCTACCCCAACCTCACCCGGCTGTTCGACCAGCTCTCCATTTCCACTCACGCCGCCGACATGTCGCTGTCGGTGAGCTGCCAGGCCTGCCGCATGGAGTACAACGGCGGCTCCCTGCGGGGGCTCGCCGCCCAGCCCGCCAACCTGCTCCGGCCCCGCTTCTGGCGCCTGCTCTCCGGCATCCTCGAATTCAATTGGCGGGCCGGCACCGCCCTGGCATCCGGCGGCATCGACGACCATGAGCCCCTCGCCCGGCTGCTGGAGCGTCTGCGTCTGGGCGAGGAGGTGGCGCGGCACTACCTCTACCCCATGGCCGCCGCCATCTGGTCCTCGGGCACCGGCGCCATCGCCGACTTCCCGGCCCGGTCGCTGTTGCAGTTCATGGCCAACCATGGCCTGCTGGGCGTCACCACCCACCACCAGTGGTACAGCGTGCGGGGGGGCGCCGCCACCTACGTGCGCGCCCTCGCCGCACCGCTCGGGAAGGGAATTCGCACCGGGGTCAGGGTCACCGCCGTCGAGCGAGCCGAAGCTGACGTCCGTCTCCACTTTGCCGACGGCGGCAGCGAGAGGTTCAACGGGGTGGTCATCGCCACCCACGCCGACCAGGCACTTCAGCTGCTCGTCGACCCCACCCCGGAGGAGCGGGAGCTGCTCGGCCCCTGGGCTTACTCCTCCAACCGGGTAGTCCTGCACACTGACGCCTCGCTGCTGCCCTCCCGCCCCGCTGCCCACGCCGCCTGGAACGTCCTGCAGCGGGAGTGCGCCCGGCCGGGGGAAGAAGTGTGTGTCACCTACCTGTTGAACCGCCTGCAGGAGGTGGACAGCCGGCGGCAGTACCTGGTGACCCTCAACCCCATCACCCCACCCGCCAAGGAGAAGATCTTGCTGGACACGACCATGCGCCACCCCATCATGAGCGCCACCAGCCTGGCGACGCAGCCGCACCTGCCCCGCCTGGATGGAGTCAGGCGCACCTGGTTCTGCGGCGCCTACCACGGTTGGGGGTTTCACGAGGATGGGCTGGCCGCCGCCGTTCGTGTCGCCGCCGACCTGGGAGTGGGGTTCCCGTGAAGGTCGAGCACCTTTCCTCGGCCCTCTACCGCGGCACCCTGCGCCACACCCGGCTGGCCGAACGCGGGCACTCCTTTACGTACAAGACGTACCAGGTGCTGCTCAACCTGGACGAGCTGGCGGCGCTGCCCGGGAACATCTGGCCGTTGGGGTACAACCGGCCGGCCCTGACCACCTTTCACGACCGCGACCACCTGCACCTGGGCGATGAGCCGGTGCCCACCAAGCTGCGCCGCCTGCTACACCGCGCCGGCATCGAGCCCCCCGGCGGTCCCACCCTGCTCCTCACCAACCTGCGGGTGCTGGGGTACGTCTTCAACCCCGTATCCTTTTATTACTGCCTCGACCCCGAGCATCGCCTGCGCCTGGTGGTGGCCGAGGTGAACAACACCTTCGGCGAACGCTACTGCTACCTCCTCACCGACCTCACCCAGGCCACCGGCGGGGTGATAGCGGAGGCCGACAAGGTGTTTCACGTCTCGCCCTTCTTCCCCATCGCCGGCCGCTACCGCTTCTTCTTCTCCCCGCCGGGGGAGAGCCTGGCCGTGCGCATCGAGCTGCGGAGGAACGACGCCCTGGATTTCTTCGCCGGCTTCCAGGCCACCCGCTCACCCCTCACCACCCGCACCCTGCTGGCGGCCCTGGCGGGGGTGCCGCTGGTCACGGTGAAGACCACCCTGGCCATCCACTGGCAGGCCCTGCTCCTCTGGCGCAAGCGCATCCCCTTCCACCGCAAGCCCTCTCCCCCCCCATCGTGGCTGGAGGAGCGCTCGTGAGCGCCGCCGCCGGCACCCGCGCCGAGCCCTGTGCCCCCGGGGGGCTCGCCGCCCTGGCCTGGCGCCGCGTGCGCGACGCCCTCGGCCGGCTGCCCGAGGGCAGCCTGCACCTCCTGCTGCCCGACGGGAGCAGCGAGCGGTTCGGACCGGGCGAGGGGCCATCCGTCACCCTCGAGGTGTCCAGCTGGAGGTTGTTCCGTCGCCTGGCCCTGGCCGGGGATGTGGGGTTCGGCGAGGGGTACATGGCCGGGGAGTGGCGCACCGACGATCTCCCCGGCCTGCTGCGACTGTTCATCCGCGCCGGCCAGGAGGTGCAGGGGGTGGCGCGGGGCACCGCTGCCCTTCGCCTGGCCCGCCGGCTGCTGCACCTCTCCCGCCGCGCCACGCGCTCCGGCAGTCGCCGCAACGTGGCCGCCCACTACGACCTCTCCAACGACTTTTACCGCTTCTGGCTCGACCCCTCCATGACCTACTCCTGCGCCATCTTTGCCCACCCCGAGGAGCCCCTCGAGCTCGCCCAGCGGCGGAAGCTGGAGCGGGTCGCCCGGCTGGCCGGCCTGGGGGCGGGACAGCGGGTGCTGGAGATCGGCTGCGGCTGGGGCAGCTTCCTGGAGCTGGCCGCCTCCCGCGGCTGTGACGCCCTCGGGCTCACCCTCTCCCCGGCCCAGGCCAGCCACGCCCGCGCCCGGCTGGCCGCCGCCGGCCTGCCGGCGCGGGTGGAACTGGTGGACTACCGCGACTGCGGCGGCGTCTTCGATGCCGTGGTCTCCATCGAAATGCTGGAAGCGGTGGGACATGCACGCCTGCCCGAGTTTTTCGCCGCCCTCGACCGCCTGCTGGCCCCCGGCGGGGTTGCCGTCATCCAGTCCATCACCATCCCCGACCACCGCTACCGGGCCTACCGCCGCAACCCCGACTTCATCCAGAAGCACATCTTCCCCGGCGGTCACCTCCCCTCCCTGGCCGCCATCGCCGCGGCCCTGGTGCCCACCCGGCTGGTCATCGACAGCCTTGAGAACATCGGACCCCACTACGCCCTCACCCTGCGTCGCTGGCGCGAGGCGTTCCTCGAGCAGCGCCCCGCCATCCGGGCCCTGGGGTTCGACGACACCTTCCTGCGCCGCTGGGAGTACTACCTGGCCTACTGCGAGGCGGGGTTTGCCGAACGGGTGCTGGGCGACCTCCAGCTCACCCTGCGCCGCGCCGGCGAGCCCCCCCGCACAGGAGCGACCCCGTGAGCCGACTTCTCGAGCTGGCGGAGTGCGGCCTGCTGCCGGACGCGGCCTTGCGCCTGGGCATGCGCCGACTGCTGCGGCGGCGCCTGCGGCGGGAAACCGCCCATCCCCGCCCTGTGGAGGAACTCGTCCGGCACCTCGGCGACAGCCCGGTCGCCCTGGTGCCGGAGCTGGCCAACCGCCAGCACTACGAGGTCCCCGCCGACTTCTTTCGCCTGGTCCTGGGCCCCTGGCTGAAGTACTCCTGTTGCCTGTGGGAGGAGGGCGTCAGCACCCTGGCCGAGGCCGAGGAGGCGATGCTGGCACTGACCGCCTCCCGCGCCCAGCTGGAGGACGGCCAGGAGGTCCTGGACCTGGGGTGCGGGTGGGGAGCCTTCACCCTGTGGGCCGCCCGGCGCTTTCCCCGCTCGCGCTTCTTGGCCGTCTCCAACTCCTCGAGCCAGCGGGAGTTCATCACCGCCCGGGCGGCGGAACTCGGGCTCGCCAACGTCCGCGTGCTCACCGCCGACGTCAACGGCTTCGTCCCTGCCGCCGGCAGCTTTGACCGCGTGGTGTCGATCGAGATGTTCGAGCACGTGCGCAACTACCCCCTCCTGCTGCGGCGGATCGCCGCCGCCCTGCGGCCCGGCGGCCGGCTCTTCGTGCACATCTTCTGCCACCGCACCCTCGCCTATCCCTTCGAGGAGGAGGACAGCTCCGACTGGATGGCCCGCCACTTCTTCTCCGGCGGCCTCATGCCCTCCCTCGACCTGCTCACCCACTTCCAGGAGGACGTGCGGCTCGACCAGCGCTGGGTGGTGGATGGCCGCCACTACGCCCGCACCCTCGAGGCGTGGCTGGAGCAGCTGGACGCCCACCGGCCGGCGGTGCGCGCCGCCCTCGCCCCCTGCTACGGCACCGCCGACCTCGACCGCTGGGTGCAGCGCTGGCGCATGTTCTTCATGGCCTGCGCCGAGTGCTTCGGCTACGGCAACGGCGGCCAGTGGCAGGTGGGGCACTATCGCTTTTCGCCACGGGCGGGGTGAGGTCAGGGGCGCCGGCGGCCGCTCCCCCCCTGCCAGGCCGGGAATTCGGCGGCGTTCACTCGGCCAGGAGCTGGCGCCGAGCCTCCTCCAGCTCGGCCCCCTGCGCCTCGTCCAGCACCGGAAACTCCAGCTGGAGATTCTCCAGGGCCGTTACCAGAGCGGCCGCCACCACCAGCCGGGCGAACCACTTGTGGTCGGCGGGCACGACGAACCAGGGGGCGTGGGGAGAGGCGGTGTGGCGGATCATCTCCTCGTAGGCGGCCATGTAGTCGTCCCAGTGGCGACGCTCGACCACGTCGCCGATGGCGAACTTCCAGCGCTTTTCGGGGGTTTCCAGCCGCTCGAGAAAACGCCGGCGTTGCTCCTGGCGCGACATGTGGAGAAAGAATTTGAGCACCACCGTCCCGTTGCGGGTGAGGTAACGCTCGAAGGCGGCGATGTCCTCGAAGCGCTGGCGCCAGATGTCCGGGCCGACGAGCTCAGGGGGTAGCTTCTGCCGCGCCAGCACGGCTGGGTGGACGCGCACCACCAGAACCTCCTCGTAGTACGAGCGATTGAAGATGCCGATGCGACCCCGCTCCGGCAGCGCGCGGGTGGTACGCCACAGAAAGTCGTGATCCAGCTCCTCCGCCGAGGGCACCTTGAAGGAGGTCACCTGGCACCCCTGCGGGTTCACTCCGGACATCACGTGCTTGATCACCCCATCCTTGCCGGCGGCGTCCATCCCCTGCAGGATGACGAGCAGAGCCCAGCGGTCCTGGGCGTAGAGGCGCTCCTGGAGCTGCGTCAGGCGAGTCAGCCACTCCTCCGCCAGCCGGCTCTGGGCCTCTTTCTTGGACATCTCTACCCCGCAGGTATCACCCGGCGCCACGGCGCCAAGCGAAAACGAGGCTCCTCGCTCGATGCGCAGAAGATCCAGGACCTTTTCGATCGTTGCCATGGCTTCCTCCCCCGCGGGCGTCTCGTGCGCCGCCCGGCGACGGTGCACCGTGAAGAGTACTGCATACGTCGCCCCCTCTTGCCGCAGCGCGTCATGCCGAGCTAAGCTATCCGAGCGGTGCCGCGCGCTGGGAGGAACCATGGCGACTCGCATGAGAACGGCTCTCCTTCTGGCTCCCCACAACCTCAAAGGGAACAACCTCTGTGACGCGCTGCGGCAGCAGCCGGAGCTGCACACCACCCCCCAGGCGCGTGGTTGTACGTGCCGCGGCAAGGGTTTGACCCTGCGCATCGAGGTGGTGCGCTCCGCCGCCGAGGCACTCGACCTCCTGCGGCAGGAGTACTACAACCTGCTGATCGTCGACTGCCGCAACCCCGGCGGCGGCGACCACGAGGTGGCGGCCCGCGAGGGAGAGGTCAACGGCTTTCTCGAAGCGCTGCGACGGGAGCCCGATCGCGAGCGTCGCTACCCGTTTCGGCGCATCGTCGCGCTGGTTGGCGACGCCGACCCCTCCCGCGCCGATCGGGTCATCTTCGCCATGGGTGAGCGCCACGTGGGCGCCTGCGTGCGCGACCGCTCCTTCACCCACGCCCACACCCCCGAGCAACAGGAGCAGGCTCGCCGCCGCTTCGTGGCCGAGCTGTGGGACCTGTGCCGCCGCACCCTCACCGAGAAACGGCGCGGCAAGCGAGCCATCTGTGCGGCCGGCGGGGGGCTTTCCGGGCTCTACTACGAACTGGGGGTGCTCAAGTGCCTCCACGACGCCAGCGACCTGGACGTGGGCACCTTCGACATGTACTTCGGCATCTCCGCGGGCGCTCTGGTGACCGCCGGGCTGGCCACCGGCTTCACCATCGATGAGCTGATCGCCAAGTTCGGCGGGCTCGACCGCGGCTGGCCCTACCGGCTGCGCCTGGAGTGGCGGCACCTCAACCTGGCCGAGGTGCCGCGCCGCCTTCTGCTGGCGCAAAAGGCCTTGCTCGAGTACGTGAGCCGGCTGGCGCGCAACGAGGACGAACTGTCGGTGGCGGCCATCCTGGGTACCTACGGCAACTTGCTGGGGCCCATCTTCGACAACCGCCCGCTGGAGGAGGGGGTCCGTCGGCTGCTGTCGAGCCCTGGCCACAGCAACGACTTCCGCCAGCTGCCCCGCCCCCTGTACATCGGCGCCACCGACCAGGATCGCCGCGAGCACGTCCTCTTCGGCGACGTCGGCTGGGACGACGTGCCCATCAGCAAGGCAATCCAGGCCAGCACCGCCATGCACCCCTTCTTCCCCAGCGTCGAGATCAAGGGCAGGTACTTCACCGACGGCATCGTCACCCGCACCTCCAACCTGCGCGCCGCCATCGACAAGGGGGCCGACCTGATCATCGTCGTCGATCCCTTCGTGCCGCTGATCACCGACCGGCCGGGCAGCAACGCCCGCATGGGCAACATGTGGGTGATGGAGCAGGACTACAAGACCATGTCCTTCACCCGTTACGAACAGGCGCGCAACGAGATCCTGCGGCGTAGCTCCAAGATCAGCGTGTACACCTTTGTACCCTCCAACCGCATGCGGCACCTGATGAGCAATCAGAACCCGTTTGTGGCCAGGAACTTCCACGCCATCGTGTGTCAGGCCTACTCATCCACCTTCCGACGGCTCAAGGTGCTGGAGTACAAACTGGCGGGGGAGCTGGCCTCCCACGGGTTGACCTTCGACCTCGGACCGGTGGCGGCCAAGGTGGCCGCCCTCTCTGCGGCGCCCAGGCCCGACGCCGCCCTGCTCCTCGGCACCGCCCGCGCCGGCTCGGGACGGGCCGACGTGGCCTAGGAGCCTATCCCGCCTCCAGCGAGAACTCCATGAAATCGAACCACGTCCCCATGCCGTTGAGGGAGTCGATCTCCGCCTGCACGATGGCCAGGTGCCCGGCCTCGATCTCCAGAAACCGCGCGAACATGCCGCGGTCCGCCTCGGGCAGGGTGTCCACCAGCTTGCGGTAGAAGGAGCTGGTCTGCCGCTCCAGCTCCAGCGCCACCTTCAGCAGCTCCAGCTCCTCCTGCACCGCCACGGTGCGGTCCGGGCCGCCGCTCACCTTCCGTCGCGCCTCGGCCACCCACTCCAGCGGCGGCAGCTCGGTCGCCAGCTCGGGGGAGGAGATCTTGCCACCCTGGCTCCACTCCGCCAGCCGGCTCTCGAGGTACTCCACGTGCCCCTGCTCCTCACGGGCCAGGGTTTCAAAGACCCGCTTCCCCTGCGGGTTCAGGACCTGCTCCCGCGCCTTGAGGTAGTGATCGCGCACCTGGTGCTCGTAGTGGATGGCGGTGGTCAGGGCTTCCTTGAGATCCATGCGATCGCTCCCCGAGGCTGCTCGCGCAACCCCAGCGGTGAGCATAGCCCCTCCCCCCGCCCTGTCAAGTTGCCCACCGGGTGAAGCCCGACCAGCGAGGGATGAAACTCGGGAGAGGCCATGACGTCACCGAGTGCCGCCAGGGCTCCCGAGTTTCTCTGGAGCGCGCCCTCCCCGATACCGATACGGTCACGGACACGGACACAGGCACGGACACGGACACGGACACGGGCACGGTTTGCCGCGACCCATGGTCGGGCGTTGGTGGCGGCGAACCCCGCCGCTACCGGCGAACCCGCACCGGGAAGGGGGGCCGTTGGGGGATCACCGGCGGATTCTTTTCCAGCTCCGCCAGGACGATTTCGATGGCCTTCTCCAGCTGCGGGTCTCGCCCGGCGATGACATCAGCGGGCAGTTGCTCCACCTCCACGTCGGGGGGGACGCCCTCGTTTTCCACCACGAAGCCGTCCTCGGTCCAGATGGCCAGGTTCGGGGCGGTGACGAACCCCCCATCCAGCAGCACCGGAAAGCCCAGGATCCCCACCAGCCCACCCCAGGTGCGCCGCCCCACCAGGGGGCCCAGTCCCTCCTTGCGGAACATCCAGGGCAGGAGGTCCCCCCCGGAGCCGGCAGTCTCGTCGATGAGCATCACCTTGGGCCCGTGGATGGCGGCCAGCGGGGTGCGCAGGTCGGCCCCGTAGCGCATGGCCCACCAGGCGATGTGGGGGCGCCGCAGGATGTCGATGTAGTAGTCGGCCACCTGGCCGCCGCCGTTGTGTCGCTCGTCCACGATGATGGCCTGCATGTGGTTCTGCGGGAAGAAGTAACGCTTGAAATACTCGTGCCCCAGGGTGGTGGTGTTGGGCACGTACACGTACGCCACCCGGCCCCCCGTGGCGGCGTGCACCTTGCGGATGTTCCCCTCCACCCAGTCGCGGTTGCGCAGCGCCGCCTCGTCCTCGATGGGCACCACCGTGACGGTTCTCGCCCCGCGGCCCGAGGGGTCGGGCCCCACCGTGATCTCCACTGTTCGCCCGGCGGTATTCTCGAAGCGGGCGTGGAGATTCTCCGGGGGCGCGAGCTCCCGCCCCGCCACCGCCAACAGGTACTCCCCCGCCCGCACGTCCACCCCCGGCTCGGTGAGAGGGGAGCGCAGCTCCGGACTCCAGTTGAGGCCCCCGTACACCTTGGCGAAGCGGTAGCGCCCGTGGGCCACCTCGAAGTCGGCCCCCAGCAGGCCCCCCTTGACGGACTCGGGGCGCTCCCCCATGTCCCCCCCGCCCACGCGGTGGTGGCCCACCGCCAGCTCCGAGCACATCCACTGGATGATGCGGTTCACGTCCGCCCGGGTGGCGGCGTGCTCCAAAAACGGCTCATACTTCGCCCGCATGGCGGCCCAGTCGGCGCCGTGGAAGTTGGGGTCGTAGAAGTAGTCGCGGTTGATGCGCCAGGCCTCGTGAAAGATCTGCCGCCACTCGGTCCGGGGCTCCACCCGCACAGCCACGGCGTCCAGGTCCAGCTTGCCCTTGGCGGTGTCGATCTTGCCCCTGGTCTCGGCGATCAGCCAGGTCTGCCCCTGGCGCAGCAGCACCCTGGCCCCGTCCCTGGCCAGGGCGAAGAGGTCCGCCTTCTCGGCCAGCACGGTTTCCTCTCGTTTGTCCAGGTCGAAGCGTACAAGGGCAGCTTCCCCCTGGCGGGAAAAGCGGCTGGCGCCACCGGTGGAGCGGCGGTAGAAGAGCTGGCCCCTGGCCCCCGGCTGCAGGTCGGTGAAGAGGGCGCCCTTGACCGGAAGGGGCAGGATGCGCTGGGCAATCCCCTCCAGGTCCACCACCACGCGGACTTCCTCCGGCCTGGCGGTGCTTCCTTTCAGGTCCTTATTTCCCTTGTCTTTATCCTCGGAACGGGCCGGCTTGCTCTCCCCACCAACGGCCGGTTTCTCCTCGTCCGACTGCCGGGCCAGCGGTGAGGGCTCCCCCTTGCCCAGCACCACAAGATAGAGTGTGTTGGTCATCTCCATGTCGTTGTTGGACATGGAGAACCAGTCCCGGACCGGGCCGGCGTCGGTGGAGGCGGCGAGGTACAGGTACTTCCCCGACGCGTCCCACACCGCCTCCGCCGCGTCCGCCAGGCCGTCGGTGATGGGGTAGGAGCGGTCCTCGGTCAGGGAGTACAGGCAAACCTGCTGCAGATAGGAGGGGGTGAGGCGGGTGTACGCGAGCCAGCGGGAGTCGGGGGACCAGGCGTGCTGCATGGTGTTCACCGGGCCGTAGAGGATCTCCGAAAACACCTTCCGCACCTTCCCCGTCTCCAGGTCGATCCAGTACAGGGAGCGGGAGTTGTCGATGAAGGAGAGCTTGCGCCCGTCCGGGGAGAAGCGGGGGCGCTCGTAAAAGCCCGCCCCTCCCAGCGAGTACCGCCGCACCGGGCCCTTGCCGTCCTGGGCGGCCAGGTGCAGCTCGTACTCGCCGGAGGCGTCGGAAAAGTAGGCGATGCGGGTGCCGTCGGGGGACCAGACGGGGAAGCGCTCGTGGGCCCCCGAGGTCCGGGTGAGGAACCGCGGGTCCCCCTTTTCGGCCGGCACGGTGACGATCTCCCCCCGCACCTCGAACACCGCCCGCGCCCCCGATGGGGAGACGTCCCCCCCGCGCGCCCACGCCGAGCCCCTGACGAAGCGCGGCCGACTGTCGGGCAGGTCGGCGGCGACGGAAATCACCAGCCGCCGCGCCGTCCCGCCGGAGGGATCGAAGAGGTGCAGGTACCCCGCCTGCTCGTAGACGATGCGTCCGCCCCCGGCAGAGGCCGCCAGGATGGGGAAGTCCTCGTGGTGGGTGAGGCGCCGCAGGCCCTTGCTGGCCGGCTCGAAGCGGTACAGGTTGAACTCCCCGTCCCGGTCGGAGAGGAAGTACACCCCGTCGGGCAGCCACATGGGGTCGGTATCGTTGCAGCGGCCGGCAGGCTGGGGGATCTGCTCCACGGCGTGCGTGGCCGCGTCGTACAGCCAGATCCGGGCGGCGGTGCCGCCGCGGTAGTTCTTCCACTGGCGAAAGGCGTCGGCGAGCGGCTGGTAGGCCAGGAACGCGCCGTCCGGCGAATAGGTGGCCTTGACGGCGTGGGGAATGGGCAGCCGCTCCTCCAGCCCCCCCTCCACCGGCACGGTGTACAGCTGGGTGTGTCGGCGGGTATACACCGCCCGGGGGGAGGTGAACAGCACCCGCGCCCCGTCGGGGGTGAACCCCTGCACCAGGTCCTCCCCCGGATGCCAGGTGAGCCGCCGCGGCACCCCCCCTTCCACCGGCACCACGTACACGTCGGTGTTGCCCTCGTACTCGGCGGAGAAGGCGAGCAGCCGCCCGTCCGGGGAAAACCGCGGCCGGGACTCCTCCCCGGGGTGGGAGGTCAGCCGCCGCGCGGCGCCCCCCTCCACCCCGACGATCCAGACATCGCCGGCGTACACGAACGCCACGTGGCGGGCACTCACCGCCGGCTGGGCCAGCAGCCGCGTGTCCTCGAGGTCGATGGCGAGGCCGGCGGCCCCGCCCAGCCCCAACGCCAACACCGCTGCCACGGCGTGCTTGATCAGAGACATCCACTCCTCCTCCGGTGGCAGGCCCACCTTCAGGTCGTGTACGCACCGCCGCCTCCCCGGTTTCGCCCGCCGCCGCCACCGCGGTCACGGACACGGACACGGTCACGGTCACGGGCACGGGCACGGACACGGACACGGGCACGGACACGGGCACGGGCACGGACACGGGCACGGACACGGCCACGGTCACCGTCAGGGCCATGGTCCCGGCTGGCGGCCAGCCTGCCCCGGAGGGAATCCCCCTTTTGGGGGATTGACGGGCGGCGCGGCCCTGGCGAGACTCAAGAAACATCCAGAGGTGAGCACCGTGCACCATGGAATGGAGAGGTGACCATGGAGAGAGAGAGAGAGAGAGAGAGGAAAGAAGGAGAAGCAGACATGAGAGGTGCCGCTCGGGTGGGGCACTGCGCCTCCCGGGGATGCTGGCTGCCGCGCTCCTAGGCTCCCTCGGGGCCGGCCATGCCACCCTGCCCCCCACCTGCCAGCCCAACTCTCGCCCCCCCACCGACTCCGTCACCCTGGCACCCAACTATTTCTCCTGCAACAGCAAGCGCCTGCCAGGGAAGTTTCCGATCCGCTCCTGGGTTCGCCGCACCGGGTGCGTGGACCTCACCACCGGCGAGCCTCTGGACTGCGACCTGTGCGTGGGGAGCTGGGTGGATCCCGGCAGCGAGCTGGGCCACCAGCACGACCCCCAGCGCGGCAACAAGATCTTTTACGCCCGTGGGACCGTGTGGTCCGACACCCAGCCGTTCTCCGAGATCTTCACCTCCACCGGCTTCACCCTGCGCACCCTGCGGGGCAAGCCGCGGGTGGTGTTCACCGCCCCGGAGGCCGCCGCCCGGGTACGGCTTTCCGCCTGGGCTTTCCTGCACGAACGCGACTACCGCTTCGTCTGCGCCCCCCACGTTCCTGGAGAGCGCTGGACCTGCCCCGACCCCAGCCGCACCCAGGCCTCCTACGACTTTGCCATGAACTTCCTGCCCGCCATCGACAACCGCGCCCAGCTGCCAGCCAGCGCCACCTACCTGCGCTGCGACTACTTCTACAAGTGCCGCGCCACCGGGCAGGACAGCCAGGGCAACCCGCCCCACGGCTCCAACATGTACGGCGAGGCGGGGTTTTTGAAGGCGCTCCAGGCGCTCGCCGCTTCCTTCCGCGCCTTCAAGGACAAGCAGGGGAACCAGCCCTTCCAGCACTACAAGCTCATGATCGGCGACATCTCCCTGGAGCGGGGCGGGGTGTTCGACCTCAACCAGGACTGGAGCCCCCCCCACTGCCGCCACCGGGTCGGCCGCTCCGCTGACATCTCCCGCTACGTGTGGGATGAGCGCGCCAACACGTTCAGGGAACTCGACGAGGACCAAAGAAAGACCTTCCTGGGGAGGATCTGTGACGGCAAGGGGCGCTTGCATTGCGGCGTCCACGGCAGCGGCCCCAGCCTGCACTTCCACGTCGAGTACAAGACCTTTTTCAGGGAACAGGGCGCCGTTGTGGGCTGGAGCTTCAAGCCGAACCATACTTCAATCATGCCCTGCCCCTGGCCCCACGCCCTGACCGGTGACGACACCTGCCCGGTGCAGGCGGTGCTGCCCCAGTAAGGAGCGAGCCATGACACGCGCCCTTCTCCTCGTGCAGCTTCTTTCCCTGGCCGTGGCCGCCGCCCAGAGTCCGGGTCAGCTCGACCTCCCTCCGGTGCAGTTCTCTCCGCAGCTCGAGGTCATCTTCACGGACCAGGGCGGCGTGCTGCGCTACGAATACCGCGTCACCAACCCACCGACCAGTTCCTTTCACGTCGAGGATGTGACGGTCATCCCCGTTCGCCCCTTGATGCCGGTGCGGGAGTGGGGGGAGATCAACTATTACCACTCCTTGGTGGTTGACCAGGACCGCGTGGTCCTCACAGCGTCCTTCCCCAGCCATTGCTCGGGGCACGGACCCTCTCAATCCGAGCCTCGCGGCTACGACTACAGGTGTTTTCTCCTGGCCGGCCCACTCGCTCAAAATATCGGCACGACCTTCTCGGCCCTCACCCTCGCCTCCTCGGTTAACCCTCCCGCCGTGGTTCGAGTGCTCGTCCAGGGCGACTTCTTCCCTTTCCAGAAGGCGTGGCAGGAGCAGTGGGATGCCTACGAGGCGCCCGACGAGGTGGTGGAGTACTTCCACCGCGCCGCCTGGTCGCTGCACTACACCCTGGGGCCGATGGGCCACGTGCTGCGCTCCTGGAGTCACTGGGAGTACTGGCTCGAGAGCCTGGCCAAGGCGGCGGAGCTGGGGTGGTTCCCGGACGCCGCCCTGCACGCCGCCATCTCCCGGCGTGCCCAGGAGGCCCGCCAGGCGGCAGCCGCCGGCAACACCACCGCCATGCGGCAGCAGCTGGATGAGGCCGAAGCCCTGGCAGCTGGGGCGAGCCCAGGCCAGCTGCACCCCTTCGGGCGCGCCCTGGTGGTGTACAACGCCCGCGCCCTGCGCCCTGCTGCCCCTCCTCGCTGCGAGTCGGTGCTGGAGCTCGATCCGCGGATGCATACCTTCGCGGTGGGCGAGGCGGGGGAGGTCATCGCCCGGGCGCTCATCCGCGGGGTTCGCGGGCCCCTCGTCGGCGAGCGGCTGGAGTTTCGCGTCCTCGAGGGGTGGAAGGACGGCCTCACCCTGTCCGGCGTCACCGACGCCCGGGGCGAGGTGCGCTTCACCGTGCCGGCGCCCAGCTCCCCCACGAGCCTGCGATACCGGGTGGTGGGTGGCACCCGCCCGGTCTCTCCCGAAGGCACCTGTGGCCTGGGCTACGTGGTGCAGTCCGGGGAGCTGGCCTGGGCCTGGCCCGACCGCTGGGTGGACCTGGTGATCAGCGAGCTGATCCCGCCCTTTGTCCTGTCGGGGCCGGGGCGGCAGGTCAGGATTCACGAAACCACCGCCAACTCCGGCAACCTGCCCGTGGAGATACCCACCGTCACCCGCTACTACGCCAGCCGCCTGGATACCTTCGACCCTGCCCAGGCGGTGGTGCTGGGGCAGCGGCAGGTCCCTGCGCTGGCGCCTGGAACCATCAGCGACGCCGATGACCAGTTGTTCACCCTCCCCGCCTCCCTGCCGGTGGGGCAGATCTGGCTGTTCGCCTGCGCCGATGCGGACAAGGAAGTGGCGGAGTACCGCGAGGACAACAACTGCAGCCGCGGACAGGCGTGGCTGGCGGCGGGGGCGGTGCCGGCCCTGGCCATCGCTGCGCAGCTGCCGGTGGGGGTGGTGAACACCCCCTACGAGGGGCGCCTGAGCGCCAGCGGCGGGTGGGCGCCCTATCGCTTCAGCCGGGTGGGAGGCGAGTTGCCACCGGGGCTGGCCCTGGCCGAGACGGGGGCCATCGCCGGGACGCCCACCCGGGCGGGGGAGTACCGCTTTGCGGTGGAAACCCGCGACGAGCTGGGCCTGGACGGCCGCGGCGAGTTTGCCATCACCGTCACCGCCGCCCACGGGGGGGCGATCCCGGTGACCGGGAAGGTGGGGATGTGGGCGCTCATCGGTCTGCTGGCGCTGGCCGCCGCGGTGGGCCTGTGGCGCGGCCTGCGGGGGTAGGCGCACCCGCTGACACGGTCACGGGCACGGTCACGGGCACGGTCACCGGCACGGTCACGGACACGGTCACGGGCACGGTCACGGACACGGTCACGGACACGGTCACGGACACGGACACGGTCACGGGCGCGGACACGGGCGCGGACACGGGCGCGGACACGGTCAGTGTCAGTGCCTGTGCCGCTGTCAGTGTCGGTGACGGTCGCGGTGGCAGTCACGGTGAGAGTGACCGACACGGTAACCGTCACCGGCGCGGGTGGATCAGCCTCCAGGTGAGCGCCCGCACGCGGTCGAAAAGCTCGAGCGCGCGCTGCGCTGCTTCGCGGTCAACCGTGCCGGCGCCCAGCAGCAGGCGCAGGTGGCTGTCGGCCTCCAGGGCTGACGCGTAGGCGATGCGCCAGTGGTGGAGGCGGTCCCGCCCTGCCCGTCCGGCCCCCTCGGCGAGGTTGGCGGGCACCGAGGAGGCGGAGCGAACGAGCTGATCCGCCAGGGTCCTGAGCGGGGCCGGCAGCCTGAGCGCCAGGGCGACGGCGGCGCCGGCGGCCTCCAGGGCCAGCTCGTGGGCGGTGAGCGAGTGCTTCGGGGTCGACGGGGGCGGCGTGGTCCGAGTGGTGTTCATGCGAGCCCCCCAAGCGCCCGGGGCGGGCGCTGTCAGAAGGGTCGCCGCAGGCGACCGCCCGCAGGGCGGCGTGCCCTTGACAGCGACCGTCCCCGGGGCGCTACCCGCACAGTGAGAACACCACGAGGCCACGCCGCCCGGGAGACACCGACACCGACACGGGCACGGGCACGGGCACGGTCACGGGCACGGGCACGGACACCGGGCCGGCCGAGGCAAATCGCACCGGCCGTGAAGGCGGGCCGGAGGCCCGCGCACCCAGGGGCACGGGCACGGCCACGGGGGCGCGGCCGCCGGCGCCCCCCGCGGCGTCAGAAGGCCACCAGGTACTGCTCCCGCTCCCACTCGTGCACCACCGAGATGTAGCGGTGCCACTCCTCCCGCTTGTTGCGCAGGAAGTTGGAGAGGATGTGCTCGCCCAGGGCGGCGCGGATGACCCTGTCCCGCTCCAGGTTATCCAGCGCCTCGGCGAGGTTGGCGGGCAGCTGCCTGACCTTCAGGCGCCGCTTTTCCCGCTCGGACATCTCGAAGATGTTCTGGTTCACCGGCGGCCCGCACTCCAGGCTCCGCTCGATGCCGTCCAGGCCCGCCGCCAGCATCACCGCCATGGCCAGGTAGGGGTTGCAGGAGGGGTCTGGCACCCGCACCTCGCAGCGGGTCCCCAGTCCCCGCCGCGCCGGCACCCGCACCAGGGGGGAACGGTTTTTCTCCGACCAGGCCACGTTCACCGGCGCCTCGTACCCCGGAACCAGGCGCTTGTAGGAGTTCACCAGGGGGTTGGTGATGGCCACGAAGGCGCGGGCGTGTTCCAGGATGCCGGCGATGTAGCCGCGCGCCACGGGGGAGAGCTCGTAGGGTGCCTCGGGGTCGTAGAAGACGTTGCGCCCCTCGCCGTCGAACAGGCTCTGGTGGGTGTGCATGCCGGAGCCGTTCACCCCGAAGATGGGCTTGGGCATGAAGGTGGCGTGCAGGCCGTGGTCCTGCGCCACCTTCTTGACCACGAACTTGAAGGTGACGATGTTGTCGGCGGTGGTCAGGGCGTCGGCGTACTTGAAGTCGATCTCGTGCTGCCCCGGCGCCACCTCGTGGTGCGCCGCCTCCACCTCGAATCCCATCCGCTCCAGCGCCAGCACGATGTCCCGCCGCGCGTCCTCGCCGAGATCCACCGGGGTGAGGTCGAAGTAGCCGCCCACGTCGTGGGTCTGGTGGTTGGGGGAGCCGTCGGGGTTGCGCTGGAAGAGGAAGAACTCCGCCTCCGGCCCGGCCATCATGGTCCACCCGTGCCCGGCGGCGCGCTGGGCGACGGTCTTCAGGGCCAGCCGCGGGCAACCCGGAAACGGCGTGTCGTCGGGGTTGTAGACGTCGCAGATGAGGCGGCCGACCCGCCCGTGGGGAGTCTCCCAGGGGTAGACCCGGAAGGTGGCCAGGTCGGGCTTCAGGAGCATGTCCGACTCCTCGATGCGGGTGAACCCCTCGATGGACGACCCGTCGAACATGATCTGCCCGTCCAGCGCCTTGTCGAACTGGCTTTCGGGCACCTCCACGTTCTTGATGATGCCGTCGATGTCCGTGAAGGTCAGCCGCAGGAAGTGCACCTTCTCCGCCTTGCACCGCTCCAACACCTCGTTCTTGTCCACGTGACCTCCTATCCAACGTCAGTTGGCGGATTATCACTGAAGATTCGCCTCATGTCAAGGGCGAAACGTGCAAATTGACCCGTTGTCGGGCGTCATTTTGCATGTTTTGATGTGTCAGTCTTTGGACGCCCAGAGGACGATACGACCCCGGAACGCCTGCGCCAGGGGGCGCACCACCCGCTCCAGCTCCTCCCACCCCAGCTCCGGCAGGTGGCCCAGCACCAGGGTGTCGCAGGTCAGTTGCGGGGCCAGCTCCACCCAGTCCTTGAGGTGGGCGTGGCGGGCCAGGCGGGCGGCGATGCGACGGTTGTCTTCCAGGTAGGTACACTCCACCACCGCCGCCCCGCCGTCCAGCAACTCCGGGTGGACGAGGAACGGTTCGGTGGTACCGTCGCCGGCAAAGACCAGCGCCGGCCGCTCCCCCCCGTCCCGGAACAGGCGCCACCCCAGGGCGGGGCGGCCGTGGTCGGCGGCGAAGGCCTCGGCCCACCCACCGGGCAGCTCCACCCGGTCCCCCTCCCCCACCCCGACGATAGCTGCGTCCACCTCCAGGCGCTTGCGTACCGACTCCACCCCGGGGAAGAGGCGCAGCGCCGCCCGCAGCGGCTCGGCCACCTCCGCCGGCACCGCCAGCCGCGGCGGCTCCCCCGGCCAGAATCGGGCCCGCAGATTCAGGTAGGCCAGCACCGCCGAGAAGTGGTCGAGGTGGGTGTGGGAGACCAGCACCACCGGCTGGGCGGCCACGGCGGGCGTCAGCCTCCCCAGATCCAGGGCCACCCCCAGCTCGGGCACGGCCAGGGCAGTGGCTCGGGCCGCCACCGAGGTGCCCCGCAGGGTCACGCCCTCGAGGCTGATCTCCAGCTCGCGGGGGGCGCCGTCGTCAACCACGCCGGGGAAGAGCACCTGCGACACCGCGGGAGTCTACCCCGACCGCCAACCTTTCTCGTCGGCATACGTACACTCCCTGTGATGCGCGCGGCCCGGCCCCGGCCCCGCCCCGGCACGCTCGGAGGAACTCAATGATCAGGAATATCTTGCACATCGCCATGGCGACAGCTCTGCTGACCGGCGGCGGGCAGGGGAACGCCCTCGCCGCCCAGGAGGCGCTGTGGCTGCGCTACCCCGCCATCTCGCCCGACGGCACGACCATCGTGTTCAGCTTCCGGGGCGACCTGTGGAAGGTTCCGGCCAGCGGCGGAACGGCCGTGCCGCTGACCGTGCACCCGGCCTACGAGTACGCCCCGGTGTGGTCCCCGGATGGTTCCCAGCTCGCCTTCGCCTCCGACCGCTACGGCAACTTCGACGTCTTCGTCATGCCCGCGGACGGCGGCGAGGCCCGGCGGCTGACCTTCCACTCGGCCGACGACCTCCCCACCAGCTTCACCCCCGACGGGACGGCGGTGTTGTTCTCCTCGGCTAGGCTCGATGCGGCGACCCACGTGGGCTTCCCCACCCCGGCCCAGCCCGAGCTGTACCGGGTTGCCCTGTCCGGTGGCATGCCGGTGCAACTGCTCACCACTCCGGCGCTCTACGCCGTGTTCGACCGCGCCGGCGCCCGCCTGGCCTACAGCGATGTCAAGGGTTACGAGATGGAGTGGCGCAAGCACGACAACTCCTCCTTCGCCCGCGACGTGTGGCTGTATGACGTCGCCTCGGGCACCCACCGGCGCCTCACCGCCCCGGGCGCCGACGACCGCCAGCCGGTCTGGTCCCCCGACGAGCGCTCCCTGTACTACCTGTCCGAGCGCTCAGGCTCCTTCAACGTCTGGCGCCTGGACCTCGGCGACCCCGGCAACCCCGTCCAGGTGACCACCCACGTCACTCACCCGGTGCGCTTTCTCTCCATCTCGCGGGCCGGGGACCTGTGCTACTCCTACGATGGCGCCCTCTGGGTGCGCCCCGCCGGCGCCCCCGCCAGCCGCCGCCTCACCGTGACCGTGGCCACCGACAGACGGACCAACCTCGTGGAGCGTCTGGACGTGGCGGGTGAGATCAGCGAGTTCGAGCTCTCCCCCAACGGCAAGGAGATCGCCTTCGTCGCCCGGGGTGAGGTGTTCGTCACCTCCACCAGCGACGGCGCCACCCGCCGCATCACCTCCACGCCGGAGCAGGAGCGCTCGGTGAGCTTTTCCCCCGATGGCCGTTCGCTCCTCTACGCCGGCGAACGGGGGGGGAGCTGGAACCTGTACCGCACCGACCTCACCGATCCCGCCGAACCGGCGTTCTTCAACGCCACCGCCCTGAAGGAGTCGGTCGTCCTGGCCACACCGGCCGAGGAGTTCCAGCCCCGCTTTTCGCCCGACGGCAAGGAGGTGGCCTACCTGGAGGAGCGCACCACCTTGAAGGTGTTGAACCTGGCCACCGGAGCCACACGCACCGTGCTGCCCGGCGACCGCAACTACTCCTACGCCGATGGGGACCAGTGGTACCAGTGGTCTCCCGATGGCCGCACCTTCGCCGTCGAGTTCCTGAGCCCCGGACGCTGGTCCTCCGAGGTGGGCCTGGTGGCCGCCTCGGGGGAGGGCGAGGTGATCAATATCTCCCGCAGCGGCTACGAGGACGGGCGGCCCACCTGGGCGGCCAAGGGTGAGGTACTGTACTGGACCTCCGATCGCCATGGCGCCCGCTCCCACGCCGGCTGGGGGGCCGAGCACGACATCTACGCCGCCTTCCTCACCACCAGGGCCTGGGACCGCTTCCGCCTCTCCGAGGTGGAGCTGGAGCAGCTCAAGGAAAAGGAGAAGAAGGAAGAGGAGAAGAAGAAGGAAAAGGACAAGGAGCCAGCCGCCGGTAAAGGCGCCGCCAGGAAGAAGATCGACGAGGGGGCGAAGGTGGACGAGGTGAAGCTCCCCGAGCCGGTGACCTTCGAGCTCGAGGGCCTGGAGGACCGCACGGTGCGGCTGTCGCTCCATTCGGCCACCCTGCGCGGTGCCGAGCTCACCCCCGACGGCGAGACCCTGGTGTACCTGGCCCGCTTCGAGAAGGGGTTCGACCTGTGGAAGTACACCCCGCGCAAGAAGGAGGCCAAGCTCATCGCCAAGCTGGGGGCCGACAGCGCCTCCTTCTCCCTCGACCGCGAGGGCAAGAAGGCCTACGTGCTGGCCGACAACCGCTTGCAGAGCGTCGAGCTGGAGTCGGGCAAGACGAGCCCGGTCAAGCTTTCCGCCACCATGGAGCTGGACGCCGCGGGGGAGCGGGCGTACCTGTTCGAGCACGCCTGGCGCCAGACGCTGAAAAAGTTCTACGTGGAGGACATGCACGGCGTCGACTGGGCCGGCCTGAAGACCGCCTACGCCCGCTTCCTCCCCCACATCGACAACAACCGCGACTTCGCCGAGCTGATCTCGGAGATGCAGGGGGAGCTGAACGCCTCCCACACCGGCGGTCGTTTCCGCCCCCAGCGGGAGGGGGACGAGACGGCGGCGCTGGGGTTCTTCCCCGATCCCGCCCACAGCGGCGCCGGCGTCCGCATCCTGGAAGTCCTCGAGGGTGGCCCCCTCACCAAGGCGGGCACTCGCATCCGGGCCGGCGTGGTGATCGAAGCCATTGACGGGGTGGCCATTGCCCCCGGGGCCAACTGGTATCCCCTCTTGAACCGCAAGGCGGACACCCCGGTCCGTCTGGCCCTGGTCAATCCTGCCACCAGGGCTCGCTGGGAGGAGACGGTCAAACCCATCTCCTGGGGGCAGCAGGGACGCCTTCTCTACCAGCGCTGGGTGCGCTCCCGCCGCGCCGAGGTGGACCGCCTGTCGGGGGGACGCATCGGCTACGCCCACATCCGCGGCATGAACGATGGCGCCTACCGGGAAATCTTCCAGGAGATCTTCGGCCTGGCCCAGGACAAGGAAGCCATCGTCCTCGACACCCGCTTCAACGGTGGCGGCAACCTGGTGGAGCCGCTGACCATCTTCCTCTCCGGCGAGGTCTACTACCGAGCCGTGCCGCGCGGCCGCCAGATCGGCGTGGAGCCGGGGCAGCGCTGGACCAAACCCTCCATCGTCGTCATGAACGAGGGCAACTACTCCGACGCCCACTGCTTCCCCGTCGCCTACACCCAGCTCGGACTCGGCAAGACCGTCGGCATGCAGGTGCCCGGCACCTGCACCTCGGTGTGGTGGGAGAGGTTGCAGGATCGCTCCCTCACCTTCGGCATCCCCCAGGTGGGCTATCTGGACCGCGCCGGCGACCTGACCGAAAACAAGCACCTGAATCCCGACTACGAGGTGGACAACGACCCGGCGCTGGAGGCAGCGGGGCGTGACCAGCAGCTGGAGAAGGCGGTGGAGGTGCTGCTGTCCACCCTGTGAGGCCGGCCGGGGGCGCCAGCAGGCCTGGCGGCGGGATCGCGTACCATGGCGAGCCATGAGTGACAGCGGCTTCACGCGGCCGGTCTGGCGCTGCTGCCGCCTCTCCGAGGACCTGGAGGAGGTCATCCGGCTGGCCGAGCAGGGACCCGTGACGGCGCGCCTGCTCCTGGACCACCTGGCGGCGCGGGGACACGCCCTGCTGGCGCTGCTCCTGGTGCTGCCGTTCCTGCAGCCGGTGCCCCTGGTGGGCCTGTCCACCCCCATCGGCCTGGCCCTCGCCCTGCTGGGGGCGTTCATGGCCCTGGGCAAGCCGCCGTGGCTGCCCCGCCGGTGGCTCGACCGGGAGCTCTCCCCTCAGCTGGTGCTGCGTGCCGTCAGAATCGGCCAGAGGTTGCTGGCCCGCGCCGAGCGCTTCATCAAGCCGCGGGGGCGCTGGCTGCACGCCCACCCCTGGGCCAACACCATGGCCGGGGTGATCATCGCCATCTCGGGGTTCGAGCTGGCCCTGCCGCTGCCCATCATCTTCACCAACACCATGCCCGCCCTGGTCATTGCCGTGCTGTCGGTGGGCCTCCTGGAGCAGGACGGCCTCTGGGTGGCCCTCGGCGGCATGCTCTTCCTCGCCGTCGCCACGGTGTTTCTCTCCCTCATCGTGCTGCCGCTGGTGGGCCTGCGCCTGCTGCTGTAGGAGGGCCTCACGCCGACTCCCGGAAGGCGCGGAAAGCGGCGGCGGAGCCCAGTATGTAGAGCTCGCCGCCGGCGGGCAGGACGATGGCAGGACCGGCCGGGGAGAGCCGTCCGCCGTCGCCGGTGGCGACGGCAATGACGTTGAGGCCGAAGCGGGCGCCGATCCCCGTCTGCGCCAGGGTCTGCCCCGCCAGGGATTCGGGAACGGCCGCGGTGAACAGCTCCACCCCCTCGCCGATGAAGACCAGGTCCCGCTGCTGCAGCACCGCCAGCACCGCCTCCACCCCCAGGCGGGCGTAGGAAAGGGTCAGATCCGCCCCGGCGCGCTGCATGGAGGCGACGTTGCGCTGGTGGGTGATGCGGCAGACGATGCGTGCCTCGGGGTTCAGGCGTCGACAGTAGATGCACAGGTACAGATTGACCGCATCATCGGAGGTGGTGATGACCACCGAGGGGGCCTCGGCAATGCCGGCCTCGTCCAGCACCTCGCGGCGGGCGGCGTCGCCCATCACCAGTCGGTCGGCCAGGCCCTCCAGGCGCGGCCGCATCTCCTCGCGCTTTTCCACCAGGGTGAAGGCCACCCCCCGGGCCTTGAGGGCCCGTGCCGCCGCCCGGCCCACCCGCCCGCCGCCGATCACCAGCACCGGGTTGTAGTTGGCGTCGTAGATGCACAGGAACTCGTCCAGGGCGGCAATCATCTCGGCGGTCCCCACCACCACCGGAACCGTCGATGGCCCCAGCCGCAGATCGGGGCGGGCCGGCACCAGCCGGGCCGAGTCCCACACCGCCACCGCGTTGACCCCGCAGATCTCCCGCAGCTTGCTGTCGCGCAACGTCTTGCCCGCCAGCGGGGTGTTATGCACCGGCACCTCGGCGATCAGCAGATTGCGAAAGCTGCCGATGACGTGGGTCTGCGCCCGACCGGCGTTGACCCGGCCGGCCAGCTGCTCGCCCAGCTGCAGCTTCAGGGGCAGCACCTTGGTCGCCCCGGACAGCTCCAGGATGTCCACCGAACGGCCATTCTCCGCAACCGCCAGCACCGGCACGGTGGCGCACACCTCGCGGACGGTGAGGGTGATATTGGTGTTGGTGACCTCGTCGCAGTTGGCCAGCACTGCCCGCGCCCGCTCCACCCCCGCCCGCCGGTAGGTGTCGGCGCTGTCCACCTCGCCGGCCAGGACCGGCACACCGTCCCCGTGCAGCTGGGCGGCGCGGACGGGGTCGGGCTCCAGCAGCACCCAGGGGATGCCCAGCGCCGAGAGCTCGTCGGTGATTCCCGGCGCAATGGAATCCCAGGCGCACAGCACCACGTGCCCGGCGAGCTGGTCGCCCACCTCCCGGGGTGCCCGCAGGCGCAGCCGCGCCTCCAGCCAGGGGGCGTAGAAGTAGCGGATGAAGGCGAACGGCAGCATGATCACCAGCAGCACCAGCCCCGACAGCAGCACCACGATGCTGAAGGCGCGCCCCAGGTCACTGTGGAAGGTGATGTCACCGAACCCCAGGGTGCTCATCACGGTGAGCGTCCAGTACACCCCCGTCAGCCAGGAGTGTCGCTGGCCTTCCGCATACTCCATGATGATGTGGAAGAGCACCGCGTAGACGGTGATCACCGCCAGCAGGACGATGAGGTACCTGGCCAGGGAGCGCAGGTTGCGCTGCACCTGCCGGTCGCCGAGGACAAAGGCGAGGAGGGAACTGACCAGCTTCACCGGTCGCCGCCGCCGGTGATTCTACCCGACGCCGGTCACCTCACCGGTTGCCACCGGCGCCCTTGGAGCCGCAGCGGGGCAGCAGCTCCACCGCGGCGCTGGCCACCTCCACCTTCAGGCGGGAGTACCCCATGCCGTCGGGCTCCTTGCCAGCGCGCAGCGAACCCACCCGCTGCCAGGTGGAGAGGTCCACCACCGAGATGACGTCGGCGTTGGCGTGGGCCACGAAGGCGCGCCGGCCATCCGGGGTGACGAGGATGCCGATGGGCACCGAGCTCGAACCGAAGGTGTCGCCGAAGAGGCGGCCCGAGGTCTCGCTGGCGGCCACCTCGAGGCCCACGGCGCGGGCCAGGCGACGGGAGGCCACCTCGAACACCTTGATGTCTCCGGAGCGGGCCGCCGTCACCAGCACGTGCGCCCCGTCGGGGGTGGCCACGGCGCGGATGGGAAAGGACGGCGACGGCAAGGTGGCGAGCACCTCCAGGGAGGCGGCATCCAGCACCGTGACGGTGTCGGCGGCGCGGTTGGTCACCCACACCTGTCGGCCGTCGGGGGTCACCGCCACCCCCTCGGCCCCCGCCCCGGTGGGGATGGAGGCCAGCACCTGGCGCCTCTCCAGATCCACGGCCGTGAGGGAACCGGAGCCGATGTTGGCCACGAAGGCGCGGCTCCCGTCGGGGGTCAGCGCCACCATGTGCGACACCTCTTGCCCGGTGGTCACGGCGAACAGGACGCCGCCCCCCAACGCATCGACGACCAGCAGAGCCTTGTTCCCCTCGGCGGTCACCACGGCGCGCTGGTTGTCCCCGAGCCACGCCAGGCCGTGGGGCCGCCGGTACTCCCCGAGGTCGATGGTGCGCACCACCTGCGCCGCCGCCACGTCGATGAGGGTGAGGGTGGAGCCCGGCGCCTGGCGGGTGCCGTAGTTGCTCACCAGCGCCAGCCGTCCGTCGGGGGAGACCGCCACCTCGTGGGGGCCCTCCCCGGTGGGCAGCGTCGCCCGCACCTGGCCACTCTCCAGATCCACCAGAGACACGGTGGCTTCGGCCTTGTTGGCCACCACTAGGGTGGCGGCCTGGGCGGACGTCAGGAAGACACTCGCGGCCGTCAGCGCCGCCCACACCGGTGCGCGGCGGGTCAGGGAGGGGGCAGAGAGACAGCGATACCCCATGGTCACCTCCACTCTCCCCAACGTCGAGGGAGAGGCCGATACTCCCGTCACACCGACGCCAGCGCCTCGCGCACCCGGCCCCCCGCCTCCGCCAGGGGCACCGGCTGCTTGAGGCGATCCCGCCGCAGCGACAGCTCCACCTGCCCCTGCTCCACCCCCTTCTTGCCCACCACCACCCGCACCGGGAAACCGATGAGATCGGCGTCGTTGAGCTTCACGCCGGGGCGCTCGTCGCGGTCGTCATACAGGACCTCTACCCCCGCCGCCTGCAACTGGCCGTACAACCCGTCGGCGGCCTCCCGCACCGCCGCCACGTCGGGGTTCAAGGCGATCAGCTCCACCTCGAAGGGGGCCAGCGGGCGGGGCCAGACGATGCCGTGCTCGTCGTGGTTCTGCTCCACCGCCGCGGCCACCGTACGCCCGATGCCCAGGCCGTAGCACCCCATGATCATCGGGTGGGTCTGCCCCCGCTCGTCCAGGTAGCAGCACTCCATGGCGGCAGAGTACTTGGTGCCCAGCTTGAAGATGTGCCCCACCTCGATGCCCCGCTGCACCTCCAGCGGCGCCCCGCAGCGGGGGCAGGCGTCCCCGTCCCGCACCACCCGCAGGTCGGCCACCACATCGGGGGTGAAATCCCGCCCCGGCACCACCCCCACCAGATGATGATCGGCGCGGTTGGCGCCGGTCGCCGCCACCTCCAGCCGCATCACCTCGGGGTCGGCGACGATGCGAACGCCCGCAAGGCCCACCGGGCCGGAAAAGCCCATCGCCCCGCCGGTGACCTGCTCCACCTTGGCCTCCGAGGCCAGCTGCAGGTGGACCGCCCCCAGCACGTTCTTGAGCTTCACCTCGTTGAGCTCGTCGTCGCCGCGCACCAGCGCCACCGCGAACTCCCGATCGGTCTCCACGATCATGGTCTTGATGAAGCGGGCCGGGGGCAGCGACAGGAACGCCCCCACGTCGGCCACCGAGGTGGTGCCGGGCGTCAGCACCGCCTCGGGAGCGGCCGGCACCCGCCCCGGCCACGCGGGCGGCGGCGGGAGCGGACCGCTTGAGGCCTTCTCCACGTTGGCCCCATAGCCGCACGCACGGCAGGAGACCACCGCGTCCTCGCCCGTGGCGGCCAGCACCATGAACTCGTGGGACTCGGAGCCGCCGATGTTGCCGGTGTCCGCCTCCACCGCCGTGTAGCGCAGGCCGCAGCGGTCGAACACGTGGCGGTAGGCACGCTCCATGGCGCGGTACGCCTCATCGAGGCTGGACGCCGAGGTATGGAAGGAATAGGCGTCCTTCATGAGGAACTCCCGCCCGCGCATCAGCCCGAAGCGGGGGCGGATCTCATCCCGGAACTTGGTCTGGATCTGGTAGAGGTTCACCGGCAGCTGGCGGTAGGAGGTGATGCGCCGGCGCACGGCGTCGGTGATCACCTCCTCGTGCGTGGGGCCGAAACAGAAATCCCGCTCGTGGCGGTCCTTGAGGCGCAGGAGCTCCTTGCCGTAGACCTGCCAGCGCCCGGACTTCTGCCACAGCTCCGCCGGCTGCACGCACGGCATCATCAGCTCCACCGCGCCGGCGGCGTTCATCTCGTCGCGCACGATGCGCATCAGCTTGTCGATGGACCGCCACCCCAGCGGCAGGTAGGTGTAAATTCCCGCCGCCAGCTTGTCGATCATGCCCGCGCGGGCGAGTAGTTGATGGGAGATCACCTCGGCGTCCGAGGGATTGTCCCGCAGGGTGAACAAGAAATAGTGACTCCAGCGCATGACCCTTCCTCTACCCTTTGCGGCGGCCACGGCCGCGCAGCGCCCCCAGCCGCGACAGGTGGGACAGCATATCCGTCTTCAGATCCCGTGACGACCCCTGGCGGGCCCGCTGCAGCACCTCCCGCGCCCGCGCCGCCTCCCCCATCCCCAGTAGCGCCAGACCCAGCTGGGTGAGGACGGCGGGTACCGGCGAGAGGGCGGCGGCCTGTTCCAGGTAATCCACGGCATCGGAAAACTCGTTTCTTGCCAGATGGATACGCCCCAGCGTCGCGAGCGGGTAGTGGCGCAGCTCGCGGGGGATGAGCTGCAGCGAGGCGTGGGCGAACTCCTCCGCCCGCGCCACGTCCCCCGCCCGGTCCAGCTCCGCCTGGGCCAGCTCGTAGGCGGCAATGGCCCGCTCCAGCGCCCCCGGCCCTTCGCGAAACAGCCGCCCCCCCCACTCCTCCACCGAACGGAAGCGTCGGGTGGCCCGCAGCGTTTCCAGCACCGCCGTCCACGCCGCCAGCTGCGGCGCCCCGCGCACCTGCTGGCGCAGCAGCGCATGGGAGGCCTCCAGCGCCTGGCGGTGATGACCGGCCGCGGAGGCCAGCAGCGCCTGGGAGGCCAGCACGCTGGGATGGTCAGCCACCCGTCGCGCCCGACCCAGCCGGGCGAGGGCCACTTCCAGTTCGCCGCGCTCCGCCGCCTCCGAGGCCTCCCGCATCAGGATCGCGGCCTCTTCGGGCATGGCCGGCAGCGTGCCGGCCCCCGACTCCACCAGCTGAATCGCCTGCTGGTATTGCAGCCGCTGCGGATCCATCGCCAGCACGCGCTGGAAGCAGTCCCGCGCCCGTCGCGTCCACCCCCGCTCGAGGTAGGCCAGCCCCAGGTGGTACACGGCGTCCTCGAACTCGCCGTCCAGCATCACCGCCCTCTCCAGCGCGGTCACGGCGGCGGCGGGGCGTCCCGCATCCAGCTCCGTCACCCCCAGCAGGTACAGCACCTGGGGGTTGGCGTCGCGACGCGCCGCCTCGGCGAGGTGCCGCCGGGCCTCGTCGAAGCGCTCTCGGGCGGCGTGCAGCGCCCCCAGACAGAAATGGGGAAGAAAACTGTCCGGCGCCAGCGCCGCGGCCCGCTCCAACACCGCCGCCGCCTCGTCGGTTTCACCCCGCTCCGCCAGCAGCGTCCCGAGGAAGATGAGCGCCTGGGCGTTACCAGGTTCCCATGCCAGCACCTGGCGGAAGTGTCGCTCGGCCGCCAGCCCGTCCTGCCGCTCGAAGGCCATCTCGCCCAAAAGCATCGCCAGCTCCGGGTTGGGTGGCCCCCGGCGGAGAGCCTCGGCCAGCACCTCGCCTGCCCGCTCGGGCTGCCCGGCCACCAGCGCCAGTTCGGCCGCCTGCAGGGCGCGGGCGCAGGCGGCCGCGGCAGCGGCTCCGCCAATTCGTGTGCGCGAGATGATGAGTTCCTTTCGCTCCTTGAGCTTGTCCAGCAGCTCCTGGCGCGCCTGATCGGAGGCGGCGGAGCGCTCCCAGGCCGCCATCACCTCGGATTCCCGGAGCAGCCGCCGGCGGTCCAGCAGCTCGATGAGCGCCTGCATCCCGGCATCCAGCAGGGCCACCCCCTGCTCCAGCTCCCCCACCCGGCGCTCGAGCCGCTCCAGCGCCGCTGCCTGACGTCGCACCGTATCCTCGACGGTGGACATGCGCTCCAGCATGTTCTCGTCGAGAAGCAGCCCTTCCTGTTCCAGCTCCTCGTCCTCACTGGCCGCCTCTCCGAACTCGCGGATCTCGCCGGAGAAGACCATGAGCTTGAGGCCGCAGCGCTGACACAACTCCCGCTCATCGGGATTGAGAGCCCCACACCACTGGCACAGGACGGTCACACGAGTTCCCCACCCCCGGTCCGCACGGGGTGACTCTCGACAGGGGCCACGGCTGACCCGTCGTCGCCGGGGCGCGCGCCGGGCAATCTCACGCCCGCTCAGTACCGGTAGAAGCCCCGTCCACTCTTGCGCCCCAGCCAGCCTGCATCCACCATCTTGACGAGCAGCGGACACGGCCGGTACTTGGGATCTCCCAGCCCCTCGTGCAGCACCTTGAGGATCGCCAGGCAGGTGTCGAGGCCGATGAAATCGGCCAGGGTCAGCGGGCCCATGGGGTGGTTCATCCCCAGCTTCATGACCGTGTCCACCGCCTCGGGGGTACCCACACCCTCGTACACCGCGTAGATCGCCTCGTTGATCATGGGCATGAGCACCCGGTTGGCCACGAAACCCGGAAAATCATTCACCTCGACCGGCGTCTTGCCCATCCGCTTCGCCACTTCCTCGACCGTGGCAAAGGTCTCATCGGAGGTCGCGATGCCGCGGATCACCTCGACGAGCTGCATCATCGGCACCGGGTTCATGAAGTGCATGCCGATGAAGCGGTCGGGGCGCGAGGTGGCGGCTGCCAGGCGGGTGATGGAGATCGAGGAGGTGTTGGAGGCGAGGATCGCGGCGGGACCCAGCACGCCATCCAGCTCCCGAAAGACGGCGACCTTCGGTTCCAGGCTCTCGACGATGGCCTCCACCACCAGATCGCAGCCGGCGTGATCAGCAAGCCGCGTGGTGGTGGTGATGCGCGCCAGCGCCGCCTCCCTGGCCCCGGCGTCGATGACCCCCTTGGCCACCTGCCGGTCCAGATTCTTGCCGATCACCGCCAGTGCCTTGTCCAGCAGCGCGGGGGCGAGATCGGACAACACCACCTTGCAGCCCGCCAGCGCCGCCACGTGGGCGATGCCGTTACCCATCTGGCCGGCGCCGATGACCCCTATGGTTTCCACCTTCGGCATGGGGGTGCCCTCCTCGACGTGGCGAGCCTAGAAGTGCCCCTCGGGGGTGTCAAGGGGAACCTCAGGGGGCTGGCGCACCGAACCGGGCCGAACCTCCTGGCCCTGCTGGAGCTCAAAGGAAATCACGTCCTCCCAAGGACGCGAGAGGCAACACCTCGAGGCTTCGATCCTCGACCGTGCCGGGGTCCCATCACTCCCCGTCGTCGCCGATGGCTTCCACCGGGCAGGCGGCCTTGGCCTCCTCGCAAAGGGCCAGCTCGTCGTCGTTCTCGGGCTGCTTGTACACGAACGAGTACCCCTCGTCCTCGTTCTGCTTGAAGTTGTCGGGGGCGGTGGTACGGCACACGTCACAGTCGATGCAGCTGGAATCCACGTACCACTTGCCCGGAACGTTCTCAGGAAGGCGATCGTCAACGTTGGCCATCAGCAGCTCCTTTCGTCAGCACGGCGGCGCGCCATCGCCGTCGCGATCGGCCGCGCATCATAGCACACGCAAACCGCTTGGGAACTTGCCTTGTACCCGGAGGCACAAACTCGTCCGAGTGCTCGAACTGTCAGCGCGGCAGGGGCAAGGGAGGTCGCAACGGGTGCGGCCGCTGCCACGGCAGGTGCGCGGATGCTGCCGCTGCTGTGCCGCACTTGCCGTTGAAGACGCAATCCCACGGCAGCTCCACGGCGAATGCCTGCTCCAGATACACCGGGTCGTTGGTGCGGTTGTCGATGCGGGAGCCGTAGGCGATCAACGCCGGGGTGGGATCAGCGGCGCTGGACTGGGCGTTCTTCACGCTAATGGTCACCGTCGCGCCCTTCACCTCGGGGTGGTCCTTGGGGTCCAGCTCGAACAGCGAACGCACCGCCAGGTCGTACTGCTGGTGCGCCAGCGCGGCCACGAAGACGGTGGTCTTCTTCAGCTCGGTGCCGTCCGCCGCCTTGAGAATGCACTCGGCTTCCAGTGCCGTCAGGCGATCGGAAATGTTCACGAAGCCGATGGCGGTGCGAAAGTCGGCGCTCTCCTCGATCCCGGTAAAGGTCACCGTGTTGAACCCCTTGGCAGTCTGGAACATGTCCATGTAGTAGTACCAGGGCAGACCCGGCATCTGCTGCCCGTAGGTCACCGGTTCCGGGTCGGGATCCTTGCCGTCGTCGGGGTCCTTGTCCTCGGGGGTGACGTAATCCAGGTCATAGGTACGGCTTGTCACCTGGATCAGCCTGGGCTTGCCCCCGGGCGGGGTGGTGGTCATCAGCGAGCCGGCCTCGTAGGCGAACAGCAGCAGCGCCCCCTTCTGCCCGTCTCCCCAGGTCTCCTTGACGATGTCCCGGAGGATCACCGAGCGACCCGGCGGAATATCCTTGAGAACCTCGTTCACGTGGCCGAACCCGTCACTGCTGCGACCCCCCAGGTGATTGGCGATGTTGTCGTACCAGAGTGTGTTGGAGAAGCCGCCGGTGGGCAGCAGGATGATCATCACATCGATGGCCACCGAATCCACGTTCAGGATTTCCACGTCCGAGTGCCACCCGGACTGGTTGAGTCCCGGCACCGACGCCACCACCGGGACCACCACCAGATCGGCGGCGCGGAAGATCGCCGCAGCGGGCGCCGCCACCAGCATCAGGGCGAGCAGCGCCAGGCACCGTACCCGCATCATGCACCTCCGGCGCAGGAGTGTACACCGCCCTGCGCCGCCGGGGCAGGCAGCACCACCCGCGCCAGCAAGCCCCCCTGGTCGCGGTTGGCCAGCTCGAGGGTGCCGCCGTGCGCGGTCACGATGCGCTCGGCAATCGCCAACCCCAGGCCGGTGCCCCCCTTGCGCCGGGAGTAGAACGCCTGCCGCACCCGCTCCAGCTCCGCAGCGGGGATGCCCGGACCGGTGTCCTCCACGGCCAGCACCACCGCCTCCCCTTCCCCGTCGTAGCCCCCGGACAGCACCAGCTGGCGCGTCGCGGTGCCCGCCATGGCCTGCACCGAGTTGAGCGCCAGATTCACCAGCACCTGGGAAAGCTGGGCGCGGTCGGCGGCCACCTCGTCGGCCGTGCCCCGAACGATCAGTTCGACCCCAGCCTTGTCGCACGCCCCGGCCAGCAGTGCCGCCACCTCCGCCAACAGATCGGCCACCGCGAAGCGCTCCACCACCGGCGGAGTGGGCCGCGCATAGACGAGAAAATCGTTGACCAGCTTGGACAGCCGCCCCACCTCGCGGCGCGCCACCCGCACCGTCTCCCCACCCGTGTCGGCGGTGCCCCGCAGGTCTTCCTCCAGCATCTCCAGGTTGAGGGACAGAGCGTTCAGCGGGTTGCGAATCTCGTGCGCGAGGTTGGCGGCCAGCCCACCCAGGGCCGCGAGGTCCTCCTGCAGGCGACGGCGCTGCTCCAGCCGGGCGTTGCGGCGCACCAGGTGCCAGATGAACGCCACCGCCGCCACCAGCAGTACCAGCGCCGATCCCCCCGCCATCGCCGTGTGCCTCAAGAGGCGGCCGCGCAGCACGGCGATGCGCTGCTCCAGCAGGGGCTTGGAGAGCGTCACCACGACCGTGCCGAAATCCTCCAGGGGCATGCGAATCTGATACTCGCGGCTGGTCTCCACGACCTTTTCCGGCTCCGGCAGCACCATGAGTTCCACGTTGCTGTCGGGAAAACCGCCGGCAAACCCCTCGGCGCGCACGGTGGTGGACCACACCAGCCGGCCGCGCTCGTCGTACACCTGCAGACTGTCCACCACTTCCTTCTGTGCCAGCACCGCCGAGATGCGGGCCAGCGCCTCGCGGCGGGTCTCCACCACCCGGTACAACGGCCCCTCTCCGGCGGCCAGCTCCCGCGCCACCTCCTCCGCCTGCAGCTTGCCCGACAGCAGCACGTCCTCGAGGTACCCCCGCGACAGCTGGTCCTGCAGCAGATGAAAGAACAGCGCGAAGCTGCCCAGCAGCAGGACGCTGAAGGTCACTGCCACCGCCACGTACTGCACCCCGAGCCGGGGCTCCCGCTCCGCCACGCTGGCATTGTACGGCGGGCGCGCCAGCGGGCTCAGCTCCAGAGCATTCATCCGTGGCGGGGGACCACCAACCGGGGGGCTGCTGGCCGCCGGCGACACGCGGCCCTGGGGAGGCCACGGCACGACCTGCCCCTCTCGGTTCTGGCGTGAGTCGGGGGAGGTGAGAAGCAGAATTGACAAAAAGGCTATACCAGGTACCCACAGGTGACCGGATAGAATCTTTTCAATGGTCCATCTCACGCGCAACCTGCTGATTTTGGCTTTCATCGCTGCGGCGCTCTCGTGTGGCAACGAGAAACCCATCACCCCCGTCGCGCCCGGCCAGGGCCCGCGCCAGGGAGGACAGGTGGTGGTGGCCATCTCCAGCGACCTGTCCACCTTCAACGAGTACCAGTGGGCGCCGGAAGCGGCCGAGTTCGAGGTGCTGGATCTCCTTTTCCCCTCGCTCATGGTCGAGCAGCCGGACTTCGCCCTGCGCCCCCCGTCCTTCGGAGAGCGGCTGGCCAGCTCCTGGGAGTTCTCCCCCGACAACCGCCAGCTCACCTTTCACCTCCGTTCGGGGGCACGCTGGTCCGACGGCGCGCCGGTAACCGCCGAGGATGTGGCCTTCACCTTCTCGGTCCAGAAGGACCCACAGCTGGGAGCGATCGGACTGGAATTCAAGGAGTTCATCACCGGCGTGGAGGTCCTCGACCCGCTCACGGTGCGCTTCACCTTCTCCCACGTGTACCCCTACCAGCTCATGGACGCCAACGATGGCCACATCGTCCCGGCCCACGTGTGGGGTGCCGTTCCCCGCGCCGAGTGGCGCACCACCGACTTCTCCCAGCTCCTGGTCACCTGCGGCCCCTACCGGCTGGCAGCGCACACCCGCGGCCAGACCATCATCCTGGCCCGCGACCCGGCCTGGTGGGGCAGTCCCAGGCCGTACCTCGATCGCCTCGTCTTTCGCGTCATCCCTGACGTCGCCAGCCAGGTCAATCAGCTGCTCTCTGGCCACGTGGACGTGGTGCGGGTGGTGCCGCCGCGCGACGCCGACCGGGTGCGGGCCCACCCCGAGCTGGAACTCATCGAGTTTCCCTCCCGCGACTGGGGCTATCTGGCCTGGAACAACGCTCGGCCTCCCTTCGACGATCGTCGGGTGCGGCGGGCCATGAGCCTGGCCATCAACCGCAAGGCGGCCGTGGACAGCGTCTTCGTGGGCCACGCGCGAGTTGCCCAGGGGCCGATCCTCTCCTCCATGTGGGCGTTCAACCGCAACCTGCCGGTGCTGGGCCATGACCCCGAGGCCGCCCGCACGCTCCTGGCCGAGGCGGGTTGGGGGGACAGCAACGGCGACGGCGTCCTGGACCGCGGCGGCCGGAAGCTGGAGTTCGACATTCTCTACCCGGCCACCAACGCGATCCGCCGCGATCTGGCGCAGCTGATCAGCGCCGACCTGGCGCGCGTCGGCGTGCGGGCGCGCCCCTTGCCGGTGGAGGCGGCGGCGTTTCTGGCCCGCCAGGAGCGAGGTGAATTCGCCGCCATGCTGGCGGCCTGGACGGAGGCGACGCGCGTCGAGCTGTCCAGCGTGTGGGCCAGCCGCTCGGCAGGTCAGGGGTCATACAACTTCATCTCCTACTCCAACCCCGAGGTGGACCGTCTCATCGCGGTGGCGCGGCTGGAGGCGGACCACGCCCGCGCCAAGCTGCTTTTGGATCGCATCCAGGAGCTCATCGTGCTCGACCAGCCGGTCACGTTCCTCTATGAGCGCAACGAGTTAGTGGGTTTATCCCGCCGCATCCGGGGTGCCAACATCAACGCCGCGGGCCTTTTCTTCAACGTGCAGGAGTGGTACTGGGAGCCGTGATGGGGCGCTGGCTGCTGCGTCGCCTGGCCGCCGCGGCGCTCATCGTCTGGCTGGTGGCCACGGCGACCTTTATTGCCGCCGCGCTGGCACCCGGCGACATCACCCTGCGCCTGGCCGATTCTCGCGTTTCCCCGTCCATCCGGGAGCAGTGGCGCCGCACCTTCGATCTCGACCAGCCGCTCCCGACCCGCTACCTCCGCTGGCTGGCCGGTGCGGCGCAGGGGGACCTGTCCACCTCCTGGACCACCTATCGGCCGGTGGCCACGATGATCGCCGAGGCGCTCCCCAACACCGTCCTCCTCGCCGGCGCCGGCCTGCTCCTGGAGCTGCTGGGCGGGGTAGCCATTGCCCTGCGCCAGGCGCGCCGCCCCTTCGGCACCGGCGATCGCATACTTACTTTCGCCACGCTGCTGGCCTTCGCCATGCCCACCTTCTGGGTGGCCCTGCTGCTGGTGGAGGTGTTCGCCTTTCGCTTGCCCCTGTTTCCCCCCAGCCACATGCGCTCGCCGGCCGGGGAGATGGCGGTGGGCTGGCAGCGAATGGCTGACCTCGCCTATCACTCGGTCCTGCCCGTGCTGGCCATCGGCATCACCGGGGTGGGGGCGATTGCCCGCTACCTGCGCGGCTCACTGCTGGACGAACGCGCCCAGGTGTACGTGCTGGCGGCGCGCGGGCGCGGCTGCTCGCCCCAGCGGGTGCTCAGGGTGCATGCGCTGCCCAACGCCTTGCTGCCCCTCATCACCATCCTCGGACTGTCACTCCCGTTCCTGGTCTCGGGTTCGCTGGTCATCGAGGTGGTGTTCTCCTGGCCGGGCATGGGCCAGCTGGTATACAGCGCGGCGCTGGCCCGCGATCTGCCCACCTTGATGGGGGGCACGGTGGTTGTGGCGGTGGCCGTGGTGGCCGGCAACCTGCTGGCGGATCTGGCGTACGCCCTGGCGGACCCGCGCATTAGGGTCGGGGAGCGAACGTGACCTGGGCCTCCCTGCCCGCCCGCCTGCGCCACGGCCTCACGGTGCTCGGCGTGCTCACCACTGTCTGCGTGGTTGGCCCCTGGATGGCCGGCGATCCGACCGCCATCGTCGAACCGGCCCAGGCCAGCCTCCTGCCGCCGGGGAGCACCCGGTGGGTGGTGGAGCTCCGTGATGGCTCGCGCACCGCGGCTCGAGACGTGCAACGCCAGGAGGGGGGATGGCTTCTCACCGGACGCGGGGAGCCCCGCCTGTTCGCCGCCGGGGAGGTGGTCGCGCTGCGCCGCACCACCTTCTGGCTGGGCACCGACACCCTGGGCCGGGACGTCCTGGCGCGGCTGCTGTGGGGGGGGCGGGTGTCGCTGCTGGTGGGGTTGACCGCCCTGGCGGTGGCGATGCTCCTGGGTACCTCGGCGGGCCTGCTGGCCGGCTGGCGGGGAGGTCTCGTGGATGGGGTCCTCATGCGCCTGGCCGATGCCCTCCTGGCCTTCCCTGCCCTCTTCCTCCTGCTCCTGGTGGCGGCCATCTTTCGTCCCTCGCTCTCGGCCCTGGTGCTGATGCTGGGGGGACTGTCGTGGATGGGGGTGGCGCGGCTGGTGCGCGGCCAGCTCCTCTCCCTGAAGGAGCGGGAGTTCATACTGGCCGCCCGAGGCATCGGCGCTTCGCCCCTGCGCATCGCCCTCGTGCACCTTCTGCCCAACACCCTGACCCCGCTGTCCCAGGACGCCGCCCTGCGGCTGGGGGACCTCATCCTTGCCGAGGCGTCGCTGTCCTTCCTGGGTTTCGGGGTGGCCCCACCGTTGCCCTCCTGGGGCGGCATGGTGGCCGAGGCCGGCGAGGTGCTGGGCACCGCCTGGTGGCTGATCCTGCTGCCGGGATTGGCGGTCGCCACCGTGGTCATCGGCGCGGCCCTGCTGGCCGATGGCCTGGCCGAACTGGCCCGCCCCGAGTCCGCGTAGGTGGCGAGCCAGCGCCGCGTTTCTTGCCCTGGTAGAGCCGGTGGGTGGTGGTCCTCGGGCACGGCCCAAGGCGCGGCGAGGATGTGAGGGGAGACAGCGTTCGGCTGTCCCGAAGCTCCCTGCTCGCTGCCTTCAACCCACCCCTCGGTGAGGGGTTCAGCGGGACAGAACCTGGCGGGGGGGACGGGGACCGCCGACAGTGAAGGAAAGCACCGCGCTGCCGCCGGGAATGCCGTCGCCGGAGGGCAGCCCACCGGCCATCTCGCCGTCCAGACCCAGGTCGGCGGCAACATCGCGAACGCTGTCACGGATGGTCAGGGTATGCAGCCCGGGGACCACGACGCCGCGGGGTGAGAGAACGGCGGTGTGGGCGGCGCCATCGTAGTCGAGCGCAAAGGGAACCCCGGCACCGTCCGGCCCCCTCCAGGCCACGTCGGCGGCGGTGATCTGCACCCCCTTGTGGAACACCACCCGCACCGGCGCCCCTGGCGCCAGGGTACCCCCCGGCTCCGGCACGCTGGCCACCACCTTGGGGGGGCCTTCCGGGAAGGGAACTGGCAACATCGCCGAGGCCAGCACCCACCGCTCCGGATCCAGCTCCGCCGCCGCCACCGGCGCCGGGGTCCGGATCAGCAGGTGCTGGCGGCGGGCGCCGTTGCGGGCCACCAGGGTGGTCGCCGAGGTTCCGAGTCCCACCCGCAGCGGCAGGGGCATGGTGAACACCGGCCAGGTAGCCGCCTGCGTCTGCTCCACGTACAGTTCCACGAAGTGCCACTCCCCCACCGAGACCGGCCGCCACCCCCAGCGATAGGCGGGCGCGCCCACCCCGTAGACCCACTGGTCGAAGAACCACTCCAGGGGTACTCCGGCAACCTCCTCGGCCACCGCACGGAACTGCTCGGTGGTGGCGGCGGAGAAACCGTAGCGCTGGCGCCACCGCGCGAGAATTTTGAAGAACTTCTCCTCGCCCACCGCCAGACGCAGCATGTGCACCACCCACGCCGCCTTGCGGTAGGAGAAGTCGCCCGAGAAGATCCGCTCCACGCTGGTGGGGTTGGGGATGTACACGCTGTCGTCCAGGCGGGACGGACGGTGGGTCTGCATGGCGGCGAGCAATCCCGGCCGACCGCTCTTGCTCTCCTCCCACAGCGCCTCGGAGTAGGTGGCAAACCCCTCGTTGAGCCAGATGTCGGACCAGCTGGCGCAGGTCACCAGGTCCCCCCACCACTGGTGCGCCAGCTCGTGGGCGGTGAGCGCCTCGCCAAACGACCCCTGGCCAGTGATCGTCTGGTGCTCCATGCCGCCGCCGAACCCCCACTGGTAAAGCCCGTACTTCTCCTCCAGGAACGGGTAGGGGCCGAACAGGCGGCTGAACGCCGCCAGCATGTCCAGCGAGGCGAACGCCTGGCCGCGCAGGGCGGCGTTGTCGCTCTCCGGGTAGAGGTACACCACCACCGGCATGAGCACGCCCTCCCAGGAGAACGTTCGGGAGCTCTCGCGGTAGTTGGTGGCGGCAAGGGAGATCAGGTAATCGGCGGTGGGGTAGCGGGTGCGCCAGACAAAGCGCCGGCGGGAGCCTGGCAGCGCCTCGGACCCCACCAGGACGCCGTTGGCGACCGCGGTCATGGTGGCCGGCACGGTAAACGCGAGCTCGGCGGTGGCCTTGTCGGTGTTGTCGTCCTTGGCCGGCCACCAGGTGTAGGCGAACCAGGGCTGGGAGAGGGTCCAGACGATGGGCTGCCCCGAGTGGCTCGCGAAGGTGATCCCGCCCCCCGAGGGGGCCACTCCCTGGTAGGCGACGCGCAGGCGAAACTCTTCGCCGGCCCGGAGCTCCCGCCCCAGCTCCACCTCCACCGTGGCAGCGTCCAGGCGTGACCACGGGGCCGCCGCTCCGTCCACCGTCACCGCCGTCATGGTGTAGGCAGAGGCCAGGCGGAAGCGAAACCGCCGCACCCCATCCGCCGCGGCGGCGACCGTCATCTCGTTGGCACCGGCCAGGGTGCGACTGGCCGGCACCACCTCCAACTCCAGCTGGTAGTGCTGGACGTCGGTCTCGGCGGCGGTGGCGAGCAGCGCCCGTGCCAGCTCTGGCGCCGACGACGGCGCGAGCCAGCGGCTCGCCGCCTTGGCGCGGGCGCAGGGGTGTGCCTCCTCCTCGGGCGCCCCGGCGCTGCCCGTCAGCAGCACCGCGCCCGCCGCCACCACTCCCAGACCAGCGAAGATGCCTTTCACGGTTGCGAGTATGCCACCCCTGCCGGCGCCGGCGGGCCGGCGCGGGGGAGGTGGAGAGGCTGCGCGCCCGGCTGGCCGCGAGATCGAGCCCCCTCGCACCGCCGACCCGAGAGGAGACACCTGACGAACACATTCCGGCGAAGGAAACCAGGCAATGCCAGGTACCCTCAGGTGAGCCAGCGAAAGAGGATCTCGGCGGCCATGGCGGGCTTGCTGCCACCCTCCACCTCTACAAACCACGACATCGTCACCTGCGTGCCGCCGCTCACCGGCTCCACGGCGGCAACGGTGAACACCCCCCGCACCCGGGAGCCCACCGGCAGCGGTGCCGGGAAGCGCAGCTTGTTGGCGCCGTAGTTGAGCACTGCGGCGGCACCGGTGACCTGGAGCGTCTCGAACAGCAGCGCGGGCACGAGGGAGAGGGAGAAGTACCCGTGGGCGATGGTGCCCCCGTAGGGCGACTCGCGCCGAGCTCGCTCCACGTCCAGGTGAATCCACTGATGGTCGCCGGTGGCCTGGGCGAAGAGGTTCACATCGTCTTGCGTCACCCTCCGCCAGTCGGAGGTGAACGTCCTCCCCAGCAGTCCTGCCAGCTCCTCGTAACGAACGGTTTCCGCCATACCCACCTCCAGCGGGCGAGCATCCGGCCGGCGTCGCCCCGTCGGCGATGCTAGCGCGCCCTGGCGTCCTGGCGCCGGTGTCACGGTACCTCTGGCGCTGCTCGGCCCGGCTGACGGCCGACCCGCCGCGAGCCATACGTAGGTCGGGGCAGCGGAGCGAAAATGCCCATCGACCGCTGCCATCGGCCAGGCTGGCCGAGACGGCCCACGGTGTGCGAGGATTACCAGGTTGCCCTCGCGGGTTGTGGCGGGGGGGAGGATGCCCATGCTCATCGCCTCGGATACGGTTGTCTCCTTTCACTACACCCTCACCGACGCCAGCGGCGAGGTGCTGGACTCCAGCCGCGGACGCGAGCCGGTGGCCTATCTCCACGGGCACGGACAGCTCTTCCCCGCCCTGGAACGGCAGCTCACCGGGCTCGCCGATGGCGCCCACGCCACCCTCGTGGTGCCCGCTGCCGATGGCTACGGCGAGCGCCGGCCGGAGCTCACGGTATCCGTGCGGAGGGACCAGTTCCCCGCCGACGCTGACCTCACCATCGGCGCGCAGGTGATGTCCCAGGGCACCAGGGAACCGATGGTCTTCACCATCGCCGGGGTGGAGGGGGACACCGTGCTGCTGGACGGGAACCACCCCCTGGCCGGCAAGGATCTGCACTTCGAGGTGGAGGTGATCCACGTCCGGGCGGCCACGCCGGAGGAGCTGGCCCACAGCCACGTCCACGACGGCAGCCACCGCCACTGAGGCCGACATCGTGTCAGGAGGTGCCAATGAAAGCCGCTCTTCTCACCCTCGTTGTCGCGCTCGCAAGTACGCCCTCGATCGTTGCGCTGGCGCAGGAAACCACCCAACCCCAGCCGGCAGCCCCCGCCTCCCGCGAGGAGGCCCTGGCCAGTGACATCCGCGCCGCCCTCGCCGAGCACTTCGCCGATGAAGCTCAGGACATCACCGTGCAGGTGAGTGGCAATCGGGCGGTGCTTCTTGGCAGCGCCCCCCGCAAGGCGGTGGCCGAGCTGGCCAAGGAGGTGGCCCTGTGGGTGCCGGGCATCACCCGGGTGTCCAACTACATCGACGTGCGCCCCCGTCCCGCCTCGCCCGACACCCCCGTCGCCGCCACCGTCGCCCATGCCGAGCGAGAGGTCAGCGACAGCGCCCTGGAGTCGCGGGTGAAGATGCGTCTCGCGAGCCTCCTCGGACTGCGCGCCCGGCAGGTGGAGGTGGAGGCCTCCGAAGGGTGGGTATCCCTGCGCGGCGTGCTACCCGACGCCGACACCAAGGCCATGGTGCTGCGCGTCGCCCAGAACACCCCCGGGGTGGCGAGGGTCATCGACCTCCTGCGGAACCCCTGACCCCAGGGCACTTACGCCGGTCCGCCCTGCCCCCAACGTCGACACTGACACCGACACGGGCACGGGCACGACCACGGTCACGGTCACGGACACGGACACGGTCGCGGTCACGGGCACGGTCGCGGGCACGGACACGGGCACGGACACGGGCACGGTCAGAGTCGGTGTCAGTGCCTGTGCCGGTGTCACTGCCCGCGGGTGCGGCCCGGGTTTCTTCCCGTTCGTTCTCCCGCAAAGGCGATAGCCGCCGGGTCGGCCGGCGTCAAGGGCTGCTGCCGCCCTTCGGGCGGTCGCTGGCGCGACCCTTGACGCCTTCCTCCCCGGCGGCTGGTGGGGGATTCATGAACGAACGGGAGGAAACCATGCCAGCCACACCCCCTCGCCCTCTCCCACCCGCCCAGGCCCGGGCCCTGGAGGCCGCCGCCGGGGCGCTCGCCCTCGCCGCAGCCGTGAAGCCCCCCTTCAAGCCCATCGCCGAGCAGGTGATCCGCGCCGCGGCGTCGGTGCCCGCCAACGTCGCCGAGGGTCAGGGCCGCTCCGGTCAGGATCGCCTGTACCACTGGCGGGTGGCCTACGGTTCGGCCCGGGAATTCGAGGTGCACCTCACCCTGCTCGCCGACGCCGGGGCCATCGACCGCCCCGCCGCCGCCCGGGTGCTGGCGCAGCTCGACGAGGTGCGGGCCATGCTGTGGCGGATGACTCACCCCCGCTGACACGGGCACGGACACCGACACGGGCACGGGCACGGTCACCGGGCCGGCCGAGGCAAATCGCACCGGCCGTGAAGGCGGGCCGGAGGCCCGCGCACCCAGGGGCACGGACACGGTCACGGACCCGGCCACGGACACGGACACGGACACGGGCACGGTCACGGACACGGTCACGGACACGGCCAAGGTCACCGAGAGTTTCGGCGTGCGCCGTTGAAGGCTCGCGTTCGTGGGGGGATCGAAGGACGGGCCAGCGCACCGGCGCCGGCCCCCCGCGCGCACGGCCCACCGCAGGTGGTAACCGCGGACCGCTACAGGTCTACTTCAACCACTGATCCAGCCAGCCCAGCACCGTCTCGTGCCACTGGATGGAATTGGCGGGTTTCAAGACCCAGTGATTCTCGTCGGGGAAGATGAGCAGCTTGGAGGGGATACCCCGGCGCTGCAGGGCGGTGAAGGTGGACAGCCCCTGCGTGTACACCACCCGGTAGTCCTTCACCCCGTGGATCACCAGCATGGGGGTCTTCCAGTTCTTCACCAGCTCGATGGGGTTGTGCTTGGCGTAGTTCTGGGGAACCTCCCAGGGTGTGCCCCCCCGCTCCCACTCGGGGAACCACAGCTCCTCGGTGTCGAAGTAGGCCATCCGCTCGTCCAGGTTGCCGTCGTGGCACACCAGCGCCTTGAAGTGGTCGGGGGCCTTGCCGGCGATCCAGTTGATCATGTAGCCCCCGTAGGAGGCCCCCAGCGCGCCCACCCGGGTGCCGTCCAGGAAGGGGTACCGCTTGAGGGCGAACTCCAGGCCCAGGAGCAGATCCTCCAGGGGCTTGCCCCCCCAGTCCTGGTTGATGGAATCGGTGAAGGCCTGCCCGTACCCGGTCGAGCCGTGGAAGTCGATCATAACCGCGGCGTACCCCGCCCCGGCGTAGGCCTGGGGGTTCCATCGGTAGTGAAAGTCGTTGCCAAAGGAACCCTGAGGTCCGCCGTGGATCAGGAACGCCACCGGATACTTCTTGGTCGGGACGAAGTCCACTGGGTACACGATGTACCCGTACACGGTGTCGCCACCGGCTCCCTTGAAGGTGAACTGCTCTGGGCGTCCCCAGCGCGCCGCAGCCACCTTGGCATCGTTGAGGCGGGTGACCCGGCACCCCTGCCGACAGTCGGTGGAAAGCGTGTACAGCTCGGTCGGGCCGAGCAACGAATGCATCCCGTAGAGGATGCGCCCCCCGGCGGCGGGCTGCGGGGCCACGCAGGTGCCCTCCTCCACCAGGATGCGGCTCTTGCCGCTGGCGACGTCCACCGCAAAGATGGCCTTCTGCCCCAGGTGATCGGCGGTGCAGTACAACTCCTTGCCGTCCTCCGACCAGGCCAGCTCACCGGCGGAGCGGTCCCCCAGGGGAGTATCGTTGGCCCGCACGGTGATCTTTCTCTCCGCGCCGCTGGCCCAGTCCCGCAGCACGATGTCGAAGCGGTCCGCCTCGTACCCGGTGCGACGCATGGCGAGGTAGGCCAGGGTCTTGCCGTCGGGCGAGAAGAGCGGGGCGGCGTCCCACGCCGGGTTGGCGGTCAGCTTCCGCGGCGGGGCAGAGGCATCCATGGGCACGGCGAAAAGATCGTAATTGGTGGACCAGGCTTCCTCCCGGCCCGCGTCCTTGGCCGAGAACACCACCGTGCGGCCGTCCGGGGAGATGTCGAAGTCCTCACTGCCGCCGAAGGGGCGGGTGGGGCAGTCGGCGTCCATGGCCGGCATCAGATCCGTGGCCGAACCTTTCCCCAGATCATAGGTGAACAGGTGATTCCGCCGGCCATCGAGCCAGGTATCCCAATGGCGCACCATGAGGCGGTCAAAGAGCATCCCCGTGGCCTTGGACTTCTCCTTGGCTTCCAGCCGCGCCTTCGTCTCCTCGAGGGAAGCGCCCGGAAACACCGACATTCCCACCACCAGGTGACTCCCGCTTGGGGCAACCTTGAGCGCGTCCACATCCAGCGGTAGGCGCGTGACCTGCTCGGCCTCGCCGCCGTCCACCGGGATCCGCCACACCTGTGACGATCCAGAGCGCGTGGAGAGGAAGTACACGCTCTTGCCATCGGGCGCCCAGCGCGGGGAGGAGTCCGAGGCCTCGTGGGTGGTCAGCCGGCGTGTCCAGCCACCATCCACGGCGGCCAGATAGATGTCGGTTCGGCCCCGATTTGCGGCCAGATCGGTAACCCGCACGGTAAAGGCCACCAGGGTACCGTCGGGCGATACCTGCGGGTCAGAGATGCGGTCCATGGCCACCATGTCGTGGACCGAAAAGGGGTGTGTCTCGGCGGCCGCCGAGGTGGTCGCCAGGGCGACGGTTGCGGCAAGAAGCAGGGTTAGCAGCATGATGCCCTCCATCCTGGCGAGATGGTACACGGTCCTGAGAGCCTCGTCGCAACCAGCCAGACCCGATCACCTGGCACAGTCACGGGCACGGGCACGGACACCGACACGGACACTGGCACGGACACTGGCACGGACACTGGCACGGGCACGGGCACCCACTCGGACACCGACGCGGCCACGGGCACGGTCACGGCCACGGGCACGGTCACGGCCACGGGCACGGTCACGGGCACGGCCACGGGCACGGCCACGGGCACGGTCACGGTCGCGGCCACGGTCGCGGCCACGGTCGCGGCCACGGACACGGACACGGACACCGACACGGCCATGGGCATCATGCCCCTCTGCCGCGGCGTCGTGCGCGGACTCGGCGCCGCCCCGCTACAATAGCCCGCTCGCCGGCGGGGCTGAGCGGAGGTTTCCATGTGCGGCATCTTCGGGATTGTCTTTGAGCAGGAACAACCTCTGGGCGACGTCTTGACGGGCGCGGCCAAGCGGCTTTCCTACCGGGGATACGACTCGGTGGGGGCAGCGGCAGTTTCGGCCGCCGGGGGAATTGACCTGCGCAAGGACGTTGGCAGGGTGGAGGAGGTGGCCTCCCGCCTGCACTTTGATGAGCTCCGCGGCCTGCGCGGCATCACCCAGCTGCGCTGGGCCACCTTCGGGGCCCCCTCGGTGGCCAACGCCCAGCCCCACCTGGACTCCGAGGGGCACCTGGTGGGGGCCCACAACGGCAACGTGGTGAACAACGCCGAGTTGCGCCGACAGTTCATCGCCGAGGGGATGACCGTGCGCGGCACCAACGACGGGGAGTCGTGCGTGCACGCGGTGGAGCGCTACCACCGCCGGGGGATGGAGCTGCCCCAGGCGGTGCGCGCCGCCTACCGCGACCTGGCCGGGGATTTCGCCTTCGTCATCTCCGACCGCATCGCCAACCGTCTGGTGGCGGTGAAGAAGGGCTCGGGGCTGGTGGCTGGCCTGGGCGACGGCTTCACCTGCTGCTCCTCCGACCTGCCTTCGATCCTCCCCCTCACTCGTCGGGTCATCCCTGTTGAGGACGGTGAGATGGTGGTACTGGAGCCCCACGGCGTGCGCCTCTACCGGGTCAGCGACGGAGCCGAGGTGGTGCGACCCGCCCAGGAGGTGAGCGACGACATGGGCGCTCCCGAGAAGGGTGGATTTGCCCATTTCATGCTCAAGGAGATCCACGAGCAGCCGGACACCGCCCGGGAGCTGGTGCACCTGCTGGAGCACGCCGAGCACCTGCCGGCCCTGGTGGAGCGGCTGCGCGGGGCGCACCGCATCTTCCTGGTGGGAGCCGGCTCCTCCTACCACGCCTGCCTGGTGGGGTCATCGTTCTTTGCCCGCGCCGCCGGCGCCCTCGCCATTCCCACCCTGCCCCAGCAGCTCATCGAGCAGTACGGCGGCGCCCTGCGCAAGGGGGACGTGGCGCTGTACGTCTCCCAGTCGGGGGAAACCAAGGACGTCCTCAACGCCGTCAACTTCGCCTCTGAGCGCGGCGTGGTGGCCCTGGGACTGGTCAACGTGCTGGGCTCCACCCTCACCCGCAAGACCGAGGTCTACCTGCCCCTCGCCTGCGGCTGGGAAATCTCCGTGCCTGCCACCAAGACATACACCAACCAGGTGATCGCCCTGCTGGCCATCGCCGGCGCCCTGGCCGGTCAGCCGGTGCACCGGCTCACCGACGCGCCGCGATGGATCCAGCGGGCCATCGACGCCACCGCCGCCACCATGACCGAGCTGGCGCAGCGCTTCGTCACCACCGACCGGCTGTTCCTGCTCGGCTACGGCCTGGGCCATGGTATTGCCCTGGAGGGGGCACTGAAGTGCAAGGAGGTCACAGGTTTGCCCTGCGAGGGGATGTTCTCCTCCGAGTTCAAGCACGGGCCGCTGGCGATGGTGGAGGAGGGCACCCCGGTGCTGTTTACCGCCTCCCCTTCGGGTGCCGAAATGCTCACCAACCACATCACCGAGGTCACCTGCCGAGGCGGCCACGCCATCGTGGTGGCGGCCCCCCACCCCCAGCTGGAGGCGGAAGCGTCTCACTTCCTGCCGCTGCCGGTGGCCAGCGACCTGGAGTACGCCGTGGCCGCTGCCATCCCCTTCCAATTGTTCTCCTACGCCCTGGCCACCGCCAAGGGGTTCGACCCCGACTACCCGCGCAACCTATCCAAGACCTTGACAGTGGACTGAACGACACGGGCCTGGTGGTTGGGTCTGCCGCTTCCAACAACCGCCGTCAGATCCATGCTCGAGTAAATTCTGCATGGCGGACTGAGTCGCGATACAAACGAGACGGGAGAAGAGACTTCCAGGAAACGAGTCGCGGTCTTGACAACAATCAGGTCTCCGCCCAAAAATATAACTCAGGAGGATTACGAACATGGGTAGGAATCGCGTGGCATGGCTGACCCTGGTTGTTCTTGCGGCCATGAGCCCGCTCGCGCTGGCACACCCACTACCGGCGGAGCAGGCTCCGGGCATCATCACCTCGCCAGCCGCCAAGGCCGAGGCGGTGATGGCCTACTGGACGGCCGAGAGGATGGCCGCCGCCAAACCCCTGCCGCTGCCCGAGCGCGTCTGGGACCCCGAGCAGCAGGCACGAGCAACCGCTCCCCAGCCGCCGCTCGGCCCGCCCGGGTTCGCCCCGGGATGGAACCCCAACAGCGGCCTGGAGCCACCGGACCCGCTAGCCCGCTTCGAGATCACTCCAGGGGACCCGAACTTCAGCTGGTACTGGGCCGACCACGACAACTTTCTGCGGGCCGCCTCGCCAACCCTGTGCGGAACCCCGCCCGCCAACCCGGTCGACTACTACGGCTACGGCAAGTTCGCCCGCTGGACCTGGTACGGCAACTACCTGACCTTCCCCACCTCCACCATCGGCAGACTGTTCTTCACAGTTCCCGGAGTAGGTGATGGGTCGTGCTCCGCAACAGTCGCCCAGCGCAGCACCATCATCACGGCCGGGCACTGTGTGATCAGCAAGATCAGTGGCACACCGACCTGGCACACCAATTTCCTGTTCTGCCCTTCGTATTACCGCGGCTCCGGGTCTGGCGCGCCGCACCCCTCCCGCGGCTGTTGGGCCGGAGTCATTGCCGCCACCACGGGGGCGTGGGGCAACCACGAGAACCTCGACCGGGATTACGCCTGCATCGTCACTGCCACTACCGGAACCGTGCACGCCAACAAGCTGGGAAATGTCACCGGCTGGGCAGGTCGCGCCTGGAACTGGGGCGACACGGACCTTTCGCTGGCCTGGGGCTACCCCGCCGCAGCACCGTTTCCCGGCTACCACATCATCGTCGTGGCGGCCCACGCCGCCTACTCTGTCAACATGAGCAGTACCGGCGAGACCCCCGACCTGTCGTCCAAGTACATCGGCTCGGACATGACCCCCGGTTGCTCCGGCGGGTCGTGGTGGTTCGGATCACGCCACCCCAACGCCGCCTACAACTACGCCGACACCGACGGGGTGAACTTCACCGGCTGGGTAGGAGCAGATCCCTTCATCGCCGGGCTCAACAGCCACCGACGCTGCCTGGTCAACTGCAGTTCCCCTCCGAGCTCGACCCAGGGCATCTTCTGGCAGGAGATGGGTTCGCCCGTCTTCACGAGTAACGGCAGCGACCCCGGCGACTCCGAAGATGTCTTTGCCACCTGTCTCTCCCACGCCAACAACAACCCTTAGAGGGGGCAAGCTTTTTTGGCGGCGAGCGCGGTAGAAGGACGGGTCTTGCAAGAAGCAGCGTGATCTGAGGCGGTGGGTCGTGAGCAAGGCCCGCCGCCTTCTCTTTCTTGCGCTCGGGCGGTTCGCTGAGAGCCATCGGTTTGCCCACCGCCACCCGTCGGCAGGGGTGCCACCTATCGCTCCTCGGAGGCCCGCATGGCCGCCCCAGAGCGCACGGCAGCCCCCCGGAGACCATCCGGCCAGGCACCCCCGAGCTGATACTCAGACGTCATTGACCTGTATTGTCTTCTTTCGATCCGGGGTTGGCGCCAGAAAAGCACCCGAGACGCGAACTGAGTCCCCGTCTTGACAAACCTGCCCTGCCGGCTTACAACTATTCCCAGGAGGATCCATACATGCCGAAAACACGTGGAACATGGATCGTGGCTGGAACCATGGTGCTCGCGAGTGGTCTGGCATCAATGGCGCTGGCCGAGGAGCCGGCGAGTATCTCCATCTCCGAGGCCGAGTCTCGGGCGGTGCTGGAGTACTGGACGACCGAGCGCATGGCCAACGCCAGGCCGCTGCCGCTTCCAGGGGTCGTGGACGGTGGGCTTGCCATGCCAGCAGCCCCCCTCCCCGCCGACGCCCGCCCGGGCTACAGCCTCGGCTGGGATCCCAAGAGCGGCCTGGAGCCCCCCGACCCCTTGACCCGCTACGAGCTGGACCCGGAGCAGCTGAGCTCCTTCCCCGGCTACCTCGAGGGCCAGGCCCGTGGCAACGCACCAGGGGCTTTCGGTTCCCCGCCCGCTGACCCTGTCGATTACCCCGGGTACGGCAAGTTCGCCCGCTGGACCTGGTACGGCAACTACCTCACCTACCCCACCTCGACCATCGGCAAGCTATTCTTCACCATTCCCGGCCAGGGCAACTTCGTATGCTCGGCGGCGGTGATCGGCCGCAGCACCATTGCCACCGCTGGACACTGCGTCTCCAGCGTGATCGGCAGTACCCCGACCTGGCACACCAACGTCCAGTTCTGTCCCTCCTACTACAAAGGCGGGGGCAGCGGAGCCCCGCACCCCAACCGCGGATGCTGGAGTTGGAACTATATGGCTACTTCTACCCAATGGTACAACCACGAAAACTTCGACCGTGACTACGCCTGCGTCGTCCTCGCCACCTCCGGAACGGTGCACGCCAACAAGGTGGGCAACGTGACCGGCTGGATCGGGCGGGCGTGGAACTGGGGCAACATCGACGCGATTCTGGCGTGGGGATATCCCGCCGCGGCACCCTTTCCCGGGTATCACATCATCACCGTGGCCGGCAACGAGTGGTACTCGGTGAACATGAGCAACGCGGGCGAGACCAGTCCGAACCTTTCCTCGAAGTACATCGGCTCCGACATGACCGGTGGTAGTTCCGGGGGCCCGTGGTGGCTGGGAACCACCCACCCCAACCCGGCCAACAACTACTCCGACACCGATGGGGTGATCTACACGGGTCTCATCGGAGGTCCGTGGCTCAACGGCGTCAATAGCCACAAGCGCTGCAAGACCGCCTGCGGCACGCCGCCCTCCTCGTCCAGCGGCACCTACTGGCAGGAGATGGGCTCACCCCCCTTCACCTCCAGCGGCAGCGATTCCCAGGACTCCGAGGACATCTTCGCCTCGTGCCTCAACCACTCGAACAACAACCCCTGAGGAGGTCACCTGCGACCGGAGGCGGCGGGGCTCGAGGTTGCCCCGCCGCTTCTCTTTTCCGCACCCTGTCTGGGGAGCGATGAGTGTGGCAGAATGCCCGCCGCATGCCCGAGCTGGACACCCCCCTGCACCACCACATGTTCACCCGCTTCCAGCGGGAGCGGGCCTGGTGGCGGCGGTTGGGGCGGGCCTGGGGGGCCTTCCGGCGGGAGTGGGCCGCCGCCGGAGTGTACGGGATGCGCTGGGGGGACCCCGAGGTGGTGCCGCCCCTGGCGTGGGTTCGCGACCACTTCCTGCTCCCCCACGTCCACCCCGAACACACCGCGGTGGAGATCGGCCCCGGCGGGGGGCGCTGGACCATCTACCTCCTGCCCTTCCGCCGCCTTTACCTGGTGGACTACCTCTCAGAGGTGCTGGCGGAGGCCCGCCGGCGCTTCGGCCGGCATCCCCACGTGCAGTTCATCCTCAACCAGGGCATGGACTTCCCAGGCATCCCCGAAAAGTCGGTGGACTACGTCTTCTCCTTCGGCACCTTCGTGCACCTGGAGCTCCCTACCATCCAGGCCTACCTGGCCCACATGGCCGGCATCCTGGCCCCGGGGGGGCAGGCGGTGCTGCAGTACGCCGACCAGACCAAGGTGATGGCCCGGCGCAACCCGGGCTTTGCCCGCACCACCCCGGGGCAGGTGCGGGCGGCGGTGGAGGCCGCCGGCTTCGAGGTTCTGGAAGAAGACCTCACCTCCCTCTGGCACTCGGCGGTGATCCACTTCCGCGCACCTTCACGAGGATCGAACACCCGATGAACTTCCTGCTCCTGGTTTACGACAGCTGCCGGTACGACGTTCTGGTGGCTGCCCGCACTCCTGCCCTGGACGCCTACGGCCGCCCCCGGCGGGCTCACGCCCCCGCCAACTTCACCTACCCCTCGCACCAGGCCTTTTTCGTCGGCATCCTCCCCCACGTCCCCGACGACCTCCCCTACTACAACCGTTTCCGCAAGCAGCTGCTGGGCCTGGCCGGGGTGGGCGAGGGGCAGGTGGCCAAGGACGCCCTCTTCAAGGTGTCCTCGCCCTGGAACCTGGTGCAAGGGCTCAAGGAGGCAGGGTACCGCACGGTGGGGGCAGGGGCCGTCAACTGGTTCCGCCAGGACTCCCTCCGGGCAGGATTCGAGCACTTCCTCTTCACCGGCACCGACGCCGACCGGCAAATCGACTTTCTCCTCGAGCACCTCCAGGGCTCAGAGAAGTTTTTTGGCTTTATCAACTTCGGGGAGACCCACGCGCCCTACAGCTTCGCCGGCAAGGCCGAGCCCTGCCGCGACCGGGTGCTGGCCCGCCTCATGCGCTGGCCCCCGGCGCCCTCCGGCCCGGTGGGGGCCGCCACCTGCGGCTTCCGCTGCCAGGTGGCGGCGGCGGAGTTTCTGGACAGCCGGCTGCCCCGCCTGTTCGCCGCCCTGCCCGGGGACACGGTGGTGATCCTCACCGCCGACCACGGGGAGTGCTTTGGCGAGGACGGCTACTGGGGGCACGGGGTGCATCACCCCCTGGTGTACGAGGTGCCCCTGGCCATCTTCCGACTGGACGGGGCGCCCCTGCCGGAGTAGCCGTGGAGGTCACGCTGCCTCCCGAGCTGGCCCGCCACCTGCCCGACTCCGCCCTGGAGGCGATCCTCACCCACGTGCGCCGCGCCGAAGAGGAGTTCGCCGCCACCGTGCGAGGCTCCACCAGCCGCGGCACCCCGTACACCTTCGGCGGCATCAAGCGGCAGGTGGCCGAGGGACTCTTCGCCCTGGTGCGGGAGGTCAGGCCCCGGCGGGCGGTGGAAACCGGGGTGTGCAACGGCGCCTCCACCGCCGTGCTGCTCACCGCCCTGGAGCGCAACGGCGAGGGGCAGCTGGATTCCCTGGACTTCCCCGAGTACACCGACACCCCCTACGCGCCGGGGACCTTCTGGGAGGGCAAGCTGGGAGCGGCGGTCCCCCGCGGCAAGGCGCCCGGCTGGCTCGTCCCCACCCCCCTGCGGCGCCGCTGGCGGCTGCACCTCGGGCGCTCCCAGGAGCTCCTGTCCGGCCTGCTGGAGCAGCTGGGGGAGATCGACTTCTTCCTCCACGACAGCGAGCATTCCTACGAGTGCCAGAGCTTCGAGTACCGCCTGGCCTGGCAACACCTGCGTCCGGGTGGGGTGCTGGCCTCCGACGACATCAGCTGGAGCCCCGCCTTTGCCGAGTTTGCCGCCGTCGTCCGCCGTACCCCCGTGCACCTCCACCGCAAGGTGGCGTACCTGGTGAAGTGAGCCAGACCCCGCCCTCGGCGCGCTATCCTAGCCGCCGTGCGCATCGTGGCGCTGCTGGCCGTCCGCAACGAGGAGCTGTACCTGGCCCGCTGCCTGGAGCACCTGCTGACCCAGGGGATCGAGGTGCACGTCATCGACCACGGCTCCACCGACGCCACGGCGGCCATTGCCCGGGAGTTCGCCCGCCGGGGAGGGGTCACGGTGGAGAGCTTCCCCTATCGGGGGGTGTACGAGTGGGGGAGGATCCTCCAAAGAAAGGAGGAACTGGCCGCCCGGCTGGACGCGGGGTGGTTCATCCACCACGACGCCGACGAGATCCGCGAGGCCCCTCCCCCCTGGCGCACCCTGGCCGAGGGGATCGCCGCCGTGGACGCGGAGGGATACACCGCCATCGACTTTGCCGAGGTGGTCTTCACCCCCACCGGGCCGGAGCAGTCCTTCGAGGGGCGGGACTACGTGGCCGAAATGCGCCACTACTACCCCTTCGCCCCCCGCCCCGAGCACCGCGTCAACGCCTGGAAAAACCTCGGGGTGCCCGTGGACCTGACCTCCTCGGGTGGGCACCGGGTGACCTTCCCGGGCCGACGCCTCTACCCCCGGCCTTTCATCCTCCGCCATTACGTGTTCCTGAGCCTGGCCCACCTGTGCCGCAAGTACGGGGAGCGCACCTTCGACCCCGCCGAGCTGGCCCGCGGCTGGCACGGCCAGCGCGCCGCCTTTCGCCCCGAGGGGGTGCGCTTTCCGCCCCGGGAGTTCTTCAAGGTTTTGGGCCCCGAAGGCTGCTTCGACCTCTCCCGACCCCAGCGCCAGCACTTCTTCCTCGTTCCCCCTCCGGCGGGTGAGGCCACGGCCCGATGACCGACCAGCCCCTGCCCCTGCCCGCCGGGCTGCCCCCCGGACCCCTCCTCATCGGCGCCACCGGGGGCTCCGGCACCCGCGCGGTGGCCCAGCTGGTGCACCGGGCAGGGGTGTGGATCGGGCCGGAGCTCAACGACTCCTGGGACGCCCTGCCGCTGGGGCTGTACTCCAACCGCTGGATCAACCGCGCCTGGGCCGCCACCGATGGGTGGCGCCGGCCGCTGCCCGACGAGCTGCAGAAGGCCATGGTGGAGGACCTGGCGCAGGTGCTGCGCGGCCATCTCCAGCCCCTTCTCGAGGGGGCGGAGCGGGGGCGGTGGGCCGCCTGGGGGTGGAAGGAGCCCCGCTGCATGTACCTCGTGCCCTTCTGGTGCTCCCTCTTCCCTCGCCTGCGCTTTCTCCACCTGCTGCGGGACGGGCGGGACATGGCCTTCTCCGGCAACCAGAACCAGCTCGCCAAGCACGGTGCCACGGTGCTGGGGTCGGGGTGGGCCGCTCGCTCCCCGGCGGAGCGGTCCATCGCCCTGTGGGCGCGGGTGAACTCCCGGGTTGCGGACATTGGCGAGGAGACCCTCGAGGAGCGCTACCTGGCGGTGCGTTTCGAGGAGCTGTGCGTCGCCCCCACCCAGGTGGCGGGGCGCATCCTGGCCTTCTTCGGCCTGCCCCCGGAGCTCGCCGGCGGGGCGGCGGGGGTGGTCGCGCCCCCGGCCACTGTCGGCCGCTTTCGGGAGCAGGACCCCAAAGTGGTGGCCCACCTGGAGGCCATCGCCGCCCCCGCCCTGGCCCGCTTCGGCTACCCCGTGCCCTGGCGCTCCCGCCTGCGGCGGCTCCTGGCTCGCCTGCGGCGGTAAGGGCGTCCACCCCGCCTGGGCGTCAGCCCCCCCGCCGCCGCAGGCGCGTCACCAGCCGCCAGTAGCGGGAGGCCAGCCGCATCCAGGTCGTGTTCAGCAGCTTCTGAAGCTCCCCCTCCGCCGCCTGCCGGCGGGCTCGCTCCGCCTCCAGCTCCGCTCGCACCTGCCGCAGCTCGGCGCGGGTGCGGTCCAGCTCCGTGGCCACCCCGGCCAGGCGCTGCTCGGCCTCCACCTGGCGGGCCGCGGCCGCCGCCGCCGCCGGCGGGACCTGCAGCTCCTCGCATCGCCGCCGCCACCCCTCCGCCTGTCGCTCCAGGTACTGGGCCACCGGCAGCGCCACCGGAGCCCACCGGGCTCGCTCCTCCGCCACCTCGTCCAGGGTCGACTCGGGGTCCACGCCCTCCCGGTGCCAGCGCTCCAGCGCCTCCCAGGCCCGCCGCACCCACCCCGCCAGGGGCTCCGCCACCCCCTCCGCCTCCGCCGGTGGGTGATGGTCCAGCTCCCGCGCCAGCAGGGCCTCCACCGCCTCCGCCCTTCCCTCCCAGGCGAACGACACCCGCAGCGTCTCCTGCACGCGGCCCAGCTCCCCCCGCCAGTCTTCCAGAAGCGCCCGGTACGACAATGGCGTTCGGGGTACCCCCCGGGTGTGCCGTTCCGCGTCCAGAACGTGTTCCAGCCAGAGCTCCAGGGCCTGCTCCCGGGGCATGCCGGTGCGCCGCCCGTTGGAGGCGGCCACCGCCCCGGGATGGCGCAGCACCACCACCGCCCGGGCCGCCACCCCGACCTCCCCCAGGGCGGGCAACCACAGGGGGAGCAGGCGGCACAGCCGAGGGTCCTTGACCCCCCACAGCCGGGCCAGGCCGTACTCCTCCGCCAGCAGGGCCAGGAGCCGCCGCCGCCAGGGGGCGAGGTTCTCCTCCCCCTCCCACCCGGGCGGGAGAGGGCGGGGGTCGTCCCAGCCGCGCCCCAGGGCCGCCAGGAGCTCCTCGTGGAGCAGCATCACCCGGGTGTTCTCGAAGTACCCACGGGGGTTGGAGGGGCCCGGCGGGGACACCGTGCGCCCCAGAGAAACACCCAGGCCCTGCAGGACCCCGCTGGCCGCGGAGGTGCCGCTGCGGTGCATGCCGAGCACGAGGACCGCCGTGCTCCCCGCCAGCAGTGGCGGGCCACCGCTGGCCGGTTGCCCCCGATCCTGCCCCCGCCCGCCAGCCGACCTGCCGGCACCGACCACCTCGATCCCTCCAGCAGCGACGATTCTACCGCCCCGCAGGCACCGCGCTACAATCTCTCATGCCCGTGGCCCCGGACTTCATTTATCTGGACTACAACGCCACCACCCCGGTGGACCCCCGCGTGGCCGCGCTGGCCCAGGAGGCGATGCGCACCCTGTGGGGTAACCCCTCTTCGGGCCACCGACTGGGTCGGCGGGCGCGGGAGGCGGTGGAGGCAGCCCGGGAACAGGTGGCCGCCATCCTGGAGGCGAAGCCCGAAGAGATTGTCTTCACCTCCGGCGGGACCGAGGCGGACACCTGGGCGGTGCTGGGCACGGTGGAGGCGTACGGGGGCGGGCACGTGGTGGTGTCGGCAGTGGAGCACGCCGCGGTGCTGGCGCCCGCCCGGGAGCTGGCGCGCCAGGGCCGGATCCGCCTGTCCGAGGTGGGCGTCGACCGCTTCGGGCGGGTCGACCCCGCCGAGGTGGCAGGGGCGCTCGCCGAGGACACCATTCTCGTCTCGGTGATGCTGGCCAACAACGAGGTGGGGACTCTGCAGCCGGTGGGGGAGATCGCCGCCCTGTGCCGGCGGCACGGCGTCGCCTGCCACACCGACGCCGCCCAGGCGGTGGGGAAGATCCCCGTCTCGGTTGCCGAGCTGGGCGTCGACCTGCTCACGGTCGCCGGCCACAAGCTCTACGCCCCCAAGGGGGTAGGCGCGCTCTTCGTGCGCGCGGGCACTCCCCTGGCGCCGCTGTTTCGTGGCGCCGGGCAGGAGGGGGGCCGGCGGGCCGGCACGGAAAGCGTGCCGCTGATCGTCGCCCTGGGCGAGGCGTGCGAACTGCTCCGGCAACACATCGACAGGGAGGCCAGGCACCTGGCGGCGCTGCGCGATCGCTTGGAGACACTCCTGGCGGACGGGTGCCCCGACCTCCACCGCCACGGGCACCCCAGCGAGCGGCTGCCCAACACCTCCAGCGTGGCGTTCGCCGGGGTGGATGCCCACGTCCTGCTGGCGCAACTCGCCGAGGAGGTGGCGGCCTCCGCCGGGGCGGCCTGCCACACCGGAGGCCACTCTCCCTCCCACGTGCTCACCGCCATGGGGGTGGATCCCGCCACCGCCGCTGCCACGGTGCGTTTTTCGGTCGGCCGCTTCACCACCTCGGCGGAGGTGGAGGAGGGAGCGGCGCGGGTACTGGCGGCCGTCGCCAGGATGCGCGGCGACGGTTCCCGCCGCCATCACTGAGCCGCCGAGAGCACCGGCCAGTTCCCCGAGCTCCAGATCTCACCCGCCAGGAGGCTGCCATCCACCTCGCCGATGAGGGTCAGAAAACCCGCCCGCACCGCCCAGCCCGGGTTGCGCAGCACCCGTTCCCGGTCCCCCAGCGCCAGCTCCCGCAACCCCGCCTCGAACCCCACCGAGCGGTTCCGCCCGGCCCTCTTGGCCAGCAGGAGGGCGGCGTCGGCCAGGGTGACGACCTCATCCCAGGAGAACACCTCCGGCCCGCCCAGGGGGTAACAGCAGTAGCCCACCGAGCAGGTCACCGACAGCTGCTCACCTGACCGAGTCTTCAGCCGCTGGCCGGCCACGGCCGTGCGCAGGCGCTCGGCGATCACCCACATGAACGCCCGGTTGACCCGGCGGGCCAGCACCAGGAACTCCTCGCCCCCCCAGCGCGCCACCGAGTCCGAGTCCCGCAGCGCCCCCCGCAGAGCCCGCCCGGCCGCCACCAGCAGACGGTCCCCCGCCTCGTGCCCGAAGCTGTCGTTGACCGCCTTGAAGTGATCCAGGTCCACCATGAGGAACCCCAGCGACGAGTTGGGGTCCGCGGGAGCGCGCTGCCGCCGATCCAGGCCAGCGGCGCGTCGCGCCATCGCCGCGTCGCGCAGGGCGTGCTCCTCCACGAAGCGCCGGTTCGGCAAGCCGGTCAGGGGATCCCGCATGGACAGCTCCAGCAGCGCCCGGTTGGCGTCCTCCAGCTGCCTGGTCAGCGCCTCCAGCTCGCCGGCGCGAGCCTGAGCCTGTTCTTTGTGTTCCTTGACCTCCCGCCGCCGCCGCTCCAGGCGGGGGATTCCCAGCAACGCGTAGAACGCCGCTCCGTACAGCAGCAGCTTCTGACCCACCAGCCGCGCCAGCAAGGTACCGTTCATCCCGCCGTCCAGGGCTACCACCCCCAGGTAAGCCACGGTGTTGGCCACCATGACCACGACCATCCCCCGCACCCCCGCCACGTAGGTGGCGGCCGCGGTGTTGGTCAGGTAGAAGACGAACCAGAAGGAACGCCCCCCCCCCGACACCTGCACCGCCCAGGAGATGATCGCCACGTCGGCGGCCATCCACAGCCACCTCACCGGCAGCCGGCCCAGACGTTGGACGCCCCAGCGCGCCAGTAGGTAGAAGATCAGCGCCGAGGCGTCGGCCACCAGCAGAAACACCACCACCCACGCCCACCCCAGATCGACCACGCCCAGCAACTTCCCCACCGCCCCCAGGGCCACGGCCGTGGTGTAGACGACGGCGCGGCTCTTCTGGACGTTCATGTCGAACCGCAGAGCCTCCGCCGCCTTTTCTCTGGTCATGTTCTTTCGTGACCCGGGAGAAAGTATAGAGGACGTCACGAGATGGCGCCAGGTCGAAACCCTTCTTCAGCGAATACCCCTGGGTGCGAGCGTGCCCGCTGCCCCCCGCCGCGGACGGAAAGGCAGCCGGGCGTACCCTGGCGCTGCTGGGGGCGCTAACCCCCGGAACGGAACATGACGGGGACGAAGCGATCGCCGTCGGGGGTGGACAGGCGTAGCTGGCCGATGACCTCCACGGCGGCACCCCGCAGCACCGACGCCGCCGCCATGGCGGCCGAGGCCAGCGGCACCTCGGCCTCCAGCAGCACGTCCGAGCGCTGCCCGGGGCGGAGCCTGAAGCCCGGGCGCTGCGCCGCCATCACCTCGCTGCCCCCCACCACCACGCGGTACTCCAGCCCCTTCACCACCACCTCGAAGGAAAAGGGATTCAAGATGTTGGCGAGCCCTCGAAAGGTCAGCATCACCCCCGACGGGGTCACCGACGGGCTATCCAGGCGGGCGTACAGGGTGTGCAGGTTGTCCTGGTCGAGGGTGAGCTGGGAGCGGTCGCCGGGATCGATGGTGCCCGCCACCGTCACCACCGTGCGCCCGCCGTCGGTCACCCCCTCCCAGCGTACCGTGAGGTTCTCGGCGGGCAGGGTGAGCACCGATTCGGGCAGGGCGCCCAGATCCACCTCGAGGTGGATCAGGGTGTTCCCCGGCTGGTCGGTGGCCACCCCCGGCGTCGCCAGGGGGATGTCCTGCCCGGCGAGAAGCAGGCGGGCGCGAGTGAAGGCGCGACTGGTGCCCTGCGAGAGGGGGGTGGCGAACAGCGCCACCTTCAGGCGGCGCGGTTCGGGCACCTGGACCAGGACGCGCTGCAGGGAAAGCGCCCGCACCGCCGCCGGCTGGCTGGCGGGCGGTCTGGCCGGCTGGGCGAGCACCGGCGTCGCGGCCACCGACAGCGAAAGCACGATCAGCGAGCGGCGCATGATGGTCATCTCCTTCACGCCATCGATTCTACCCGCGTCCGGCGGCCGGCACGGTGTCCCCGCCCACCGGGGCGCCCTCGGAGGGTTCCTCCAGCCATTCGGTGGCGTAGTCGGTCGTGGCGGGAACGATGCACAGAAACTCCACCTCCTCCGGCGAGCGGTTGGCGTAGGCGTGGGCGGTGCCGGCGGGGATGAACACCGCGTCGCCGGCCCGCACCGCCCGCTCCACGCCATCCAGGGTCAGCACCATCTCGCCGCGCACCACCACCTGCTGGTGTTCGATGGCATCGTGCCGATGGGCGGGGATCTCACCCCCGGGGGCCAACGTGAAACGTCTGGTCACGAAGCGCACCTCACCCTGGTGCGGCCCGATGAGCACCGCCATGCGTGCCCCCTGAGCCTTCTGAACCGGCTGCCCCGGCGCCTCCTGCGGCTCCACCACGGCCCACCGTCCCCCCTCGCTCATGCCTTCCTCCGCTTCGCCACGACGATACCTCCCGCCATCTCGAACCGGCTCACGACCTGGACTACCCGGCCCTGCCGAGCTCTCCGCGGCCCTTCCTCCCGGGTCCAGGTCCGTGCCGGCGCCGCCGTCCATGCTCTCATCGCCACCCGCCGGCGTCCAGAGGCGGGCACCCCTCGGCAGCTCCCCTGCTAGACTCAACGGTCTTGGGGAGGGGTCGATGCCCGACGATCGCAAGATAGTCCACGAGTTCAAACGCAACCCCGAGGAGACTCTGCGCGTCTCCCTGTCCACCTTCAAGGGCCGCACCTACATCGACGTGCGGCTCTTCTACGAAGACGCCAATGGGGAGCTGCAGCCCACCAAGAAGGGGATCACCGTCACCCCCGAGCTGTGGGACGAATTTCGCAAGGGGATTGCCGCCGCCGAGGCCGCGCTGGCCGAGGCCAACCTCTGGCACCCCTCGGCGGAGGCCCCCTGATCGGCACCCCGCCGTGACTCCAGGAGCGCTCCTCCGGCGAGGGGGTCCCCGGACTGTCTCCCCCTGGGCCGACTCTTGCTCCCCCCCAGGGTGATGAGGACGCCCCTTCGCTCCCGCCCCGCAGCGCCTCAACGCTCCGGGAATCCTTCCGGCCCCCCCGACGTAGCAGAGTAGCGTGAGCGAGAGCTGGAGGTTCGCCGTGTTCTTCGTCACCGTGCTTTCCATCTGGACCGCCATGCACGCCTACGTGCTGGCGCGCCTGTGGCGGCTGCCGGGCCTCGACTCTCCCCTCGCTCACCGCCTGGCGCTGGCGGTCTTCGCCCTCCTGTGGCTCGCCTACCCGGTGGCGCGGGTGCTGGAGCGACGGGGCCACGTCACCCTCGCCCACCCCATGGAGTGGATCGGCGCCGCCTGGCTGGGCACGCTCTTCTTCCTGGTGGTTGGCATCCTCGTCGCCGACCTCCTCACCGGTTTCGGCTGGCTGTGGCCCACCGCCGGCGTGCCTGCCCGCGCCGCCGCCGTGGGCGGAGCCCTGCTGCTGGCCGCCATCGCCCTGGTGCAGGGTACGCGGGCGCCGGTGGTGGAAGAGGTGACCATCACCTCGCGGGGGATCGCCCCTGACCGGGATGGGTTGCGGCTGGTTCAGCTTTCCGACCTGCACGTGGGCGCCCTGCTGAACTCCAGGTGGCTGAAAAAGATCCAGGCGCAGGTGGCGGACCTCGAGCCGGCCGCCCTGGTCATCACCGGGGATCTGGTGGACGGCAACGCCCGCCGGGTTGCCCAGGCGCTGCCCGAGTTGCAGGGGTTCACCGCCCCGCTGGGAGTGTGGGCGGTCACCGGTAACCACGAGTACTACGCCGGCCTGGAGGCCTCCGTGGAAGTGCTCCGCCAGGCAGGGTTTCACGTGCTTCGGGACGGGTGGGCGGAGCTGGTGCCCGGTGTGGTCCTGGCCGGCGTGGACGACCTCACCGCCCGCCGCCAGTTCGGCGACCCCGGCGACCCGCTGCCGGCCACCCTGGCCGGCCGCCCCCCGGGGTTCACCATCCTGCTCAGCCACAGCCCCTGGCGGGTGGAGGAGGCCGCCGCCGCCGGGGTTGACCTGATGCTCTCGGGCCACACCCACGCGGGCCAGATCTGGCCGTTCAACTACCTCACCGGCCTGCAGTACCCCTACATGGAGGGGCGCTACCAGGTAGGTGAGATGACGCTCTACGTCTCCCGCGGCACCGGCACCTGGGGTCCGCGCATGCGCCTGCCCCGCCCCGCCGAGATCACGGTGATCACCCTGCGCCGCGCCTCCTAGCCACGGTAACGGGCCACCAGGATTGTCACATCGTCCTGCGGGTCGCCACCGTGCCGGTGGTTGGAGGCGGCAATCATCAGCCCCTCGGCGATGGCCCGCGGTGGCAGTCCCGCCCGGGCGAGCAGCGCCCTGCGCACCCCCTCCTCGCCGAACATGCCCCCGTCCGGGGCGAACGACTCCACGATCCCGTCGGAGTACAGCACCAGGGCGTCGCCCCTGCCCAGACGCAGCCCCGACGTCCCCCACTCCACCCCCTCCAGGATGCCCAGGATCGGGCCCCCGGGGGGAACCAGCTCCAGCTCCCCGCTGCGGCGGAGCACGGCCACCGGGCAGTGGCCGGCGTTGAGCACCTCCGCCCGGCCGTCCGGGGCAATCAACGCCGTCGCCAGGGTCAAGAAGCGGTTGCCGGGGTTGAAACGCGCCAGGCTGCGGTTGAGGGCGTGGGCCAGCTCATCGAGGGGCACCCCCAGGTCGTGCAGCATGGCCAGCAGCCCCTGCGCCATGGCCATGATCAGCGCCGCCGCCACGCCCTTGCCCGCCACGTCGCCCACCGCCACGGCCATGGTGCCGTCGCCGCGCAGGAAGCCGTGGTAGAGGTCGCCCCCCACCGTGCGCGCCGCGGCGGAGAGGGCGCAGACGTCGCAGAAGTCGGTCCCCGGAGGCTGCTGCAGCAGCGCCCGCTGGATGGTGCGGGCCAGCTCCATCTCGTGCTCGATGCGTGCCTTGGCTCGGGATTCGCGGTAGAGGCGGGCGCTGTCGATGGCCACCGCGGCATCGGCGGCAAGTGACTCGAAGACGGCCAGTTCCTCGCTGCGAAAACTGGTGGCCACCCCGCGGCGCTCCAGCAGGATCCCCCCCAGCACTTCCACCCGGGCGGCGAAGGAGGAGTCCCGCCCGCCGGTCCCCAGGTGCCGCCGGGCCACCAGCAGAGGCGTCGCCACCGCCGAGGTGAACCCCCGCGCAATGGCCGACATGTCGGGGTCGGTGCCCTGCTCGGCGGTGATCGTCCGACGTTCGGCCATGGCACGATCCAAGAGCGTGCTTTCTTCTCCCCAGCTGGTTTCTGACAGGTTTGCCGGGTACACGGCGGCCATGCGCCGCTGTCCCTGCTCGTCCCGCAGCACCACACACCCCTGATCGGCGGACACCAGGCGCACAGCCGCCTGCAGCACCACCTCCAGCACCTCCGACAGGACCGTCGTGGAGTTGAGGGTACGCGCCACGTCCAGCAGCATGTTGAGGTGGCGGAAAGTGTCCGCGCCCGCCGCCAGGGCGGCGCGGCCCAGGGCGCTGGAGGCGCCGTCGATTTCCACCGAGTAGGCGGCGCGCACGCCGAAACGCAGGGAGTCGCCGGGCAGCACCACCTGGCGCTCGATACGCACCCCGTTGACGTAGGTCCCTCCGGAGGAGCCGGCGTCCTCCACCACCAGCTGGCCATCCTCCACCCACAGATAGGCGTGCCTCCTGGACACGGTGGGATCAGCAATGACCAGCTCACACCCCGGGTCGCGACCCACCAGCACCCGCTCGCCGGCAATCCGCAGCCGCTCCACGGCGGGCACCCCCCGCAAGCCCACCAGCAGAGCCTCACCCGCGCTGCCCCTTGACATTGCGATGCGATCTTAGCAGAGGGGGGCCGTGGTAGACTGCAAGAGTGCGGCGAGCCGCCATGCGTACGGTCAGCTATCTGACGGAGAGCAATTTCCCCCCCCAACTCCGGCACAGGCGCTTTCCCGGTCGGATTCTGCGCAACGTCCGTTCGCGCTGGCACGCCGAATCGGAGCTGCCGCTGGTGCGCATCGTCACCCTGCGCCACCCGGCGCTGCCGCCCGAATTCGACGGGCTGCGGCTGGTGCAGGTCTCGGACGTGCACGCCGGCACCTACATGCCGCCCTCTCGACTGGCGCGGGTGCGGGAGCTCATCGAGGCCCTCGCCCCCGACCTGGTGGCCTTCACCGGTGATCAGCTGGACCGCCGGGATGTGGACGCCGACATCTTCGTGCACGGGTTCGCCGGCGTCGACGCCCCCCTGGGGGTGTACGGCGTGCTGGGCAACCACGACCACATGGCGGGGGCCAAGCTGGCCATCGATGCACTCACCGCCGTGGGGATCACCCCGCTGGTCAACCGCGCCGCCCTGCTGGAGCGGGGGCAAGCCCGCCTGCTGGTGGCGGGGGTGGACGACGTCGACGCGCCACCCGGGTGGGGGCCACAGTTCGGCGTGCTGCAGAGCACGCCGGCCGATTTCCGCCTGCTGCTGTGCCACCAGCCCAACGGGTGGTTGCGGGGAGTCGAGCAGGGGGCAGAGGTCACCCTCTCCGGCCATACCCACGGTGGGCAGATCACCCACCCCGCCGGCCGCCTGAACCTGGCCCGCCTGGCCACCCCCTACGTGGTGGGTCCCTACCTGCGGGACGAAGCCATCCTCTTCGTCTCCCGGGGTGTGGGGGTCAGCGGCCTGCTGCCGGTGCGCTACGGCTCCCCCCCGGAGATCGACCTCATCACCCTGCGCCGCGGCCTCGTCCCGGCCGCCGCCTGACCTGCCTCACTGACTCAAAGCGCACGTTAAATTCTTGACAGTCTCAAATGTGACGGCGTAGATTGTCGGCTCAAGGAACCTCAGAAAGGAGCCCGACCATGCGTCGCCCCCCCCTGTGTGCGTGTCTGTTTTTGCTCCCCGCCCTGGTCATGGGTGCTCCCCCGGGCCGCACCCCGACCAGCGCCGCGGACCTTCAGGCGAGCTTTCCGCCCGAGATGCTGCAGCGCGCTCAGCCCCAGCTGGTGGCCGAGGCGTTGGCGGGCCGGGTGAGCCTGGAGGAGTTGGCCGCCATCATCGGCGCGCCTCTCTTTCCCGCCGGATCGGCCGACGAGCTCGCCGCTGCCGCCATGAACACGCCGCTGTACCAGAAGCAGTTCATCACCCACTGGTTGACCCACTACTACGTGATCCAGGGCACCATCGACGAGGACCGGGTGGGCGAGGCGGGCATCGACGGCCGCTGCTCCAACCAGAAGATGACTGACGCCGCCGCCGCGCCTTCCCTGGACCTCAACTACTGGACCGACTCCCAGGGGCGGGTGCTGACCTACACCTGGAACGCCTACTACGACTACGTCGAGAACCCCACCGGCTACTGCTACGACTACGACTACACCGACCTTACCCGCTACTTCGTCACCTGGATCTTCGCCCCCACGGCGCGCTCGGGCCAGGTGTGGTTGGGAGCCCACGACTACTTCAAGCTGTGGGTCAACGGCGCCCTCGTGCTGCAGCGTACCAGCGGCGGCGCCAGGACCTACACCGCCGACGAGTACAAGGCCCCGGTCAACCTCCGGCAGGGGTGGAACCTGCTCGCCTTCAAGCACGCCTTCCCCAAGCTCGGACCGTACACCTCTTCGAACCCCGACGATGTGACCAAGGCGTTCTCCCTGCGCTTCGTCAGCGATGCGGCCGGCACCCCGATGACCGATCTGCAGGCCGCCTTCGACCCCAACTGCACCGACACCAGCTCCAGCGCCGGCATCTACAGCCGCGTGTGGGCGCCCAACATCGCCAAGCTCGCCGGCTCCGGGGGCAGCCAGTGGCGCACCTTCCTGTCGGTGTTCAACGGCTGGCACATGCCCTGGCGCCACCTCTTCCACTACTTCAAGGAGGGCGCCAACGGGGGCACCCCCAACGTCGCCCGGGCGCTGGTGGTGGGGCCGTACCGCACGGAGGTGTTCGACAACGCCCTGGAGTCGCTGTTCGGGGTGACCGCCGACGAGAAGGGGTACTTCCTGGTCTTCCACCAGTACTACAACTTTTACTACTGGCGCAACAGCTACCGCTGGCTGCAGCTGAAGGTGTACAACCAGGCCTCCTCCGGCACCTTCGGCATGGAGGTCCCCCTCCTTTACTACTACGACACCTCGAGCACCTCCCGCTTCGCCTCGGTGCCCGGCGGGCAGGGACGGGTCAACCTGGGGTACATCCCCCGCCACGGCACCGGGGCGCGGACCTCCCTCAGGGTGACGGCGGTGCCGGAGGGGACTGCCACGCAGGTAAGCAAGACCTACGGCCCCTTCACCGGCTACTTCCAGATCAACGACGTGCTCACCGACATGGGGTTGACGCCGGCCCAGGCGGCCAACGTCGGCCTGTGGGCACAGCTGGTCTCGCCCGAAACCACCACCCACTACTTCGCCTACATCACCATCAACGACGGCATTCCGGCCCAGGGCAAGCCGGGCACCTCCGACCCTCTCATGCGACTGCCCAGCGCTTTCGCCAACTTGCCCCCCACCTTGCAGTAGGAACTCCGCCTCTTGCGGGCGGCGGCCGGCAGCCCGGCCGCCGCCCCCCGAGAGCGCCTTACCCCCGCGGCCACAGCCAGCCGAACACGCCGGCGGTGAAGAGGGCGTAGATCAACCCATCGATGGTGCTCTTCAGAGTGGTCACCCAGGAGCGCTTGTACCAGATGGACATCTCCCACAGCGCCAGGGAGTACCCCAGGAACGCTGTAACTCCAACAAAACGAAATACCTGCAGGTAGCTCGCGGCGGGCGGCAGCGCCCGTCCCGCCACGTAGGCGGCGAACACCCCGACGACGAGGGAAAAGAGGAACCACAGCGCCAGACTGGCGCCCATCCCCGGGCTCCCCGCGGGCATGACGGTCATCACGAACACCGGCCCCTTCTTGAGTTTTTCCTCGAAGGCCGGCGATTTCCACTCGGCCATGCTGGAGGCCCGCGGCGCCATGTAGTCCCCCGGGGGAATCCCGAAGGGGCGCAGAGCATCCAGCACCTTGTCCTCCTGGGGCAGCTTGCGGTAGTCCCCCTTGTGCCAGGGGGTGGCCATGTGGAGGATGGCGCTCAGCACGAACACCACCACCGCCGAGAGCAGCACCGGCAGCCACAACGCCTCGAATCCCACCATATCTCCTCCTTCCGGGCGACCGTCCCTCCGGCCGACCAATGCTTGTCGCTATCGAGAAGCTGTCGCAGAGAGTAGCACACAGCTCACCCTCTGCGGCGAGGACGGGGAAACGGTTACCATACAAGGGTGGACGCCACTCGCCGACGACGATGGCGCCGGGTGTTTCTCCTCCCGGTGGTACTCCTCCTCCTGGTGGGGGTGGGGGTGCTTGGGACCCTCTTCGCCTGGCGCAGCCCCGGCGTGCGGCAGGCGGTGCTGGCCCGGGCAGGCGCGGCGATCCAGCAGCGCACCGGCCTGTCCGTGCGAGCCGACGACGTGGCCCTGACCCCGCTGGCGGGGGTCATGAAGCTCTCCGGGGTGCGGGCAGGACTGCCAGGGGCCGCGCCCGTGCTGACCATCCAGCGGTTGACCCTGGTCGTGGAGCTGGCCTCCCTGCGGCGGGGCACCCCGGTGGTGCGCCTGCTCTCCCTCGAGGGCGTTGATCTGGACCTGTCGGCGCCGCTGCCGACCCTGCCCACGCCTTCCCAGGACGGCCCGCCCGCCGCGCTGCCGCCGCTGGTGGTGGAACGACTGGTGGTTCAGGGTGCCGCCATCGCGGGCGGCCCGGTCCCGGAGGCCCTGCGCACCCAGCTGCGCTCCTGGCGGGCGGAGGATCTCGCGGTGGAGGGCTCCTTCCGGGACGGCACCGCCCGGCTCACACTCCACCTGGGCAAGCTTATCCTGGACCGCTCAGAGGTCGGAGAGCAGCGCCTTGCCCTCACCGCCCGGGGCGAGGTCACGCCGGGGGGACCGTGGCGCCTGGAGCGGGCATCTCTCCGGGGGCCGGGCCTCGAGGTCACCCTCACCGGCGACGGGGATCTCGCTCCCGGCGGGCAGCAGCAGGCCCGCTTCCACCTCCTCGCCTCCCCCGACGAGCTCGTCCCCCAGCTGGGGCTGGGGGGGGCGCTCGAGGTGGAAGGTGAGCTGGCCGCCCCCTCACCCCGCGGCACCGTGCGGCTCGAGGCCACCGGTGTGTCCCCGGCGGCGGCCCGCTCCCTGCTTCCCCCCGAACTCGGCGAGGGCCTCGCCCTCTCCGGCACCCAGGTCGACCTCACCGTCACCGCCTCCTTCGCCCTCCCCGAGGGGGCAGCGCCCCGGGGGAAGGGCGAGGCCACGGCGCTCTGGCGGCGGGGCGAGGAGACCCTCCTGACGGCGCAGGCGCAGGGAAATTTGGAGGAGGGCACGGCCGAGATCGACATCGACTCGACGCTGCTGCCCGCCCGGCCGGGGCGGCGGCGGCTGGCCGGGCGGGTGGCCCTCGATGACCTCTCCGCCCCGTCGGCGGCGCACCTGGACGGCCTCACCCTCGAAGTGGAGGCGCCGGACCTGGCCCAGGCGGTGGCCGAGCTGCGTGAGCGCTGGCCCGGCCTGGTGCCTGCCCCGCCCGCCCAGGTGCCCCTGCGGGGGGGCCTGGAGCTCTCCGCCCGCCTGGACGGCGCCGCCGTCGACCCCGAGATGCGGGCGAGGGCGACCTGGCGCCCCGGCCCGGGGGAGCTGGTGGAGGTGAGCGGGCGCGGCCGCCCCGCCTCCCTCACCGGTGCCATCGAGGTTCAGGCGGACGCCCTGCGGCTCGCGCCGCTTGCCGAGGGGATCACCGGCACGGTGTCGGCCCGGGTGGATCTCAGCGGCACTCCCAAGGATTTCCTCGCCCGCTTCATCGTGGACGCGGCGGCGCTGGGCGCCGGCGAGCCGGTGGTGGACTACCTGCACCTCGCGGGGGAGAGCGACGGGCGGCAGCTGCGCCTGGATCGCCTGGCCGCCCGGCTGGGCGACCGTTTCGCCGCCGGCACCCTCGCCGCCTCGCTCTCCCAGCCCATCACCCAAGTTACCTCTGATCTTGAACTTCGAACGCCAGCCCCGGGAGTAGAGGCAGCCCAGGTGCAACTGCGCCTCAAAGATGGGGTTCTCGAGCTGGCGGTCCCCCACGCCGACACCGTGACCGGCCCGGCCTGGGTGGCGGCCAGCGTGCCCCTCGGCGCCCTGCGGCCCCTGCTGGGCGAGGCCCTGGACCGGTTACCCCTCCACCGCCAGGACGGCCCTGTGGTTCTCCAGCTCGCCCTCCCTTCCCTGGACAGCTGCACCCTGGCCTCCCTCCTCCCGGCCCTGGACCGGCCCGAGCGACTCACCGCCGGCATGACCGCCGCGGCGGTGCTCGATCCCGCCAGCCCCACCGCCGCCACCGGGGAGGTGATCCTCTCGCGGCTCGCGGTGGATGGCCCCCAGGGCGCCCTGGCAACGGCGGAGGAGGTGCGGCTGACGCTGGGAGGCCACCGCCTCGCCCTGACCCCGGTGGCCCTCACCGCCGCCGGCACCACCCTGGAGGTGGTGGGCGAGGCGACCCTGGCGCCCCACTGGCGCCCCGCCGAGGACCCGCCCCTCGCCGCCGTACAGAGCTTCGCCGGGCGGGTGCAGGGCACGGTGGAGGCGTCTCTGCTGCAGCCGTACCTGGCCGGGGCGGCGGCCAGCGGGCCGGTGCACCTGGACGCCCGGCTCTCCGGGACTCCCGCCTCTCCCCGCGCCGGGCTCACCGTGGACGCCTCCGCCGCCAGCTTCTTCTGGCCCACCCCCTACGCCGCCCGCCTGGAGGGGCTCTCGGTCGACGCCGGCATCACCGCCGCCGGCGACGCCCTCTTCTCCTCCCGCGGCACCTTGAACGGCGGTCGCCTGGAGGTGATCGGCTCGCGGTCGGCCTCCGGGCGCAGCGAGGCCCAGGTGGAGCTCGCGGGCACCCGCTTCCGCCTGGATTTCGGGGTGCTGGTGCAGCTGGACGGCCAGCTGGTGGCCGAGCTCCCCCCCGAGGGGCGCAGCCGCATCCACGGCACCGTGGCGGTCTCCCGCGGCCGTCTGGACCGCCCCCTCTCCCTGCGCCACGAACTGCTGCCCTTCCTGCTCGCCCCTCCCACCACTGCCGGGACCGCGGGGGGCCAGCTGGACCTCATCGACCTGGATATCGCCGTGCGCACCGATGACGGCGTGCGGGTGCGCAACAACCTGGCCGACCTGCGCCTGCGCTGGGACGACCTGTTCATCCGCGGCACCGCCTGGAGTCCCCACCTCGAGGGGGTGGTCAGCGTCGACCCGGGCGGGGTAGTGCGCGCCCTGGGGCAGACGCTGCGGCTGGATCGGGCGGTGGCCACCTTCACCGGGAACCCGCTGACCGACCCCCAGCTGGAGGTGGCGGTCACCTCCTCCCTGGACGATCCCAAGGTGGGGCGCGACAGCGGCGGGGCGCTCGCCCTGCTGGAGGCCGACGCCGGCCCGGCGGGCGCCGGGTTGGAGACGGCGCTGGCCACCGCGGCGGCCGGAGCGGTGGGGGGAACCATCGCCTCGTCCCTGTCGGAATCGCTGGGGGGGGCGGCGCGCATCTCCCTGGAGCCCGTGCTGGTGTTCGGGGAGGCCGACCCCTCGGCCCGCCTCACCGTCGCCCGGGATCTCAACCCCTCGGTGGCCTTCGCGGTGTCCCTGGACCTGCGCAACGCCGAGCGGCAAACGTATCTCTTGGACCTGCACAACCTCCCGCGCCTGTCCACCCTCACCGCCCAGGTCTTCACCAACGACGAGGGCAACAGCGGTGCCACCCTGCAGCAGGCCCTGGAGTTGGGCGGCACCCGTCGGCGCCAGGAGACCCCCCGCCCCACCCTGCGCCGCCTCGTCCTGGAGGCGCCGCCCGAGCTGCCGCGCGGCCGCCTGCGCCGGACGGTGGGCCTGGCCCGCGGCGACCCCCTGCCCGAGGGGGTGGAGCTGGATCTGGAGCTGGAACTGGAGTACCAGTTGCGCCAGCTGGGCTACCCCGACGCCGACGTCCAGGTGGAGGCGCGGCCGCTGGCCGGCCGTCGGCCCCGCGTCGACCTGCACGTGGCGGTACACCCCGGCGCCCCGGTGTCGATTCTCTTCACGGGCGAGGTGCCCCCCGCCGGCGCCCGCCCCCTCATCACCTCGCTCTACCGCTCCGGCATCTGGGAAGCTCAGTCCCTGGAAGAGATGCGCCTGGCGGCGGTGCGCGTGTGGCGCAGCCTGGCCTACCTGGAGCCGCAGGTCACCGTCACCGCAACCCCGGCCACCTCCCAGCAGCCGCGCACCGTCACCGTCGCCAGCACCCCCGGGCGGCGCCTGGACTCCCTGCGGCAGGTCCACCTGGCCGGGGTGGAGGAGGAGGTGGAGATGCAGCTCCTCGCTGCCTTTGCCGGCACCGTGGAGCTGATGGAGCTGGCGGCCGGGCTGCCGGAGGCGGACCGGCGCCTCCTCGCCACCCTGGCGACGCTGGGGTACCCGGCGGGGCGGGTGCTCGGCCGCACCCTGGACGACAGCGGCGAACGCCTCACCGTCACCGTGGACCCCGGCCCCCGCCAGCGCCTGGAGGAGGTGCGCATCGTCGGGGCGCGCCCGGAGGATCTGCCTCACCTCGAGACTCTGGTCGGACTGGCGGCGGGCGGCCCGGCGCGCCGGGATGAGGCGGCCGCCGGGGCGGTGCGCATCGCCGAGTGGTACCGCGCCCGCGGCCACCCCGACGTGCGGGTGCGGCCGGATTTCACCCCCGATCCCGGCGACGCGCTGGCGATGACCGCCACCTTCGAGATCTCGCCGGGGTCGGCCTTTTCCGTGGCGGCGGTGGAGCTGGCCGACTCGCCGCGCACCTCGCCGGCCACCGCCCGCCGGGTGGCCGGGGTGAAGGTAGGCGAGCCCCTGCGCCTGGAGGGGGTGCGGGAGGGACGGCGCCGCCTACTGGCCACCGGACTGTTCGCCAGCGTCACCGACGAGGTGGTCCGCGATCCCACCGGGGCGGCCACCGTTCGCTACCGGCTGGAGGAGCGCCCGCCCATCTCCCTGGCCTACGGGGCGCGCTGGGAATCCTCGCGGGGGGCGGCGGCGGTGGTGGACTACCTGGACCGCAACCTGCTGGGGCGAGCCCTCACCTTCGGTGCACGAGGCCTTTACGACTCCACCACTCGCGCCGGCCGCCTCTACCTGAGCGCGCCCGACGTGCTGGGCACCGGCGTGCTCTCGGAGGCGTACCTGGAAGTGCGCCGGCGCATCACCCCGGGCGAGGAGTTCCTGCCCGAGCTGGTGGAGGACTCCACCCGCCTCACCTTCCAGCTCTCCCGCCCCCTGGGTGGGCACTGGCTGGCGCGCACCTACGGCCGCTGGCAGCGCACCCACCTGTTCGAGCGCACCGACTTCTTCCCCCTGGACATCACCCTCACCCTCCCCTACGTGGGGGCGGGCCTGGCCTACGACTCCCGCGACGACAAGGTGCTGGCCCGTCGCGGGCTGCTGGCCAACCTGGATCTCTCCGGCACCGGCGGCGCCCTGGGGGCCGATTTGGCTTTCGGGCGCCTGTTCGCCCAGGTGGCGTCGTTCCTGCCCCTGGGGCGCCTGGCCGGGCAAAGCCTCACCTGGGCCTCCTCCCTGCGGCTGGGGGTGGCTCGCACCGGCGGGGGGCAGGAGCTTATCCGCTCGG
>Ga0226835_1000218_pt1 | contig 91300 bp, 90 predicted proteins | sample LAC_MetaG_1_FD_163627 | JGI IMG/M metagenome (GOLD analysis project Ga0226835, IMG submission 163627) | Anaerobic ammonium oxidizing microbial communities from anammox membrane bioreactor (MBR) in UC Berkley, California, United States -... | ecosystem: Engineered > Bioreactor > Anaerobic >... | reverse complement strand
CGCTGATGCACAAGGTCATCGAGACGCGCTGCGAGGGCGAGCTCGTATGCGCGACGGTGTTCCGCTCGATCCTGCGCGACGTGGAGGTGACGGGCGACGACAGGCCGCCTTCCGAAGCGCTGCCGGGCAACGGAGCCGTCGCTCCCCTCCCTCGCGACGGGGCGCCCGCCTTCAGCGAGACGATCGCGCTGCCGGCGAACCTGTGCCACGTCTATTCCGAATGCGCGCGCGCCTACAACGCCATCCACACCGACATCGCCGTCGCCGGGAAGGCGGGGCTTCCCGGCCTGATCCTGCACGGCTCGGCGACGATGTCGCTGGCGGTCTCGGCGCTCGTCAACCGGATCGCCGGCGGCGACGTGCGGCGCGTCCGCAGCCTCTCGGGAGACTACCGCGCCATGGTGCTCGTGCCCGGCTCCATCCGCGTCGACATCATGGCTCCGGTGGCGACGGGAGACGGCGAGGCGGTCGCGTTCTCGGTGGTGACCGACGGCGACAAGCCGGCGATCGCCAACGGCATGGTGCTCCTGCGGCCGGCGGCGTGAGACGGCGACGGGCAAAGCTTGTCCGGCGGCAGGAATTTCTTCGGCCGGCAGGATCGCGAAAGAGACTGGACACGATATGACAGATCATCTCGTCCTTGATACATTGACCGTATCGATTAAAGACGGCGTCATCGACCTGCAAATCAACCGGCCGGAAAAGCTCAATGCCATCAATCCGCAACTGGTCGCGGACATGCATCGTGCCCTGGCCGGCTTCGCCTATCGCGGCGACGCGCGGGTCATGGTGCTGAGCGGCGCCGGCAGGGCCTTCTGTGCGGGCTACGACGTCGGCGGGGGGAAGAAGGGCGACATTCGTGAAGACTGGATCGCGAGCGAGAGATTTGCCGGCGTCTATGCCGCGCTGGAAGCGGCTCCGGTCCTGAAGATCGCGCGGGTCCAGGGATTTGCCATGGGGGCGGGCCTCATCCTCTCGACGATGTGCGAGTTGCGCTACGCGACGCCGGACGCCACGTTCGGCGTTCCCGAGCTCGACCTCGGCATTCCGTTCTCGATGAGCGGCGTCCACCGCCTCGCCCGCTACATCGGCATCACCCGCACCGCCGACATGGTGATCAACTGCCGGCGCATGGACGCGCAGGAGGCGAAGCAGGCCGGCCTTGTGACGGATGTCTTCCCGGCGCAGGAGATCGAGGCCGAGGTGGAGAAGATCGCCGCGCGCGCGGCGAGGCGCCCCGCCCTGCTGCTTCTCGAGACGCAGATTGCGCTGCGGGAGGCCGGCGAGGAGCTGGCGCCGGCCTCCCGCAACGATCTTGCCGCGATGTTCCTGGCGCGTCAGGACGGCGAATGCGCTGCGGTGGGAGCCGCCTATGCCCAACGCTTCAGGAGAGCAGATGCCAGCCAGGGATGACGAGGACATGAACGAGCCGTCTGCGACCGGGAAGCGACATAGGGGCCGCAAGCCGAGCGGCCGCCAGCGCATCCTCGACGTGGCCGACAGCCTGCTCTACACCGGCGGGCTGAACCTGGTCGGCGTCGACCGCATCATCGACGAGGCCGGCGTCGCCAAGGCGACGCTCTACCGCAATTTCGGCAGCAAGGACGCGCTGATCGACGCCTACCTCAAGACGCGCCACGAGCAGACCATGGGGGAACTCGAGGCGATCCGCCGCTCCGGCATGTCCGTGCCGGAAAAGGTCAACGGCGTCTTCGACTTCCTCGAGCGCCTGACCAGCGAGGACGTGTTCCGCGGCTGCGCCTTCGTCCTGGCGGCGGTGGAATCGTCCGACCACGAGCATCCGGCGTGGAAATGGGCGGCCCGCCACAAGGCGGAGGTCAAGGGCTTCTTCGAGGAGATACTGGCGCCGCTTGGCGACGGCGACACCGTCTCCGACCTCGCCCAGAAGATGATGATCCTCTACGACGGCGCGCTGGTCACCGTCGCCCTCAAGCCGGAATCCGGCGCGGTCTCCCATGCACGTTCAATGGCCCTGCTGCTTCTGGAGGCCACGTGGAATCACCTGGCGGCGCATCAATCCGGCTAGGACAACCTTCCCATGACACAGGAACGCGCCGTCGACGTCATTGTATGAACCTTATGCCGAGGAGGACGCTGGCGTCGCGGTCGCTGTCGAGCCAGCTCGTTCCGAGGCGCGTCCAGATACCTGTGCTGGCGCCGACCATGCGGCCGAGCTCGAGGTCGAAATCGACCTGCCTGGCCCCGGTTTCCCAGCTCTCGGTGTATTTCAGGTCGCCCAGCGCCCACCAGCCTTTCGGGGAGGTATAGGCGGCGAGGAGGCGAGGCTGGCTTTCATTGATGTCCGGGCGCATGTCATCTCCGGCCACGGACCACAGATGCTTGTAGCCGAGATAGACGAAGGACGTCTCCGACAGGGGGAAGACGGCCCCGACGGCGGGGTTGAACTGATACTTCCCGCGCCCCAGAGCGTCGTCCGTGGCGGTCGGAAGGACGAGCTCTCCGCCCAGGATGACGGACGCGCTTCCCACCTGCCTCGTATAGCGAAGTCGCGCCTGAATGTCGCCGAGGCCCGTTTCGGACAGTCCGAACCCCTTGAAACCAACGGTGGGAATCTCGATGTTGCCTCCCCATCGGCTATTGAACGCCCTGTCGTACTTGAGTGTCAGGCTCTGTGTGTAATCGCCCCGATCGAGGCTGTCGTATCGATAGAGCAGCTCGATCTTCGTTATGTTGTCCTTCGGGTTGACGCCGGGAGCAGCGCTTGTACCATCTTCTTGCGCCACCGCTCCGGTGGCGACGAAACTGACGGCAATGACGGTCGCTACGCAGCGCGCCATCTGGCCGGGAACCTGTTTCGGCATGGGACGTTCCTTTCGCAAACCAGGCGTGAGGTAATTTGGGACGATCCTTCGCACAACCGAGTGACTGCCCATTTTGGGTCTCGGGTCGTTGACGTGCTGGAAACCGCGCGGATCGCGACGAACGAATACGTCAACGAAAGGAAGGGCGATGGACCAGACGTCTCAAGCGACGGATTCCTCCGTGACCGACGTTGCGACACAGCAATCCCGCCGATACCCGAGCAGCGCGGAAGTGGAGGCCGCCTTCACGAGCAGCTACCCACGCTACCAGTACTCGTTCGTGGAGCTGTTTGCCGAACACGTCGCCGATGTCTGCCGCACATTCAATGGCGACATGCAGATGGCGGTTCTGCTCGCCACGGTCGGCCAGGTGACCCTGCGCACCGCGCTGGCCGCGGAGGCGGCGGGTGAAGCCATCGATCGCCTGCCTCCCGAGCGACGCGGCATCACCGCCCACAGACTTGCCGATGCCACGGGCATCCCGAGGGAAACGACGCGGCGCAAACTCGTCGCCATGGAGAAGATGGGCTGGCTGACCCGCGAGAAGAATTTCTGGTGCCTGGCATTCGTGGGGTCGGACGCCAGCGCCCGCATCGATCTGGCGGAGCTGGACGAGCGCACGATCAAGCGTGTCGCCCGTTTTTATGCGGCAGTGGCGCCGCTCGTGGAGAGCGATTGAGAACCGCGAGGCCCCGCAACTGTACCGCCCTGCCCTGTTCAGGCTGGGGTGGACCAGGAAGGGGCGGACGGGGCGCAGCCCGGCCCGTAGCGCATGGTGCCGGCAGGTCCTGCGTAAGCGATCGAGTGGGCTCTCGCGCCTGCCCAAAATGGGCAGTGACGTCGTTGAGCGAGCATTGCCGGCCTGATACGGGCGTAGAGGGCGATTGGGGGGAACGTATCAGAGGAGCACCCTCGATTGCCGAACCAGGACGGTTCCACGGATGCCGTGAACGAGATCCCGCGCGGCGCGCGCAGGGGTTTCGACCCGGAAGAGACGGCCTTGGGCGATGTGCGGGCGCCGGTCCGGCATATCCGGCGGGCCGGCAAGGCCTCAGCCGCACCTCTTACGGAAGCGGCGTCTCCGACCGCGACGGACAACATTCCAGGGCGCGGGAAACAACGGTCCATCCAGAACCCGGCGCAGCGCCTTCCAGGGATCGTCGCCGGCACGCCGGACAGCGACCGCGGGACGAGCGTTCTGTTCGGCAAGGGGCTCATTCAATGACGACCAAATCCGTTCGCTGCCTGCTTGCTGCGGCCTCCCTGCTGTCGCTGCCCGCCAGCGCGCAGGAGCAAGGGACCGGCCCGGAGCAGCAGGAAGGCAGCTTCACACTGGTCGATAGCGGCAGCTTCCGGCTCAAGGCCGGTTTCGAGGCCGGATTGCAGGCCGTGGCCCAGCACAATGCCTTCTGGAGGCTTGGAGACTCGTTCGCCCCCGGGTCGGGATTCAAGGTCAGCCCGTCATGGGGCGAGTCCTACATCAAGCCCTATCTTACCTTCGGCATGGATGCCGGAAACCATCGGCTCTACGGCAAGATGTCCGTCATTGCGTCCCACACCGCTGGCACCGACGTGTTTGACCGGACCGGGCAGTCCGCCATCGAGATCGAGGATGCCTTCGTCGGCCTGCGCAACGACATCTTCGATGTCTCGGTCGGCTCGCAGCCCTATCGTCTGGGAACGGGAATGCTCCTTTCGGACGGCGGCGGCGACGGATTCGAGAGGGGCGCGCTGATCTTCGGCCCGCGCGCCGCGTGGGAGATGACGGCCATAGGGCGGTTGTCGCTCGGCAAAACCAGGCTTGAAGGCTTCTATCTCGACCCGCGCGAACTGGAGAGCGGCGACACCGGCACCAGAATTGCCGGCGCGTCCCTTGTCCACGAGGTCGCGCCCGGTCGATCCCTGGGCATCGGGGCGGGACAGGTGCTCGAATCGTCGGCCTTGTGGGTGCAGGCCGCGCCCGGCGGCGCGGGCGTGCCCGTCTTCATCCCGGACGGGCGCGACGGGATGCGGTTTGTGACCGCGTGGGGCAACTGGGCCGTCGACGACCGGCTGAGCGTCTCCGCCGATTTCGCCTATGAGACGAATGAAGCCAGCGACATGAAGGCGTGGGCCGGACGGGTGCAGGTCAGCTATGCCTTCCCGGATCTGCCGTTCCAGCCCCGCATCGGATATGGCTATCAAACCTTCTCGGGCGACGATCCGGACACGCCCGAGCTCGAGCGCTTCGATCCGTTGTTCTACGACGGCAGCCCATCGGGGTGGGGATCCGGCGCCAACGCATCGCTCGTGTTTCTCAACACCAATGTCGCGGCCCATCAGATCTGGGCCGCAGCGACGCTCAGCCCCCGCGACTTCCTCACTTTCCGCTATTTTCATGTCCGGGCGAACGAGCTGCTGAGCCCCCTCCAGTTCGGACAGGGAACACGTCTCGATCCCGGCGGGTCGCCGACGCTGATCTCGGGGGTGCGCGACAGCCACCTCTCCGACGACCTTTATGCCGAATATACCCGTGTGCTCTCCCCGCACGCTTTCCTGACCGTGGGAGGAGGCGTCAGCTTCCCCGGGAGAGGCATCCGGGAACTGCGCGCCGGGCAGAACGACGTCTGGCCGGGCGCCTTCGCCAATCTCGTGGTTCGATTCTGAAGACAGCGCTACCGAATACACAACCACAAGGAAGGGGCATCTCCCATGCCTCAGTTTCTGTATCTTCTCGCCCCTGCTATCGACCGCGCTCGCGGCCTCGTGGCGCTCCGTGCGCATCTTCCCGAAGAAGGGATCGTGAGCGGTGCATGGTTTCGACCCGCAATCGAGAACGTCGAACGAGAGGTCGCCGCGTGATGCTGAACCCGTTTCGCAATCTGGTTGTCCTTGCAGCGATGGTGATGGCCGCATCCCAGCCCGTCAACGCAGCAGAGGAGCCAGGCGCTTCGGAGATCACCGAGATCGCCCGCCAAGCCTACCTGTGGGGCTATCCCATGGTGGACAACTATTCAGTCCTCTACAATTTCGCGCTTGATCCCGACTCGACCGAATACAAGGCCCCGCTGAACCACATCGGCCATATCCGGCGCGTCGCCGGCCCGGACGACCGGACGATTGTCGCGCCGAACGTGGACACGCCTTATTCCTACGCCTGGCTCGATCTTCAGGCGGAGCCCGTCGTACTCGGCATCCCGGAATTTGAGGCCGGGCGCTACGTCTCGCTTCAGTTGATCGACGGCTACACCTATATCCTCGGCTACGTGACGCCGCGCACGAACGGAACCGCGGGCGGGAATTTCCTGATTGCCGGACCCGGCTGGAATGGGCGGGTGCCCGACGGGATCGACGGCGTTTTCCGGTCGCCGACAGAGCTGGTCCTTGCCCACTACCGCACGCAGCTCCTCGGCCCCGACGACCTGCCGCGTGTCCATGCCATCCAGGATGGTTATAGTGTGAGGCCGCTTTCGGCCTACACGGGCACGGTTCCTCCTCCAGCGGCGGCGCCCGTCGAGCCGGTCGCGCCGCTCGACGTGCGCAAGCACCCGTTCGACATGCAGTTCTTCCGCGTTCTGAACTGGATGCTGGAGTTCATGCCGCCGCTTCCCGATGAAGTCGGGATGCGCGAACGCTTCGCGACGATCGGGATTGGCGCAGGGCGGGAATTCGCACCGGATACCGCCACCCGGATCGCGATCGAGAAGGGCATGCAGGAGGCGCTTGCCGAAATGCAGGCTCGCGCGGGACAGGTCCGGTCGTCGGCAGAACTGTTCGGCAGCCGCGAATTCCTTGGTCAGGACTATCTGACCAGGGCCGTCGCCACGATGATCGGCATCTATGGCAACGCGGCCGAAGAGTATCTTGGGGTCGGTTATCAGACCGACAGCGAAGGCAGGCCGTTCGATGGCGCGAACCGCTATACGATCACCTTCCCCGAGGGTGGCTTGCCCGATGTCGGCGCATTCTGGTCGATAACCGCCTATGACGCCGACCGCTTCGTCTATGCCAACGAGATCGACCGCTACAGCGTGAATTCCATGATGGTGCCGAATTTCGTGCGAAACGCGGACGGCAGCATCACGATCTACGTCCAGCATGACCGGCCCGACGTGGCGCTGGTTCCAAATTGGCTGCCGGTGCCCGATACGCCGTTCGGCCTCACCTTCCGCACCTATCAGCCGGGCGCGGCAATCCGTGACGGCAGTTGGCAGGCCCCGCCCGTGCTGAGGGTCACTCCATGACCTGCACGAGGTTCGCCATGCCCGGAAACGACGGCTTCCTCTCCATGCCGGCCAGAACTGCAAGGTGCGTGCAGTTCCGCCGCCATTTCCCGGTCGCGGCGGAGCCTCGCCCATGACCCGCTATCCGGAACACCACCTGCCGCCCCTTCCGGCCGGACGCGCCTATCGCTTCCATTCCATGATCAAGCCGGCTGGCGCGCTGTGCAACATGGACTGCCCCTATTGCTTCTATCTCCACAAGACCGAGCTTCTCGACCACCGTCCGAATGCCCGGATGAGCGAGGAGGTGCTCGAGCAGCACATCCGGCAATACATCGAGGCGAACACGGGAGACGAGGTGGTGTTCTCCTGGCAGGGCGGCGAGCCGACGATCATGGGCCTGCCCTTCTTCGAGAAGGCCGTCGAGTTGCAGCGCCGCTTTCGCCGGCCCGGGCAGAGGATCGAGAACGATCTGCAGACCAACGGACTCCTCCTTGACGACCGCTGGGTCGCGTTTCTGCGGCGCGAAGGCTTCTTCGTCGGCCTTTCGATCGACGGGCCGAAGGACCTGCACGACCGCTACCGCGTCACGAAAGGCGGGGGGCCAACCTTCGACCGGGTGATGGCCGCCGCCAGACGCCTGCACGCGGCGGGCGTCCCCTTTGCCACGCTGTGCGTCGTCAATCGCGATGTCGCCCGCGAGCCTTCGCGCGTGTGGCGCTTCCTGGCGGACGAAGTCGGCTCGCCCCGGATCCAGTTCACCCCCTGTGTCGAGCCGCGCGCCTTCACCTCGGCCTCCCCCGCGACAATTCCTCCCGCGGACCGGCCCATCCTCGGCGATCCGCGCGCCCGGCCCGGCTCTGCCGGCTCGATCGTCACCGACTGGAGCGTGGACCCCGACGACTACGGGACTTTCCTCTGCACGATCTGGGAGGAATGGATGGCCCGCGATTTCGGCCGCGTGTTCGTCAACCACTTCGAGACGGCGGTGGCCCAGGCATTGGGCATGCCGGCGCAGACCTGCGTTTCCTCGCCCGTTTGCGGCAAGGCGCTGGCGGTCGAGCATGACGGCTCGCTCTTTTCCTGCGACCATTTCGTCTACCCGGACTTCCGGCTGGGCAACATTCTCGAGACCCATGAGGGCGACCTCGCCTTCTCGCGGCGGCAAGTGGAGTTCGGGCTCGGCAAGAGCGACAGCCTGCCCGGCTATTGCCGCGCCTGCGAGCATCTCGACCTGTGCTGGGGTGAGTGCCCCAAGAACCGCCTTGTGCGGACGCCCGACGGCGAACCCGGCCTCAACTATCTCTGCGCTGCGTTGAAACGCTTCTACAGCCGGGTCCGGCGTGACCTGCCGGAAATCAGGCGACGTCTCGGCCTACCTGCCCACGGTGCAACCACCACTGAGAGGACCTCATGATCCAGTACGGCAAATCCCTGAAGCGCGCCCTGCTTGCCACCGTCGCGACCATTGCCCTTGCCTCGCCGCTTGCGGCACAGGAGCGGCCCAACATCCTGGTCATCATGCCCGACGATGTCGGATACTGGAACGTCGGCGCCTACAGCCACGGGATGATGGTTCCCACGCCCAACATCGACCGCATCGCGCGCGAGGGCGTGCTCTTCACCGACCATTACTCGCATCCGACATCGACACCGGGCCGCGCCGCCTTCATCACGGGTCAGCTCCCGATCAGGACGGGACTCACCACTGTGGGCATGGCGGGATCGCCCATCGGCCTCGATGCCCGCGACCCCACGCTGGCCGAGGTGCTCAAGCCGCTCGGCTATCGCACAGGCCAGTTCGGCAAGAACCATCTGGGCGATCGCAACAGTCATCTTCCCACGGTTCACGGCTTCGATGCCTTCTTCGGCAACCTCTACCACCTCAATACCGAGGAAGAGCCGGAGCTCCTCATGTGGCCGGACGATCCGGGGTTCAACACCCGCTACCGGCCTCGCGGCGTGCTCGACTGCGTGGCGACCGATACGGACAACCCGGCCGAGCCGGATTCCCGCTTCGGCCCGTGGGGAAAGCAGGAATGCAAGGATACCGGCCCCCTCACCCGCGAGCGCATGAAGACGGTGGACGACGAATTCTTCAGCCGCGCCGAGTCGTTCATCACCGAGTCGGTCGAGGCCGGCGAGCCGTTCTTCGCCTGGGTCAATCCCAGCCGCATGCACATCTATACGCATCTGCGGCCGGAATCGCGCTACCTCGCGGCTCCGTTCTCCTCCGAGTTCGACATCTACGGCAGCGGCGTCATGGAGCACGACGCACAGGTGGGCCGGCTGCTCGATCTCCTCGACAGGCTCGACGCGACAAGGAACACGATCGTCGTCTACACCACCGACAACGGCGCCATGGCCTCGTGGTTTCCCGACGGCGGCGCCACGCCGTTCCGCAGCGAGAAGGCCACGACATGGGAGGGCGGCGTCCGCGTGCCGATGCTGGTGCGCTGGCCGGAGCACATCCCGGCAGGCTCGGTCTCGAACGGAATCCAGACCCACGAGGACATGTTCACCACGCTGGCGGCGGCAGCCGGCGCCGGAGACGTGGTCAGCGAATTGCGCGCCGAAGCCAGTGTCTGCATCGACGGGGTGAACAACCTCGACCATTGGACCAAAGGCGCCCCGTCGGCCCGGAACTCGGTCATCTACTACAACGAATCCGAGTTGACCGCAGTTCGGATCGGTCCGTGGAAGTCGCACCTGAAGATCCGCGACGGCTTCTTTGACTATCTGCGCCCGAGCTCGCTCGTCTTCAACCTGAGGATGGACCCGTTCGAGCGGCACGACGGCCACCAATCCGAGCTCTTCGCGATGCAGATGGGCGTCGCCTGGGGCGGGCAGCTTCAGGACCTGCTGGGCGGGTTCTACGCCAGCCTTCAGGAGTGTCCGCCCCGTCAGGCCGGCGGCTCGCTGCGGGTCGGCGCGCCCTGACGGCGACGGGAGCAAGGCCGAAAATCGCACCGGGCCGTCCACGCCCGGTGCGCTTCGGGGTTGACCGTCATGGCCGGCTCCCGTTGCGGCACGCCGCGTGCCGCAGGCGTGCTCGACGCTGGTGCCGGGCGGGCTTTCCCACAGGGTTCAGCCCGCTTCCCGTCCGTCCCGGTCGGAAGCGGCCGGATCGAGGAAGTGCGAGCGGATGACGGCCAGCGCGGCGTGCGCGGTCGCCGTCATATGACCGTTGCGGGCATATGCCACCACCAGCCGCTGGCGAGGCGTCTCGTCGCGGATCGGCAGGCAGGTCACGGGCTTCCCGTCATGCGCCAGATCGTGGCGCGGCCGGGTGAACAGCATCGACACGCCGAGCCCGTTGGCGGCCATGCTGCGCACCATCTCCACCGAAGCGGTGCGCAGCACCACCGTCGGCGACAGCCCCTGCTGCCAGAACGGCACCATCAGGAACTCCCGGCTCAGCGGCAGGTCGACGAGGATGAAGGGGTATCGCGCCAGCTCGGCAAGGGACACGTCCCGTTGCCCCGCCAACGGGTGGTCCCGCGCCAGGACGGCGTGGGCCGTGAACTCCCCGAGCACCTCGCGGGCGATGCCGCCCGGCAGGCCGACATCGTAGGTTATAGCCAGATCGACGGTCCCCTTCTCCAGCGCCCTCGACAACGCCTTCAGGTCGGATTCGCGCAGATCCACCTGCAGATCGGGGATGTCGCGCATGAGCCTCGCCAGGACCGGGGGCAGGCATGACGGGCCGAGCGTGGCGAAATAGGCCAGGCCGAGCCTCGGTGTCGGGCTTGCGCCGGAGCCGGCGGCGAAATGCTCGATCCGGCTCAGGATCCCGCGCGCCTCGGCCAGCTTTCCCGCGCCGAACCTGGTCAGTTCCAGCCCGCGGGCCTGCCGCCGCTCGAAGAGCGGGTGGCCGAACTCGACCTCCAGCTCGCGTATGGCGGCCGAGACGGAGGGCTGCGACACGTTGAGGTGCTGGGCCGCGCGCGTGGCGGAGCCCGCCTGGGCGGCGGCCACGAAGTATTGCAGTTGGCGAAACGAGACCATCAGAGGAATTTCCTATATTCAGGAGTTGGAGACTATTCTTTCTTCTTCTGCAAGGGGCTCTATCCTGTGCCGATCCAGCCTGGAGGGCCGCGCATGAACCGCCCCTGTCTCGACGACATCCGCGTTCTCGATTTCACCCGCGTCCTCGCCGGGCCATTCTGCACCGCGCTGCTGGCGGATCTGGGAGCGGAGGTCATCAAGATCGAGGCGCCGGAAGGCGACGACTACCGGCACATCCCGCCCATCAGCGACGGCACCGGCGGCCTCTTCCTTCTTCTCAACCGCGGCAAGAAGAGCCTTGCGCTCGACCTGCGCTCGCAGGGCGGCCGCGACATCGCGCGCGGCCTCGCCGAAAGATGCGACGTCGTGGTCGAGAACTTCCGCCCCGGCGTCATGGACCGGCTCGGGCTCGGCTACGAGGAGATGTCGCGCGCCAATCCGCGGCTCATCCAGGTCTCGATCTCGGGCTTCGGCCAGGGCAGCCCGATGAGCGACCTGCCGGCCTACGACCTGGTGATCCAGGCGATGACCGGCTTCTTGGACATGTCGGGCGATCCGGACGGCCCGCCGATGATGGCGGGCGAGGCCGTCGCGGACCTCGCCGCCGGGCTGTTCGCGTCGTGGTCCGTCCTTGCGGCCCTGCTGGCGCGCGAGCGCACCGGACAGGGACAGTTCGTGGACGTGGCGATGTACGATTGCCTGTCCAGCTTCCTGCCGGCGGCGTTCGCCCGCCATCTTTACGGCACGACGCCGCCGACCCGCGTCGGAAACCGCCATGCGCTCGGCGCGCCGTTCGGCGTCTTCCGCGCGGCCGACGGCCACTACACCATCGCCGTGCTCAATCCGAAGCAGTTCGCCCGGCTTGCCGAGGCCATCGGCCGGCCCGGCCTGGGCGATGACCCGCGTTTCTGCGACAACAGCCGGCGCACCGACAACCATGCCGCGCTCAAGACGTATATCGAGGACTGGAGCGGCACCCGGGCCGTCGCCGAGGTCGTCGCCGCGTTGCAGCGCAATGACGTGCCCTGCTCGCCGATCCTGACGGTGAGCGAGGCGGCGCGCAGCCCGCAGGCCCGGGCGCGCGAGCTGCTGCGTGAGGTCGACGCACCGGACGGCAGGCGGCTGACGACCATGACGCAGCCGGTCAAGTTCTCGGGCATGCCTGCCTCGCCGGTTCTGGCCCCCCCGTCGCTCGGCGCGGACGGGCGCGACATCCTGGCGGACCTGCTCGGCATGGACGCCGCGAAAATCGAGGCGCTTGCGCGCGAAGGCGTCCTGCATTGCGGGGCGAGCAAAGGGAGGGCATGACATGCACGACTGCCTGCTGACCGACGAGCAGCGGATGATCCGCGACAGCGCCCGCGCCTTCGGGCGCGAGGTGCTGGCGCCCACGGCCGCCCGGCGCGACGCCGACGGGGCGTTTCCCCGCGCCGAGATGGCCGGGCTTGGCGAGCTCGGCTTTCTCGGCATGCTCGTTCCCGAGGAATGGGGCGGCGTGGCCGCCGACCATGTCAGCTACGTGCTGGCCGTGGAGGAGATTTCGGCCGCCGACGGCAGCGTCGGCGCGATGATGGCGCTGCACAACGGCCTCGTCAGCACGCCGCTTCGCACCCATGGCACGCCGGAGCAGAAGGAGCGCTATCTGCGCCCGCTCGCCCGGGGCGCGATGAACGGCGCTTTCGGCCTGACCGAGCCCGAGGCCGGCTCCAACGCCTTCGCCATCCGCACGCGGGCGGTCAAGTGCGAGGGCGGCTATCGCATCTCGGGCGCCAAGCAGTTCATGTCGAACGGAAAGTCCGCCGATGTCGCGATCGTCTTCGCCGCGACGGAAAGCGACGACCCCCGCCGCCGCATCACCGCCTTCCTCGTCTCCACGGCAGCCGAAGGCTACCGGGCGACGCGGGTCGAGGACAAGCTCGGCCTTTCGGCGTCGGAGACCTGCCAGGTGCAGCTCGACGAGGTGTTCGTTGCCGACGAGGACGTGCTGGGCCAGCCCGGCAGCGGCTACGCCCTTGCCATGAGCACGCTCGAGCTGGGCCGGCTCGGCATCGCGGCGCAGTCGGTGGGTCTCGCCCGCGCCGCGTTCGAGCACGCGCACGCCTATGCGAAGGACCGGCAGACCTTCGGCAAGCCGATCATCCAGCATCAGGCCGTCGGTTTCCGGCTGGCCGACATGCTCACGCAGGTCGAGGTGGCGCGCAGCTACCTGCATCAGGTCGCGCGGATGCGCGATCAGGGCGTGCCCTGCAAGAGCGAGGCGGCGATGGCGAAGCTGTTCGCCTCCGAGCTGGCCGAGAAGGTGGCCTCGGAAGCGATCCAGGTGCATGGCGGCTACGGCTATCTCAAGGACTTCCCGGTCGAGCGCATCTATCGCGACGCGCGCATCTGCCGGATCTACGAAGGAACCAGCGACATCCAGCGCATGATCGTCGCCGCCGGGCTGTCCGCCTGAGCCCGGCGCCGTGGCCGGCGACGCGCCCGCAGGCGCATCGCCGCATGCCTTTCAGGCAGGCGGGACGGCGAGGGGTTTCTCGCCGTTTCCCCGTCCGCGGCAGGACCGGCTGCCCGTCACGCAAAATGCGCGCCGTATGATCCGGCCCGAACCTCCGCACTACGGGGCTGAGCAACTGGCGACCCGGCGCCGTGGGCCGGGGCGATCCCGAAGAGGGCTCGCGGCGGAGCGCGGCCGGCGCCCTCCGCCGGCCGATCACCGGCCGCGCTTGGAGGGAGGACCGTCGCGCTCCAGGCCCGGACGCGCGGGCTTCTGCGCCTCCGGCCGCAGGACCGGGGCCGGCGCGGCATCCTTCTTGTCCGCTTCCTTCCTGTATTCGGGAACGATGTGGGCGAGCAGCTCGATGGCGCGGACCCAGTCTTCCCGCTCCGCGCACAGGCCCATCTCGCCGATGGTCCGGTCGAGGAGGTGGCGGTCGATGACCCGGGGCGAGGCGATCACATAGCCTTCCTCGGTGCGCCCGTCCGGCACTTCCGACGGGTCGAACAGCTCCTCGAACAGCTTCTCGCCCGGGCGCAGCCCGGTGAAGACGATGTCGATGTCGATATGGGGCTTGAAGCCGGCGAGCTGGATCATCCTCTCGGCCAGGTCGACGATGCGGACCGGCTTGCCCATGTCGAGCACCATGATCTTGCCGCGTTCGGCCTTGCGCGCCAGCGCGTGGGCCGAGGCGTGCAGCACCAGCCGCACCGCCTCCGGTATGGTCATGAAGTAGCGCACGATGTGCGGATGCGTGACCGTGACCGGCCCGCCGGCCGCGATCTGCTCCTGGAAGCGCGGCACGACCGAGCCGTTGGAGCCCAGCACGTTGCCGAAGCGCACCGTCTTGAAGCGGGTGAACTCGGACTTGACGTCGAGCGCCTGGCAATAGGCTTCCGCCGCGCGCTTGGTCGCGCCCATGATGTTGGTCGGGTTCACCGCCTTGTCGGTCGAGATCATGACAAAGGTCGACGCGCGGTTCACCAGCGCGGCGTCGGCGACGTTGCGGGTTCCCAGAAGGTTGGTCTTCACCGCCTCGAGCGGGTTGTCCTCGACCATCGGGACATGCTTGAGCGCCGCGGCGTGGAACACGATCTCGGGCTTGAACTCGGCGAAGACGGCGGCGATGCGCCTTGCGTCGCGCACGTCGACGATGCGCGGCACCAGGTCGAGATCGGGATGGAGGTCGCGCAGCTCGGTGTCGAGCCGGTAGAGCAGGAACTCGGAACTGTCGACCACGATGAGCCGGCTGGGCTGGAAGCCGGCGATCTGGCGGCTCAGCTCCGAGCCGATGGAGCCGCCGGCGCCGGTGGCCAGCACCACCTTGCCCCGGATGAGCTTCGCCACTCCTTCGAGGTCGGCCTTGACCTCCGGCCGCTCGAGCAGGTCGCCGAGCTCGATCGGCCGCGGCTCCAGAAGCTGCTCGCTCGTCAGCGTCGACACCTCGGTGAAGTCGGGAATGCGCGACACCTTGATGGAGCAGGCGTTGCCGCGCCCGACGATCTCGGCCAGCCGCCGCCGCGACGGCGACACCTCCGTCACCACCAGCTCGCCGACGTCCCGTCCGTCCTGCCTCAGCTTGGCCAGGATCTGCTCGAGGCCGTCGAGATCGCCCAGCACCCGCACGCCCTGGATCGTGCGGCCGAGATTGATGTGGGAATCGTCGATGATGCCGACGATGGAGAAGGTCTGGCTGCGGCGCGCCGCGCGGATGAAGCTCTCTGCCTTGTCCGAAAGGCCGCACAGGAGCACCGTGGGCGAGCGGCGGCGGTCGTCGCCGGCGCGCCTGCGGTGCCGGTTCATGCGCTCCTGCACGACGCGGTAGAACAGGCGCGTGCCCGCCATCGCCGTCACCATGTAGATGAGCGTCAGCACCGGCACGGAGCGCGGCACGTTCTGGCCGCGCGTCAAAAGGAAGGCGCCGACGGTGTAGATGACCACCGCCGCGACCGCGCCCTTGATGATCGTCAGCATGTCGGGGATCGACGCATAGCGCCAGGAGCTGCGATAGGGCGAGAAGACCAGGAACGCGATCGCCGAGGCCGCGACGAAGCCGAGGAGCTTCTCCTCGATCCCGGGCACCCACAGCGCCGCCGGATAGCCGAAGACGGTCAGATACGCGCCCGCGAAGGCGCAGGCCGCAGCGAACAGGTCGAAACCGAGACTGACCAGGTTCCGCAGCGTCTGATGCGTACGAAAGAGGCTGGTGAACTGCATGGGAAACACTGCTTTCCTGCTTTCCGCGGCCGGTCCGAAGCCGGAGCAATCCCGCACTTTTACGGGATCGCGGGGCTCGCCGCAACAGCGAAGCTGCGCGGCGGGCCAACATCCGCGGCCTCGCTCCTCAACCTATACTGCACCGTCGGGCATGTTTTCCGCCTCGATGCCGGATTCGGAAATATTCTTTCCCGGCTTGAGCGTATTTGCGCAAGTTCCCGGAAACTGGCATTGAAAAACGTGCGGTCGACAACCTTCTGCAAATCTTGGTTGCGTGGCGGGGAAAGCCGATTGTCCTTCGCCGGCAGCGTCGGGCGGCCGCAGGCCGCGCCCGAAACAGGCGCGGCGCGGTTCTAGTCGTCGATGCCTTCTTCGGCGACGTGGCTCGCCATGTCCGCGAGCATGTCGCTCACATGGCTGTCGGCGAGGGCGTAGAACACCTGCCTTGCCCGGCGCTCGCCGCGGACGAGCCGCGCCCCGCGCAGAAGCCGCAGGTGATGGCTGACCAGCGACTGCGACAGCTCGAGCCCCCCGGCGATCTCGCCCACCGATTGCGGCCCGGAAAGGCAGTAGAGCAGGATCCTGAGCCGGGTCGGGTCGCCGAGCAGGCGGAACGTCTCGGCCAGGATCGTCGTCTCGTGCTGCGACAGCGCCGGCGGCCGGGTCATTGCGCCCTCCCTTCCCCCGCCGCGCCACGCGGATGCGCGCGGTCGCGGTCATCGTGGCCATGGTCGTGGCCGTGCGGCGCGTGCCCGGCCTGCGAAAGGCTGCATTGGCCCTGCCCGTCGTCGGCCCAGTCGATGGCCACGGTGGCGTGGTCGATGCCGAAGCGCTCGCGCAGCGCGGCCTCGACCGCGCGCACGACGGCGCGGGCATCGGCCTCGCGCGCCGGCCTGACATGCAGCGTGGCGAGCGCGCGGCCGGAGGTGATGAGCCAGACATGGACATGGCGCACCGCCGCCACGCCCTCCACCTGCTGCACCAGATGCCGCTCGATCTGCGCCGGCGAGACGTCGTCGGGCGCGCCTTCGAGCAGGATGTGGAGCGACCTGGCCATCAGCTTCCAGGCGCTGCGCAGGATCAGCACCGAGACCAGCACCGACAGGATCGGGTCGATCGGCGTCCAGCCGGTGAAGCGGATGACGAGCGCGGCGGCGATGGCGCCGACCGATCCGAGCAGATCGCCCATGACGTGGAGCGCCGCGCCCTTGATGTTGACGTGCTCGGTGTCGCCGCGCGTCAGGAACCACAGCACGAAGACGTTGACGAGCAGGCCGACCACCGCCACCGCCAGCATCGGCCCGGACAGGATCTCGACCGGGTGGCGGAAGCGCCCATACGCCTCGTAGACGATCCAGACCACGATGGCGAACAGCGTCACGGCGTTGACGAAGCCGGCGATCACCTCGAAGCGGGCATAGCCGAAGGTGCGCCGCGCGTCGGCGGCGCGGCGGCCGAGGCGGAAGGCGCCGTAGGCGAGCGCGAGCGCCGCCGCGTCGGTCAGCATGTGGCCGGCATCGGCCAGGAGCGCCAGCGAGCCGGACAGGACGCCGCCCACCGCCTCCACGATCATGAAGGCGAAGATGACGAAGAAGGCGACCAGCACCTTGCGCTCGTTGTCGCCGGTCACGGTCGGCGCGTGCGCGTGGTCGTGATGGTCGTGGGAATGGTGGTCGTGCGGCATGACGGGCTCTTGGAGAAGTAGACGACAATATATGAATATGTGTTCATGTATATGAAGTCAAGCACCCGGAATACCCGCCCCCGACGACGAAATCCCGCGCCGTGTCCGCAACGCGCACCGCCGCCACGCACCTGCCCGAACGTGACGGCACGCGCCACCCCAACCGCCTGCGCCGCCCGGCACGCGGGCACCGGGCATTGCGGCGGTCGCGCATTCCTATTATCATATATTTTCAATCTATCTTTTTCGATCCGAAAGGCGACACGATCATGAGCCGCAAGAACCCGACCCGCGACACGGAAGCCGCCCGCATCCTGCCTGCATCGCCCCCAGATGACGACGAAAGCGAATGGGACGAGATCGCCGAATCGTCCTGGGAATCGTTCCCGGCTAGCGATCCGCCGGCATGGGCGGGCCAGGGCTCGCCGCGGCTGCCGCGCGCCCCGGCGACCCGGCAGGGCGCCGCGATCCTTCCCCGATAATAGATATATTTTCAATATCTCTATTTGACGGCGACGTTCGGCGCGCATCTGTTGCGCCCGGATGCCCGCCGCACCTATGATGCCAGCCGGTCGACCCAAGCGAGGATTTCCGCCATGCCGCACAACGAGCGCTCCAAGCACATCACGCAGGGCGTGGCCCGCTCGCCCAACCGGGCCATGTACTATGCGCTCGGCTACGAGAAGGCCGATTTCGACAAGCCGATGATCGGCATCGCCAACGGCCATTCCACCATAACCCCCTGCAATGCCGGCCTCCAGCCGCTGGCCGACGCGGCCGCCGCCGCGATCAGGGAAGCCGGCGCCAACCCGCAGATGTTCGGCACGCCCACCATCTCCGACGGCATGTCGATGGGCACGGAGGGCATGAAATACTCGCTGGTCTCGCGCGAGGTCATCGCCGACTGCGTCGAGGTCTCGGTGCAGGGCCAGTGGATGGACGGCGTGCTGGTGCTGGGCGGCTGCGACAAGAACATGCCCGGCGGCATGATCGGCATCCTGCGCGCTAACGCCCCGGCGATCTACGTCTACGGCGGCACCATCCGGCCCGGCCGCTGGAAGGGGCAGGACCTGTCCATCGTCTCGGCCTTCGAGGCCGTCGGCGCCTTCATGGCCGGCGACATGAGCGAGGAGGATTTCGAGGGCATCGAGCGCAACGCCTGCCCCACCACCGGCTCGTGCGGCGGCATGTACACGGCCAACACCATGAGCTCCTCCTTCGAGGCGCTCGGCATGTCGCTGCTCCATTCCTCCACCATGGCGAGCCCCGACCGCGAGAAGCTCGACAGCGCCGCGCAATCCGGCCGCGTGCTGGTCGAGGCGGTGAAGAAGAACATCAGGCCGAGCGACATCGTCACGGCGCAGTCGATAGAGAACGCGGTGGCGCTCATCATGGCGCTGGGCGGCTCGACCAACGCGGTGCTGCATTATCTCGCCATCGCCAACGCCGCCGGGATCGAATGGACGCTCGACGATTTCGAGCGCGTGCGCCGCAAGGTGCCGGTGCTGTGCGACCTCAAGCCCTCCGGCCGCTACATGGCCGTCGACCTGCACGACGCCGGCGGCGTGCCGCAGGTGCTGAAGGTGCTGCTCAAGGCCGGGCTGATCCACGGCGACTGCATGACGATCACCGGCCGCACCCTCGCCGACGAGCTGGCGCACGTTCCCGACGCCCCGCGCGCCGACCAGGACGTCATCATGCCGATGGAAAGGGCGCTCTACCGCGAGGGCCATCTCGCCATCCTCAGGGGCAACCTCGCGCAGGACGGCGCGGTGGCCAAGATCACCGGGCTGAAGAGCCCGGCCATCTCCGGCCCGGCCCGCGTGTTCGACGACGAGCAGTCGGCGATGGACGCCATCCTTTCCGACCGCATCAGGCCGGGCGACGTGGTGGTGCTGCGCTATCTAGGCCCCAAGGGCGGGCCGGGCATGCCCGAGATGCTGGCGCCGACCTCGGCGCTGGTCGGCCGCGGCCTCGGCGAGAGCGTCGGCCTCGTCACCGACGGCCGCTTCTCGGGCGGCACCTGGGGCATGGTCGTCGGCCACGTCGCGCCGGAAGCCTATGTCGGCGGCACCATCGCGCTGGTCGAGGAGGGCGACGTCATCACCATCGACGCCCGCAAGCTGCTCTTGCAACTGGAGGTCGGCGAGGAGGAGCTCGCCCGCCGCCGCGCCGCCTGGAAGCAGCCCGAGCCGCGCTACAGGCGCGGCGTGCTCGCCAAGTTCTCGGCGCTCGCCCGCCCCGCCAACGAGGGCGCGCTGACGGGGTGAGCCGCCGCGCTGAGTCGCATCGCCGCACGGCCGCCCGATGGCCATCGACGGGCGCAGGTGCTAGGCTCGAACGCTTGGCTTTCGTCCGAAAGGGGGTTTTCAGCAACGCATCGCCCGCGCGCCCGCCTGCGGCGTCACCGCGGCCGCGACAGGGCGGCCCACGGGGCGATCCACCGGCCGGCACCGGAAAATTCGCCCTTCGCCGGACGGCGGAGGGAACGGAAATTGCGCGACAAAGGTTGATTTTGACATTCCGATCGCGCCGGAGAGCTCTGTCGGTCCGATAGAGTCGAGGCGTTTAACGAGTGGAGGCCGCCATGACCCCGACCCGCAGATCGCTGTTGCTGACCGCCGCGCTTGCCGCGGCCCTGCCTTTCGCCGCTGCCGCGCCATCCTTCGCGCAGCAGGCGATCATCAACGTCTCCTACGACCCGACGCGCGAGCTCTACCGCGAATTCAACGCCGCCTTCGTCCGGCATTGGCAGGAGACCAGGGGCGAGACGGTGCGCATCCAGAACACCCATTCGGGCTCCGGCCAGCAGGCGCGCGCCGTCATAGACGGGCTGGCCGCCGACGTCGTCACGCTGGCGCTCGAGGCCGACATCGACGCCATCGTCAGGGCGACCGGCAAGATCCGCGAGGACTGGCGCGCCTCGCTGCCCAACAACAGCGCCCCCTACACCTCGACCATCGTCTTCCTGGTGCGCAAGGGCAACCCGAAGAACCTTCTCGACTGGGGCGATCTCGTGAAGGAGGGCGTCGAGGTCGTCACCCCCAACCCGAAATCCTCCGGCGGCGCGCGCTGGAACTTCCTCGCCGCCTGGGCGTGGGCGCTGAAGCAGCATGGCGGCGACGAGGCCAGGGCGCGGGAGTTCGTCGGCGAGCTTTTCCGCCACGTCCCCGTGCTCGACCCGGCCGCGCGCGGCTCCACCACGACCTTCGTCCAGCGCGGCATCGGCGACGCGCTGCTGGCATGGGAGAACGAGGCGTTCCTGGCCATCAACGAGCTGGGGCCGGACGCCTTCGACATCGTCGTGCCGTCGCTGTCGATCCTGGCCGAGCCGCCGGTGGCGGTGGTGGACGCCAATGTCGACGCCAGGGGCACCCGCGAGGTGGCGACCGCCTATCTCGAATATCTCTATTCGCCGGTCGGCCAGAACATCGCCGCGAAGCACTACTACCGCCCCTACAATCGCGAAGGCGTCGATCCGGCCGAGCTGGAGCGCTTCCCGGAGCTCGAGCTGGTGACCATCGACGACCTCGGCGGCTGGGCCAGGGTGCAGCCCGAGTTCTTCGGCGACGGCGGCATCTTCGACCAGATATTCCAGCCGGGCAGGTGACGCCATGGGCGAAGCGGCCGCCGCCCCCCGACGATGGCGATGGAAGGAGCCGAGCGTCATTCCCGGCTTCGGGCTGACCTTCGGCTTCGCCGTCTTCTATCTCAGCGTCATCGTGCTGATCCCGCTGGCGGGGCTTGGCTGGCGCTCGGCCTCGCTCGGCTGGGCGGAGTTCTGGCGGCTCGCCACCGATCCGCGCCTGATCGGGGCGCTCAGGACCAGCTTCTGGACGGCGGGCGCGGCCGCCGCCATCAACGCCGTGTTCGGCGTGCTGGTGGCCTGGGTTCTGGTGCGCTACCGCTTCCCCGGCCGCCGCGTCGTCGACGCGGCGGTCGACCTGCCCTTCGCGCTGCCGACGGCGGTGGCCGGCATCGCGCTCACCGCCATCTACGCTCCCACCGGCTGGATCGGCCAGTTCTTCCAGCCCCACGGCGTGCGCATCGCCTACACGCCCGCCGGCATCGTCATCGCGCTGGTCTTCGTCAGCCTGCCCTTCATGGTGCGCACCGTGCAGCCGGTGATGGAGGAGATCAACCGCGAGGTCGAGGAGGCGGCGGCCACGCTCGGCGCCAGCCGGTTCCAGACCGTCTTCCGCGTCATCCTGCCGGGGCTGGTGCCGGCCATCCTGACCGGGCTGGCGCTGTCCTTCGGCCGCGCCGTCGGCGAATACGGCTCCGTCATCTTCATCGCCGGCAACATCCCCTACGTGTCGGAGATCGCGCCGCTGCTGATCTACATAAGGCTGGAGGAGTTCAACTATCCGGCCGCCACCGCCATCGGCGCCATCATGCTGGTTCTGGCCTTCGCGGTCCTGCTCGCCATCAACCTGATCCAGGCATGGGCCAGGCAAAGGCTCGGCCATGGCGAATAGCGCGCGCCCGCACGCCGCGGCCGCCGCCGCGGCCGCCCGCTTCCGCGACCCGGCCACGGAGGCACGGCCGGTGGCATGGGCGCTGATCGCGGTCGCGCTCGTCTTCCTGGTGCTGGTGCTGTTCCTGCCGCTCGTCGCCGTGTTCGGCGAGGCGCTGCGGCGCGGCTGGCGGGTGGCGCTCGAGGCGGTGGCCGACCCCGACGCGCTTTCGGCCGTGCGGCTCACCCTGCTCGTCGCGGCGATCGCCGTCCCGGCCAACTGCATCTTCGGCCTCGCCGCCGCCTGGGCCATCGCCAAGTTCGAGTTCAAGGGCAAGTCGTTCCTGATAACGCTGATCGACCTGCCCTTCTCGGTCTCGCCGGTCATCGCCGGCCTCGTCTACATCCTTTTGTTCGGTGCCGGCAGCGTGCTCGGCCCCGTCCTCAACTCGTGGGGGTTGCAGGTGCTGTTCGCGGTGCCCGGCGTCGTGCTCGCCACCATCTTCGTCACCTTCCCCTTCATCGCGCGCGAGCTGATCCCGCTGATGCAGGACCAGGGTGCCGGCGACGAGGAGGCGGCGATCTCGCTCGGCGCCAGCGGCTGGCAGACCTTCCGCCGCGTCACGCTGCCCAACATCAAATGGGGCCTGCTCTACGGCGTGCTCCTGTGCAACGCCCGCGCCATGGGCGAGTTCGGCGCGGTCTCCGTCGTCTCGGGCCGCCTGCGCGGCGAGACCGTGACCATGCCGCTGCACGTCGAGATCCTCTACAACGAATACAACTTCGTCGCCGCCTTCGCCGTCGCCTCGCTGCTGGCGCTGCTGGCGCTGGTGACGCTGGTGCTCAAGGCGTTCCTGGAGCGCGTCTACGGCCGCGACCACGCCGTCGGCCCGGGTCATTGAGAAGGAGAAGGGGATGGAGCTTCGCCTCGCCAACGTGCGCAAGGAGTTCGGCCGCTTCGCCGCGCTGCACGACGTCTCGCTCGACATCCGCTCCGGCGAGCTGATCGCGCTGCTCGGCCCCTCGGGCTCGGGCAAGACGACGCTCTTGCGCCTGATCGCCGGCCTCGACTTCCCGACCGAGGGCACGATCCATTTCGGCGACGACGACGCCTCGCACAAGTCGGTGCAGGAGCGCAATGTCGGCTTCGTCTTCCAGCACTACGCGCTGTTCCGCCACATGACGGTTGCCGAGAATGTCGGCTTCGGGCTGAAGGTGCGGCCGCGCGGCATCCGCCCCGCGCGGCGCGAGATCCGCCGCCGGGCGCTGGAGCTGCTCGACCTCGTGCAGCTGTCCGGGCTGGAGAACCGCTATCCCGGCCAGCTTTCGGGCGGCCAGCGCCAGCGCGTGGCGCTGGCGCGCGCGCTCGCCATCGAGCCGCGCGTGCTCCTGCTCGACGAGCCGTTCGGCGCGCTCGACGCCCAGGTGCGCCGCGAGCTGCGCCGCTGGCTGCGCGCCATCCACGACCGCACCGGCCACACCACCGTCTTCGTCACCCACGACCAGGAGGAGGCGCTGGAGCTGGCCGACCGCGTCGTGGTGATGAGCCAGGGCCGCATCGAGCAGATCGGCACCGCCGACGAGGTCTACGACAACCCGGATTCGCCCTTCGTCTACGGCTTCATCGGCGAGTCGAGCGCGCTACCCGTGCGCGTCGAGCATGGCGACATCTGGCTGGAGGACCGCACCGTGGGCCTGCGCGCGCCGCACCTGCCGGACGGGCCGGCCACGCTCTACTTCCGCCCGCACGACGTCGACATCCTCGACGGCTGCGGCGGCTGCATCGCCGGCACCGTCGTCGCCGGCCGCCGCGTCGCCGGCACGAGGCGGGTGGAGCTGGAGATCGGCGGCGGCGGCCACGTCGCCGAGATCGAGCTTCCCGTCGAGCACCCGGCCGCCGACAGGACGCGCATCGCCTTCAGGCCGAGGCGCTGGAAGGCGTTTCCGGCCGCCGCGACGGACGGTTGAGCGTCTCCTGAACGATCGACGCCGCGTCGAGGCGGCCGCGAGCCCCGTTCCACGAAATTTTTTCCGACTTTTTTTCCCGGCAGGCGCCGGCACGATCCGTTCGCCGTTCCTCCGGTCGCGGCAACAATCGAAAATCGGACCCGGCGACGCGAGCAACGATGCGCAAAAGGCGCCCGCCGCGCCCCTGCCGGCCCCCTGCGAGGCGGCCGCGGCGGCGCTGGCCTGCCAGTAGACAAGCGCCATGTCTTGCCCTTAGCTGCTCGAAAGCCAAGGTCAGGGAGGATGTGAAGATGGCCGAAGCGGGGAGGCTTTCCCTCCATGTGCCGGAGCCTGAGGTGCGCCCCGGCGACACGCCCGACTTCTCCAACGTGAAGATTCCGCGCGCCGGCACCGTCGAGCGGCCGCCGGTCGACGTCGACCCGCGCGAGATCCGCGATCTCGCCTATTCGATCATCCGCGTGCTCAACCGCGACGGCGAGGCGGTCGGCCCGTGGGCCGGCAGCTTGAGCGACGAGGAGCTGCTCGAGGGCCTGCGCCACATGATGACGCTGCGCGCCTTCGACGCGCGCATGCTGATGGCCCAGCGCCAGGGCAAGACCTCCTTCTACATGCAGCACATGGGCGAGGAGGCGGTGTCGTGCGCCTTCCGCAAGGCGCTGTCGCCCGGCGACATGAATTTCCCGACCTACCGCCAGGCCGGCCTGCTCATCGCCAGCGGCTACCCGATGGTCACGATGATGAACCAGATCTTCTCCAACGAGGCCGACCCGATCAAGGGCCGGCAGCTCCCGGTGATGTATTCCTCGAAGGAGCACGGCTTCTTCTCGATCTCCGGCAATCTCGGCACCCAGTTCATCCAGGCCGTGGGCTGGGCCATGGCCTCGGCGATCAGGAACGACACGAAGATCGCCGCCGGCTGGATCGGCGACGGCTCGACCGCCGAGAGCGACTTCCACGCCGCCCTCGTCTTCGCCTCCACCTATCGCGCGCCTGTGGTGCTCAACATCGTCAACAACCAGTGGGCGATCTCGACCTTTCAGGGCATCGCCCGCGGCGGCTCCGGCACCTTCGCCGCGCGCGGCCTCGGCTTCGGCCTGCCGGCGCTCCGGGTCGACGGCAACGACTACCTCGCCGTCCACGCAGTCGCCAGATGGGCGGTGGAGCGGGCGCGCCGCAATCTCGGGCCGACGCTGGTCGAGTACGTCACCTACCGCGTCGGCGCGCATTCGACCTCGGACGACCCTTCCGCCTACCGGCCGAAGACGGAGTCCGACGCCTGGCCGCTCGGCGACCCGGTGATCCGGCTGAAGAACCACCTGATCGTCAAGGGCGTGTGGTCGGAGGATCGCCACAAGCAGGCCGAGGCCGAGATCCTCGACACGGTGATCGCCGCGCAGAAGGAGGCGGAAAGCCACGGCACGCTGCATTCGGGCGGCAAGCCCTCGGTGCGCGACATGTTCGAGGGCGTCTACGAGACGATGCCGCCGCACCTGCGGCGCCAGCGCCAGCAGGCGGGAGTATAGGCCATGCCGCGCATGACCATGATCGAGGCGATCCGCTCGGCCATCGACGTGTCGATGGGCCGCGACGACAACGTCGTCGTCTTCGGCGAGGACGTCGGCTATTTCGGCGGCGTGTTCCGCTGCACGGCCGGCCTCCAGCAGAAATACGGCAGGAACCGCTGCTTCGACGCGCCGATCAACGAATCCGGCATCGTCGGCGCGGCCATCGGCATGGCCGCCTACGGCCTGCGGCCCTGCATCGAGGTCCAGTTCGCCGACTACGTCTATCCGGCCTACGACCAGATCGTGTCGGAGGCCGCGCGCCTGCGCTACCGCTCCAACGGCGAGTTCACCTGCCCGATCGTCATCCGCATGCCGACCGGCGGCGGCATCTTCGGCGGCCAGACCCACAGCCAGAGCCCGGAGGCGCTGTTCACCCACGTCTCGGGCCTGAAGGTGGTGGTGCCCTCCAGCCCCTACGACGCCAAGGGCCTCCTGATCTCGGCCATCGAGGACCCCGACCCGGTGATCTTCCTCGAGCCCAAGCGCCTCTACAACGGCCCCTTCGACGGCCATCACGACCGGCCGGTGACGGCGTGGTCGAAGCACCCGATGTCGGAGACGCCCGAGGGCCACTACACCGTGCCGCTCGGCAAGGCCGAGGTGCGAAGGCAGGGCTCGGCCGTCACCGTGCTCGCCTACGGCACTATGGTCTATGTCGCCAAGGCCGCGGCCGCCGATACCGGCATCGACGCCGAGGTGATCGACCTCAGGACGCTGCTGCCGCTCGACCTCGACGCGATCGTCGCCTCGGTGAGGAAGACCGGCCGCTGCGTGGTCGTTCACGAGGCGACGCTCACCTCCGGCTTCGGCGCCGAGCTTGCCGCGCTGGTGCAGGAGCACTGCTTCTACCACCTCGAAGCGCCGGTGATGCGCGTCACCGGCTGGGACACGCCCTATCCGCACGCCCAGGAGTGGGACTACTTCCCCGGCCCGAAGCGCGTCGGCGAGGCGCTCGCCGAAGTGATGGAGGGGTAAGCCATGGCCGAGCACGTCATCAAGATGCCGGATGTCGGCGAAGGCGTCGCCGAGGCCGAGCTCGTCGAGTGGCACGTCAAGGTCGGCGACCTGATCCGCGAGGACGCCGTCCTCGCCGCCGTCATGACCGACAAGGCCACGGTCGAGATCCCCTCGCCCGTCGAGGGCAGGGTTTCGTGGCTGGGCGCCGAGATCGGCGACACGGTCGCGGTGGGGTCCGCGCTGGTCAGGATCGAGGTGGCGGGCGACGCCCCGGCCGCCGGAGCCGCCCCGGAACCCGCGGCCGCGCAACAGCCCGCCCCCGCCGGCGGCGGGAAGGAGAAGGCCGGGCCCGAGCCGGCATCAGCGGCAGCGGCGGCCCCGGTGCCGCGCCCGCAGCCGGCGGCGACACCCGCGCCCGAGCCGGCGCGGAGGCAACCCTTCGCCGTCCCCGGCTTCGCCGGCGTGCCGCGGCCCGAAGGCGAGCGGCCGCTGGCCTCGCCGGCGGTGCGCCTGCGGGCGAAGGAGGCGGGCGTCGACCTGCGCCAGGTGCCCGGCACCGGGCCAGCCGGCCGCATCACCCACGACGATCTCGACCACTTCATCGCCCGCGGCAGCACGCCGGTCGCCACCGGCCTGAGGCCGAACACGGCGGTCGAGGAGGTCAAGGTCGTCGGCCTGCGCCGCAGGATCGCCGAGAAGATGGCGCTCGCCAAGGCGCGCATCCCGCACATCACCTATGTCGAGGAAGTGGACGTCACCGCGCTGGAGGAGCTGCGCGGCAAGCTGAACGGCGAGAAGCGGCCGGCGGGCGCGGCCGAGCGGCCGAAGCTGACCATCCTGCCCTTCCTGGTGCGCGCCATCGTCAGGGCGGTGGCCGAGCAGCCGCAGATCAACGCGCTCTACGACGACGAGGCCGGCATCGTCCACCGCCACGGCGGCGTCCATGTCGGCATCGCCGCGCAGACGCCCGGCGGCCTCGTCGTGCCGGTGCTGCGCCACGCGGAGGCGCGCGACCTGTGGGATTGCGGCGCCGAGATCGGCCGGCTGGCGGAAGCCGCGCGCTCGGGCACGGCCACGCGCGAGGAGCTTTCCGGCTCCACCATCACCATCACCTCGCTCGGCGCGCTGGGCGGCGTCGCCACCACCCCGGTCATCAACCACCCGGAGGTGGCCATCGTCGGCGTCAACAAGATCATGGTCCGCCCGGTCTGGGACGGCACCCAGTTCGTGCCGCGCAAGATGATGAACCTGTCCTCCTCCTTCGACCATCGCGTGGTCGACGGATGGGACGCGGCCGTGTTCGTGCAGCGCCTAAAGGTGCTGCTGGAAACCCCGGCACTTCTTTTCGTGGGAGAGTGAACCGATGAAGGAAATCTCCTGCAAGCTGCTCGTCATCGGCGCGGGGCCCGGCGGCTATGTCTGCGCCATCCGCGCCGGCCAGCTCGGCGTCGACACGGTCATCGTCGAGGGGGCCAGGCCGGGCGGCACCTGCCTGAACGTCGGCTGCATTCCCTCCAAGGCGCTGATCCACGCCGCCGACGAGTACCTCAAGGTGCGCGAGATGGCGGCGGGCGGCGACCCGCTCGGCATCTCGCTCGACACGCCGGCGATCGACCTCAGGAAGACGGTGGCCTGGAAGGACCGCATCGTCGGCCGGCTCAACACCGGCGTCGCCGGCCTGCTCAAGAAGGCGGGCGTGAAGTCGGTGCAGGGCCATGCCGGCTTCCGCGACGGCCGCACGGTCGCGGTCGAGACCGAGACCGGAGAGCAGGTCATCCGCGCGGAGAACATCGTCATCGCCACCGGCTCCGTGCCGGTGGAGCTGCCCTTCCTGCCCTTCGGGGGCAAGGTGATCTCCTCCACCGAGGCGCTGTCGCTGAAGGCCGTGCCCGCCGCGCTTGCCGTCGTCGGCGGCGGCTATATCGGGCTGGAGCTCGGCATCGCCTTCGCCAAGCTCGGCGCGAAGGTCACGGTGGTGGAGGCGCTGCCGCGCATCCTGCCGCTCTACGATGCCGAGCTGACGCGCCCGGTCGTCAAACGGCTGGAGGCGCTGGACATCTCGGTGCTGACCGGCGCCAGGGCCAAGGGGCTCTCCCCGAAGGGCGACGCGCTGGTGGTCGAGGCCGCCGGCGGCAGGACACAGGAGATCGCCGCCGACCATGTGCTGGTCACGGTCGGCCGCAGGCCCGCGACGCAAGGCTGGGGGCTGGAGGAGATCGACCTCGACTTGAGCGGCCCCTTCATCCGCATCGACGAGCGCTGCCGCACCTCGATGCGCGGCATCTACGCCATCGGCGACGTCACCGGCGAGCCGATGCTCGCCCACCGCGCCATGGCGCAGGGCGAGATGGTGGCCGAGATCGTCGCCGGCCACCGGCGCAGCTGGGACAAGCGGGCGATCCCCGCCGTCTGCTTCACCGACCCGGAGGTGGTGTCGGTCGGCCTTTCGCCCGACGAGGCGCGCCAGGCCGGCGCGGAGGTGAAGATCGGCCAGTTCCCGTTCTCGGCCAACGGCCGCGCCATGACGCTTCAGGGCGAGGCCGGCTTCGTGCGCGTGGTGGCGCGCGCCGACAACCATCTCGTGCTCGGCATCCAGGCCGTCGGCTCCGGCGTGTCCGAGCTGTCGGCCGCCTTCGCGCTCGCCATCGAGATGGGCGCGCGGCTGGAGGACGTGGCGGGCACCATCCACGCCCATCCGACCCAGAGCGAGGGTTTCCAGGAAGCCGCGCTCAAGGCGCTGGGCCACGCGCTCCACGCCTGAGGCCGCCCTGCGCCGCCGCCCACTGCCGCCTGCCGCCGCCTGCCGCAGCCCTTCCCGACACGTCGCCGGGAGGGGTCGGAATTTTTTTCGGCGGCGATTCCGCGGAATCTTGACGCGAATCAAATAGATACATATCAATTCTAGGGCAGGCGGACTTGAGTTGAGGAGGGTGATTCGGGGGTCGAGCGCTCGTTTGGGCGTGCGTTCTGCATATCGACTCCACCCTTTCTCCTGCCTGGGGCACGCCTCCGCCGGAGGCTGTCCGACGGAATTTTCGCCGTCGCTCTGAAAGTATCTGTCCGTAGTCGCGTCCATCGAGACGGCCCGCAGCCCTGCGGGCGCGTGCCGATTCGTGTGCCGAGTTTTCCGACCTTTCGCCGCCGCGCGCGGACGAAGCAACGCAGCCGCCGCGCTTCCGGGCGCGGCGAACCGGGGACCACGATGCATTTCGCCTCGACCAGGGACAGGCAGGACGACGGGGCGCTGGCGGACACGCGCAGCGGTCTTTCGGGCCTGATGCGCCGGGTCTGCGCCGACATCGGCGCCGATCGCTACCTGCTGGTCGAGCCCTCGGTGGAGCGCGGGCCCAAGGCGCTGCGCATCATCGCCTCCAACTGGATCTACGACGCGCTGGAGGAGCTGGGCGGCGAAGGCATCTTCAACATCATCGAAAGCGGCCACGCCGCCGGCGCCGGCGAGGCGCCGCAGCCGCTGCCCGCCGCCCTGCCCTTCCTGTCGCCGCGCGAGCGCCTTGCGCTGCGCGAGCACGGCCACGCCGAGCTCTATCTCCAGCGGCTTTGCGTCGGCGGCCGCACGGTCTTCGTTCTGTTCTCGGCCGCGGCCGCGCGCGGCATCGACGCCGCCATGCTGGCGCGCGCGCACATGATGTGCTGCTACGCGCTCGGCGGCTACCTCGCCGCCGCCGACAGCGGGCGCACCCTGCCCGGCGCGCTTTCCGAGCGCGAGCGCGAGTGCCTGAAATGGGTGTCGGAAGGCAAGACCACCGACGAGGTGGCGCTGATCCTGGGCGTCTCCTCCAACACCGTCAACAGCTACGTCGCCCACGCCATCCAGAAGTTCGGCGCGAGCAACCGCGCCATGGCCATCGCCACCGCCATCCGCAGCGGGATCATCTGATGCTGCGCGAGGCAAATTGGGGAGGAACGCACATGTACGACGAACAGGCGTTCGACAGCTGGTCGCCCGCAACCGAATGGGTCGCGCCGCAGCCCGCGCCGGTCGCCGTACCCGAAACGGTGCGGCTGTGCCGCGATCTGGCCGGGGCCATCGGCGCCGACGGCTTCGGCCTGTTCTTCACGGCCGCCCAGGGAGAAAGCCGCCGCCTCGCGCCGGTGTTCGACAGCGCATTCCCCGGCGTGTCGTCGTTCTCGCGGGCGCTTTCGGCGCGGACGGCCGACGGCTTCGCCCGCAGGGTCGCGCAAGCCGCGACGCCGCTGTGGTGGCGGGGGCCGAACGCTTCCTGCTTCCTCGACGCGGGCGCCCGCGGCTGGGCGGCGGAGGTGCCGAGCCCGCTGGCCGACGCGCCGATGGCCGGCAGCTGCGGCATCGTCTTCCCGGTGGCGCAGGAGAACGGCCGCGCCGGCGCGGTCGCCTTCTGCGGCGACGACCTGGCGCTCGACGAGCAGGGGCTGTGCGCGGCGCATGCGCGCTGCCACGCTCTGTTTTCCGAGGTGGCGCGCCAGCGGCCGCTCGCCGGCGCGGCGCTGCCGTCGATGTCGAAGCGCGAGATCGAATGCCTGCGGCTGACGGCCAACGGCTTCACCAGCGACGAGATCGCCGCCGCGCTCGGCCTTTCCGTCCACACCGCCAACCAGTACCTGACCAGCTCGGCCCACAAGCTCAACGCCGTCAACCGCATCCATGCGGTGGCCAAGGCGCTGCGCGCCGGCCTGATCGACTGAGCCGGCAGGCCGCGAGGCCGGCGCCGGGGGATCGCCGCCGTCCTATCTGTGCGCTGCGACCGCCGGCTCCGAGCGGCGGATGCGGGCATGATCCAGCGCGCGCTCGAGGAAGGCGTCGTTCTCGGCCGGGTCGGGCGAGGGCCTGTCGAAGGCGACGTAATTGACCTCGACCGAGGCGTGCCGGGCGGCAAGGGTGAGCGCGAAATAGACGGTGACGCCGGCCGGCCGCAATTCGAGGTCGAGCACGATGCGCGGCGGCCCGTCCCACGACAGGTGCGCCTCGCCGCCATGGCCCAGGCGCAGCGTGCCGGGATGGAAGTAGAGCTCGGCCGCGGTGTCGACCAGATCGGCGATCGAGGCCAGGCGTTCGAGCCGGATATAGGCGACGTAGTCGCCGACGTCGACGAGGCGCAGATCGCTGACGACCTCGCGGATCGCGTTGGCGACGATGACCTCGCGGGTCGAGGAATGCGGCTGGCGGTTCATGAGGTCACCCTGCCCTGGCCGGAGCCTGCCTTGCTCGTGTAAAGTACGCGAACCAATTCTGCGACTGCCTGGTAGAATTGAGGTGGGATCATACTATCCACCGAAACTTGACTGTACATGGAGCGCGCGAGCGCCACGTCCTCGAAGACCGGGATTTCGTTCGCCTCGGCGATCTCCCTGATCCGCAGCGCCACCAGGTCCTGCCCCTTGGCGACCACCACGGGGGCTGCCGTCTCCTCGCGCACGTAGCGCAGCGCGATGGCGTAGTGGGTCGGGTTGGCGATCACCAGCGTGGCGCGGGGCACGTCGGCCATCATGCGCCTGCGGGCGCGGTCGCGTTGCAGCGAGCGCAGCCGCGAGCGCATGATCGGGTCGCCCTCGGCCTGCTTCATCTCGTCCTTGACCTCCTGCCGGGTCATGCGCAGGTCCCGCCGCCAGTGGAAGCGCGACCACAACAGGTCGATGACGGCGATCAGCACCATGATGGCGGTGATCGCCACCACGATCTCGACGGCGATGTCGCGGATGACCGAGCCGAACGCCTCGGGCTGGGTGATCATGCCGGCGAGAAGCTCGGTCTGCGCGCCGCGCATGGCGAAGGCCAGCACCACGCCGGCCAGCACCAGCTTGCCGAGCGACTTGGCGAACTCGGCAAGCCCCTTCTGGCCGAACAGCCGGCCCCAGCCTTCCTTGAGCGAGACGCGCGACAGCTTCGGCTGGACGCGGTCGATCACCACGCGCGGCACGTTCTGCAACACCGAGCTGGCCACGCCCGCCGCGATCAGCAGCGCCATCAGCCCGACCAGCGGCTTGACGATCTCGATGAAGACCTGCCGGTAGAGCAGCACCGCGTCGTGCTCGCTCGCCAGCGACCACGCCTCGGGCCGCTCGATGAACATCGACAGGAAGCCGCCCAGCTCGACGGCGCCCGGCTGGGCCAGGAAGATCATGAAGACGAGGATGGCGAGGAAGGAGCCGACGACCGACACCTCCTTGGCGAAGGGAACCTGGCCCTTCTCCAGCGAGTCACGGATCTTCTTCTCCGTGGCTTCTTCTGTCTTGCTTTCCTTGTCCGCCTGCTCGGCCATGGCAAGCCCCGCTCAGGCGACCTCAGGCCGCGTTCTGCATCGCGGGAAGCTCGAGCGCGCCGGTGGCGGCAAGCCCGATCGCGGTGGCCGCGATGCGCTTGCGCGCCTTGGCGATCTCGGCCGGCGTGGCCGCGTCCGAAGGGATCGTCAGTTCCGACTCGATCATGCGGCGCGAGCGCGCGCCGATCGCCGACAGAACCGCCTCGGCAAGGTCGGCCTCCGCGCCGCGCAGCGCCAGCGTGACGATCTCGGTCGACAGGCCGTCGAACAGGGTGACGCGCGACTTCTGGTCGAGCAGCACGATGTCGTCGAAGCTGAACAGCCGCGCCTTGACCTGGTCGATGCCCTCGGCGCCGCTGGCCTCCAGGTCGGAGACCAGCTCGTCCAGCACCTCCTTGTCGAGCTCGTTGAGCAGGCTCGCCACCCGGCTCTGGCTGGCCGACACGTCCTTGCCGGTGGCGTCGGCGGCAAGCTTCTTGCGAAGCTGGTTCTCCACCAGCTGCTTGGCGGCCGGCTGCACCGTGGTCATCGACAGCATCCGCTTCAGCACCTCGCTGCGCAGCGGCTTGTCGAAGGCCAGAAGCGCGTTGGCGGCCGGCTGGGGATCGAGGTTGGAGAACACCATGGCGATGGTCTGCGGATGCTCGCCGCACAGCAGCGCCCCCAGCCGCGCCGGCTCCAGCTCGGCCAGCTCCGGCCAGATCGGCGGCGCCTCGTCGCTCATCAGCGACGGCTTGCTCCAGCCCATCAGGACGCTGATCTCCTCGGGCGACAGCGACTCGTTGAGGATGGTGTCCATCTGGTCGCCGGAATCGAGCAGGCCCGCGCCCTCGGTGAACTCGTCCTCGAACTCGGCGACGATGTTCTCCAGCTCGCTCTGCGGGATGGTGCGCAGCATGCGCGCCGCCTCGATCAGCGCCTTCAGCTCCTCATGCTTGAAGAAACGCAACAGGCGGCCGGCCGAAGGCTTGCCCATGGCAACCAGAATGGCAGCCGCCTTCTGAGCCCTCGTCAGCTTGCCTTCCAGGCTCATTACGCCCCTGTCCCCGATTCGCTACGCGATACGATATACGTCCTAGCCCGGCTTGGCAGCATCGATGATCTGCGTGAGCTTGATGCCGAAACGCGAGGGGTCGTGCTCCAGCACCGTTATCTCGCCGCAGGCGATCTTCCGGCCGTTGACGACGACGTCGACCGGCTCGCCGATGCGCCGGTTGAGCGACACGGTGGAGCCCTTCTGCAGCGCCATCAGCTCGGACACCGACATCTCGGTCGAGCCGAGCACGATCTGCACATCCACAGGAATGTTCATGATGATGTCGGTGTTGGCCGTCCGCGGCTCGCCGCGCGACGGCGACGCGGCGGCGAAGGCCGCCGCCTCCGCGGCCTTGTCCTCCTGCAGCACGCCGCGCAGCTCCTCGATGGCGCGGTTCAGCTCCGCCTCCTGCGGGTCCTCGCCCGGCCCTGACGGCAGGTCGCCGGCCCCGGCCGACAGGTCGCCGAAGTTCAGCGGACTGGAGAAATCGCCGAAGTCGGCGCCGGCACCGGCGTCGCCCTGGCCGCCGGGAATGTCGAGATCGGGAAGAGGTGAGTTCATGGTCGTCTCCTTCAGCGCCGGCCAGGAAAAGCCGGCTGACGGGCCGCACCGCTCAGCGCGGCACCAGCCCGTCGATGAATTCCTTGCCCTGATCGAACGGCTCGATGACCCGGACCGTGAGGTTCTGGCCGAGCTTGCCGAACTCGCAGGTGAACAGCGGCTTGCGGTGGGCCGACAGCTTCGTCTCGGTCGGCGCCGTCTCCGGCATCTCGATGACCTGGCCGACGAAGAGCTGCGACAGGTCGCCCAGCGTCATGCGCGACAGCGGCACCGTGGCTTCGAGCTTCACCGCCGAGCGCATCACCTCCTCGCTGAAGCGGGCATGCCAGCGCGCCTGCTGGGCGCTGTCGTCCGGCTCGGCGACGCCGTCGCCGCGATGCAGCAGAAGCACGCGCTGCGGCATCATCACCGTGAAGCTGCCCTCGCCCGAGGGCGCGATCAGCCTGAAGACCATGCGCACGGACGGGCCGTCGCGGATGACGAGCTTCCTCAGCTCCTGCCCCGACACCGCCGCCGGCATCGGGAACTTGATCGACAGCGCCCGCACGCCCGAGCCGTTGAGCGCCTTGGCGGTCGCCTCGAACACGACCGAGGCCAGCTCCAGCTCGATCATGGTCAGCGGACGCAGGATCGGCGACACCTTCATGTCGGGGTCGCCGCCGAACAGCGCGCTGACGAGCAGCGCGATGGCCTGCGCGTCGGCGATCAGCATCAGCGCGTCGGGCGAGGTCGCCGAGGCCGCCACCACCAGCGCGTCGTTCTCGGCCTCGGGCCGGCGGGCCTCGGCCATGCGCCCCAGCGTCACCTCCTCCATCTCGATCTCGATCGGATAGGAGACCTGCTCGTTGAGGCTGTCGCGGATCGCCGGCAGCGCGCGCAGGCCCAGCGCCCGGGCCGCGCGAACGATGTGCTCGGGCTCGCCGGTGTCGCCGAGCAGCCGCTCGACGATGGGGTTCCTGATCTGCGCCGGCTCGCCCGCCTCGGCGAAGTCGCGCTGCGCCGTCGCCCCGCTCATCATGCCACCTTGCGCTCGGCGCCGCCGTGCAGCGTGCTCTGCTCGACCGCGTCGATCGACGGCCGGTCGTAGGCGGAGATGGTCTTGCGGCCGAACTCCAGCGCCACCTGCGGCAGCGAGCCGTTCATGTAGGCGAGCAGCGTCTGCTTGACGATGACGTAGAGCCGGTTCTTCTTGTCGCGCACGATCTTGATCTTCTGCGCGATGGGCGCGACCACGGCGTAGTTCAGGAAGATGCCGAGGAAGGTGCCCACGAGCGCCGCGCCCACCAGGCCGCCGAGGATCTCGGGCGACTGGTCGATGGCGCCCATGGCCTTGATGACGCCCAGCACCGCCGCGCAGATGCCGAGCGCCGGGAAGGCGTCGGCCAGCACCGTCAGCGCGTGGTAGGACTTGAGCTTGTCGTGCTTGATGGTGTGGATTTCCTCGTCCATCAGCGCCTCGATCTCGAACGGCCGGGCGTTGCCGATGATGATGATGCGGCAGTAGTCGCAGATGAAGTTCGTCAGGTCCCGGTTCTTCAGCACGCTCGGGAATGCCTGGAACACCGGCGACTCGTCGGGATTGTCGATGTGGGCCTCGACCTCGTTGCGCGACTTGGTGCGCAGCTCGCGCATCAGGCTGTGCAGGACGCCGAGCGTCTCCAGATAGTCCTGCTCGGTCGGCACCTGGTGGCGAAACGCCTCCATGATCGCCTTGCCGGTATCCTTCACCGTCGAGATCGGGTTGGCGATCAGGAACGCGCCGACGCCGGCGCCGCCGATGATGACCAGCTCCCAGGGTTGCATCAGGACATCGAGGTGCCCGCCCATGGCCATATAGCCGCCGAGCACGCACCCAAGGATGACCACGAATCCGATCAATATGCTCACGGAACCACCTTCCCACGCACCGTCCGTTCCTTGCGTAGCGCCCATGGCTTGCGCGAGGCTTGAAGGATCGGCCGGCGGAGGCGTTCAGCTTCACGCAAGCATTTGCGCCTATCCTTGCGGGGTCCGTCCTGCGCATTGGAGGCGCGCGTGCTCAGCACCAATCTCAGTTACCAGCTCGTGACCCGCGACATCGGCAAGTCGCTCGACCGCGTCGGCAAGCAGCCGGCCGTGAAGCGCGAGACGGAGTATTTCCTGGCCAATATCGGGAAGGTGAAATCGGCCGACGAGTTCGTCAAGGACAGCCGCCTGTTCAACTACGCCATGAAGGCGTTCGGCCTGAAGGACATGGCCTACGCCAAGGGCTTCATGCTCAAGGCGATGAAGGAAGGCGTCTCCGACCCGGACAGCTTCGCCAACAAGCTGACCGACAAGCGCTACGCCGAGTTCGTCAAGGCGTTCAACTTCGAGGCCCATGGCGAGAACGCCACCAGCTACAACGCCGCGCGCGACCTCACCGTCAGCGCCTATGTCACGCGCGGGACGCTGGCCGGGCTCGATCAGGAGGCGATCCGGCAGGAGACCGCCTATTTCCGCGCCACGATCGGCACGGTCGAATCCATCGACGACCTGCTCGACAGCCCGCGCCTTCTCACCTACGCGCTCGAGGCGTTCTCGCTGGAGGAGCACGGCTTCACCCGCGCCGAGCTTGCAAGGCTGCTCGAGGGCGGCGTGAAGGACGCCGACAGCCCGGCCAACGAACACGGGGACAAGAACGTCGCCCGCTTCGTGGCCGCGTTCAACTTCGCCGAGATGGGCGAAAGCACCACCACCCATGTCGCCGCGCAGCACGGCACGGTGGCGAACTATCTGCGCCAGACGCTGGAGGAGAACGCCGGCGACCAGAACGAGGGCGTGCGGCTGGCGCTCTACTTCCAGCGCAAGGCGCCGGGCCTGACCTCCTACTACCAGATCCTCGGCGACCCCGCGCTCGCCGAGGTGGTGCGCACCGCGCTCGGCATGCCTGCCGAGATGGCGCAGGCCGACATCGACCGGCAGGTGGCGGCGATGGAGAAGCGCATCAAGCTGGAAGACCTGAAGGACCCGGCCAGGCTCGACAAGTTCCTCGCGCGCTTCTCGGCCCTGTGGGATGCGTCGAACGCCACCGCGACGGCGACCTCGCCGGCGCTGGCGCTTCTCGCCCCCGCGACCGATTTCGGCATCTCCGCCAGCACGCTGATGGCGATCACGACCCTCAAGAGATAGGAAGCCCGCCTTGCAGTCCGGACTCTACGTCGCGCTTTCCTCGCAGATGGCGCTCGACAAGCGCCTGACCACCATCGCCGACAACGTCGCCAACACCAGCACGGTGGGCTTCCACGCGACGGGCGTGAAGTTCGAGGACGTCGTCAGCGGCCTAGGCGACAAGTCGGTGGCCTTCGCCTCGGCGGGCGAAACCTACCTGTCGACCCATTCCGGCCCGCTGCGCGAGACCGGCAACCCGCTCGACTTCGCCATCCGCGGCGATGCCTGGTTCGCCATCGAGACCCCGCGCGGCCCAGTGATGACGCGCGACGGCCGCTTCACCATGCTGGAGACGGGCGAGCTCGTCTCGCTGGAGGGCTATCCCGTGCTCGACGCCGGCGGCGCGCCGATCCAGCTCGACGCCCAGGCCGGCGCGCCGGAGGCCGGCGCCGACGGCACGTTGCGCCAGGACGGGCGGCTGATGGCCGCCATCGGCCTGTTCGAGTTCCAGCCCGGGCTCAACTTCACCCGCTACGGCAATTCCGGCATCGTGCCGTTCGGGCCGCCGGAGCCGGTCGTCGACCGCATCGACGCCGGCGTCGCCCAGGGCTTCGTGGAGGATTCCAACGTCAATCCGGTGCTCGAGATCACCCGGCTGATCCAGGTCCAGCGGGCGTTCGAGCACATCTCGGCGCTGATCCGCGACAGCGAGCAGGCGCTCGACCAGGCGATCTCGACGCTGGGGCCGCGATAGCGCATGCAGGGCATCGACACGCCGCTCAACGCCATCGAGCGCGTCCTGTCGCGCTTCGACAGCGACCGCACGCTGCTGCGTTGCGGCGGCCGCATCGACGAGGTGTCGCCCGGCCACTACCGGGTGCGCGGCGTCTCGGCCAGCGCCCGGCTCGGCGACGTGGTCGAGCACCGCTCGGCCTCGGGCCTGCGCACCGGCGAGATCGTGCGCATCGGCCCCGACGAGACGCTGGTCGCGCCCTACGACCGCAACCCCGACGCCGGCATCGGCGACGCCGTGTTCATCCGCACCGGCGCCGACGCTGCCCCGCACGCCTCCTGGCGCGGCCGCGTCATCGACGCGCTCGGCCGCGCCATCGACGGCAAGGGGCCGCTGATCGCCGGCAGGCAGACCGTGGTGCCGGCCGCGCCGTCGGCCATGTCGCGCCAGCGCGTCGCCACCGGCTTCATGACGGGCGTGCGCGTCATCGACATCTTCACGCCGATCTGCTTCGGCCAGCGCCTCGGCATCTTCGCCGGCTCCGGCGTCGGCAAGTCGACGCTGCTGGCCATGCTCGCCGGGGCCGAGGCGTTCGACACCGTGGTGGTGGCGCTGGTGGGCGAGCGCGGCCGCGAGGTCCGCGAGTTCCTGGAAGACACGATCGGCGCCGAGTGCCTGGCCAAGACCGTCGCGGTGGTGGCCACCAGCGACGAGAGCGCCATGATGCGCCGCCGCGCGCCCGACATGGCCATGCGGGTCGCCGAGCACTTCCGCGAGGAAGGCCACCGCGTGCTTCTGGTGCTCGATTCCATCACCCGCTTCGCCCATGCGCTGCGCGAGGTGGCGATCGGCGTCGGCGAGCCGCCGGTGGCGCGCGGCTACCCGGCCTCCGTCTTCACCGACCTGCCGAAGCTGCTGGAGCGCGCCGGCCCCGGCGTCGACGGCGCCGGCTCCATCACCGCCATCCTGTCGGTGCTGGTCGACGGCGACGACCACAACGACCCCGTGGCCGATTCCATCCGCGGCATCCTCGACGGCCATGTCGTGCTTTCCCGCTCCATCGCCGAGCAGGGCCGCTATCCGCCGGTCGACCCGCTGGCCTCGATCTCGCGCCTGGCGCCCAAGGCCTGGACCAAGGAGCAGCGCATGCTGGTGACGCGGCTGCGCTCGATGATCGCCCGCTTCGAGGACACGCGCGACATCCGCCTGCTCGGCGCCTACCAGCCGGGCGCCGACGCCGACCTCGACCTTGCCGTGCGGCAGGTTCCGTTCATCTACGAGGCGCTGACCCAGACGCCGCAGGACGCGGCCTCGCCCGATCCGTTCGCCGATCTGGCGCGCCACCTCAGAGCCAGGGAGAAGCCGGCGGATGAGACCGTGGAATAGGCTGCGGCGTCTGGCCGGCCGCCTTCTCGCCGGCAATGACGGGCATCGGAGAGCCGAGGAGGCCATCTACCTGACGGAGACGGCCTACCGGAACCATCAACCCGTGCCGGCCAGGGCTCCCGAGATCCGCGAGCGGCATTTCGGCGCCGATCTGCGGCGGGCGAGCCGCGAGGACGAGCCCTCCGGCGCCGGCCCGCGCCACGGCCTTCTGGCGCGGCTGGGCCTCGGCCGCCGCCGGCGAGAGCCGGGCGAGGAGACGGGCTATTTCGGGACCAAGGTTCTCGGCACGCCCCATCCGCCGCGCAAACCCGAGCCCGCGCCGCAGCGCAAGGCCGAGGCCGCGCCGGCGGCCATGGCGCCGCCTGCGCCCGCATCGGCGCCCGTGCAGCCGCCGCTCGCCGGCAACTCGCCTACGCCCGCCATGCCGGCCCTCGCCGGACAGAAGGCCGACGCCGGGCAGGACAGGAAGCGCAAGGCCGCGGCACGACCCGCGCCCGCGATGCCGGACGATGCGGCGGTGCTCGACAGCCTGTTCGGCAAGCCCGACGAGGCCCCGCCGCCGAAGCCGGCGCGGCCGGCCGCCGCCGCTTCCGCCAAGGGGGCGTCCGCCCCCGTCCCCGCGAAACCGTCGCCCGCGCCTGCTCCCGCCGGAAAGAAGAAGAAAAGGAAGATGGACCGCGGCGACGTGACCGTCGCCGCGCTCGGGGTGGTGCTGGGCGTCACCTGCGCGCTCTTTCCCTGGTACATCTTCTTCAATCAGGAGAAGTTCGGCGTCCGCGAGTTCGTCTTCAGCGGCGGCGGCACGGCGCGTCCGACGCCCGGCATCGCCTACCAGCCGCAATATGTCGGCAAGCCGTTCGCCAGCGCCGAGGTGCCGAAGCTGGAGCTCGACTTCTTCCCCACCGCCACCCTGCCCACCGGCCAGGAGCCGGCGCGGGCGGTGCCCGCCTCCGAACAGCCCTTCCCGGCCGACCGCGTCGCCTTCCGGCTGGTCCATGTCGCCAACGGCCGCGCCATGATCGAGGACAGCGACGGCTTGTGGGTGGTGCAGCGCGGCTCGCAGCTTCCCGACGCCAGCCGCGTCGCCGCCATCGAGCAGCGCAAGGGCCGCTGGGTGCTGGTGACCAGCAACGACACGGTCGTCGAGCTGGCCGACTGAGCCGCAGGCCCCGCGCCGGCCCCTCCCCGGCTCGCCGTTCCCGCGCAAGGTCCGCGCAAGGCCGGCTTCCTAGAGTGTCGCTACCGTCGAGGAGTAGCGATGCAACCTGTCAACCTGTTCGCCCTGGCATCCCAGCAGGCACGATGGCTGTCGGTGCGGCAGACGGCCGTGTCCAGCAACATCGCCAACGCCAACACGCCCGGATACGGCGCGGTGGACGTGGAGCCGTTCGAGGCGGTGCTGAACCAGACGCGCGTGGCCATGCGCGCCACGCATCCCGGCCACATCGCCGTCGGGGCGAGCGCCGACGCGCTGGCCGTCCGGCAGGTCAACGAGAGCACGCCGACGATGCCGTCCGGCAACACGGTGGTGCTGGAGCAGGAGCTGATGAAGTCCGGCGAGGTGCGCCGCTCGATGGAGCTGAACACCGCCATCGTCAAGGCCTTCCACCGCATGTTGATGACGACGACCCGGAGCTGAGCCCAGTGGACCCGCTGATTTCCTCCCTGAAGGTGGCCGCATCCGGCCTCGGCGCGCAGTCACAGCGCCTGCGCGTCGTCTCCGAGAACCTCGCCAACGCCCAGTCCACCGGCAACTTCCCCGGCGCCGACCCCTACCAGCGCAAGACCATCACCTTCACCGCCGAGCTCGACCGGCTGTCGGGCGCGCGCATGGTCGAGGTCTCGGCCATCGCCAACGACAGGACGGCCTTCCCGGTCGAGTTCCAGCCCGGCCACGAGGCGGCCGACGAGCTCGGCTACGTCAAGATGCCCAACGTCAACATCCTCGTCGAGATGGCCGACATGCGCGAGGCCAACCGCAGCTACGAGGCCAACCTGCAAGCCATCAAGCAGGCCCGCGACCTGATTTCCATGACCATCGACCTGTTGAGGAACCAGTGATGATAGACAGCCTCGCAGCCCTCGGCAGGGTGGCTTCGCCCGCCTCGATGCTCGACGGTCTCGCCTCCGTTCCCGGCCCGGCGCTGAGGCCGGCCAACGTCGCGGCCGAGACCTCTTTCGCCGCCGCGCTCTCCTCCGTCTCGCAGGACGCAGTCGCCACGCTGCGCAATGCCGAGGGCCTTTCGCTCAAGGCGCTCCAGGGCGGGGAGATGGAAACGCGCGAGGTGGTCGACGCGGTGATGGGCGCCGAGCAGACCCTTCAGGCGGCGATCGCCATCCGCGACAAGATCGTCTCCGCCTATCTCGAAGTCAGCCGCATGGCGATCTGAGGAGCCTCCGTCATGAAAGCACTCGCCATCGCCGCCACCGGCATGAACGCCCAGCAGACCAATCTCGAGGTCATCGCCAACAACATCGCCAACATCAACACGACCGGCTTCAAGCGCGCGCGCGCCGAGTTCTCCGACCTGCTCTACCAGGCCGAGCGGCTGCAAGGCGTGCCCAACCGCGCCAACCAGGCCATCGTGCCCGAGGGCTCGCATATCGGCCTCGGCGTCAAGACCAGCGCCATCCGCAACGTCCATCTCCAGGGCAACCTGGTCAACACCGGCAACAAGCTCGACATCGCGCTGGCCGGGCAGGGCTGGTTCGAGATCGAGGGCGCCAACGGCGAGGCGCTCTACACCCGCGCCGGCTCCTTCAACACCAATGCCGAGGGCCAGCTCGTCACCGTCGACGGCTATCTGGTCGCCGGCGGCATCGTCATCCCCGACAACGCCGTCGAGATCGTCGTCAACAAGTCCGGCCAGTTCTTCGCCCGCTACGACGACCGCGTCGAGCTGGAGGATCTCGGCCAGCTCACCCTGTCCAACTTCTCCAACGAGGCGGGGCTGGCGCCGCTCGGCGACAACCTGTTCCAGGAGACCGCCGCCTCCGGCCCGGCCATCGCCGGCGTGCCGGGCGACCCGGGCTTCGCCACCACCGAGCAGTATTACCTGGAATCGTCCAACGTCGATCCGGTGAAGGAGATCACCGAGCTGATCTCGGCGCAGCGCGCCTACGAGATGAACTCCAAGGTCATCAAGGCGGCCGACGAGATGGCCGCCGTCATCACCCAGGGCATAAGATAGCCATGATCCGTCGCCGCCTGCGCGCCTTCCTCCCGGCCGTTCTTCTCGCGCTCGCCGCCGGCGCGGCGCTGCCGGCGGCCGCGCAGGAGACGGTCCTCATCCCCACCCGCACCATCTATCCGGGCGAGACCGTCACCGCCGACGCCTTGCAGGAGGTGCCGCTGCGCCGACAGCTGCGCAACCCCGCCTCCGTCGAGCGCGACTGGCGGGCGCTGGAGGGCAAGGTCGCCCGACGCACGCTGCTTCCCGGCCGCATGATCCCGGTCGGCTCGGTGCGCGAGGCATGGATCGTCGAGCCGGGCAAGCCGGTGCAGGTGCTGTTCGTCCACGGCGCGCTGGAGATCGCGGTTTCGGCCGTGGCGCTCCAGGCCGGGGCCGCCGGCGACATGGTGCGGCTGCGCAACATCGATTCCGGCGCCACCTTCTCCGGCATCGTCATGGCCGACGGCACGGTCAGGGTCTCGGCATCATGATGCGGCGCCTCCTTCTCGTCCTCGCGATCGGCCTCGGCATGGCCGGCGCCGCGCCGGCCGACGAGCCGCGGCGCGGCGACGCCGGCCCCGCGGGAAGCCGCGCGCAGCCCGAGGAGGTCTATGGCGGCGCGGCCTATGGCGGCGTCCACCGCTTCGACAGGCTCTCCGGCACCGGCCTGCTCGCCGCGCGCATCAAGGACGTGGCGACGCTGCAAAGCGCGCGCGACAACCAGCTCGTCGGCTACGGCCTCGTCATCGGCCTTCAGGGCACCGGCGACGGGCTGCGCTCCTCGCCCTTCACCGAGCAGTCGATGCGCGCCATGCTGGAGAATCTCGGCGTGTCGACGCGCGGCGGCCAGTCGCGGTCCAAGAATATCGCTGCCGTCATCGTCACCGCCAACCTGCCGCCCTTCGTCCAGTCGGGCGCGCGCATCGACGTCAGCGTCTCCTCGATGGGCGACGCCACCTCGCTTGCCGGCGGCACGCTCGTCATGACGCCGCTGCGCGCCCCCGACGGCGAGATCTACGCCGTGGCGCAGGGGCCGGTGATCGTCTCCGGCTTTTCCGCGCAGGGCCAGGCCGAGACCCTGACGCAGGGCGTGCCGACCAGCGGCCGCGTGCCGAACGGCGGCATCGTCGAGCGCCAGGTGCCGGCCTCGTTCGGCTCCGACGCGACGCTGACGCTGCAACTGCGCAACCCCGACTTCTCGACGGCGGTGCGCATCGCCGACGCCATCAACGAATATGCCGGCCACCGCTTCGGTCGTCGCGTGGCGCAGGAGCAGGACGCGCGCACCGTGCTGATCCACCGGCCCAAGGACATCTCGGCCGCCCGCTTCTATGCCGAGCTGGAGAACATCGTCGTCGAATCCGACGCGCCGGCCCGCGTCGTGGTGGACGAGCGCACCGGCACCATTGTCATCGGCCAGCAGGTGCGCATCTCGCGGGTGGCCATCAGCCACGGCGCGCTGACGGTGCGCATCACCGAGATGCCGCGCGTGGTCCAGCCCGAGCCGTTCTCGCGCGGGGAGACGGCGGTCGAGCCCTTCACCGCCATCGAGGCCCAGCAGCCCGACGCGCGGGTGGCCATGCTCGACGGCCCCGACCTCGAGACGCTGGTGTCCGGCCTCAACCGGCTCGGCGTCAAGCCCGACGGCATCATCGCCATCCTGCAAGGCATCAAGTCCGCCGGCGCGCTGCAGGCCGAGCTCGTTCTGCAATAGGAGGACACCGATGGCCCATCATCCCGCCTCCACGAACCGCCGCGCCGCCCGTGCCTCCCATTATGCCACGCTTGCCGCCGGCATCCTGCTGGGCGCGCTCGTCTTCGGCGGCACGCCGGCCCTGACGCAGGCCGCCACCCAGGCCGTCGAGGCGGCCGCCGGGCGCATCGAGGCCATCGACGAGGACGTGCGCCGCTTCTGCTCCAACATCGCCGACGCGGCGCGCGACCGCCGCTATGCGCTCCAGCAGGCCGAGCTCGAGGCGTTGCAGAAGGACATCGACCGGCGCATCGCCGCGCTGGAGGAGAAGCGCGCCGAATACGAGGACTGGCTCACGCGCCGCAACGACTTCCTCGCCAGGGCCGAGGGCAACCTCGTCGAGATCTATTCGCGCATGCGCCCCGACGCCGCCGCCGAGCGGCTGGCCGAGGTGAACGCGGAGCTGGCCGCCGGCATCCTGATGAAGCTTCAGGCGCGGCAGGCGGGCATCATCCTCAACGAAATGGACAGCAAGGCCGCCGCCACGCTCACGGGCATCATGGCGAGCGCGGCCCGCAGGCAGGACCCGACATGAACGCGAGGCCGCTCATCATCATCGCCGCGCTCGCGCTCGCCGGCTGCACCACGCCCAGGGAGGAGATCGGCAGGCCGCCGGCGTTGTCGCCGGTGGGCTACGGCGTCGGCATGGACCCGAAGTCGGTCTACAGCTATCCGACGCCGCCGGCGCAGGCGACCAAGCGCTATTCGCTGTGGGACGACCGCCAGTCGAAGTTCTTCACCGACGCGCGCGCGCTCCAGGCCGGCGACATCCTGACCGTCCAGATCAGCATCAACGACCGCGCCCGCTTCCGCAACGAGTCCGAGCGCGCCCGCACGTCGAGCCGCGGCATCGGCATCGGCGCCGACTTCTCGTGGCTCGGCTGGGGCACGGGCGGCAAGGCGACGGCCGGCTTCGATTCCGACACCGCCACCAAGGGCACCGGCGCCACCGCCCGCTCGGAGGACATCCAGCTCTCCGTCGCCGCCGTGGTGACCGACGTGCTGCCCAACGGCAACCTCGTCATCTCCGGCTCGCAGGAGGTGCTGGTCAACGCCGAGCTTCGCGTCCTGACCATCACCGGCATCGTGCGCCCGTCCGACATCGGCGCCGCCAACACCGTGTCCTACGAGCGCATCGCCGAGGCGCGCATCGCCTATGGCGGCCGCGGCAGGCTGACCGAGGTGCAGCAGCCCGGCTGGGGCCACCAGATCGTCGACAACGTGCTGCCGTTCTGATCCGGGAAGCCCATGGCCATCGTCGACGACACCGCCCCGCCCCGCAACGAACCCTCGATGATGGTCCAGATCGTCGTTCTGGTCGGGCTGACCGTGGTGGCCATCGCCATCGGCTGGCTGGCGGGCCTGTATTTGTCGGGCAGCCAGCCGGACGCGCGCAAGCCGGCCGAGGTCGAGGTGGTCAAGGCGAGCGAAACCGATCTCGCCGAGGCCGGCGCCAGGCTCGGCGTCGTCTATCTGGAGCCCATCACCACCAATCTGGCCGGGCCGGCCGAGACCTGGGCGCGGCTGGAGCTGGCGCTGGTCTTCGACGGCGAGGCCGATCTCGTGACGGCCCAGACCGTGCAGCAGGACATCCTGGCCTATCTGCGCACGGTCAAGTTCCACCAGGTCGAGGGGCCGAGCGGCTTCCAGCACCTGAAGTCCGACATCGAGGAGCGCGCCGCCATCCGCAGCGACGGCAAGGTCAAGGGCGTCCTCATCCGCACGCTGCTGTTCGAATGACGGGCCGGCGCGTCGTCCCCGCCGCCGTCCTGACGCTTCTGGCCGCCGCCTCGCCGGCGGCCGCGCAGACGCTCGACCTCGGCGGCCTCGCCGGCCAGTTGCAGGGCCAGACGGTGGGCACCATCGTCCAGCTCTTCGGCCTGCTGACGGTGCTGTCGCTGGCGCCGGGCATCCTCATCATGGTGACGAGCTTCACGCGCTTCATCATCGTGTTCTCGATCCTGCGCTCGGGGCTGGGCCTGCCGACCACGCCGGCCAACCTGATCCTCATCAGCCTGTCGCTGTTCATGACCTTCTACGTCATGGGCCCGGCCTTCGACCGCGCCTGGAACGAGGGCCTGCGCCCGCTCACCGCCAACGAGATCACCGAGGCCGAGGCGTTCGAGCGCATCTCCGACCCGTTCCGCGACTTCATGGTCGCCAATGTCCGCGACAAGGATTTCGACCTGTTCGCGGATCTGGCGCGCGAGCGCGGCCAGGCTGACGTGTCGGTGGAGAACGCCGACTTCCGCATCCTGGTGCCGGCCTTCATGATCTCCGAGATCAGGCGCGGCTTCGAGATCGGGTTCCTGATCGTGCTGCCCTTCCTCGTCATCGACCTGATCGTGGCCACCATCACAATGTCGATGGGCATGATGATGCTGCCGCCGGTGGTGGTGTCGCTGCCGTTCAAGATACTGTTCTTCGTGCTGATCGACGGCTGGAACCTGCTCGTAGGTTCGCTGGTGCGCTCATTCGCCTGAGCATGGCGGGCGTTCAACGCCCGTTAACCATATGATTTTCCGGTAAGTTAACCATGTCCCTTATCCGTTTTGCAGGCTTTCGCGGTCTAGATTGGCGGTGAGGGGCAGATCGGGGTTTGGGGGCTTTCCATCCGATCGGGGCATGAGGCCGCGCCGCCTTCGCCGGAGCGATCCGGCATGTCGTTTGTAACGAGTTTCAAGGCGTAACCACCATGTCCAGTCTTCTGACCAACGCGTCCGCGATGACGGCGCTGCAGACCCTGTCGCAGACCAACAAGAACCTCAACACCACCCAGGGGCGTATCGCCACCGGCCAGCGCGTCTCCGAGGCGTCGCACAACGCCGCCTACTGGTCGATCTCGACCGGCATGAACGCCCATAACAAGGCGCTGTCGGCCGTCCAGGACTCGCTCGGCTTCGGCAAGGCTATCCTCGACACCGCCTATACCGCCCTCAACGAGGCCCTCGGCAAGGCCGAGGAAATGATCGCCAAATACGTCTCGCTCGAGCAGGACGGCATCGACGCCGCCGCCGTCAACGCCGAAATCACCCAGTTGAAGGCCCAGATCACGGCCATCGCCACCGGCGCCGACTTCGAGGGCCAGAACCTGCTGTCCACCGCCGGCACCGCCGTCGACGTCGTCAACGGCTACAGCAAGACCGCCGGCGTCACGACGATGACCATCGCCAAGTACGACCTCGAGGGCGCGATCGGCGGCACGATCACCAACGAGACCGAGGCGCAGACCCTGTTCACCGCGATGAAGACGGCCGCGGCCAACTTCGGCGCGATGAAGATGCGCATCGAATCGCAGTCCTCGTTCATCTCGCAGCAGATGGACGCCATCGACCGCGGCGTCGGCCAGCTCGTCGATGCCGACATGGAAGCGGAATCGGCGCGCCTGTCGGCCCTTCAGGTCCAGCAGCAGCTCGGCATCCAGGCACTGTCCATCGCCAACTCGAACACCCAGAACCTGCTCGCGCTGTTCCGCTAATATCCGGGCGGCGACAGCCGCTCCGATCGACATCGCAAGGGCCGCGCTCCGCAAGGGGCGCGGCCTTTTCGCATGCGCAAAGCCCGCGCTCGCGAATGGAAGATTTGAGTAAAATTGTAGTTTTACAGAGAATTAACCATGTTTCTTAGCCCACGGTTAGCCATTCGCGCAGATAAATGACGGACAGAAGCGGCCCGGAGTGTTCAGTTCCGGCGGCATGACGCCCCCTCCGCTTTGCCGGCCCGGCCGGCATGTCGTTCGAGTTTCCAGTACAAGGCATCGTTTCATGTCCAGCCTTTTGACCAATGCGTCCGCGATGACGGCGCTGCAGACCCTGTCGCAGACCAACAAGAACCTCAACACCACCCAGAACCGCATCGCCACCGGCCAGCGCATCTCCGAGGCGTCGCACAATGCCGCCTACTGGTCGATCTCGGTGGGCATGAACGCGCAGAACAAGGCGCTGTCGACCGTCCAGGACTCGCTCGGCTTCGGCAAGGCCATCCTCGACACCGCCTATACCGCCCTCAACGAGGCCCTCGGCAAGGCCGAGGAAATGATCGCCAAATACGTCTCGCTCGAGCAGGACGGCATCGACGCCGCCGCCGTCAACGCCGAGATCACCCAGTTGAAGGCCCAGATCCTGGCCATCGCCACCGGCGCCGACTTCGAGGGCCAGAACCTGCTGTCCACCGCCGGCACCGCCGTCGACGTCGTCAGCGGCTACAACAAGACCACCGGCGTCACGACGATGACCATCGCCAAGTACGACCTCGAGGGCGCGATCGGCGGCACCATCGCCGACGAGGCCGATGCGCAGGCCCTGTTCACCGCGATGAAGGCGGCCGCGGCCAACTTCGGCGCGATGAAGATGCGCATCGAATCGCAGTCCTCGTTCATCTCGCAGCAGATGGACGCCATCGACCGCGGCGTCGGCCAGCTCGTCGATGCCGACATGGAAGCGGAATCGGCGCGCCTGTCGGCCCTTCAGGTCCAGCAGCAGCTCGGCATCCAGGCGCTGTCCATCGCCAACTCGAACACCCAGAACCTGCTGGCGCTGTTCCGCAACTAGCCGCAGCACGCCATCTGGCGAAGACAGGGCCGCGCTCCGCAAGGGGCGCGGCCTTTTCGCATGCGCCGGCGAAGGCCGTCGTGGTTAACAGGCGGTCAACCGGCATGGTTAACGCCCGTTTAAGAACTGGCTCGTATAACGGAACGCGCAGGACGGGCCGGCGATCCAGCCGTGCATGATGCAGCCCCCTCCTCCCGGTCGGCCCGGATTCCGATTGAGTTTCGAGCTTTCTGGAGAGCCATGACCAGTCTTCTCACCAATTCCTCGGCGATGACCGCGCTCCAGACGCTGCGGGCCATCGGCAAGAACCTGTCCGTCACCCAGAACCGGATCGCCACCGGCGAGCGCGTCTCCGAGGCGATGGACAACCCCGCCTACTGGTCGATCTCGGTCGGCATGAAGGCGCAGAACAAGGTGCTGTCGACGGTTCAGGATTCGCTGGGCCTGGGCAAGGCCATCCTCGACACCACCTACACCGCCATGGCGGACGCCATCGTGCACGCCACGGACATCCTGGCCAAGTATGTCGCGCTCGAGACCGACGGCGTCGACTCCGCGGCCGTCACCGCCGAGATCGTCCAGCGCAAGGCGCGTCTGGTCGAGATCGCGCAGGCCGCCCAGTTCGAGGGCCAGAACCTCTTGAGGACCGGCGGCACGGCCGTCGACCTCGTCAGCGGCTACATCAAGGGCGGCGGCGGCGTCCAGATACTGACCCTGTCGCCCTACGATCTTCAGGGCGTCGCCGCCGGCATCACCAGCGTCGCCACCGCGCAGACCACGCTCGACGCGATGAAGACGGCGGCCGCCAATTTCGGCGCCATGAAGATGCGCATCGAATCGCAGATCTCGTTCACCTCGCAGCAGGTCGACGCCATCGAGCGCGGCATCGGCCAGCTGATCGACGCCGACATGAACGCCGAGTCGGCGCGGCTCGCCGCGCTCCAGGTGCAGCAGCAGCTCGGCATCCAGGCGTTGTCCATCGCCAACACCAGCTCGCAGAACATCCTCACCCTGTTCCGCGGCGGCTGACCGCCGCCGCGCCGGAACCCGCGCATCGGGCCGCTTCCTCATCCGGGGGCGGCCGGTTCCCTCCATGAGAGATCGGGCCGCCCCTCGCGGGCGGCCGGTTCCTTCCATAAGAGATCGGGCCGCCCCTCGCGGGCGGCCCGGGCCATTTTCGCGCAAGCTTCGCCGCCTATTCTGGCCGCCGGTATTCCGGGAGCATGAAGCTTTGCCAGAACAGATCAGGTCCATCCTCGACAATCTCCGCAGCCTCGGCCCGAAGCGCCTCGCCATGATGGGCGGGGCGGCGGCCATCGTCGTCGCCGTCATCCTGACCGCCTCGATCTGGCTCAACCGGCCCGCTTACGAGACGCTCTATGTCGGCCTCGACCGCGCCGATGTCGGGCAGATCGGCATGGTGCTGTCGGAATCGGGCATCCGCTACGACGTCTCCAGCGACGGCACGGCCGTCATGGTGCCGACCGGCCGCACCGGGCAGGCGCGCATGCTTTTGGCCGAGCGCGGCCTGCCGACCTCCAGCAACGCCGGCTACGAGCTGTTCGACAATGTCGGCTCCTTCGGCCTGACCTCCTTCATGCAGGAGGTGACGCGCGTGCGCGCGCTGGAAGGCGAGATCGCCCGCACCATCCAGTCCATCGCCGGCATCAAGTCGGCGCGCGTCCACATCGTCATGCCCGAGCGCGCCTCCTTCCGCCGCGAGGAGCAGGCCCCGACCGCCTCGGTGGTCGTGCGCGCCGGCGGCACGGACGCGATCAAGGCCGCGCTCGCCATCCGCCACATGGTCGCCGCCGCCGTGCCGCGGCTGACCCCCGACAAGGTGACCGTGCTCGACGCCTCCGGCGACCTGCTCGCCGCCGGCGACGACCCCAACAACAACAGCGCCACCCGCTCGCTGACCATCGAGCGCACCGTCGAGAGCCAGATCGAGGACAACATCCGCCGCGCGCTCGCGCCCTATCTCGGCCACGAGAACTTCCGCGCCAGCGTCAAGGCCGAGGTCAACACCGACATGCGCCAGACCGAGGAGACGATCTTCGATCCGGAGTCGCGCGTGGAGCGCTCGGTGCAAATCGTGCGCGCCAACGACCAGGCCAGCCAGCGCCAGGCCGCGCCCCCCACCACCGTGCAGCAGAACCTGCCCGAGGAGGACCTTGCCGGCGGCGACGGCCCGGCCTCGTCCGAGCAGCGCGAGCGCCGCGAGGAGACCACCAACTACGAGCTGAACTCCAAGCGCATCGCCACCGTCTCCAACGGCTATTCGGTGTCGCGCCTGTCGATCGCCGTCGTCGTCAACCGCGAGCGGCTGGCCGCCGTTCTCGGCGCCGAGGCCACGCCCGAGCGCATCGCCGAGCGCATCGCCGAGATCGAGAAGCTGGTCTCCTCGGCCGCCGGCTTCGACACGGCGCGCGGCGACGTCATCAACGTGTCGTCGGTCGAGTTCATCGACGGCATCGCCGGGGTGGAGATGGCCGAGCCGGGCATGTTCGAATCGATCGGCCGCCACGCCGGCACGATGATCAACGCGCTCGCCTTCGTCGTCGTCGTGTTCCTCGTCTCCTGGTTCGGCCTGCGCCCGCTGGTGGCCGCCGTCGCCGGCAAGAAGGAGGAGGACGGCGAGATGAACTTCGGCGACATCCAGCTCTCGCTGCCGAATCCGCTCGACGCCATGCAGCTTCCCGACCCGCTCGCGGCCGACGGCGAGGCGATGAACCCCTTCGGCGGCCCCTTCCCCGACCACATGGCCGACGACATCCGCTTCAAGATCAAGCCCGCGCCGCAGGACCGGCTGGCGCAGATGGTCGACCTCAACGAGGAGCGCACGGCGATGATCCTGCGCAAATGGGCCAAGCCGGAAGCCCATGAGGTCGCCGCCTGATGTCGCGCCTCGCCCTCGCCGCCGCGCTCAAGGATTTCGGCGCCGGGCCGCCCCGCCTGGCCGAGCCCTTTCCCGCCGCCATGCCCGGCCTGCCGCTGCCGCCGGCCGACCTTCCCGGCTTCCCGCCGCTGCCGGCCGCGCCGGCCATGCCCGCGGTCGAGCCGGTCGACGTCGACGCCATCGTCGCCGAGGCGGTGGCGCGGGCCGAGGCCGGGCTGACGCAGCGTCTTTGCGAGGAGCACGCCGAGGCGATGCGCGCCGAGCAGGAGCGCCACGCCGAGGAGATCGCCGCGCTGGAGCGGCGCTTCGCCGACGAGGCCAGCGCCACCATCATCGCCCGCTTCGCCGAGATGGAGGGCCGGGTCATCGAGCTGACCTGCGCCGTGACCGCGCGCATCCTCGGCACCACGCTGACCGACGACATCCGCGACCGCTCCATAGAGCGGCTGGCCGGCCTCATCCGCGAGGCGCTGATGGACGGCGAGGCCGTGCGCATCCGCGTCCACGGCAGCCTGCCGCTGTTCGAGGCGCTGAAGGAGAAGCTGCCGGAGCGCGGCGAGCAGCTCGACTTCATGGAGCGCCCGGAGTTCGACCTGTCGGTCTTCATCGACGACAGCGTCTATGAGACCCGCCTCGCCGAATGGTCGGTCGCCCTTGCGGAGACGCTGGCATGAGCGCGTTCGACGCCGACGAGGGCAAGCGCGAGATCATCATCGTCAAACGCAGCAACGGCGAGCACGAGGACGGCCACCATGGCGGCGTCTGGAAGATCGCCTTCGCCGACTTCATGACGGCGATGATGTGCTTCTTCCTGGTGATGTGGCTGATCAACGCCACCAGCGAGCAGACCAAGGCGGCGATCGCCTCCTATTTCAACCCGATGACCCTGGTGGACACCGCGCCGAGCAAGAAGGGCCTCGACGACCCCGGCGAGGCCGTCCCCTCCGAGAAGGCCCCGGCCGAGCCCACCGAAAGCGAACGCCGGGACGACGGCGCCAACCACCACGAGCGCGGCGGCCCCGGCCAGTTCGCCAACTCGGTCGCCCAGGAGGACACGCACAAGACATCGGACCAGCATCTGTTCTCCGATCCCTATGCGGTGCTGGCCGAGATCGCGGCGCAGACGGCGACGTTGCAGAACGTGTCCGAGAAGGGCGACGGCGGCGCGCAGACCTCCGGCCCGGCCACCGGCGCGCAGGGCGGCGAATCCTATCGCGATCCCTTCGCGCCGGACTTCTGGTCGCAGGAGGTCGCCGGCGCCGAGGAGGATTCCGAGCTCGACGTCTTCCGCCAGGCGCGGAAGGACGACGGGCAGGAGGCCGGGGCGGAGCAGGAAGCCGACGCCGCGCGGGAGCAGCAGGAGGCGCAGGCCGGGCTTGCGGCCGCCGAGGCGGCGCAGGCGCCCGGCGACCCCGCGCAGGTGCCCGGCGACGGCGCCGTCGCTGCGCATACCCAGGAGGTGGCGCAGCAGATCCGCGGCGAGATCGCCGAGGCTTTCGGCCGCGATTCCGCGCTCAACAAGGCGATCAGCGTCACGGTCGAGGGCGACGGCGTCATGATCTCGGTGACCGACGAGCTCGATTTCGGCATGTTCGAGGTCGGATCGGCGGTGCCCAAGGGCGAGCTGGTGCTGGCGATGGAGAAGATCGGCCGCACCCTCGCCGAACACGCGGGCAGCATCAGGATCAACGGCCACACCGACGGCCGGCCGTTCCGCAACGGCAATTACGACAACTGGCGGCTTTCGACCGCGCGCGCCCATTCGGCCTACTACATGCTGGTGCGGGCCGGCATGGACGAGACGCGCATCAGGGAGGTCGCCGGCTTCGCCGACCGCCAGTTGAAGATCGCCGACGATCCCTTCGCCAACGCCAACCGCCGCATCGAGATATTCCTGGAGACGGGCGGATGAAACGGCGCGGCCGCGTCGTCCTCCATGGCGTGGCGCTTGCCGCGCTCTCGGCCTTCGGCGCCGCCGCCGAAGGCGATGACGGGGCCGCGGCCGGCCTCCAACCCTACCAGATGGTACGTTCGCTCCAGCTCGTGCAGGACCGCATCGCCGGCGGCGACCATGCGGCGCTGCCGATGCAGAAGAAGCTGCTCGAACTGATCGACGCCCGCTTCCGCGACGCCGAGAGCCGCGAGTTTTCCGAGCGGCGCAACTTCGACGCGCTGATGATCTATGCCATGAGCGGCGGCAACCCGGCCACGGTCGCGGCGAGCCTCGGGGGGCTGTCGCTCGACGAGGCCGACGGCGCCGCGACCGCGGGCGTTCTGAGCTATCTCGGCGGCGACGTCGCCGCCGCAAGGAGCGCCATGGCGGACGTGCAGCCCTCGGCGCACCCGCAGGAGGTCGCCGCCTTCCTGGCGCTGGTGAAGGGCTCCGTGGTCGCCGGCGACGACGCGCGCGCCGGCATGGCGATGCTCGACCGGGCGCGGCTTCTCGCCCCCGGCACGCTGGTCGAGGAGGCGGCGCTGCGCCGCACGCTGTCGCTGGCCGTCACCGCCGACGACGCGGGACGGTTCATGCTGGCGTCGGAGCAGTATGCGCGCCGCTTCCTGCGCTCGCCCTATGCCGCCCAGTTCGCCGAGACCTTCGTGTCCGGCATCATCGCGCTCAGGAAGAGCCTCGATCTCGGGCGCGTCGAGGAGGCGGTTTCCTGGATGACGCAGGAGCAGGCCAAGACGGTCTATCTGCGCCTGGCCCGCCGCGCCGCCATCGACGGCGACGCCGAGCTCCTGGCCTTCGCCTCGCAAAGGGCCATCGGCGAGGGCGCGGAAGCGCAGGACGGCATCGACCCGCGCAGCGAGCTCTATTCGAGCATCTCCTCGGTGACCTCGGGCACGGTCGAGGAGGTTCTGGCGCGGCTGAGCGGGCTCGACGCCTCGCAGCTTTCCTCCGCCGACAGGGCGCTGCTGGAAGCCGCCCGCACCGTGGCGACGGAGGTGGTCGCCCCTGTCGGCGCTCCCTCGCGGGCTCCCGCCGGCGCACATGGGTCCGCATCGGCGCTGCCGGTTGCACCGGCCGTGGAGACGCCGGCCCCGAACGCGGAACAGACCGATCCCCGGATCGTGGCGGCCCGCACGCGGCTCGCCGAGATCGACAGGATGCTCAAGGAGAGCGAACCATGACGATGGACGCGGCCATGGGCCTCATCGCCAACATCCCTGCCAAGGGCGGCGAGCGCGGCAACAAGGGCAAGCCGGCGGAAGCCGCCGGCTTCGACGAGGTGCTGGCCGCCGGACCCGCGAAGCGCATGCCGCCGCAGGACAGGCGCGGCGACCACGCCGACGAGGCGCCGCCGCAATGGCGCATCGGCGGCCTCGGCGAGCGGCTCGCCGCCGTCATGCCGCGAAGCCCGAAGGTCGAGGACACCGCCCTTAGCCTGCGCGACCTCCTCCAGCCGGACGGGCCGGACACGCCGTTGCAGGACGACCCCGGGATGCCGGACGACGCGCTGCCGGGCGCGGCGGCGCAGCCGATGCAGGCGGCGCACGCCGACACGGATGCCGCTCCGGCGGCCAGACCCGGCGCCTTGGCCGCCGAAACGCAGCCGGCGCCAACGCCGCGCCAGCGCGGCGAAAGGGACCGGCCGGCCCAGCCCGCGCCGGCGACGAACGCCCTTGCAGATGACGACGGCGGGGAGACCGCCGCGCCGCGCGGCCGGGCCGCCGCGACAGGTGCCCTCCCCACGGCCGGCACGGATGTCGCGGATGCGACGGAGACGGCCACCCGCGCCCGGCCTGAACCCGACCGGCAGCAACCCGTGGTTGCTGCTGCCGACAAACCGGCCGAGGAGCCCGCCGGCAGGCAGGCGCGACCTGCGGCGGCGCAGCCGCCGGACGGCGCGGGGGAGCAGCGGCCGCCGCGCCCGGCCCCGGTCGCGCCGCGCGCCGAGGCTCCGGCGACGGCCGACCGCGCGGCGGCGGCAGGCCAGGCCGCCGAGACGGCGCAGCCGCGCGTCAGCGTCCTCGGCTTCAGCACGTCCGCGGCGCCGGCCCTGCCCGTCCAGCTCAACCCGACGGCCGCCGGCCTGGTCGCCGCCATCGAGGCCGAGCCTTCATGGCGGGCGGCGGCGGCCGAAGCCGCTTCCGCCGCCACCCAGCGCGCACAGAGCCACGGCAGCGTCTCGACGCTGCGCATCCAGCTCAACCCGGCCGAGCTCGGCATGGTCACCGCGCGGCTGACCGCCGCCGGCCCGCAACTTGAAATTGAGATCAGGGTCGAATCCAGCGACGCCCGCCAGCGGCTCGCCAGCGACAGCGACGCCATCGTCAAGGCGCTGCGCGCGGTCGGCTACGACATCGACAAGGTGACGATCCAGCAGGCGCCGCAGGGAAGCGGCCCGGCCCCGCAGCAGGGCGCGCAGGGCCGCGATCCCTTCCTGCAGGGCGGCCAGGGCCAGGAGCGGGCCGATGCGAACGCCAGAGGTCGGGATGGACAGGGCAGCGGAAGCGACGGCAAGGCGAGCCGCCACGGCGCGGGCGACACGGCTGCGGAACGCCCTGGCGGCGGCGTTTATATCTAGCCTCGCCGGGGCCCTCTCCAGCGCGCCCGCGCTCGCCGCGGACAACGCCTGCGAGGCCGAGATCCTGCGCGCCGCCGAGCGCTACGACGTGCCGGCCGGCATCCTCTACGCGGTCGGCCTCGCCGAGACCGGGCGCAAGGGCAGCCTCCACGCCTTCGCGCTCAACATCGAGGGCCGCGCCGTCTTCGCCGGCTCGGCGCGCGAGGCCGAGCTGGAGTTCGACAGGGCGCGCCGCGATGGCGCGCGGCTGATCGACCTCGGCTGCATGCAGATCAACCACCACTACCATGCCGCGCAATTCCCCAGCCTGCGCCACATGCTCGACCCGCGGCTCAACGTCGACTACGCCGCCCGCTTCCTGTCACGCCTGAAGCAGCGGCACGGCACATGGTCGATGGCGGTCGCCCGCTATCACGCCGGCCCCGACAACGATCCGGCGCAGAAGCGCTATGTCTGCCGCGTCATCGCCAATCTGGCGGCCACCGGCTTCGGCAGATGGACGCCGCAGGCGCGCCGGTTCTGCCACCCCTGATTGCGCCGGGGCGAAAACCGCCACTGGCGCGGCCTTCCCCGGGACTCCCAAAAAACCAGCCACAAGAATTGGTGGTTGTCGGGGATTCCCCGCTACGGGTACGCCTTTATCCACAGCTTGGGTGAACTGATTCGGAGGGCGGGCCGATGATAGTGATCGTAGACGAGCGCGAGCTCGTAAAAGACGGATACAATTCGCTTTTCGGCCGCGAGGGCGTCGCCAGCGCCGGCTTCGGCTCGAGCGACTTCAGCGACTGGGTGTCCAGCGCGCCCGACGACGACCTGAAGGCCGTGCGCGCCTTCCTCATCGGCGAATGCGCCAGCGACATCGTGTGCCCGCGGCGCATCCGCGACCGCAGCTCCGCGCCGGTCATCGCGCTCAGCGAGCAGCCCTCGCTTGAGCACACGCTGCGGCTCTTCGAGTCCGGCGTCGACGACGTGGTGCGCAAGCCCGTCCACATCCGCGAGATCCTCGCCCGCATCTCGGCGATCAGCCGCCGCGCGCAGGACGAGAAGCCCTATTCGGAGTTCGGCGCGCTGCGCATCTTCATGGACGGCCGCGACCCCGAGATCGAGGGCACGCCGCTGCCGCTGCCGCGCCGCGAGCGGCGCATCCTGGAGTTCCTGGCCAGCAATGCCGGCCGCCGGGTCACCAAGACCCAGGTGTTCAACGCCATCTACGGCATCTTCGACGAGGACGTCGAGGAGAACGTCGTGGAGAGCCACATCAGCAAGCTGCGCCGCAAGCTGCGCGAGCGGCTCGGCTTCGACCCGATCGATTCCAAGAGGTTCCTCGGTTACCGGCTGGTCGCCTGATGGCCGCCCCGCCCGCAACCGCCTCACCGCGCGGCAGGGGCGCGGCCGCGCGGCCGTTCGGCCCGCCGCGGCTCGCTCACGACAGCCTCACGCAAGACACGATGGATAGCCTTCATCCGAGCGGTTTGAATCTCGAGGAGATATCCATATGAGCCTGTACGGGATGATGCGCACCGGCGTTTCCGGCATGTCTGCGCAGTCCACACGCCTTGCGACGGTGGCCGACAACATCGCCAATTCCGGCACCAACGGCTACAAGCGCGCGAGCGTGGAGTTCTCCTCGCTCGTCATCCCCAACGCGGGCACCAACTACGTCTCCGGCGGCGTCGCCACGACCATCCGCTACGCGATCTCGCAGGCGGGCAACACGCAATACACCACCTCGGGCACCGACCTTTCGATCAAGGGCAACGGCTTCTTCGTGGTGCAGAACTCCAACGGCCAGCCCTTCCTGACCCGCGCCGGCTCGTTCGTTCCCGATGGCGAAGGCCGGCTCGTCAACGCCGCCGGCTTCTACCTGATGGGCTACAGCTACGAGAACGGCATTCCGAGCCCCGTCGCGAACGGCTATGCCGGTCTGACCGAGGTCCGCATTCCCGCCAACGAGCTTCAGGCGACGCCAACCACGCTGGCGACCTATGCGGCGAACCTGCCCTATACCGCGCCGGTAATCCCGGCCGGCAGCCTGCCGTCGACCAATGATCCCAATGCGGAGTTCACCGCCAAGCGCTCGCTGGTCGTCTACGACAATGTCGGCCAGGAAGTGCTGCTCGACATCTTCTTCACCAGGACCGGGACGGCCACACCGGGAGGCACCGGCGTCGGCCCCAACGTCTCTGGCTATTCGGGGGCCAGCACGGCGGTTCCGGCCGCCGGCAGCCACAATTTCTCCTTCGCCGGCTTTACCGGCCTTGCGTGGGCGGATGGCGACACCGCCACCTTCACCGTCGACATCGACGGCGCGAGCGTCGACGTCACCGGCACGTTCAGCGGCGGCGCATGGTCCTTCGCGCCGGACAATCCGGCTGCCCTGCCCGCCGGCGTGACGCTGGGCTTCAACGCCACCGCGCCCGACCTGGTGGTGACGGTGAACAACACAACCGGCGCCCCGGTCACGGCTTCCGCCGGCGGCTTCGCCTCGACCCGTATCGTGCCCGCCACGGCCGACACCTGGGAGATGTCGGTCTTCTACCAGCCGAACGCGGCGGCGACGACCTCCTTCCCCTACAGCCAGCCCGCGCTTCAGACGGCGACGCTGACATTCGACGGCTATGGCAAGCTCCAGGGCCCCAACACCGTCAACATCGACCTGACGGGGCTGAATGGCGAAGTCATCGAGATGGACATCTCGGGGATGACCCAGCTCGCCGCCGATTTCACGCAAGGCGAGGTCGGCAAGAACGGCGCCGGCCCCTCTTCCATCGACGGCGTCGTCATCGGCACCGACGGCATCCTCTACGCCAGGGACGCGAAGGGCAACACCACACCGCTCTATCGCCTGCCCGTCGCAAGCGTGCAAAGCCCGGACCAGCTTCAGGTCCTGCCCGGCAACGTCTTCTCGGTGGGGCTGGAATCCGGCGACGTCCAGATCGGCTTTCCCGGCAGCGGCGGTCTCGGCGACATCATCTCGGGCTCGGTCGAGAGCTCCAACGTCGACATCGCGGAGGAGCTGACCAACATGATCGAGTCGCAGCGCAACTACACCGCCAACTCCAAGGTCTTCCAGACGGGTTCCGACCTGATGGACGTGCTGGTGAACCTCAAGAGGTAGGCGGCCGCCGGGACAGGTATGCAACAGGGGTAAAATGTCTCTTTCGACAGCACTGAGCATCGCGCAGAGCTCGCTTCTCAACACCCAGCGCCAGACCGGCGTCGTGTCGAAGAACATGGCGAATGCGTACAACGCCGACTATTCGCGCCGCTCCGCGGTCGTGTCGAGCCTCGCCCCGGGCTCGCAGATGGCCACGATCACCCGCGCGACCGACGCGGCGCTGTTCAGGCAGAACCTGTCCGCGCTGTCGGGCTGGACGGCGCAGAGCACCGTCGTGGACGGCCTCGACCGGCTCAACCTGTCCGTCAACGGCGTCGGCAACGCCACCTCGCCCGCCAGGCTGATCGGCGCGTTGCAGGAGGCGTTGCAGTTCTATTCCGCCATGCCGTCCAACCGCACGCTGGCCGAGAACACGGTCGAGGCCGCGCGCCAGATCGCGCTCGGCCTCAACCAGGGCACCGCGGAGATCCAGGCCTTCCGCGCCGACCTCGACAGCCAGATCGCCACCGCCGTGTCCGATCTCAACCAGCTCCTCGCCGACTTCAGGGCGGTCAACGACCAGATCGTCAGCGGCACGATCGCCAAGCGCGACGTGCTGGACGAGCTCGACCGCCGCGACGCGCTCCTGAAGAAGATTTCCGAGCTGGTTCCCATCTCGACCATCCCGCGCGCCGACGGCGACACCATGATCGTCACCGCCGACGGCGCCACGCTGTTCGAGACGATTCCGCGCCATGTCCATTTCGAGCCGACGCCGGCCTACGGCGCGACCACCACGGGCAACCGGATCTATGTCGACGGCGTGCCGCTCCAGCAGACGACCGGCGCCAACACCACCGCTTCCGGCACGCTGGCGGCGATGGTCCAGCTGCGCGACGAATATGCCAACGGCCTCCAGCTCCAGCTCGACGAGATCGCGCGCGGGTTGATCCTGGCCTTCGCCGAGACCGACCCCAACCCGCCGCACGCGGCGGCGGCGGGGCTGTTCACCGTGCCCGGCACGCCGCCGGTCGCGGTTCCCGGCGCCGCCGGCCTGACCGGGCTCGCCGGCGAGATCAGGCTGAACGCGGCCGTCGACCCGACCCAGGGCGGCGACGCCCAGAAGCTGCGCGACGGCGTGAACTTCGCCTTCAACACCGCCAACCACGCCAGCTTCAACGAGCTGCTGCTCGCCTATGCCGACGGCCTCGACGCGCCGGGCAGCTTCGTCGGCTCGGGCGGCGCCACGGTCGCGCTCAGCCTGAAGGCCTATTCGACCGCCACGGTCGGCTGGCTGGAGGACGCGCGCAAGACGGCGGCGGGCGCGGCCGAGACCAAGAGCGCGCTGGTGATGCGCACGACCGAGGCGCTGTCGAACCTCACCAGCGTCAATGTCGACGAGGAGATGGCGCTGATGCTGGAGCTCGAGCACTCCTATTCCGCCTCGGCCAAGATGCTCCAGGTCATCGACGAGATGCTCAAGACCCTGCTCGCGGTGGTGAGGTAGACCGATGAAAGTATCCTTCGTTTCCTCACAGGCCATCACCCAGGCCATGCGCTACCAGACGGCGCGGTTGCAGTCCGATCTGGTCAAGGCCACCAAGGAGCTCGGCACGCTGCGGGTGGCCGACGCGGGGCTCGCGCTCGGCGCGCGCACCGGCATCTCCGTGTCGCTTCACCGCGAGATCGACAGGCTCAAGGGCCTGATCGATTCCAACAAGCTCGCCGCCACGCGGCTGGAGACGACGCAGGTCGGCCTCAAGGAGCTCACCGAAGCGGCCGGCGACCTGCTCGCCAACTATTCGACCGCGCTGACCGACGCCGTCGATCCCACCATCATCCAGCAGCAGGCGCAGAAGATGCTGGCGACGATGTCGTCGGTGCTCAACAGCAACCTCAACGGCGAGAACATCTACGCCGGCATCAACACCGACGTGAAGCCGCTCAACGACTTCCTCGATCCCGCCTCGCCCAACCGCGTCGCCTTCGATACGGCCTTTTCCGCGCATTTCGGCTTCGCGCCGAACGATCCCGCCGCCGCCGGCATCACCACCGCCCAGATGGATGCGTTCCTCGCCGCCGTCGAGCCGCAGTTCCTCGGCGCCGGCTGGCAGGGCGACTGGTCGCAGGCCACCGACCAGCAGATCACCTCGCGCATCACCCTGACGGAGACCGCGCAGACCTCGGTCTCGGCCAACATCCCCGGCTTCCGCAAGCTGGCGATGGCCGCGGCCACGGTCGCGGCCACCTTCGGCGGCGAGATGAGCAAGGAAGGCCGCATCGCCATGATCGAGCGCGGCGTCGAGCTTCTCGGCGAGGCCATAAGCGATCTCGCCAACCAGCAGGGCTACACCGGCGTCACCCAGCAGCGGCTCGAAAGGGCCAACGAGCGCCTGTCGATGCAGATCGACCTGTTCTCCGGCAGCATCCAGGACCTCGAGGGGGTGGACGAGTACGAGGTGGCCTCGCGCGTCACCGGCCTGCGCACGCAGATCGAGATTTCCTACTCGCTGACATCGAGCATGCGCCAGCTCAGCCTTCTCAACTATCTTTCCTGAGGCCGCGGCTTCCGGAAGGACGACACGGGGACACCATGTACCAATTCTCCTACGCAGAAGTTCAATCCGACTCCGTGGCCGACGCCAAGGATCGCGAGAGGCAGCTTCTGACGCGCTCCATCGACCTGCTCATCGCCGCGAAGGAGAAGGGCATGCCCTCCTACGAGGCCGTGCAGGCGATCCACTTCCTCAACAGGGTCTGGACCGTGTTCATCGAGGATCTGGGCAGCGAGGAGAACGAGCTGCCGCAGGAGCTGCGCGCGAACCTGATTTCGATCGGCCTGTGGCTGCTGCGCGAGGCGGAGGAGATCCGGGAGGGCCGCTCGGACAATTTCGAGGGACTGATCGAGGTCTCGCAGATCATCCGTGACGGGATTCAATGAAGAACACCCTGAAAATCACGCTCAAGGCGAACGAGAAGATCTACATCAACGGCGCCGTCATCAAGGCCGACCGCAAGGTCTCGCTCGAGCTCCTGAACGACGTGCAGTTCCTGCTCGAGGGCCACGTCCTGCAGCCGGAAGAGGCGACCACGCCGCTCAGGCAGCTCTACTTCATCATCCAGGTCATCCTGATGAACCCGCAGGGCGCGCCGGAAGCCCGCGACATGCTGCGCAGGTCCATGCCGCTGCTGCTCGCCAGCTTCAGCGACGAGCATGTCCTGTCCACGCTCAAGAACATCGACAGGATGGTCAGCGAGGGCCACGTCTTCGAGGCGCTCAAGACCCTGCGCGCGCTCTACCCGCGCGAAGCCGCCATCCTGGAGAACCGCGGCGCCCGGCCGGCGTCCCTCATCCTGACCGCAGCGGAGTAGATGCGATGAACGTTCCCGCCATCGGCAATCCGACCGCCGCGCAGAACAGCGCCGTCGGCAAGGCGCAGACCGTCGACTACCAGTCCTTCCTGCGCCTGCTCGTCGCCCAGATGAAGAACCAGGACCCGACGAGCCCGATGGAGTCGACCGACTACGTCGCCCAGCTCGCCACCTTCAGCCAGGTCGAGCAGTCGGTGCAGATCAACAGCAAGCTCGACAGCATCCTGCAGGCGTCGACCTTCGCCCAGGCCGGCGACCTGATCGGCCGCCAGATCGAATCCGCCGACGGCAAGATCAGCGGCACCGTCGAGAGCGTGCGCCTCTACAGCGACGGCATCATGGCCAGGCTGGACAATGGCGAGGAGCTTCCGATCTGGGCGGGCGTCGTCATCCGCTAGAGTATCGGACCGAAAAGTTTGCGCACTTTTCGGATGGATCCGATGCGAAAACGAAGAAGTGAATCGCCATGAACGAGGCGGACGCGCTCGACATCGCCCAATTCGCCATCTGGACCGTGCTGACGGCCTCCGGGCCGGCGGTCGCGGTGGCGATGTTCGTCGGCGTCGGCATCGCCTTCGTCCAGGCGCTGACGCAGATCCAGGAAATCACCCTCACCTTCGTGCCGAAGATCGTGGCGATCCTGCTCACGGTCGCGTTCTCGGCGCCGTTCATCGGCGCCCAGATCGCCGGCTTCACCAACGTGATGTTCCAGCGCATCGAGACGGGATTCTGAGCGAATAGGGAGTGGCAGATGGCGCGGCAGGCCATCCGGCTGCTTCCCCCTGTTCGCCACTCCCTATTCCCTGCTCGCTCCCCTCACCTCCCTCGCGCAAGGTTGGCCGCCTAGTCTGCAACCGACATCATCCGGCAGGACGGTCGTTCAGGCATGGCGCTCATCGAAACCGCATCCCCCCCCTCGGTCCGCAACTACGGCCGCGACGTGGCGCTTGCGCTCGGCGTCATCGTCATCCTGTCGATCCTGTTCCTGCCGATCCCCGCCTTCCTGATCGATTTCGGGCTGGCGCTGTCCATCGCGGTGTCCGTGCTGATCCTGATGGTGGCGCTGTGGATGCAGAAGCCGCTCGACTTCACCTCCTTCCCCACCGTGCTCCTGATCGTCACCATGCTGCGGCTGGCGCTTTCCATCGCCACCACGCGCGCGATCCTGTCGCACGGCAACGAGGGCGTGGACGCCGCCGGCTACGTCATCTCCGGCTTCTCCAACCTCGTCATGGCCGGCGACTTCGTCATCGGCCTGATCGTGTTCCTGATCCTGATCGTGGTGAACTTCATCGTCATCACCAAGGGCGCGACCCGCATCGCCGAGGTCGGCGCGCGCTTCACGCTGGACGCCATCCCCGGCAAGCAGATGTCGATCGACGCCGACCTTTCCGCCGGCGTCATCGACGACAAGCAGGCCCAGCTCCGCCGCCGCGAGCTTGAGGAGGAATCCTCCTTCTTCGGCGCCATGGACGGCGCCTCGAAATTCGTGCGCGGCGACGCCATCGCCGGCCTGATCATCACCGCCATCAACATCATCGGCGGCATCGCCATCGGCTACACCCGCCACGGCATGGGCATGGCCGAATCCGCCGACGTCTTCGTCAAGCTGTCGGTGGGCGACGGCCTGGCCACCCAGATCCCGGCACTGATCGTGTCGCTGTCGGCCGGTCTCGTCGTGTCCAAGGGCGGCACGCGCGGCGCCACCGACGAGGCCGTGTTCGGCCAGCTCGGCGCCTATCCGCGCGCGCTCTCGGTCGCGGCGTTGCTCTTGTTCGGCATGGGCCTGATGCCGGGCCTGCCGATGCTGCCCTTCTTCGTGCTCGCGCTCGCCATGGCCACGATCGCCTATGTCATCCCCCTCCAGCGCAACAAGCAGCTCGCCGCCGAGAAGGAGGCGCAGAAGAAGGAGCAGGCCGCCAAGGTCGAGGAGGAGAAGCAGTCGATCAAGGCGTCGCTGAAGACCGCCGAGATCGAGCTGCTGATCGGCAAGCAGCTCTCGACCCGGCTGCTCACCTCGCATCAGGAGCTGGCGTTCCGCATGGGCAAGATGCGCAAGAAGTTCGCCACGCAATACGGCTTCGTCGTGCCCGAGGTGAAGCTGACCGACGACTTCTCCATCCCGCCCAAGAACTACCAGATCAAGATTCACGGCACGGTGGTGGCCGAGTACCAGATGCGCGTCGGCGAGGTGATGGTGCTGCTCGGCAACGGCCCGCTGCCGCAGGTGCCGGGCGAGGAGGTGCGCGAGCCCGCCTTCGGCATGCGCGCCTTCTCGGTGTCGGAGATGTTCGTCGAGGACCTGAAGCGCGACCGCTTCACCTTCGCCGACAACATGTCGGTGCTGCTCACCCACCTGTCGGAGGTCATCCGCAACAACCTGCCGCAGCTTCTGTCCTACAAGGACATGAAGGCGCTGATCGAGCGGCAGGACCAGGAATACCGCAAGCTGATCGACGAGATCTGCACCTCGCATATCTCCTATCCGGGCCTTCAGGCGGTGCTGAAGCTGCTCTTGGCCGAGCGCGTCTCGATCCGCAACCTGCACCTCATCATCGAGGCCATCGCCGAGATCGCGCCGCATGTGCGCCGCACGGAGCAGATCGTCGAGCACGTGCGCATCCGCATGGCGCAGCAGATCTGCGGCGACCTGACCGAAGGCGGCACGCTCAAGGTGCTCAGGCTCGGCAACCGCTGGGACCTCGCCTTCCACCAGGCGCTGAAGCGCGACGCCAAGGGCGAGATCCGCGAGTTCGACATCGACCCGCGGCTCCTCGAGGAGTTCGGCAACGAGACCTCGAAGGCCGTGCGCCACCACCTCGACGCCGGCGAGCGCTTCGTGCTCGTCACCGCGCCGGACGCGCGCCCCTATGTGCGCATGATCGTCGAGCGGCTGTTCGCCACGCTGCCGGTGCTGTCGCATGTCGAGATCGCGCGCGGCGTCGAGGTCAAGGTGCTGGGCTCGATCTCGTGAGCGCGACCTCGTGAGCGCGACCAGGGCGCCGGCCGATGCCCGCTGACCCGACCCTCGAAACGGTGGTGCTGGCGGCGTTCCTCGCCTTCTGCCGCATCGGCGCCTGCTTCATGCTGATGCCCGGCTTCTCCAGCGTGCGCATCGCCATGCACGTGCGGCTGTTCGCGGCCATCGCCGTCACCTGGGCGCTGCTGGCGCATCTGTGGGACGTCATCGTCCCCGGCGTCGACCGCCGCGTCGACGCCATGGTGGCGCTGGTGGCCTCGGAGCTGCTGGTCGGCGGCACCATCGGCATCGTCACCCGCTTCTACACGCTCGCGCTCCAGTTCGCCGGCGCGGCCATCGCCATGACCTCCGGCTTCGGCGCCATGGGAGGATCGGCGGTAGACGAGGCCGAGGCGCAGCAGCCGCTGACCGTCATCATCACCACCTGCGCGCTGCTTCTCCTGTTCGCGCTCGACTTCCACCACGAGATATTCAAGGCGCTGGTCGCCTCCTATCAGGTCGCCCCGCTCGGCGGCCTGTTCGACGCGCAGGGCGCGCTGATCGACGTCACCGACACGCTGTCGCAGTCCTTCTACCTGACGTTGCGGCTGGCCAGCCCGTTCATCGCCTATGCCATCCTGGCCAATCTGGCGATCGGCTTCGTCAACAAGCTCGCGCCGCAGATCCCGGTCTACTTCGTGTCGCTGCCCTTCATCATCGCCGGCGCCCTGGTCATGATGTATTTCGGCATCGGCATCATGCTGTCGCTGTTCGGCGACGGCTTCCTGCCCACGACCATAGGACGCTGAGGATGGAGACGCGCTCGCAACGCCTCAAGCGGCTGGTGCGGCTGCAACGCCAGATCAAGGCGCTGCACGAGACGCGCCACGCCACGCACCTGTCGCAGGCCGCCGGCGCGCGGCGGGAGGCGGCCGAGCTTCTGGAGGCGCTCAATGCCGCCTCGCCGCTGCCCGGCCTGTTTCCAGACCTCTACAACCGGCGCATCGGCGCGGCCATGGGCCGCGAGGCCGACGAGACCCGGCAGGCCGGGATCGAGGCCGGGCGGGTCGCCACCGCGACGGCGCGCACCAACATGGTCGAGCGCGCCTGGCGCGAGGCGTTCCGGCTGGAGGAGCGCGAGGCGGCCGAGAAGGAAACGCTGGAAAGCGTGGAACGCACGGCCGTCGAGCGCACGCCGCCCAAGGTCGGGTAAGAAGGCCCGGCAAGCCTGCCACAAGTTTGCTGGGCCATAGTCGGCACAGCAAATCAACGGGATGGGAGTTCCTCGCTTGGCAATCTCGGCAACGGGCGATCTCGTACTCGATGTCGTGCGGGCCGCCGATCCGGCAGCCGTCGAGGCGGCCCGCACCAGGCTCGCCGCCTTCGCCGGAAAGGCGCAGGAAGCGGAGTTCGGCGTCGCCGCCGCCGGGGAGGCGACAGCCGCACGGCCGGCCGCCGGGAACGCGGCCGGCGCCACGCCCGAGGCCTTCGCCCGCTTCGAGGCGATGGTGCTGCAATCCTTCATCCAGACCATGCTGCCGAAGGACACCGAATCCGTCTATGGCGGCGGCCTGGCCGGCGAGATGTGGCAGTCGATGCTCGCCGAGCAGCTCGGTCACACCATGGCGAAGCGCGGCGGCATCGGCATCGCCGACCGCATCCTCGCCGACCATTACGCCGCCGGCGAGGACAAGGTGCCGCTCCAGGGCGTCTCCGCCGACCCCGACAGGCCCGCCCTCGCCGAGCAGCGCCTTTTGTCGACGGCGCTCGTCCACGAAATCCAGCGCCGGGCCGCGCACGCGCTCGGCGTGGCGCAACCTGCATCCGACGTCGAGAGTAGCTAGCCTCAAAAGAGTGAGATGAGAATCATTCCATGCCAGACAACGCGGATTTCACGCAGTCATCCGACACCAGCGGCGACGGCGCCGGGACTGCGCTCATGAATCTCTCCGCAATCATCGGCCGCATCGAGGAAACCGTCGAGGTGGAGACCGCCGCGATCCGCACCGACGCGCGCTTCGACATCAAGAGCTCGAACATCCGCAAGAGCCGCTATCTCTACGAGCTGAACAAGGCGATCTCGGCCCTGCGCGGCACCATGCTGGGCGAGGAGCACCGCGCCGGCATCCTGCGCCTGCGCGAGAAGCTGGCCGCCAACGAGGCCGCCATCCTCGCCCATCTCAACGCGGTGACAGAGGTCGCCACGCTGATGCAGGACGCGATCCAGCACGCGGAGGCCGACGGCACCTATTCCGCCGACGCCTTCGGCCGCGAAGCGAGCCCCGCATGATAAAGCTGATCGTCGCCGCGCTCTGGATCAGCATCGCGACGACGGGCGCGCTGCTCATCGCCTTCCAGACCTCCCGGCAGCCGGAGGAGACGGCGCAGGAAGGCGAGGCCACGCCGTTCAAGGGCCTGGACTACGTCAAGACCGGCATCATCTCGGTTCCCGTCTTCGACAAGGGCAAGGTCCATGGCTACTTCCTCGCCCGCCTCGTCTTCGTCGCCGAGGGCAAGCGCCTGGCCGCGCTGAAGCTGCCGGCCGAGGCGCTGCTTTCGGACCACGTCTACGGCCATCTCTACGCCAATCCCGAGATCGACTTCACCAGCCGCGACAGTCTCGACATCGACGCCTTCCGCGAGACCGTGCGCGCCGGCGTCAACCAGCGGCTGGGCGAGGAGCTGATCCGCGAAATCCTCGTCGAGCAGGTCGATTACCTGCCCAAGGGCGAGGTCGGCTCCAGCACCGTGCGCGCGCCCGAGGCCGCCGCCGGCGAGCGCGCGGGCCACTGATCCCGCCATCGGGCGCGCCGCGCCCGCCGCGAGGGGACGGGAACAAGCGTCGAATAACGTTGACGTAAACGTCAATTTCTTGCTAACTGACTGCCTGTGTCAACCGCGGCACGTCACGCCGCCACGAGGAGAGCCATCCATGGACCTCAACACCATCGCAGCCAAGATCGGCGAGCGCGTCGCCACCAGCGGCTTCGACAAGTCGGTCAAGTTCGACCTCGGCGATGACGGCGTCATCGTCATCGACGGCCAGAAGGTCTCGACCGAGGACGGCGCCGCCGATTGCACGATCACCATGTCGAAGGACGATTTCCTGGCGCTGACGGCCGGCGACCTGAATCCGACCATGGCCTACATGCAGGGCAAGCTCAAGGTTGCCGGCGACATGACGATCGCCATGCAGCTGAGCCAGGTGCTCTGAAGACGACGGCGGAACGGCCGGGCGCGCACCGCGCCGCCCGGCCTTTTCAGCATCCATGCCGATCAGGCGGCCCGCGCCCTGCCCTCGACGGCCTGCGCGGGCTTTTTCCTGCGGCCGGACGCGACGAGCGTGCCGGACGCGCCCTCGAGCGCGCCTTCAACGAGCTCCAGCGCCAGGAAGCGCTCGCGCTCGTAGGGGCCGGGCATGGCGAGGCCGCCGGTCCTGTCGGCCGTGAAGCCGAAGCGGCCGTAATAGGCGGCGTCGCCGACCAGAAGGATGGCGCGGTGGCCGAGCCGGCGCGCCTCCTCGACCGCGTGGCGCATCAGCGCCGAGCCGATTCCGGCCGACCTGACGGCCGGGTCGGCGGCGAGCGGACCGAGCAGCAGGGCGGCCGGACCGCCCTCGCCCACTGTGACGCTCCACAGCCGCACGGTTCCGACCACGCGGCCGGCAGCATTGGCCGCCACGAAGGCGAGGCCCTCGGCGGGGATGCGGCCGCGCCGAAGCCGGTGCGACGCCTTCCTGCGCCATTTCGGCCCCATGGCGCGGTCGAGCAGCGCCTCGCGCGCCGCGACGTCGGCAAGCGTTTCGGCGCGCACGCGGATGTCGAGGCCCGGCTGGCGGGCCGTGTTCATGGCCATCTTCGCGATCCCTTCCGGCGAAAAGCGGGTCAGATCACATAGGCGCGCAGCGGCTCGAAGCCGTTGAACGCGACCGCCGAATAGGTGGTGGTGTAGGCGCCCGTGCCCTCGATCAGCACCTCGTCACCGATGGTCAGCGACACCGGCAGCGGATAGGGCGTCTTCTCGTAGAGCACGTCGGCCGAATCGCAGGTCGGGCCGGCGAGGATGCACGGCTCGGTCGCGTCGCCGTCGCGCGGCGTGACCACGGGATAGCGGATCGCCTCGTCCATGGTCTCGGCCAGGCCGCCGAACTTGCCGATGTCGAGATAGACCCAGCGCACGTTGTCGTTGTCGGCCTTCCTCGACACCAGCACCACCTCGGCCTTGATGACGCCGGCATTGCCGACCATGCCGCGGCCCGGCTCGATGATCGTCTCGGGCAGGCGGTTGCCGAAATGGCGCGACAGCGCGGAGAAGATCGCCTCGCCATAGGCCTGCGCCGTGGGCACGTCGCGCAGGTAGCGGGTGGGGAAGCCCCCGCCCATGTTGACCATGCGCAGCCGGATGCCCTCGGCCTCCAGAGCCGAGAACACGGCCTTGGCGTCGGCGAGCGCGCGGTCCCAGGCCGAGAGGTCGGTCTGCTGCGAGCCGACATGGAAGGAGACGCCATAGGCGTCGAGGCCGAGCGAGGCGGCATGGCGCAGCACGTCGACGGCCATGGCCGGCACGCAGCCGAACTTGCGCGACAGCGGCCACTCCGCGCCCTCGCCGTCGGTCAGCACGCGGCAGAACACGCGCGCCCCGGGTGCGGCGCGCGCCACCTTCTCCACCTCCTCCACGCAGTCCACCGCATAGAGGTCGATGCCCAGCTCGAAGGCGCGGGCGATGTCGCGCTCCTTCTTGATGGTGTTGCCGAAGCTGATGCGCCCGGGCGAGGCGCCGGCGTCGAGCGCCATCTCGATCTCGGCCACGGAAGCCGTGTCGAAGGACGAGCCGAGGCCGGCCAGCAGCCGCAGGATCTCCGGCGCCGGGTTGGCCTTGACGGCATAGAAGATGCGCGTGTCGGGCAGCGCCCGCTCGAAGGCGACATAGTTGTCGCGCACCACGTCGAGATCGACCACGAGGCACGGGCCGTTCGGGCGTCGGGTGGCGAGGAAGTCGAGAATGCGCTGGGTGGCCATGGTGGTTCTCCGCATCGTTCCGGCGCGGGCTTACGTCCGCATGAGGATTCAGGCTGCGGGTGACGGGACACCCGCGGTGGGACAAAGGACGCGGAAGGCGAATCATGGCCCGGCCGGTGGAGAAGCCGGACCGCGAAACGCGCTGCCACGCGAACGATGGGAACCCGCCTTGCGGCGAAAACCCGCTTTGTCTGCCTTGGCTTGGATGGGAGACCCCGGTCCGCACTGCCGGCAATGAAGGTGTGCCTCTTCAGTAACCCCGGTCTGTGGACGACCGGCAAGCACCAGAAAGGCCCGCACCGTCGTTGCTTCAAGGTGTCCCCGGATCAGCGGTTGGCCGTCTGACCGACTGGAGGGGTTGGCTCCAGGTACCTTACCGATTACCTCACCGAACGAGGCTACGGCGGACACCCACAGGCACGTGCGACTTTGGGCAAGCGCGATATAGGGACAAGTCCCGCGATAATCAATCGGAATTTTATGACGGCACGGCGACGGCGACGAGACCCTGCGATGCGGCGTGGAGCAGCTTGATCCGGCCCGGAAAATGAACGACAGTCGCCCCGTCGTTTACGGCTCGCGAACGAAGAGACGGCATGGACACCCTGACGCGCATGCGCGCCTTCATCGAGGTGGTGGAGGCCGAAGGCTTTTCCGCCGCGGCCCGCAAGATCGGCCGCTCCAAGGCGCTTTTGTCGAAATATGTGCGCGAGCTGGAGGACGAGCTGGGCGCGCTGCTGCTCAACCGCACCACGCGCCAGTTCTCGCTCACCGAGGTCGGCCACACCTATTACAGGCGCGCCTCCGAGATCGTGCGCGAGATCGACAGCCTCGCCGACACGGTGCGCGATTCGGCCGGCGACGTGCGCGGCCGCATCAAGCTGACCGCGCCGCGCACCTTCTCCGACGCGCCCATCGGCCAGTCGCTGATCGACTTCGCCGGGGAGCACCCCGACGTCGTGCTCGACATCCATCTCGACGACCGTTTCGTCGACCTGGTGGAGGAAGGCTACGACCTCGCCATCCGAATCACGCGGCTGGAGGATTCCTCCCTGATCGCGCGCCGCCTCGCGCCGTTCTCGCTCACGATCTGCGGCTCGCCGCAGCTGATCGCGCGCACCGGCGCGCCGGAGAAGCCGCAGGATCTCGCCCGCATGCCCTGCATCGTCGACACCAACGGCCGCTGGCTGTCGAACTGGCCGTTCATGCGCGAGAACGGCGAGATGTTCTCCGTGCCGGTGTCGGGGCCGCTGGAGGCCAACAGCCCGCTGACGACGCGCGCGGCGGCCATCGCCGGCCTCGGCTTCGCGCCGCTGCCGGACTTCATCGCCAAGCCGGCGCTGGAAAGCGGCCAGCTCGTCTCCGTGCTCGACGACTGGGTGCCGCGCGGCGGCGGCATCTTCGCCGTCTACCCGCACCGCCGCTACCTGCCGGTCAAGATCAGGGTGTTCGTCGACTTCCTCGCCCAGTGGTTCAGGAAGCACGAGGCGGGCTGAACGGGGGGCGGGCCGGATCGCCGGCGGAAGTCGCGGCGATGTCCCAATTTCGCCCCGATTGTGCCGATGCTTCCCGGCCGAAGGTGAAGGGACGGGAACCTTGAAGCGATCCGCCACGCATGCCCTTTCCGCGGCGCTGCTCGCCGGCTTCCTGATGCCGGCCGCCCCGGCATGGGCGCATCCCCACGTCTTCGCCGAGGCCAATCTCGAGATCGCCGTCGACGCGAACGGCAATGTCGAGGCGCTGCGCCATGTCTGGCGCTTCGACGACCTGTTCTCCTCGACGGTTCTGATCGAGTTCGACAAGAACGCCGATCTCGAGCTCGACATGGCGGAGCTGGAGGCGGTCGGCGCCGTCATCCACGAATCGCTGGCCGAGTTCGGCTATTTCCAGTTCGTCACCCTCGACGGCCGCGAGGTGGAGATGCGGCCGCCCGAGCGCATCATCGCCGACTTCCAGGACAGCCAGTTGATCGTGCTGTTCGAATCGCGCCCGGCAAAGCCGCTCAGCCTCGCCGGCACCGCCGGCTTCGGCGTCTACGACCCGACCTTCTACACGGCGATCGACTTCCTCGACGACGCCAGCATGAGCGTGTCGGCGCTGCCCGCCGGCTGCACCAGCGCCGTGGTGCGCCCCGATCCCGACGAGGCGATCGCCCTGAACCAGGAGACGCTGACCGACGCCTTCTTCGACGATCCGGGCGGCAACGACCTGAGCAGGATCTTCGCGACACGCCTCGAACTCACCTGCAAGGGCTGACGATGAAAGCGAACAGGACCGCCGTCCGCATCTTCTTCGCGCTGATGGCGCTGACCTATGTGCTGACCCATTTCGTCGGCCATGCCCACGCGCAAAGCTCGCTCGGCATCGGCGCCAGCGAGGCGACGCTGCCCTCGACCGGCACGCTCGCCGGCCTGTTCAACTGGATCAACGCGCAGCAGCAGTCCTTCTACCGCGCGCTGTCGGGCGCCATGCGCTCGATGCGCGACGGCGGCGGCGGGGCATGGCTGCTCGTCGGCGTCTCCTTCGCCTACGGCGTGTTCCACGCCGCCGGGCCCGGCCACGGCAAGGCGGTGATCTCCTCCTACATGCTGGCCAACGAGGTGGCGCTGCGCCGGGGCGTGCTGTTGTCCTTCGTCTCGGCCGCGCTTCAGGCGGTGTCGGCCATCGTGCTGATGGGCGCGGTCTTCCTCCTGCTGCGCGGCACCGCCGTCTCGATGACCGACGCCACCCGCTTCCTGGAGATCGCCTCCTACGCGCTCGTCACCGCCTTCGGCGCGTGGCTGTTGTGGAGGAAGGCGGCGCCGGCGGCAAGGCGCCTGTTCGTCGGCGGCCCCGCGCACAGCCTGTCCGCGGCCCATCCCCACCACGATCACGACCGTCATCACCAGTGCGGCCACGACCACCATCACCACGAGCACGGGCACGGCGAGGATTGCGGCTGCGGCCATGCCCATGCGCCCGACCCCGCCCTCATCTCGGGCGAGCGCTTCGACTGGCGCACGGCCTGGGCGGCGATCGTCGCGGTGGGGCTTCGCCCCTGCACCGGGGCGCTGATCGTTTTGTCCTTCGCCTTCCTCAACGGGCTGTGGGCCGCCGGCATCGTGTCGGTGCTGGCCATGGCGGTGGGCACGGCCATCACGGTCTCGATCCTGGCGGTTCTGGCGGTGACGGCGAAGAACTGGGCCGTGGCGCTGGCCGGCGACGGCCGTGCCGGCAACCGCATCCACGCCGCCATCGAGATTTCGGGCGCCGCCTTCGTCTTCCTGCTCGGCGTGACGCTGCTGTCGGCGAGCCTCGCCGCGTAAAACCAGGTGTCCTACTTGTCCTTGCGGCGCTGGCTGCGGCCGCGCAGCCAGAATATGCCGAAGAAGGCGAGCACGAACAGCGCCGCCGCCGCCGCGCCGGCATAGGGCGACACCCCGCCCAGCCACACCATGATGACGGGCATGTAGTAGCCCACGATGCCGAAGCCGGCGAGGATGAGAAAGGCGGCGATGGCCGCGTTGCGCGTGGAACGGTCCATCAGCGAGCGCCCATCCCCCCGGCGATGCCGGCCCTGACCTCCTCCAGCCGCCGCGCCTGCCGGCCGTCGGCATCGAGGTTGTCCGGCGCGAGCCACGCCTCGAAGGCCCGGCGGATGACCGGCCAGTCGCGGTCGATCATCGAAAACCAGGCGGTGTCGCGGCTGAGGCCCTTGACCACCATGTGCTGGCGGAACACGCCCTCGAAGGTGAAGCCGAAGCGCAGCGCGGCGCGCTTCGACGGCGTGTTGAGGTTGTTGCACTTCCACTCGAAGCGGCGGTAGCCGAGCGTGTCGAAGGCATGGCGCGCGAACAGGAACAGCGCCTCGGTCGCCGCCGGCCGCCGCGCGACCGGCTCGTTCCACAGGATGTTGCCGATCTCGATGACGCCGTTTGCCGTGTCGATGCGCATGAAGCTCTGGCGCCCGGCGATGCGGCCGCTGTCCCTGTCGATGACGGCGAAATGCAGCGGGTCCTCGCTGGCGGCCGCCTTGTCCAGCCATGCCTGGAAAACCTGCCTGTCTTGCGGCGCGGTCTCCGCCAGCCAGCGGAAGCGGTCCGGCGCGTCGGCCGTCGCCGAGGCGGCGTGGAGGCCGTCGCCGTGGCGCGCGGCGTCGAGCGGCTCCAGCCGCACGAAACGGCCTTCCATCGGCGCGCGCGCCGGCCGCTCACGCGGGGTCCACCCGCCCAGATCGTCCATGGCCATGTCCCGCTCTCGACAAAAACGCGCCCGACCTCGCCGCAACGCCAAGCCGGGGTAAAGAACCAGCTTCGGCTGCGCAATACACCAGATGTCGCGCCAAGGGGAAAGGGAGCGAAAGAAAGGGCGACCGCGGCGGTCGCCCTTGAGTTTCCGGATCGGCTTGGGAGGAGGAAAAGCCTGTCCGATTTGATTCAGATTGAACCCGATTCGTTAACCGAAGGTTGACGCTTTGCGTGGCAGCCGGCAACCCTCAACTTCTTCCGTGCAAGAATTAGCGTCAGGCCGGCGCGACCGCCTCGGTCTTGGCCTCGCTGACCGTCGCCTCGATATGGTCCACCAACGCGTCGGGCAGCTTCAGCCGGCCGGCCAGCAGATCGAGATAGCCGCGCTCGGCGCGCGTGTTCGGCTCGATGGCGATGCGCGAGGCGGTGTAGAGCTCCACCTTCTGCGCGTCGGTCTGCGCGGCGGCGACGAGGCCGTCGAGGTCGATGGGCTTGTCCAGCTCCGACAGCAGGAAGGCTTCCGCCTCCTCGCCGATGCCCGACAGGTGCAGCCGGTCGGCGATGCGGGCGCGCTCGGCCTCGTCGATATGGCCGTCGGCGCGGGCGGCCGCGATCATCGCGCGCGCGATGACGAGGGCGAACTCGGCCTCGCCCTGCGGCGCCTGCGCCGGATCGAAGGCGGTGTCGGCCGGCGGCGGCAGAAGCTCGGGCTCGCCGCCCGCGGAGGCCGCGCCCGGCTCCGCGCCCTTGGAATAGTTCTGGTAGGCCTTGTAGGCGAGGCCGGCGACGGCGGCGAGGCCGCCGAGCTTGAGCGCCGAGCCGGTGACCGCGCGCCCCGGCCCGGTGCCGAGGAGGATGGCGGCGAGCGCGCCGGCGGCGATGGGGTTGTCGCGCGCCATCTGCGCGGCCTGCCCCGCCTTTTCCCTCACCGTCGCGTTGGTTCCCGGCACCTTCGAGCCCAAAAGGTCGTCCAGCAGCGCCTTGGGGTCAAGCATCCTCGCCTCCTTCATGGTTCGTGGCCCGCCGCAGATAGGCAGGCGATCGCGACATTACAATGTCGCCGCCCCGGCCGCGTTCCGCCTGCGTTTATCCACCTCCCTCGCCGCCGGCACGACAATGCCGTTTTTCAGGCGAAAGGCGGAGGCACCATGGTCGACAGCGCGGTGATGCGGCAGATCGGGGCGGCGGCGCGGGAGCTGAAGGTGGAGGCGGCCGCGCTCGCCGCCGTCGCCGAGGTCGAAAGCGGGTTGCGGGCGCACGTCGTCGTCGACGGCCGGGCCGAGCCGCTGATCCGCTTCGAGGGCCACTATTTCGACCGCCGCCTCGCCGGCGCGGCGCGCGAGGAGGCGCGGCGGCAGGGCCTTGCCGCGCCGCAGGCCGGCGCGGTGAAGAACCCGGCCTCGCAGGCCGCGCGCTGGCGGCTCCTTTCGCGCGCGGCGGCGATGGACCGCAAGGCGGCCTACGAATCGACCTCCTGGGGCATGGGCCAGGTGATGGGCGCGCATTGGGCGTGGCTCGGCTATGCCGGCATCGATGCGCTGGTCGCCGAAGCGCGCGCCGGCGTCGCCGGCCAGTTGCGGCTGATGGCGCGCTACATCGACAAGGCCGGGCTGGCGGACGCGCTGCGCCGGCGCGACTGGGCCGCCTTCGCGCGCGGGTATAACGGCCCCGGCTTCGCCGTAAACGGCTATGACGGCAGGCTCGCCCGCGCCTACGCCCGCCATGCCGCCGCGGGCGGCGGCGCGGCGACGCCGGCTGTCACACTGCTGCGGCGCGGCAGCCGCGGCGAGGCGGTGCGCGCGCTCCAGACCGCGCTGACGGCCGCCGGCTACGCGCTCGCCGCCGACGGCGTGTTCGGCCCGGCGACCGAGCGCGCCGTCAGGGCCTTCCAGGCGCGGCACGGCCTTTTCGTCGACGGCATCGCCGGACCCGCCACCATGGCCGCGCTGGGCGGCGGCGGCAAAGGCGGCCTCGGCGGCCGGCTGCTTTCGTTCCTTGCCCGCCTGCTCGGGCTGCGTGGCGCCTGACCGCGCCGCGCGTGGACAGGCGGTGCGGCGTCTGCTAGAGCAGCCACGTCTAAATCGTTTGAAATTTCCGTGGAGCGCAGCCATGCAACCGGGCCGGCAGAAGGTGGAGCCGCTTCTTGCGATCATGACGGCGCAGCCCGTCATCCCTGTGCTGAAGATCGAGCGGGCGAAGGACGCCGCGCCGCTCGCGCGGGCGCTGGCGCGGGGCGGCCTGCCGGCGGTGGAGATAACGCTGCGCACGCCGGCCGCGCTCGAGGCGATCCGCGCCGTCGCGGCCGATGTGCCGGAGGCGACGGTCGGCGCCGGCACCGTGCTCGATGCGCGCCAGTTCGACGAGGCGGCGGCGGCCGGCGCGCGCTTCATCGTCAGCCCCGGCTTCACGCGCGGGCTCGCCGAGGCGGCGGCCGCGAGCGAGGCGCCGCTCCTGCCCGGCGCGATCACGCCTGGCGAGATCATGGCCGCGGCCGAGGCCGGCTATTCGCTGCTGAAATTCTTCCCCGCCGAGCAGGCGGGCGGCGTGCCCTTCCTCAAGGCGCTCGCCTCGCCCTTCGCCGGCATCCGCTTCTGCCCCACGGGCGGCATCGGCGCGGCCAACGCCGCCGCCTATCTGGCGCTCGACAACGTGGTCTGCGTCGGCGGATCGTGGGTCGCCCCCGACGCGCTGGTGGCGGCGGGCAGGTGGGACGAGATAACGGCGCTGGCGCGCGAGGCGGCTTCGCTGAAAAGGAGCTGAAGCGGCGAAAGCGCCGCTTCAGTTGGTCTCGAACTTCGCCACCGACAGGAAGGTGACGGCCTTGCCGCTGAAGCGGTCGACCCCGGTCGCGGGCACGCTGCGCGAGAAGCCCTGCGTGTAGACGGCCTGCGGCGCGCTGCGCACCATGGCGTGCGCCGTCGCCGGGCTGGTCGTGCCGCCGGCCGTCGCCACGGTCACGTCGCGCATGAAGGCGAAGCGGGCGAGGTCGTGCTGCACCGGCACCACCACCGATTTCGGTTCCGGCCGTGCCTGGCCGGCCTTCGGCCGCGACGCCTTGGCGGTGGTGCGCACGCCGGATTCGAGCGCGGCGGCGGCGTCCGTGCCGGCGGCCCGGCCGAGGACAGCGACGCGCGGCGACGCGCCCGCCGAGCCGGTGGCGCGCTCGTCGCGCAGGCTCGCCGGAACGGGAACCGGAACCAGCTCCGGCCGCGCCGAAGGCGCAAGGTCGGTGTCGGGCAGCGCGGCGAGCGCGAAGACCTGGCCGGTGCCGGGCAGCTCGTCGCTGGCTGCCGTGACCTCGACCGAGGCCACCTGCGCGGCGTCGGCGTTCTGCCCGCCCAGACGCGGACGCAGGCTCGGCACCGGCGGGTTGATGACGACATCGGCGCGCGCCTGCGCGCCGGAGGCCGCCAGCATCTCGGCAATGGCGTCGGAGCCGCCTCCGCGCGCCCGCTCGCCGGCGATGGCCGCGACCGGGAGATCGACGCTGGCAGGAAGCTCGGCCGCGGCGACGCGCGTCCCGGCCTGCGCCTCGGGCGTGTAGTCGGGGCGGCGGGTCGGCAACGGAACGGCCGCGACCACGACCTCGGGCTCGGCCGCCTGCGGCGCGGATGCGGGCGCGGGCAGGCCGGGCACGAGCGCGGCTTTGGCCGGCGCGCCGACGTCGATCAGCGGCCGGGGCGCGACGCCGGGCAGCGGCGCGTTGCGCTCGGGCAGCGCGGCGACGATCGTCTGCGCCGGCTCGCGGCGCGTGGCGGGCGCGGGGCGCGCCGGGGCGGCCGCCACCGCGGGCGCGGCGGGGGCCCTGGCTTCCGATTCGTCCTCTTCCTGGTCGGCGCCGCCGCCGAACAGCGCGGCGAGCAGGCCGCGCGACGAGCCGCCCGAACGGGACTCGGCCGCCGGCGCGCTGGCGACGTGGACGGCGCCGCCGGACTTCTTGCGCGCCTGATAGGCGGCGAGCGCCTGGTTGTAGCCGGGCAGCGGCTTGCCGTCGGCGGGAAGGTGCAGCGTCTTGCCGTCCGGGAACAGCGCCATCAGCTCGCCGCGGCTCATGCGCGGCCAGGAGCGGACGTTGCCGACGTCGAGATGGACGAAGGGCGAGCCGGACTTGGGATAGTAGCCGACGCCGCCGCCCTCGACCTTGAAGGCGGCCGCGCGCAGCTTCGACAGCGGCACGCCGGGAATGTAGAAGTCCATCGCCTTGCCGAGCATGTGCTGGCTCTTCTGGGCGACGCCGGACGAGCGGCTGCGCAGCATGGCGTTGGTGGCCGGCGAGCGATAGGCGGAGACCACGTGGATGTGGTCGCGCGCGCCGACGGAACGGTAGACCTCCCACACCAGGTCGAGCAGCCGCGGGTCCATGTTGGCCGGCTCGTTGCGGCGCCAGTCGCGCAGGAACTGGTTGATCTGCTTCAGGCCCTTCTGATCGTAGCGCCCGTTGCGCTTGTAGACGATCTCGGCCCGTTCCTTGGTGTGGATGAAGTAGAGCTTGAGGCTGCGGGTCTCGGCGCTGGCCTGGCCGGCGAAGCACAGCGTGGCGAGCGCCGCGACGACGAACGCTCCCAGCCACTTCTGCCGGAAAATCCCCTCGAACCGCCTCGCTTTGTCAGTTCGTGCAAGAATGCTCAAAACCTGTCGCCTTGTGGGCTGGCCTTGTGGGCTGTGTTGCTCGTCCCCGGAACAAAACCCCGGGCTTCAGGAAAGCCCGAATTATCGTCCCCAATGGTTAATCCCTGCTTATTGACCCAGGAATGCGTCGCGACCGTGGCAAGATCATGACGCGCTTGCGCAGCCGGACTATAGGGTAAACAAGGCGATAAGGACAGCGGCGCGCCATATTACGAAGCCAGTCTTTCCACACGCTGGCGCTCGGGATCGATGCCCATTTCCTTGAGTTTGCGGTAGAGCGTCGAGCGGCCGATGCCGAGCCGGCGCGCCACCTCGCTCATCTGGCCGTTGTAGTGCTCGATGGCGAGGCGAATCATCTCGCCCTCCACTTCGGCCAGCGCGCGCACGTCGCCGCGCTCGTCGAGCGCGCGCAGGATGCCCGGCGCATCGGCCGCCGCCATACGCGCCGCCGCGGCGGGCGCGAACCCCGGTTCCGCGCCGTCCGCCGCGTCTTCGGCGCCGCCGTCCCGGTCCGGCTCGTCGAGGTCGATGCCCTCGACCTGCGCCCTGATCTGCGGGAACTCCTCCTCGGTCAGCATGTCGCCTTCGGCCAGCACCACGGCGCGGAACACCGCGTTCTCGAGCTGGCGGATGTTGCCCGGCCAGTCATAGGCCCTGAGCATGGCGAGCGCGCCGGGCGCGATGCCGGCGACCCCGCCGCGCGCCTGCGCCGGGGCTGCGCGCGCGATGAAATGCCGCACCAGCGTCGCGATGTCGTCGCGCCGCTCGCGCAGCGGCGGCACGTGGATGGGAAAGACGTTGAGCCGGTAGTAGAGATCCTCTCGGAACAGCCCGTCCTTGACCCGCTGGAGGAGATCGCGATGGGTGGCCGAGATCAGCCTGATGTCGACCTTGACAGTGGCGCGCGCGCCGACCGGATCGACCTCGCCCTCCTGCACCGCGCGCAGGAGCTTGACCTGCACGTCGAGCGGCAGGTCGCCGACCTCGTCGAGGAACAGCGTGCCGCCATTGGCCTCGACGAACTTGCCGACATGCCTGTCCGTCGCGCCGGTGAACGAGCCCTTCTCGTGGCCGAACAGGATGCTCTCGACCAGATTGTGCGGGATCGCGCCGCAATTGACGGTGACGAAGGGTTTGTCGCGGCGCTCTCCCAGCCCCTGGATGGCGCGCGCGATCACCTCCTTGCCGACGCCGGACTCGCCCTCGATCAGGATCGGGATCGAGGAGGAAGCGGCCTTGCGCGCCAGCCGCACGACGCGCTCCATCGCCGGGCTGGCGGTGACGAGGTCGCCGAAGGCGAGCCTCGCGCCCTCGCTCCCGCCCTTGCCGGCGCGCCGCGCCGCGCCCATCGCCTCGACCTTCATGGCCTCGACCTTCATCGCCTTGGCGACGGCCGCCTGCAACCGCTCGGGCGAGGCCGGCTTGACGACGAAGTCGAAGGCGCCGGCGCGCATGGCCTGGACGGCGGTGTCGATGCTGCCCCTGGCGGTCTGCACGATGACGGGGGTGCCGATGCCGCGCGCGCGCATGCGCGACAGCACCTCCAGCCCGTCGATGCCCGGCATCATCAGGTCGAGCACGACGACGGCGACGGCGCCGCCCCTCGGCCCCTCCAGCGCGGCGAGCGCGGCCTCGCCGCCCTCGACGCAAACCGGCCGATAACCAGCTTTCGAGATGGCGGCCTCGACGAGCCGGCGCTGGACGGGATCATCATCGACGACGAGGACGAGGCGTGGCATGGAACTTTCGCAGAATCCCGCTAAGGTTGTCGGCACGGTTGGTTCAACATGGCACAGGCCGCTAAACGACCGCTCAAGAAAGCCGGTAAACGAATACTTGCGGATTTCCCGACAATCCGAATGAAGATGCGAGAACGACGACATGCCGCCCGTGGATGATCGATATCCCTTCCCGACCCCGCCGCGCGGGGCAGCCACGGGCGCGGCCGCGCCGGCCGTCGCGCGGGGCGACCTGCCGGAATGGGACCTGTGCGACCTCTATGCCGGCATGGACGCGCCGGAGCTTGCCCGCGACCTCGCCAAGGTGGCCGCCGAGGCGGTCGCCTTCGAGAAGGAGTGGAAGGGAAGGCTCGCGCAGGAGGCCGCCGCCCCCCGCGCCGGCGGGCTCGGCCGGGCGCTCGTCCGCTACGAGGAGATCGAGGAGCTGATGGGCAGGATCGGCTCCTATGCGGGGCTGCTTTATGCCGGCGACACCTCCGACCCCGTCCGCGCCAAGTTCTACGGCGACGTGCAGGAGAAGCTGACCGACGCCAGCGCGCACCTGCTGTTCTTCACGCTGGAGCTGAACCGCATCGACGACGTGGCTGTCGACGCCGCCTTCGACGCCGATCCCGCCTTCGGCCACTACCGGCCCTGGGTGGTGGACCTGCGGCAAGACAAGCCCTACCAGCTCGAGGACCGCGTCGAGCAGCTCTTCCACGAGAAGTCGATCACCGGCCGCGCCGCCTGGAACCGGCTGTTCGACGAGACGATGACGGCGCTGCGCTTCGACGTCGGCGGCGAGAGCCTGACGCTGGAGCCGACGCTGAACGGCCTTCAGGACCCCGACCCGGCGGTGCGGCAGCGTTCCGCCGAGGCGCTGGCCAGGACCTTCGGCGAGAACCTGCGCACCTTCACGCTGATCACCAACACGCTGGCCAAGGACAAGGAGATTTCCGACCGCTGGCGCGGCTTCGCCGACATCGCCGACTCGCGGCATCTGGCCAACCGCGTCGAGCGCGAGGTGGTCGATGCGCTGGCCGCCGCCGTCAGGGCGGCCTATCCGCGCCTGTCGCACCGCTACTACGCCATGAAGGCGCGGTGGCTCGGCATGGACAGGATGAACCACTGGGACCGCAACGCACCGCTGCCGCAGACGCCGCAGGCCAGGATCGGCTGGGACGAGGCCAGGGCGACGGTGCTGTCGGCCTACGGCCGCTTCGACCCGCGCATGGCCGAGATCGCCGGCCGCTTCTTCGAGCGGAGCTGGATCGACGCGCCGGTGCGGCCGGGCAAGGCGCCCGGCGCCTTCGCCCACCCGACCGTGCCCTCGGTCCACCCTTACGTGCTGCTCAACTATCAGGGCCGGCCGCGCGACGTCATGACGCTGGCGCACGAGCTGGGCCACGGCGTCCACCAGGTGCTGGCGGGGCCGCAGGGCGCGCTGATGGCCTCGACGCCGCTGACGCTGGCCGAGACCGCCTCGGTGTTCGGCGAGATGCTGACCTTCCGCTCGCTGCTCGACGCCACGACCGAGCCCGGCGAGCGCAAGGCCATGCTCGCCCAGAAGGTCGAGGACATGATCAACACGGTCGTGCGCCAGATCGCCTTCTACGAGTTCGAGCGCAAGGTCCACACCGAGCGCCGCGACGGCGAGCTGACGGCCGGGCGCATCGGCGAATTGTGGCTTTCGGTCCAGTCGGAGAGCCTCGGCCCGGCGATTGCGCTGCGCGAGGGCTACGAGACCTTCTGGGCCTATATCCCGCACTTCATCCACTCGCCGTTCTACGTCTACGCCTATGCCTTCGGCGACTGCCTGGTGAACTCGCTCTACGCCGTCTACCGGCAGGCGGAGACGGGCTTCCAGGACAAGTATTTCGCCATGCTGGAGGCCGGCGGCACCAAGCATCACTCGGAATTGCTCGCCCCCTTCGGCCTCGACGCCTCCGACCCCGCCTTCTGGGGCAAGGGCCTGTCGCTGATCGAGAGCCTGATCGACGAGCTGGAGGCCATGGACACGTGACCGGCTGAAATTTCGGATCGCCGTCACATGCTTTCGAGACGAGGAATAGCCTGCTTCCGGAACGATCTGGAAGGTCGGGAAGTGCTCTTCGCCGAGCCGCGCGAGACCGTCGCGGCATGGCGGCCCGAGGATTTTCCGCCGGCGCTGGAAAGGGTAGAGACGGCGCGCAGGTCGGGGAAATGGCTCGCCGGCTACCTTTCCTACGAGGCGGGCTATCTGCTCGATCCGGCGCTGGCGGATTTCCTTCCCGGCGGCCGCCGCGCGCCGCTCATGTGCTTCGGCGTCTTCGACGGTCCGGCCGACGCATCCCTGCCGGACGAGCCGGCCGACGCCTCGCTCACCGCGCCGCGCGCGACATGGTCGCAGGCCCGGTACGCGCAGCGCTTCGAGCGCCTGCACCGCCATCTGCGCGAGGGCGACTGCTATCAGGCGAACCTGACCTTTCCGGTCGAGGCGCGATGGGACGGCGACCCGCTGGCGCTGTTCGGCGCGCTGCGGCAACGCCAGCCCGTGCGCCACGCCGCCTTCGTCGATCTCGACGGCCCGGTGGTGCTGTCGCGCTCGCCGGAGCTCTTCTTCTCCGTCTCGCGCGACCGCTGGATCGAGTCCCTGCCGATGAAGGGCACCGCGCCGCGCGGCAGGACGCCCGGGGAGGACGAGGCGTTGCGCGAATTCCTGCGCAACGATCCCAAGAACCGCGCCGAGAACCGGATGATCGTCGACCTCCTGCGCAACGACATCTCGCGCGTCTGCGAGGTGGGCACGCTGGACGTTCCCGAGCTTTTCCGCGTCGAGACCTATCCCACGGTCCACCAGATGGTCAGCCGCGTGCGCGCCCGGCTGGTGGAGGGCCTGTCGTTGCGCGACATTCTCGCCGCGCTTTTCCCGTGCGGCTCGATCACCGGCGCGCCGAAGATCAGCGCCATGAAGATCCTGCGCGCGCTGGAGGACACGCCGCGCGACGTCTATTGCGGCGCGATCGGCTGGATCGCGCCCGATGGCGGCATGCGCTTCAGCGTGGCGATCCGCACGATTTCGCTTTTTCCCGGCGGCCGCGCGGTCTTCAATGTCGGCGGCGGGGTGGTGTTCGATTCGACGGCCGAGGGAGAATATGCCGAATGCCTGCTGAAGGGCCGCTTCGCGACGGGGCAGACGCCGGCCTCCGCCTGATCGAGACCATGCGCTGGGAGCCCGGCGAAGGGCTCGTGCGGCGCGACCTGCATTTTTCGCGGCTCGGCGGCTCGGCGCGTGCGCTGGGCTTCGCCTTCGTGCCCGAGGAGATCGACCTGCGCATCGCCGCGGCGCTCAGCGGGGCGGCGGGCGCGATGCGGGTGCGGCTCGCGCTGGAGCGGGACGGGCGGGCCACGGTCGAGGCGCGGCCGTTCACGCCCCTTCCCGCCGGAACGGCCTGGCGCGTGCGCATCGCCTCCGCCCGCCTCGATTCGAGCGACCCGCTCCTGCGCCACAAGACGTCGCGGCGTGCGGCCTACGAGGCCGCCCGCGCGGAATTTCCTGCGCACGACGCGGACGAGGTGCTGCTGCTCAACGAGAAAGGCGAGCTGTGCGAGGGCACCATCACCAGCCTCTTCGTCGAGACCGGGCGCGGGCTTCTTGCCACGCCGCCGCTCGCATGCGGGCTTCTCGCCGGCGTCCTGCGCGCCGAGCTGATCGAGCGGGGAAAGGCGCAGGAACGGACCCTGAGGCCGCGGGACCTCGGCGGCGTCAGGTGCTTCGTCGGCAACTCGCTGCGCGGGCTGATCGAGGCGCGGCTGTCGCCGCAGGACGCGGGATGAGCCTTTCCCGCGACCGGCTGATGGCGGCGCCGCGCGCGATCGCGGCGCGCGGGCCGGCAAATTGTTGATTGCCGCGGCCATCTGTGGTTTAGCGCCGGCACCGCGCCGAACGACCAGCCAACCCGGAGTCCGACATGGCCGACACCGCCTTTGCCGTCCACGCCGAGATCACCGGCCCGATCGTGATGATCGGCTTCGGTTCCATCGGCCGCGGCGCGCTGCCGCTGATCGAGCGTCACTTCCGCTTCGACAGGTCGCGCTTCACCGTGATCGAGCCGCGCGGCGAGCAGCGGGCGTTCGTGGAGGAGCGCGGCATCCGCTTCGTCGAGGCGCATGTGACGAGGGAGAACCATCGCGAGCTGCTTTCGCCGCTGCTCACCGAAGGCGACGGCCAGGGCTTCTGCGTCAACCTTTCGGTCGACACCGGCTCGCTCGACCTGATGCGGCTGACGCGCGAGCTCGGCGTCCTCTACATCGACACCGTGGTCGAGCCGTGGCTCGGCTTCTACTTCGACGACAGCGCCGACAACGCGGCGCGCACCAACTATGCGCTGCGCGAGACCGTGCGGCGCGAGAAGCGGGCCAATCCCGGCGGCACCACCGCCGTGTCGTGCTGCGGCGCCAACCCCGGCATGGTGTCGTGGTTCGTCAAGAAGGCGCTGGTGGACCTCGCCGCCGGCCTCGGCCTCGCGCGCGACGAGCCGGCGGCGGGCGACCGCGACGGCTGGGCGCGGCTGATGCGCAACATCGGCGTCAAGGGCGTCCACATCGCCGAGCGCGACACGCAGCGGGCGAAGAATCCCAAGCCCTTCAACACCTTCTGGAACACCTGGTCGGTCGAGGGCTTCATCGCCGAGGGCCTGCAACCCTCGGAGCTGGGCTGGGGCACGCATGAGCGGTGGATGCCGGCGAACGCCCGCGAGCACGCCGAAGGGTGCCGGGCCGCGATCTTCCTGGAGCAGCCGGGCGCCAACACGCGCGTGCGCACCTGGTGCCCGACGCCCGGTCCCCAGTACGGATTTCTGGTGACGCACAACGAGGCAATCTCGATCTCGGACTACTACAGCGTGCGCGAGGCGGACGGCCGGGTCTCCTACCGGCCGACCTGCCACTATGCCTACCACCCGTGCAACGACGCGGTGCTGTCGCTGCACGAGATGTTCGGCGCCGCCGGCAGGGCGCAGCCGGTGCAGCATGTGCTGGGCGAGGACGAGCTGCTCGACGGCGCCGACGAGCTCGGCGTGCTGCTCTACGGCCACGGCAGGAACGCCTACTGGTACGGCTCGCAGCTTACGCTCGCCGAGGCGCGCCGCCTCGCGCCCTTCCAGAACGCGACCGGCCTTCAGGTCTCGTCGGCGGTGATGGCGGGCATGGTGTGGGCGCTGGAGAACCCGCGGGCGGGCATCGTCGACACCGACGAGATGGACTATCGCCGCTGCCTTCAGGTGCAGGCGCCCTATCTCGGCCCGGTCAGGGGCTACTACACCGACTGGACGCCGCTCGAAGGCAGGCCGGGACTGTTCCCCGAGGACATCGACGAGGACGACCCCTGGCAGTTCCGCAACATTCTTGTTCGTTGAGCGTTTCCCGTCGCCGGCAGCCGCCGCGCAACCTTGCATTCGCCCGTAAAACCGGCGATTGAAAACGAAGTCGTACCGAAAAAGGACAATCGGCATGATGAATGCGGGCAAGTTTCGCGCGGCCGGCGCTGTGGCGGTCGCTCTGGCCCTCGCGGGCTGCCAGGGCATCGGCGGGCCGCCGCGTTCGGGCGGGCCGATCGCCAGCGCGCCGCCGCCCTCGAGCGGCTTCAACGGCGACTGGATGAGCACGGACGGGGTGGCGATCTCCCGCTTCAACAACGGCTATTTCGAGACTCTGGCCACCGACACCGGCAACAAGCTGGCCGAGGGCAGCTACACCCAGACCGGGCCGACCAGCGTCACCATCTCCGTCACCTCGCTGATCCGCCAGACCACGACGCAGGTCAACTGCGCGATGGTGACCCAGACGCAGCTCAACTGCACCAGCTCGGCCGGCTCGCAGTTCTCGCTCGTCCGGCGCGCCGGCGGCATCTCCTGATCCGCGACGGATCGCGGCCCGGCCTCCGCGCGGCGGCGCGTGGGCCGCGGCCGCCGCCCTGCCGGGGCCCCGGCCTCTTTCGGACGCCGGAGCCGGCGCTCCGGTCAGGCCGCCGCGGCGGCGCGGGGGGCTTGTGCGCGGACGCGGGCCCGGGCGATAAGAGGGCCGCTCAGGAAGCGGCCGAGGCCGGAGGGGAGAAACGATGACCGCCTTTTTCGACGATCTCGAGCAGCGCGCGCCCGAGGCGCGCGAGGCGGATCTGTTCTCCCGCCTGCCCGCCTTCCTCGCCGCGGCGGTGCGCGAGGCGCCCGGCCTGCGGCAATGGCTCGACGGGGTCGATCCCGCCGCGCTGACCTCGCGGCAGGCGCTGTCCCGGCTGCCGGTGCTGCGCAAGGCCGAGCTGATGGAGATGCAGGCGAGGAACCCGCCCTTCGGCGGCTTCGCGAGCTCCGCCCATGTCGAGGGCGGCCGCATCTTCATGTCGCCGGGGCCGATCTGGGAGCCGCAGGGCCTTGCCGCCGATCCCGCGCAGGCCGCGCGCGCCTTCTTCGCCGCCGGCGTGCGGCGGGGCGACGTCGTCCACAACGCCTTTTCCTATCACATGACGCCGGGCGCCTTCATGCTCGACCATGGCGCGCGCGCGCTCGGCTGCGCGGTGTTTCCCGCCGGCACCGGCAACACGGACATGCAGGTGGAGGCGGCCGCGGCGCTCAGGCCTTCGATCTATGCCGGCACGCCGGATTTCCTCAAGGTCATCCTCGACCGCGCCGGCGAGACCGGCAAGGACCTTTCCTCCATCCGCGTCGGCCTGGTCTCGGGCGGGGCGCTGTTTCCCTCGCTGCGCCAGGAATATTTCTCACGCGGGGTGAAGGTCTACCAGTGCTACGCGACGGCCGAGTTCGGCGTCATCGCCTATGAGAGCGCGGCCGAGGACGGCACGCCCAATCCCGGCCTGATCGTCAACGAGAACCTCATCGTCGAGATCGTGCGCCCCGGCACCGGCGACCCCGTGCCCGAGGGCGAGGTCGGCGAGATCGTCGTCACCGGCCTCAACCCGGCCTATCCGCTGGTGCGGCTGGGCACCGGCGACCTGTCGGCCATCCTGCCCGGCCGCTCGCCCTGCGGGCGCACCGGCCAGCGCATCAAGGGCTGGATGGGCCGCGCCGACCAGCGCACCAAGGTCAAGGGCATGTTCGTCGATCCCGCGCAGGTGGCCGAGATCGTCGCCCGCCACGCCGACATCGCCCGGGCGCGGCTGGTGGTGACGCGCGAGGGCGCCCGCGACGCCATGGCGCTGCACGTCGAGCCGAAGGCGGGCGCGGCCCCCGACGCGGCAGCCATCGAGGCGACGCTGCGCGAGGTCACCAAGCTCGGCGGCTCGGTGCTCCTCGCCGCGCCCGGAGCGCTGCCCAACGACGGCAAGGTCATCGCCGACGAGCGCGACTACGCCGGTTGAGGTCGATCAAGGTGCGTCAACTCACCCCCTTGTACGGATGGAGGCTCGACCTGGCCTTCCGGCCATAGCAAGGGACCGTCGGGCAAGGGACCGTCGGAAATGAACATTCACGCGACTTTCGCAAAGGACCGGGCCGCAGCGGTGACACACAAGCAGACCCTTCCAGCCGACCGACCGGCGAGCCAGACGGGGCGCATCGGCGTTCTTGTGTCCAATCTCGGCACGCCGGATGCCACCGACTATCGGTCGGTCCGCCGCTATCTGGCCGAGTTCCTGTCCGACCAGCGCGTCATCGAGCTGCCGAAGTGGAAGTGGTATCCGATCCTCTACGGCATCGTCCTCAACACGAGGCCGCAGAAGACGGGCGCCAACTACGAGACGGTCTGGAACCGCGACAAGGACGAGTCGCCGATGCGCACCATCTGCAACGCGCAGACGGACGCGCTCGCCGCCGCGCTCGCCGGCGAGCCGCGCATCTCGGTCGAGATCGGCATGCGCTACGGCAACCCCTCGATAGAAAGCGCGGTCGGGAAGCTGATGGCGCAGGGTTGCGACCGCATCGTCTTCTTCCCGCTCTACCCGCAATATTCGGCCACCACCACGGCGACCGCCAACGACCAGCTCTTCCGCGCGCTGATGAAGATCAGGCACCAGCCGGCGGTGCGCACCGTTCCGGCCTACTATGACGAGCCGGCCTATATCGGGGCGCTCGCCGCCTCGATCGAGGAGCATCTCGCCGGCCTCGACTTCGAGCCCGAGATCGTGCTCGCCTCCTATCACGGCATCCCCAGGCGCTATGCCGAAAGCGGCGACCCCTACCCGCAGCACTGCCACGAGACCACGCGGCGCTTACGCGCCCGCCTCGGCTGGGGCGAGGAGCGGCTTTTGACCACCTTCCAGTCGCTGTTCGGCAAGGAGGAGTGGATCAGGCCCTACACGGACGAGACCGTGAAACGGCTGGCGGCGGAAGGGGTGAAGCGCATCGCCATCGTCAATCCCGGCTTCTCGGCCGACTGCATCGAGACGCTGGAGGAGATCGACGGCGAGGTGCGCGAGATCTTCATGCACGCCGGCGGCGAGCGCTTCTCGCACATCCCCTGCCTGAACGACCGGCCGGACGGGATGAAGATGATCGAGGATCTCGTGCGGCGCGAGCTGTCCGGCTGGCTGTAGAAACCGCTTCGGTCCGCCCCGTCGGCCGCGGCGCGTCATTGTCACGCCGCGCAATCGCGCTTAAGTCTTGCCGTGGCGCGCCGGCCGCGTGCCCGCGATCAGGCAACTCCCCGATCAGGCAACAATGGAGGCCACGATGCTGTTCACCGGCCTGGACATTCTCATCCCGGTCCTCGTCTTCCTCGTCCTGCTGCTCATCTTCGCCGGCATCAAGACGGTGCCGCAGGGCTACAATTTCACCGTCGAGCGATTCGGCCGCTACACGCGCACGCTGACGCCGGGCCTCAACATCATCGTGCCCTTCATCGACCGCATCGGCGCGAAGATGAACATGATGGAGCAGGTGCTCGACGTGCCGACGCAGGAGGTCATCACCAAGGACAACGCCATCGTCTCGGTCGACGGCGTCGCCTTCTACCAGGTGCTGAACGCGCCGCAGGCCGCCTATCAGGTGGCGGGTCTGCAGAACGCGATTCTGAACCTGACCATGACCAACATCCGCTCGGTCATGGGCTCGATGGACCTCGACGAGCTTCTGTCCAACCGCGACGCCATCAACGACCGGCTGCTGCACATCGTCGACGAGGCCGCCGGACCGTGGGGCATCAAGGTCACGCGCGTCGAGATCAAGGACATCAACCCGCCGGCCAACCTGGTCGAGTCGATGGCCCGCCAGATGATGGCCGAGCGCAACAAGCGCGCCCAGATCCTGGAGGCGGAAGGGTTGAAGCAGGCGCAGGTGCTGGAGGCGGAAGGCCGCCGCGAGGCCGCCTTCCGCGACGCCGAGGCGCGCGAGCGCCTGGCCGAGGCGGAGGCCCGCGCCACGCAGGTGGTGTCGGAGGCGATCTCGCGCGGCGACATCCAGGCCGTCAACTACTTCGTCGCCCAGAAATACACCGAGGCGCTGGCGCAGATCGGCTCGTCCTCGAACAACAAGGTGGTGCTGATGCCGATGGAGGCGTCGTCGCTGATCGGCTCGCTCGGCGGCATCGGCGCCATCGCCAGGGAGGTGTTCGGCAACGAGGTTCCGGCCCGCCCCGCCCAGCGGCCGCAGCATGCGGTGGCGCGGCCGCCGCTGGTCGGCCCGGAGAACCAGTAGGCAGCGAAGCGACGGAGCGGCGCGGGGAGGATCGGCCATGATCGTGGAATGGTTTTCGGGCTTCGGCGCCTGGAACTGGATCATCCTGGGCGCGGTGTTGCTCGCCATCGAGATCCTGACGCCGGGCGTCTACCTGCTGTGGCTCGGCATCGCCGCGGCGATCACCGGGCTCGTGTCGTTCCTGCTGTGGGATGTCGGCTTCTGGACGTGGCAGGTGCAGGTGCTCGCCTTCCTGATCCTGTCCATCGTCTCCGTCCTCGT
>Ga0226835_1000217_pt1 | contig 91548 bp, 86 predicted proteins | sample LAC_MetaG_1_FD_163627 | JGI IMG/M metagenome (GOLD analysis project Ga0226835, IMG submission 163627) | Anaerobic ammonium oxidizing microbial communities from anammox membrane bioreactor (MBR) in UC Berkley, California, United States -... | ecosystem: Engineered > Bioreactor > Anaerobic >... | reverse complement strand
CTCCACCTTGGGGAGCATGCCGTCCCGCACCACCCCCCGCCCCTCCAGGGCCGCCAGGCCGGCCAGGTCCAGGTACGACACCAGGGTCGTGGGGTCGTCGGGATCTTCGAGCAAGCCGGGAACTTCGGTGAGGAAGACGAGCTTCTCCGCCCCCAGCGCCGCAGCCACGGCGGCGGCCACGGTGTCGGCGTTGACGTTGAGCACCCGCCCCCCCTCGTCCGCCGCCAGGGAGGCCACCACCGGCACGAACCCCCCGTCCATCAGGCGCTCCAGCACCGCCGCCTCCACCCCGGTGATGTCCCCCACCTCCCCGTAGTCGATCTCCACCAGCCGGTCGCCCATCTCCTTGAGCACCGGCGGGCGTCGGCGGGCCCGGATGAGCCCGGCGTCCACCCCCGACACCCCCACCGCCGGCAGCCCCACCGCCCGGCAGGCGGCCAGCACCGCCGTGCTCACCGTGCCGTTGACGGCCATCACCACCGCCTCCAAGGCGCGGGGGGAAGTGATGCGCCGCCCCTCCACGGTGCGGGTCTCGATCCCCAGCTGCGTGCACAGGGCGGTGGCCTGGGCGCCCCCGCCGTGCACCAGCACCAGCCGGATCCCCAGCTCCCGCAGCACCCCCCACTGCTCCGCCAGGGTGCGCAGCAGGGCCGGCTCCCCGCACACCCCTCCTCCCAGCTTCAGGACGAAGGTCCGCCCCCGGAACAGGCGGATGTAGGGCAGCGCCCGCAGCAGCGCCGCCATGGAGGCCTCGCGGTCGTACGGCGTCATCATGGCTTCTCTCCCTCCCCCAGCATTTCCAGCAGCAGGGCCTTCTGCGCGTGCAGGCGGTTGGCCGCCTGGGGCAGCACGGCGCTGCGCGGCCCGTCCAGCACCCGGTCGGTCACCTTGACGTTGCGGCGCACCGGCAGGCAGTGCATGAAGCGGGCCCCCGGGGCGGCCGGGGCGAACCACTCCTCGTCCACGCACCACCCCTTGAGGGCGGCCCGCCGCTCCTCCTCCTCCTGGGGACGGCCGTAGGCCGCCGGGCAGGCCCACGACTTGGCGTAGAGCACCTGTGCCCCCGCCAGGGCCTCCTCCCGCCGGTCGGTTTCCCACACCCGCCCCCCGCTGGCCGCCGCCAGCTGCCGGGCGCGCGCCATGAGGGGCTCGGGGAGGGCGTACCCGTCGGGCCGCAGCACCACCACCTCCATCCCGCGACGGGCCGCCATGGCCAGGGCGGAGGCGGGCACCGCGTAGGGCAGGGGCCGCGGGTGGTACACCCAGGAGAGCACGAACTTGCCGTCCCGGGGCACCCCCAGGTCGTCCAGGGTCTTCCAGTCCGCCAGCGCCTGGCAGGGGTGGGCGGCGGCCGACTCCAGGTTGATGAACGGCACCGGCGAGAGGGCCGCCATGGTGCGGATCACCCCGTCGGCCAGGTCCTCCGCGAGGTCCGCCCCGCGGGCAAAGCAGCGCACCGCCAGGGCGTCGGCGTAGGAGGCGAGGACCGGGATGGCCTCCCGCACGTGCTCCGCCGCCGCGCCGTCCATCACCACCCCGTCCCGGGTCTCCAGCACCCAGGAGGACTGCCCCGGGGTGATGACGAAGCTCGATCCCCCCAGCTGCGCCACCCCCGCCTGCATGGAGGCCAGGGTGCGCAGGGAGGGGTTCATGAACACCAGCCCCACCACCTTGCCATCGAGCTGCCGGCCCACCGGCTGCCGCTGCAGCTGGCGCGCCCGCTCCAGCACCCGCTCCAGCGCCGCATCGCTCAGGTCTTCGAGGTCCAGGAATCTCTTCACGGTGAGATCTCCTCCAAAGCCGCCAGCAGGCGGTCCACGTCCTCGTCCTCCACCACCAGGGGGGGCAGCAGGCGTAGCACCTGGGGGTCGGCGCTCCCCCCGGCCAGGATGCGCCGCCCCCGCAGCTCGGCCAGCACCTCGGCGGCGGGGCGGGTGGTGTGCAGCCCCAGCAGCAGCCCCCGCCCGCTCACCCCCCGCACCGGGCCGCGCCGGCCCTCCTCCCGCAGGCGGGCGGAGAGCCGCCCCACCCGCTCGAGCAGCCCCTCGCCCTCCAGGGCCGCGATGACCGCCTCCACGGCGGCGCAGGCCAGCGGCCCACCGCCGAAGGTGGTCCCCAGGTCCCCCGGGCGTACCGCCGCCGCCACCTCCGGGCCGGCCAGCACCGCCGCCACCGGAAAGCCGCCCCCCAGCCCCTTGGCCAGGGTCAGAAGGTCCGGGACCACCCCGAGAGCGTGGCAGGCCAGGGGGGTGCCGGTGCGCCCCATGCCGCACTGCACCTCGTCGGCGATGAGCAGCCCCCCCCGCGCCCGGGTGAGCTCCCGGGCCAGGGCCACGAAGCCAGGGGAGAGCGCCCGCGCCCCCGCCATCCCCTGCACCGGCTCCAGGATCACCGCCGCCGTGTCCTCCCCCACCGCCGCCTCCAGCGACCCGGCGTCCTCGGGGGGCACGAAGGTGACCGCGAAGGGGCGCTCCGGGAAGGCGTACCACCTCTCTGCCCCCCAGGTCACCGCGGCGGCCGCCGCGGTGCGGCCGTGGAACGCCCCCTCCAGGGCCACCACGCGCCGCCGCCCGGTGGCCAGGAAGGCCAGGCGCAGGGCGTTCTCGTTGGCCTCGGCGCCGGAGTTGACGAACAGTACTTTCTCCAGGCCAGGCCCACAGAACTCCAGCAGCCGCTCCGCCGCCCGCTCCCGCACCGGCACCGGCACCACGTTGCTCTGGAAGAACAGCGCCTCCGCCTGCCGCCGCAGGGCCTCCAGCAGCCCGGGGTGGCCGTACCCCAGGGAGGCCACCGCGTGTCCGGCGTAGAAGTCGAGCCAGTCGTGGCCCTCCTCGTCCAGCAGGTGGGCGCCGTGCCCCCGCACCGGCGCCACCGGCAGGGGGGGGTGGGTGGGCAGCAGGGCCGATGGGGCGGCCATCAGTACCACCCCAGCCCGGGCAGGCGCAGGCCCGTATCTTCAGGCAGGCCCACCATGCGATTGAGCCACTGCACCGCCCCCCCCGCCGCCCCCTTCACCAGGTTGTCCAGGGCGGACAGCAGCACCGCCGCCTCCCCCTGCACCGCCACCCCGAGGCGGCAGCGGTTGGTGCCCACCACCTCGACGAGGCGCGGGGGGGCGAGGGTCACCTCCACGAAGGGGCTGCCGCGGTAGAACTCCGCCAGCACCGCCGCCACCTCCTCCGCCGAGGCCGGCCGCGGGAGGGGCACCCGGATGGTGGCGTAGATCCCCCGCACCAGGGGCCCCGAGTGGGGTACAAATTCCACCCGCGGGGCCCGCCCCGCCGCCCCCAGCAAAGAGGTCATCTCCGGGGCGTGGCGGTGGGCCAGGGGGGAGTAGGCGTGGAGGTTGCTGCGCCGCTCCGGGTGGTGGGTGCCCTGGGCGGGGGTTCGCCCCGATCCGGAGGAGCCGGTGACGGCGGAGACGAAGACGCTCTCCCCGCACCACCCCGCCGCCACCAGTGGGTAGAGGGCCAGCACCACGGCGGTGGTGAAACACCCCGGGTGGGCCACCAGGTCCGGGGGGGCGCCCCGCCAGTGCTCGGGCAGGGTGCACAGGAACTGGGCGCAGCGCCTCGGAGCGGGGTGGGGGTGGCCGTAGATGGCCTCCCAGCGGGCCGGGTCGGGGAAGCGAAAGTCGGCGGAGAGGTCCACCACCCCGAGGTGCGTGCCCGCCTGGGCGGCCGCCTGCAGCAGCCGGTCCAGCAGGACCGCCCCCTCCCCGTGGGGGGCCGCCGACAGCAGCAGGGCGTCCTCCCGCCGTACCAGCGGCTCCAGCTCTTCCACCGACACCACCGGCACCTCGGCCACCGCCGTGCCGGCCAGGTGGGGAAACAGCTGCCGCACCGTGCCGCCGCCGCTGCGGGAGGCCAGGGCGCGGACGGCCAGGGCCGGGTGGTGGGCCAGCAGGCGCAGGGCCTCCCCGGCCACGTACCCCGCCCCGCCCACCACCACCACCGGGGGCAGCCCCCCTTTAGCCATGGGCCACCTCCGCGCCGACGCCGGCCAGGGCCGCCAGCACCGTCTCCGCCAGGCGCCCCGGGTGGGAGCGGGCGTTGATGGCGGGCACCCCCGTCTCGGCCTCCACCAGCTTCACCCCGGCCACGTTGTCGGTGGCCGGCCCGGTGACCACCGTGACGGTGAGCTGGTGCCGCTGGCGCAGCAGCTGCACCCCGCCCCAGGCCGCCACCGGGTCGTTGGCGGCCAGCACCACGGCCTTCAGGCACCGCCGCACCTCCTCGTCGTCCAGGATGGCGGCCACCCCGTAGAGGCCGATGAGGCCGTCCCCCAGCTCCAGGACGATGACGTCCGGGCCGCTAGCGGCCAGGTGCGTCAGGATGGTGCGGGCCACCGCCGGGGCCACCGCTGGTGTGGTGGTGACCACCCCCAGGTCGGTGAAGATGAGGGAACGGCGGGCGCCGGCATCCTCCATGGCGAGGATGTCCCGCCGCAGCGACACCCCGGTGGCCTTGCCCGCCGCCACCCGCCGCCCGCGGTGGGTGAGCTCCAGGGTGAGGGCGCAGGCGGCCTGGGTCTTGCCGGCGTTCATGCAGGAGCCCACCACCGCCACCACCGGGATCCCCCCCACCTCCAGCCGGCGCTCCAGGGGTAGCGCTCCCTGGCTGATGTGGGCCGGCACCCCCACCCGCTCCCCCAGGTAGGGGAAGTGCAGCACCTGCCCCAGCACCTCGCACTCGAAGGGGGGCCCGAGGTCGGGGTTGATGCCGTCGCACACCCCCAGCACCCCGCCGGTGTTGAGGATGTTGAGCCGGTCCCCCGGCTGCACCGCCGCTGGCACCTTCCCCGAGTAGCCGAAGAGAGCGTTGCGGTGCCCCAGGGCTCCGGCCACAACGTCCCCCGCCTGCAGCAGGGACAGCCGCCCGGAGGGCAGCTCCAGCTGGTTGTAGGTGCTTTTGGCCCCCAGCACTCGCACCGCCACCACCCCCCCCTCCACCGCCGGGATCTCGGGGCCCAGGCGCACCTCGCGGGGCAGCCGGCAGGAGAGGGTGACGGAGGCGATCTTGTCCAGACGCACCCGCCGCGTCATCCCTGCCTCCCCGCCCGGGCGTACAGCAAACCAGGCATTCCCAGAAACTTGGCGAGTCCGCGGGCCTCCGCCCCGCTCCACTCGGCGGCCCGCTCGCCGTACACCGCCCGGGAGGCGGCGCGCAGGGAAAAGGGCGAGCGTACCCCCTCCACGAACACCACCCCCGGCCGCAGCAGCAGCCGTACCTCCCCCGTCACCCGCTGCTGGGAGGAGCGCAGCAGCGCCTCGATGTCCCGCCCCACCGGGTCCCCCTGCAGCCCCTCGTGCACCAGGTCCCCGTACACCTGGGCCACGGCGTCCTTCACCCGCTGCTGCCGCCCGGTGAGGGTGAGCTTCTCCAGCTCCCGGTGGGCGGTGATGAGGGTGACCGCCGCCGGGGCCTCGAACCCCACCCGCCCCTTCACCCCCAGCACCGTGTCCCCCAGGTGGATGCCCCGCCCGATGCCGAAGCCGCCCGCCAGCCGGTTGAGGTGCTCGATGAGGGCCACCGGCTCCTGCGGCTGCCCGTCCCAGGCGGTGGGGACCCCCCCATCGAACCCCAGGGTGTGCCGCTCCGGGGGCCGGGGGGCGTCGAAGGCCCCCCGGGTGAGCACCCAGGCCTCCTCCGGCAACGGCTCCACCGTGTCGGTGGTCTCCCGCCCGCCGATGGTGCACCCCCACAGGCCGTGGTTCACCGAGTAGGCGGCCCGCTGGGCCGACACCGGAAAGCCCCGCCGGGCCAGGTAGGCCGCCTCCTCCTCCCGGGTCAGCCCCTCGTCCCGGATGGGGGCGAGGATTTCCAGCTCCGGGGCCAGGGTGCGCAGGGCCACGTCGAAGCGCACCTGGTCGTTGCCGGCCGCGGTGCAACCGTGGGCCACCGCCCGCGCCCCCACCGCCCGGGCGGTCTCCGCCACCACCGCCGCCTGCACCCCCCGCTCGGCGCCCACGCACAGGGGGTAGACCTGGCCGCGCAGCACGTTGCCCATCAGCAGGTAGCGCAGCGTCTCGGCGAACAGCCGGGCCCGCGCGTCCACCGTGAGGTGGCGGGCCGCCCCCAGGGCCAGGGCCCGCTCCTCCAGCGCCCGCGCCTCCTCATCCGTGAGCCCGCCGGTGTTCACCGTCACCGTGATCACCGGCTCGCCGTGCCGCTCCGCCAGGTACGGCACGCAGAACGACGTATCCAGTCCCCCCGAGTAGGCCACCACGATCCCGCTACCCATCGCCCCTCCCCCGGCGCAGGGCCTCCAGCCCCGCCGCCACCCGCGCCTGATGCCGCCGCCCGGCGGTGGCCACCAGGAAGGTGTCGTCCCCCGCCACCGTCCCCACCACCTCCGGCCAGCGCGCCTCGTCCAGGGCCAGGGCCACCGAGGCCGCCAGCCCCGCCGGGGTCTTCACCAGCAGCAGATAGGGGCCGGCGGCGGCCACCTCCAGGATGAAGGAGGCCACCTCCCTCAGGCGCGGGGTGTGGGGAGCGGCGGCCACCTCCTCGGGCAGCAGGTAGCGTCCCCCGGCCCGCACCGCCCCCAGCTCCGCGAGATCCCGGGACAGGCTGGACTGGGCCACCGCGAACCCCTGCTTTTCGAGCAGCCGCTGCAGCTCCCCCTGGCTGCGCACCGGATGGGCGCGGAGGAGCCGCGCGATGGCCCCCCGCCGTGCCCCCGTGTCCCCCCGAGCTGGCATCCCCTACCTCCCGCGCCGGCGGCGCTGACCGCGCCGAGCAATATGCGGGTGATCATATTGCTATGCGAATGAAAATGCAATACTCCGTGCCGGGAATCCCGCCCCGCCCCTCGCTCCCGCCTTGTTTCTCGTCCCCGGCGGGTCTAGGCTTCCCCTGCCAACGGAGGTGGTCATGCTCACACCCCGCACCCTCCCCGCAACCACCAGGGCTCTCCAGACCGAAATGCGCGACCTCGCCGCCTGGGTGCCGCGGCAGCTGCTGCTGGACATGGATGCGGAGCGGGCTCCCTTCCCCCGCCACTTTCTGGAAGAGGCGGGGCGGCGCCGGCTCCTGGGGCTGCGCTTCGATCCCCGCTGGGGGGGGCGCGGCTTACCCTGGACCGACGAGATGGTCGCCCTGGAGGAGATCGGCGTGCTGGGCACCGCCCTGCCCTGCCTGTGGTCGCTGGTCTCCATCGTCGGGGAGGCCATCCACGTCTTCGGCACCGAGGAGCAGAAGGAGCGCTTCCTCAAACCCATGCTGGCGGGCACCCTGCCCGTCGCCGAGGGGCTCACCGAGCCGCGCGGCGGCTCCGACTTCTTCGGCGCCACCACGGTGGCCCGGCGACAGGGGGACACCTTTTACCTCACGGGGCAGAAGCGCTTCGTGGTGGGGGCGGAAGGGGCGGACCTCATCCTCGTGTACGGCCGCGTCGAAGGGCTGGGAGACCCCAAGCGCAGCATGACCGCCTTCCTTCTGGAGCGGGGCCCGGGGGTGAAGGTGCACCACATCTACGGCCTGCTGGGCAACCGCGGCTCCGGCACCGGGCGGCTGGTCTTCCGGGACGCCCCCGTGCCCATGGCCAACGTCCTCGGGGGGGAGGCGGGGGTGGGCCGGGGCACCGAGGTGTTCCACCAGATGATGATCCCCGAGCGCCTCACCTCCGCCGGGGGGGCGGTGGGGATGGCCCGGGCGGCGCTGGAGGTGGCCGCCCGCTACGCCGACCGGCGCCACGCCTTCGGCGAGAAGATCCGCCGCTTCCAGGGGGTCAACTTCAAGATCGCCGAGAGCCTCACCCTGCTGGATGCGGCAAGGGCCTTGAACCACGGCGCCGCGGCGGCGGTGGACGCCGGCGAGGACCCCGGGGTGGTGCGCCGCCTGGTTTCCGAGGCCAAGAAGTTCGCCACCGAGTCCGCCTGGAGCATCATCAACCACGCCATGCAGATCCTCGGCGGCATCGGCTACACCAACGTCTACCCGGTGGAGCGGCTGCTGCGGGACTGCCGCCTCATCACCATCTGGACGGGCACCAACGAGATCATGAACCTGCTGATCCAGCACGAGTTCTACCGGGAATTCCTGACTACAGGCAGCGCCGGCCGGGACGTGGAGGCCGACGCCGCCGGCGCCGACCTCGCCGACGAAAAGGTCTACGCCGAACCGGAGAGGTAGGCGGCGACCCTGCGCCCGGCCAGACGGGCACACCAGGAAAGGTACCGCAGGCTGGCAGCGAGGCGGTGGCGAAGGCGGGCACGGTAGGGGACCCCGTCGACCGCCACCACCGATCCCAGCACCCAGGAAGGGTCGATTGGCGCATCGGGACGGCGGCTGCGGTCACCCATGGTGAGCAGCCTCCACCCCCCCCGCCACCACACCGGCCCCAGCAGCCGGTGGACGGTCGGTCGCTCCCCCCCCAGGGCGGCCCAGGCCAGGGCGTCGCCCGGCCGGAGCCGCCGACGTGCCAGCCGAAGGGTCGCTCCTTCCATGATTTCCGGCTGCATGCAGGTGCCCGTGGCGCGCACCACCACTTCGGCGTCGTCGTCGAGGGCCGTCGCCAGGCACCCCTGCGCCCCGAAGACCGCCTCCCGCTGTCTCGGGCTCAGCGACAGCCGCACGGGGCCCCCCCCTTGCCGCAGTTCCTCTCCACCGCCAGACAGAACACCGGCGCCCCCAGCTGGGTGGGAAGGGTACCCACGAACCGGCTGGCGGCGGCCACCGCTCCCTCCCGGGCCTGGCGAAAGATGGGGGAGTGGTTCCAGATCTCCTCGATGGAGTGCTCGTGCAGGCTACCCGTCGACTCTTGCAAATGTATACAAGCCTGGACGTTGCCGTAGGGATCGATGTGTACCCCGGAAAGCCCGACGCTGCAGGTGGCGCGCGGCTCATCCCCCGGATCAGCGGAGATTTCCACCGGAGTGACGCGGGCCGCCTCGCGGGCGCGACGCTCGCTCACCAGGGCGCTGACCCGCTCCCAGGTGGCGGGGGCAGGCTGGATGGTGAGGGGTTCCGTGTCGCCGTTGTCCCGGGGCCCCACCGGCCCCTGGAAGCGCAGGGGAATCCCCAGCTCGTCGGCGAGGGCCGCCATCTCCTCGATCTGGTGTTCGTTCCAGGCCGTGGGGGTGACCACCAGGCCGCACCGCAAGCCGGCCGCCGGCGCCCGCCGCAGGTGGCCCAGAAGCCGCTGGAAGCTGCCGGGAACCCGGGTCTGGCGGTCGTGGACCTCGGCGGTGGCCCCGTGCAGCGTGACCTCCACCAGATGCGGGTCCACCTCCTCGAGCAGCCGCTCGACGTTGCGGGGGTTCAGAGTGTGCCCGTTCGTGCGTACGCGGGTGACAAACCCCAGCTCCTTCGTCATCCGTCCGATGGCGAAGAAGTGCGGGTGCACCATAGGCTCCCCACCGGTGAGCATGACGAACATCGCCTGCATGCGGGCGAGGTCCTCGAGCAGGATGCGGTACTGCTCCAGGGACAGGGGGGTGCCTTTCTTGGTGCGGTCGTTGTAACAGTAGAAACAGTCCAGATTGCAGCGGTAGGTGAGCTCCAGCGTGACATCCAGCAGCAGCCGCTGCTGCCGCGCCCGCCGCCACACGCCCATGATGGACACGGCCGCTATTTTCCCGCCGACGCCGCGGCCGCCGTGGCCACGCCTTCGAGCACCTGCTCCCCCCGCAGCTGAGCCAGGAACAGTTCCAGGTCCCGCCGGGCGGTATCCTCGTCCACCTCGAACTCGCCGACGATGCTAGCCACCAGCTCGGGCACGGTGCGCGGCCCCTGGTGCAGTAGCTCCACCACGCGCAGCCCCACCTCAGTCACCACCATCACCTGCCCGCGCTCCAGGTGCACCAGCACCCCGTCCCCCGCCACGGCCCGGTGCCGCACCCGCCGGCCGAGACGCACCGCCATCTCCCCCTCTTCACCCGCCATGTTTCACCCTCTCCTCCACGGCCGCCAGGATGACCGGGAACGAATCCCCCCTGGCCACGCCAACCCGCAGCACCGGCACCCCGGCTGCCACGTCGCTCACAACACTCGCGAGTGCAGGGAATTCCTCGCTGTCGGCGTTGACGAAGGGGCACCCCACCAGCAAGGCGGCCACGGCCTCGGCCGGCTGGACCGGGGCCACCCTCAACGCCGCCGTCTTCTCCAGCAGCGCCACCGCCACCAACGGGCAGGCCTCGGCCGCCGGGGGCTGCTGCCGGCCGAACTCGCCGGTGAAGGGCACCGGGTGCACCCACCAGCCCCCCGGGCCGGGCATGACCATGTTGAGGTCGTCACTCACCACCTGCGCCCCGGCCGCCGCCGCCTTGCGCGCCAGGGTGGTCTTGCCGGCGTTGGCCCGCCCACAGAAGAGGAAAGCTCGCCCCCCGTGCACCACCCCGGCGCTGTGGAGCAGGACGCCGCCTAGGGCGAGCGCCCGGTAGGCGGTGACGATGCGCAGGAAGTTCTCGAGCACGAAGGGCTGGGCCAGCTCCTCCTCGCCCGCCACCGCCAGAGCCGCCCGCGCCGCGACGCCGGCCCTGCGCTCCAGCCACGCCAGGGAGCTGTACCCCACCAGGCCAACCCCGGCCTCGCCGGGTTCAATCCGGGGGGCGTACTCCCCGTGCCGCGTGAACGCCTCGGCGGCCTCGGCGAGGGGGTGCGGCAAGCGACCGACGCGGCAGCGAATGTGAGCCTCTGGCGCGCACCCGCCGGTCCCTTGAAAGCCCGCGTACTGGGCGCGGATCGCCTGGCGCTGGCCGCGGCTCAACCCCTCCAGGCCCACGGTGCACGGCGGCAGCGCCAGCACGACGTTTTCATCTCCCCAGCTGGGGAGCGCCGCCAGCTCCGCCCCCGGGGTCACGAGCCCAGCTGCGTGCAGGTCGAGGGGGGAACGTACGTCTTTCCGAACGGGCCGGTCGGAGGCGAACACGTGCCGGCGGCGAACTCCAGGGGCTCGCTACTGATCAGTCGAGGCGGCCCGTAGGGCTTGCGCCCCGGCCGCCGGGTGGCGCCACCGGCCCGATTCTCCTCCTCGCTCCCCAGGCCCAGCGCGTCTGCCGCGCGAATGTCGTCAGTCATGTCCCCCCCGTGCCCTACCTCGTCCCCACCGCGGGGTCGCCGATGATCGAGTACACCGGCGCGGTGAAGCCAGAAATTCCGCCGCGGGTCTGCGCCGTCGCCGCCGCCAGGGCCCCGCCCACGCTGTTTCCCCGCAGAAAGACATGTTCGAAAAAGGTCGCACCCAACGTATGGGCGTCGGTATTCACGGCCAGCCCCGACGGCGCCAGCGCCGCGCTCGCGCCCCCCTGGGAGTTGAGCACCAGCTCCCCGGTCAGCGAGCGGACACCGGGAGCGGCAGTTCCCCCCACCGCGCAGGTGAGCGCCACGAACAGCGAGGACGGGAGGTTGGCCAGGAGAGCGGCGTCCTCGCCGGTGAGAAAGTTCTCCCGCGAGGTGCCCACCTGCCGGTTGGACCCGTGGCCGGAATAGGTGACGACCGCCGCCTCCCAGGAGGAAGAGCTGGTCAACACCGGCCGTACCGACTGCAACGGGTGGAAGGCCCGCGTCACCGCGGCAAATCCCAATCTTTCCAGCTGCCCGGCAATGCCCTCGGCATCGGCGTGGAAGTCTCCGGCAGAGTCGGGGTTATCCGCCGTGACAATCCCCTGACGCAGGGAACCGCCCGCCCGGGCCTCCGCGGCCCTCAACTTGGCCACGTAGGCCTTGCCTTCGGCGTCGTTGACGATGGGGATGCGGCCGTAGGCGAAGGGCACGACGCCGTCGGCAAACCCCAGCAGGCGGGCGTCCGACTCGGCCAGCGCCCACGGGTTCGCGGTCATGAGCACGGGCAGGAAGTTGTCCCCGTACCCCATGCGGTTCTTGCGGTCCAGCGAGCCCTTGCCCAGGAGCGTCACCGTCGAAGGTGGGAGCGCCCAGGCCGACCGCGCATGGGCCATGAAGTGCCCGACGGCGAGGGGATCGACCCGCCCGTGGGAGAACGACTTGTAGATGTCGTCGAGCCATACCACCAGCACCGGGCCAAAGCTCGACTGCCTGAACGACGCCAGGGCCTGGGCGGTGCCCTCGAACTCCCGCGGTGCGATGATGAGGTACCCGGCCCGGTTGGACCCGCTCAGCAGATCGGCCTGGGGGCGGGGATCCACCACCGTCGGCCGCACTCCAGCTACTTCCGCCACCAGGTAGTCCTTCCCCCTCTCGGCCTCGAAGGCCACCGCCCAGCCGCCCTCGGAGGCGTAGGTGCGAACGTCCCGCCGTACCACCCCGCCGCGCAGGGGAGACTCGATGACCAGGATGTCCCGACCGGAAAACCCCCTCACCTCCTGGACCCCGCCCGCTGCCCCGCGTACCCACAGCTGGCCGTTGTCGGCCACCGGCAGGCGCCAGTACTCCAGGTCGATGGACTCCAGGAACTGCCCGGAACGGGGGTGACTGGAGGCCAGGGCGTGCACCAGGGCCAGGGTGTTGGTGCCAGATGGGTCCAGCAAACTCTGATCGAAGTCCACCACCAGCTCCGCCGGATTGAGGCCGTCCCACTCCACGGATGACCCCACCGGCCGCCCGTTCAGCTCCACCGACACCCGGTGCTCGTTGCCCGGGTACACGTCGGTGAAGCCGTAAAGCCTGACCCGCAGCACGGCGCTACCCTTGGCGGCCGGGGAGGGCGCCCGCAGCGGGAGTTCCACCCGCGGCCGCACCGAGCCGTAGAGGTAATCCCAGAACCAGTAGCGAGCGTCCGGGTTGGCCGGGTCGAGCCAGAGTGCGTACATCAGGTCCTTTTCCTCTTCAAAGTGCAGCGACTCCCGGAACGCCAGCGCCTGTCCCTGGGGGGGCTGCCTCTGCCCGTGCCTTTCAACCATGCGCTCGGGGTCGGGAATCTGGGTCTGCCGGAGGTGGTAGGCGTTCCCCTCGGCGTGGAAGGTGCGGTACGTCTCCCCGGCGAACACCAGCCGGTCGCTGGCCGCCTCGAAGTACCACCCCACCCCGGTGCCGGCGTTGGCCACCTTGAGCCGCCCGGTCCGCGCCTCCGCCCGCAGGGTGCTGGCCGCCACCCCCGTGGCCCCCGCCAGCTCCTCGATACCCACCCCATAAAGTCCCGCCGCATCGGTGTACAGCCACACCGCCAGGCGGTCCCAGGGGCGCACGGTGGCGCCCGGCCGCAGGCGTTCCTGGGTCTGGGGCGAGCGGCGCTCCGCCGGGGGCAGCTCCAGGCGGGCCGGTACCCGCCGCCGCGCCATGAACCCCCCGGCCAGCGGCTGCCAGGCGTCCCACACCGCTCCGTGGGGGGTGACCGGCGTCTGCCCTCCGGCCTGCAACGGCAGGGAAAGCGTCGCTGCCCCGGCCGCCAGCACCCCGATCCGGAGCCTGCGTAGCCAATGGTGTCTCGATGTTTGCATCGCCGCTCCCCCCTTTCACCGGTCCTGCGCGCCGCCCTGCAGGGTAAACGGGCCGTACTCCCGCGTCGTGCCCCGCGCCTCCACCTCGATCAGGCGGTAGGTGTACGCCTCGCCCCCGCGGGCGACGGGGTCGGCCAGCCAGTACTCCGCCCCCATGGGCGCTGCAATGAGCCCCGGCAGCATCTCGGCGTTCACCCGCACCCACCCGCTGCCCACCTGCCGTTCGGCGAAGAAGCCGATGGTCCCTCGCTCCTCGATCGTCTCCCAGCGCAGCACCACCACCCGACCGTCCCCGTCCGGGTCGAGGTATCGCCTGAGCGCCGCCAGCAGCGCCTCCCGGCCGGCTCGCCCCAGCCCCGCCGCCGCACCCGGGTCCCATGCCCGCAGCAACGCCAGCAGTCCCTGCTCGTCCAGCTCGAACGCGCCAACCCCCTGCAGGTACTCGCTCACCCCCAAGAGCACCAGGTCCACCCGGCCCATCTCCACCGCTGTGGGCGCGTTGATCACCGGGATGGCCAGAACCACGTCCTGATCCGTGTTGGAGCGCAGGTAAATGGGGTGCCAGGTGGTGGAGATGTAGCGCTCCCACACCTCGTCGGGCCAGTTCAACGTATTGATGTCACTGAGCCACCCCTGCGCCGTGGCGCGTGCGGTGTTGCTGGTGGTCGAGTAAAACGCCGGCGCAGTGCCCGTCGTGACGTTGAAAGAATTGTTGCTGCCGAAGTGGTCGTGGGTCACATCCCACACCGCTAGCTGGAACGCCGCCGCCAGATCGTTGGTCCACGGCGCCGCCAACACGGTGGATCGGTAATGCCGGTCGAAGAGATACCGCAGCATGCCGGCACGGGCGGGACCGACCCCGCTGGAAGGGATCAAGAAGCCGTTTCCGAGGCCGCCGCCACCGGCCGTACGCGGGGTGGTCTCCAGCGCCGCCACCCGATGCCCCGTGTAGTTGGTATTTGCAGACAACGTCTGGGATAGCTCGGTACAGAACGAGGCGTGGTCGCTCAACGCCGGCGAGCCTGTGGTCGTGATGTCGAAAGTGCCGCTGGGTATGTTTCCCAGCGGGCCAGAGGGCACCGTCAACGCCATGGTCACGCGGAAGTTGGGGGGCGAATTGTTGAAGCTCAGCTGGGGGATGGCATAGCCCAGGGGAAGAACGAGCCCCGCCCCGGTGGGTGCCGTGAAGCTCGAGCTGGCACCGCACAGGGGGTTGGCGCTGAAGGTGGCGGTCACCGTGCGCGCTGCCCCGTCGGCGTACTGGCCCTGCACCGAAAACGACAGGGACCCCGGGAACGGCGCCGGGATAATGCGGCTGGGCCCTCCCTCCACCCGCACCGCCAGGTACCCCGAAGCGGGCGGGTTGGTCAGGGTCAGAGTGCCCGAGAGGCGGTACATGTTACCGCCGGTGGGGAGGTTCGTGGAGAGGCCCGAAATTCCCACGGCACACGTCGTGACACCAGTGATCAGCACCCTCCCGTTGCCGCCTCGCTGGCCGGCGAAAGGCCCCTCCGAGCTGGCCCGGCGAGCCCCGCTACCGCCGCCGCCCGAGGCGAACCCCGAGGAACCGGCGCCATTGCTCGAGAGGCCGTTGGCACCGTTGCCGCCGCCAGTGGCCCCGCCGGTGCCACCGGTGGTTCCGCTGGCGTTTCCGCCGGCCGCGCCGTTGCCGGCCCCCCCACCTCCCCCGCCGCTGGCCGATGCGGTGCCGGCGGCCCCGTTGCCACCCCCGTAGGTCACGTCGCCCACGCTCAAGGCCGCCGAGCCACCGGCTCCACCCGCCCCCGCCGCTGCCCCGGTTCCGCCACTGCCGCCTCGGGCCAGAACGGTGGAGGTGCTCCCGAACCAGCTATCGCCGCCCGCCGATCCGTTGTTGTTTCCCGCCGCGCCTCCGGCTCCCCCCAGACCCACCACCACCGTGAAGGTGTCCCCCGGGGTCACCGCCAGCGTTCGCCGGGCGTACGCCCCACCCCCTCCCCCACCGGCACCGCCATCTCCGGTATTGCTGCGACCGCCCCCGCCCCCGCCGGCACCCCAGGCGTGCACGGTGATCTGGCTGACGTTGGCCGGCACGGTGAAGGTGTACGTACCCGGACGGTCGTACACCGCTGTCTGGGCCGCCGCCGCTGCCGCCCACACCAGCGCCAGCAGGACCGTGCCTGCCGACGCGGCAACCCGGCCGCCTGCAGCCCGCTTCTGCACCAAGCACGCACCCGTAGGAATCATTTTCCGTCGCCCCCTCCTTGCCTTCAGGCCGGGTCCACCGCAACAGCGCTGCCCCACCTAACGGCACCTTCGCACGCTCCATCTTTCGTTGACGGGGTCTCCTAGCCGTGACCGGGCGAGGCGAAGCGGTCACCCGTCCCTGGGGCGGAGATCCAACGACTCGCTGCACGACGCACGTTGAGCAAATACTGTTTGCCACGCTTGCGCGAACCTGCCGGGTCTCCCCTCTGGCCCATCATCTTGTTTCGTATCACAACAATAGCAATAAGTCAACACGACAGTTGACTATCGACAGAACACAATACAACAAGACCTCAATTGTGACGCAGTTCCAGGGTGCGGTGGTTCGGCTCGCTCGGGCGAGGCCGATCCTTGGTGCCCGGTGCCCACCAGAATTGGCACCCTTTCCAGGGAAGGGTGAATCGTTCCTGGCGCAGCGTCTCGCGTCCCGCCCGTCGGCGGCCTCGGCTCCATGTTTCACTTCGTCAACAATAGGGCGAAACGGCTCTCGACATCCTCCGGCTCTCCAATAGGCTCACCGTCCACCTCCACCCAGGCGTGGCCGGCGATCTGACCGTTCTCCCGCCGCACGCCGATGCGCAGCTCCGCGGGCAGGCCGTGGTGCACCAGGAAGCGCTGCAGCACCAGGCTGCGGGGCAGGCAGGTGTGGCGAGTGAAGCCGGCGCGGGCCGCCACACCGACCAGAAACACCAGTCGCTGGACCTCCTCCTCGCTCATCGCCCTGCGAGCGCCTCCCGCGGGTGGCCGGCCAGCCAGCAGCCGTCGCGTCCGGTCGAAGCCCAGCAGGCGCAGCCCGAACCACGACACTCCCATCCAAAAGCGCGCCCGGCCGATCACCCACCAGTCGCGCCAGGACAGCTCGCCGGCCTTCTTGGCCCTACGGTGCCAGGATGTCCACCAGCCCATGCCGCTCCAGCTCGCACAACGCACGCCCCCGGCGCACCAGAGGTCGTGTGCCCAACATCTCGGCCGCTCTGCCTCCCGGCCGGGTCACGCCAGCACGACGATCGGCCGCACCCCCAACGACCGTGGCAGAACAGAAGCCGCGAGAGCCAGCCAGCGTGCTCATCCCCTGCACGAAGCACGACGTCTTCCGGTCGCATTCCCGATCGCCACGACGGCTCCCCCTTTTCTCTTGCACGGATCTCTCTGACACTCTCTTCTCCCCATTGATCCGCCGATCCTCGGGGGTCAGAGCCCGGCGGCTCTCAACGACGCCTCCGGCACCTCGATCTCACAGCGCAGCAGGGCCTGGGCGTGGGTCTTGCCCTGGGCGTCGGTGAGCAGGCTGGCGGTGCCGCCTCCGCCCAGGGAGTCGCGCAGGATGAAGTTGAGGGCCAGCACGTTGGGCACCTCGAAGCGGCGCACCCCGCCGCGGGCGATGCGGCCCAGCCGGGCGGCCACCCACTCGTCGGTCACCGTGGTGCGCAGAAATTCGTAGATCTCCGGGGAGCGGGCGATCAGGCCGACGTTGGAGTCGTCCCCCTTGTCCCCCGAGCGGGCGTAGGCGAGGCGTTCCAGCCGCACCAGCATCGGGGAAGACTAGCACAGCGAGGGCTCCCCGAGCCGAGGGGGCGGATGCGCCTACAATGGCGACATGCAGCGCCCCTCGCCCGCGGTCCTGTGCGCCCTGCTGCTGGCGGTGCTGCTACCCCTCTTCTACCCGGCCCTGGGACTGGAGCGACGGCTCGCCCCCGAGGCCGCGCTGCACTCCGTCGCCCCCTGGCGCTCCTTGCTCGGACCGTTCCCGCGACCCTCCCCGCTGGCGGTGGAGGCGGCCTCGTCCCTCGGCCCGCGCCTCGCCGCCATCGCCCGGGATCCGGCTGGCACAGCGCTGTGGAACCCGTGGGTCGGTGGCGGCCGGGGGGGGTGGCTCGCCAGCGCTGGGGAGGGGGGCACCCCGCTCGTCGTGGCTGCCGCGCTGCTGGCGCGTCCCCCGTGGCGCTGGACGGCGCTCCTCGCCCTTACCGTGACGGTGGGCCTGACCAGCACCTTCTGGCTGGTCCGCCTGCTGGGGTTCCCACCCGCCGCAGCGGCGGTGGGCGCCGCCGCCTACGCCCTCTCCGGGGCCGCCAGCAGCACCTGGCTGACCTTCGACGGCGCGGCGCTGGCCCTGGGGCCCCTGCTCCTCGTACCCGTCGTGCACCCCTCCTGGAGTGACGCCCGGCGCGCCGGCAGCGGTGCCGTGACGCTCGCCCTCCTGCACTTCTGTGGCGCCCAGGCGGTGCAGTTCATGGCCGCTGCGGCGGCCTTGCTGGTGGCGGCGGCAGCCAGGGGGTTTCGCCCATCTCGCCGGTGGGCCTGGCCTCTGCTCGCTGCGGTGCTGGCACTGGCGATGCTGGCGCCGCGCCTGTGGCTCGCCGGGGCAGCCAGTGAGCCGGGCGCCTTGCCCCCGCCGCCGAGCCGAAGCGGGGCTCCGGGGCTGGCCTCGACAGTCGTGCCGTTCAGTCGGGGAGAGCCCCTGACCGCGGCGCTGGAGCCCTCTCCGCCCTCCCCCGAGGCGCTGCGCACGGCCCAGGCCGCCTTCATCGGCGCTGCTGTTATCGTGTTGGCGGTGGTAGGCGCTCTCGCTGCCTTTCCCGTCGGCGGACGCGCCTTCTGGCTGGGCGTGACCGTGACTGCTGCCCTGCTCGCCCATCGCCCCGAGGGCCTCAGCGGGGTGCCCGGCCTCATCCCCCGTCCCTTCGGGGTGGCGGCACTGGGATTCGCCGTACTGGCCGCTGCCGGCACCCACCTGCTCGCTCGCCGCCTTCCCTCGGCAGCGGCCGGGAGGTGGGTAGGCGCCGCCGTCGTCGGAATTGTTCTGCTTCGCCTGCTCCCTCCTGCCGCCCACGGTCTGCCCTTCGCACCGCCATCGGCGGCGGTACTGGCTGACCCCCTGGATGCCGTGGGAAGTGAGGAGCGGGGAGCCCGCCTGGTCGCCTTCGGCGCCACCCTTCCCCCCGATACCGCCGCCGCTTTTGCCCTTGCCGACCTGCGTGGCGCCAATCTCGCCGCCGAGCCGCGCTACGCCGCTGCCCTGCGCCCTCGCCCCGAAGGCATGATCACATTCGACCGCATCCTCGACCCGGCGTTGCCTCGCCTGGGAGCCCGCCTTCTCGTCGAACCCGCTCAGCTTCACGTGGTGTCCGCGGAGCTGTTCTCTCGCACCGTTGCCGTGCCGGGCCGGCGTCTGGAGGAAAGGGAGAGCGGGAGGGCGGCAGTTGCCGTGAATCTGCCCGAGGGCGTCGTGCGGCTGGCGCTGCCGACGACGGGGGTCCCGGTGGACAGCGTCACGCTGCTCGCCGGCGGGCTGCGCCACGATCTCCGTCCTGACCCATCCCTGGCCCAGGAGAGCGACGCCTGGAACTGGTTCGCCGTGCCCGCCGGTGTACCCCCGGGGGAGGGAAAGCTGCTCGTCCGGCCAGGGGCCGCCATGCCCGGTGAGCCCACGCTCCTGTGGGACACCTCCGGATTACTGCTCCTGGGGGAGCGGGGTGGAGCGCGCACCTGGCTGGCGACCTCAGCACGCCCGATGGCTTTCGTGGCCCGGGCCCTCGCCCCCGAGGGCGGCGTCGCACCCACCGATCCCTTGACCGTCTCCGTGGCCGCCGAAAGGCTTCCGGCCGTCGCCGCAGCCACCGCCCCGGGTGCGACACAGGTGCACGTGGCCCACGTTGCGACCACCCGAGTGGCTGCGCAGGTGCACAGCGAGGCGCCGCGCCTGCTGGTCATGATGATCAAGCACCGACCCTCCCTGTGGCATGCACGGGTCAACGGACAGTCTGTCGCCTCCGAGGTGGTGGACGGCCTGTGGACCGCGCTCGTGGTCCCCCGCGGCACCTCCTTCGTGGAGATGGAGGCCCACCTGCCGATTTGGGTCGTGCTCTCAGCCGCCGCGGGACTTGCCGGCAGCGTCTGGCTCTGCCTGCTGGGACGGCCCCGTGCGCCTCGAGTGATGGTGGGAGCAAGCCCGTGAAACTGGTCATCCAGATCCCGGCGTGGAACGAAGAGGCGGCGCTACCGGGCACCCTGGCCGAGCTTCCCCGCGCCGTGTCCGGCTTCGACGAGGTGGAGGTGCAGGTGGTGGACGATGGCTCCAGCGATGCCACCGTCGCCGTGGCCGCCGCCCGGGGAGCGCGAGTCGTGCGGCTGCCGACCCATCGCGGCCTGGCGGCAACGTTCATGGCGGGCCTGGCCGCCGCCCTGGAGGCCGGCGCCGACGTCATCGTCAACACCGACGCCGACGGGCAGTACGACCCGGCCGCCATCCCGACCCTGACCGAGCCGATCCTCGCCGGGCGAGCGGACATGGTGCTGGGCGATCGCGGCGTGGCGACCCTCGCCCACTTCTCGCTTACCAAGCGCTGGCTGCAACGGCTGGGCGCCGGCGTGGTGCGCCTCCTCTCGGGGGTGCCCGTATTCGACGCCACCACCGGCTTTCGCGCCTTCTCCCGGCGCGCCGCCGCCCACCTCAACTGCTTCACCACCTTCACCTACACCCTGGAAAGTCTGATCCAGGCGGGCCTGGCGGGGTTCCAGGTCGTCTCCGTACCGGTGCCCACCCGGCCGCCCAGCCGCCCCTCTCGCCTGTTCCGCAGCACGGTGGGCTACGTCCTGCTACAGTCGGCCGGGCTCGTCCGACTCATCTTCATCTATCGCCCCCTGCGCCTGCTCCTCACCATCGCCGCCCTGCTGCTGGTGCCGTCCCTGGCGCTGTTCGCCCGTTTCGGCTATTTCTACCTCACCGGCATTTCCCCCGCTGGCCACGTGCAGTCCCTCATCGCCGCCGCGGTGCTGGGGATCACCGGCATCCAGCTGGCGGTTCTGGCCGTGCTCGCCGATCTGGTGGCCGTCAACCGCAGGCTCCTGGAGGAGCTGCGCGCCCGGGAGAGGACCCGGAGGTGAAGCGAGTCGACCGGCAGCGGGCGTGGCCGTTGCTGCTGCTGGGGTTGGTGCTGGCGGTCGGCCTTCTCGCCGTGGCCCGTCCGCAGCACGTCGTCCAGCTCGCCATCCGGGCGCAACCTTCCGGCCTGGCGGCTGCCTTCGCTGTCACAGCGGCGGTGGCGGCGCTGCGGGGTCTGCGCCTCAAAGTGGTGGTCGGCCGCTCCCTCGGCGCCCTGCGGGCGCTGGCCGTCCACGCCGTGACCCAGTTCGCCGCCGCGGTGGTCCCCATGCGCCTGGGCGAGGCGGCAACCCTCCCGCTGCTGCACCGGGCCGGGGTACCCGGCCTTCTGCGCGGGGTGTCGGTGGTGGTCACGGTACGCCTTTTGGACCTGCTGGCCCTGCTGGTGTGGGCCACGGTGGCCGGCCTCTGGCTGGGCGCGCGCGGCGCGCTTGCCGGCACGGCGCTGGTCATCGTGGCGGCAACCGTCCTGGCGGTGGCGGCGGTGGTGCAAAGGTTTCTGGCCGCAGCGGCGCGCCGGTACCGGCACGCCTCACCGCGATGGCGGCGGGTGCTGCGGCAGGCGCTGCAAGTGCGAGCCGAACTCAAGCGCCTTGTCGCCACCCCCGGGCGCGCCGCAGCGGCCATGGCCCTCTCCCTGGCGGCCTGGGGCGGGGTGTGGTGGGTGACGGTGCTGCTCCTGCGCGCCATGGGGCTTGTATGGCCGGCGGCCACCGTGCTGTGGGGCACCCTGGGAGCCACCCTGGGAGCGGCGCTCCCCCTCAACGCGGTAGGCAACTTCGGCACCCTGGAGGCGGGGTGGACTGCCGCCCTCACCGCCCTGGGCATCCCGGCCAGCCAGGCCCTGGCGGCGGGGTTCGCCACTCACGCCTGGAGCCTGCTGTTCAACGCCGCCCTCGCAGCGGCGGCGGTGCCCCTGACCCTGCGCCCCCCGCGCGCCCCCTCGGCCGCCGCCCTGGCGACCCGCAAGGCCCGCCGCAGCGATTGACCATCCAGCGCCAGCGCAAGAATTTCCACCTCAACGTGGGAGCGCCGCGGCTGCACCGTCAGCCGCGCTGCCAGGTGCACCCTGCCCGGGGCGAGCAGCCGGGCCACGGTTTCCGGCGAGGCGTCCAGGGGAGAGTAGGGATCCACCACCTGGCCGAGGTACACCTGGGGAGCCAGCAGCAGGAGCAGGTGGGGGAAGCGGTGACTCTCGCCGGCCAGCAGGATGCCGTGGAGGCGTTCGGCCACCGCGTCCAGGCGCGGCGCCAGCGACACCAGCGCCGGCTCCTCTCCCGGCACCACGGTGACCGAGCCGATCATGCCCCGGTGCAAGGTGCACACCTCCGCCAGGCTCCCGGCCAGCGCCCGCGCCGCTTGACCATACTGAGAGGCCGGAATCGCCAGCGTTACCTTCAGAGAAGGAATGCCCCGCACCGCGCCCCGGCGCACCGCCACCCGGGCCCCGTCGAGGGATCGCCGGCGAAAGGGCGCAAACGGCACCCCCAGCGCCGCCAACAGCGCCGCCAGTCTCCCCCGAAGCGCGGCTACCACAATGACTTCCCCACAAGTTCCCGATCCAGGCGATCGGCCATGTCGTCCAGTTCACCCGCCAGCTCCTGGGCCAGCCGCTCGATCTCCCCCGCCAGTCGCTCGGCGCCCCAGGGTTCGCCGTACTCCACCACCACCCTGGTGAAGGGCAGCGGAAGCACCATGCGATCCCAGGAACGCAGGAGCCGGGGCCGGCGACAGGAAAAGGTGGCCGGCACCAGCGGAACGCCGGCCCGGCGCGCCAGCACCAGCGCCCCGGGTTTCACCTGGCGCCACGGCCCCCGGGGACCGTCCACCGTCAGCCCGGCAAAGGGCGCGCCGCCCAGCAGGATGCCTTCCACCTCGACCAGCGCCTCCCGACCCCGCCGGGAGCTGGACCCCCGGGCGGCGCGCAGACCCAGCGCCGTCAGCGCCCCTGCCGCCACGGCTCCATCGGCCGACTGACTGGCCATGGACACCGCGCCGCACCCCAGGTTGTCCATCATCACGCCCATCAGACGGCCGTGCCAGAACGCCAGCACGCAGCGCTGCTCCATGGCGGGGCGGTTACGCCTCTCGAAGCGCAGGGTGGCCCGCCACACCCAGATCACGAGGCCCAGCAACAGGCCGAGAAAGTAGAAAAAGCGCTCGCGCACGCGGTCATTTTCCCATGCTCGAGGGCGGCGAGGGGCAGCCGGCGCGGAAGATGCCCGGGCGGTGGGGTGTTAGGCTTCCTGGATGCGAACGCTGCGCGTCTTTCGCCGAGTGCTCGCCTACTACCGTGACCATCGCCTGGCGACGTGGATGGGGGGGCTGAGCGCCGTGGCGGGAGCCCTGATCTCCCTGGCGGCGCCCGGCATCGTGCGGCGCGCCATCGACACCCTGCTGGCGGGGGAGGGGCCCGACGCCGCGTTGCCGTTCGCCGGCCTGATCCTCGCCGTGGCGCTGGGCTCGGGAGCGTTCATGTTCACCCAGCGCCGTCTGCTGGTGGGAGTCTCCCGCCACCTGGAACATCGCCTGCGCGTCGACCTCTATGCCCACATCCTCACCCTCCCCTCCTCGTTCTTCTTGCGGGAACGGATCGGCGACGTGATGACCCGCATGGCCTCGGATGTCGGCGCGGTTCGCCTGGCGGTGGGGCCCGCGCTCATGTACACCCTGTCCACCGGAACGCTGATGGTGACCGCCACCGTCCTGATGATCCGCATCGACGGGGTGCTCACGGTGGTGGCGCTGGCTGTGGTTCCGGCGGTGGCGCTGCTGACCCGTTCCTTCGGCTCCCGCATCCACACCCGCTGGGGTGAGGCGCAGGAGCAACTGTCGACCTACACCGCGCGTCTGCAGGAGCACCTCACTGGCCTGCGGGTGCTCCGGGCGTTCTCCTGCGAGCGGTACGAGCAGCAGGTGATGGCGATCCACAACCGCAACTACGTGGCCGCCAACGCCCGCCTGATTTCCCTGCAGGCCGCTTTCCACCCCCTCCTGCAGGCGCTCATCGGCCTGTCGTTCGTCATCGTCTTGGGGGTGGGTGGCAACGCCGTGCGCGCCGGCGCCATCACCCTGGGGCAGTTCGTGGAGTTCAACCTCTACCTGGTGCGTCTCATCTGGCCGATGATCGCCGTCGGCTACGTGGTCAACCTGGTGCAGCGCGGGGCCGCCTCCATGTCCCGCATCGAGGCGCTGTTCTCCGAGGCGAGCCTGCCAGGCGGGGAGGAGTCGGTAGAGTCCGATCTCCCCGCACCGCCCGCGGCCCTGACGCTGCGACGGGTTGGCTTCACGTATCCCGGGGGCCGGGAGGCGGCGCTGCGGGGAGTCTCGTTCGCGCTGGCGCCGGGGGAGCGAGTGGCCCTGGTGGGCGGGGTGGGGAGCGGCAAGTCCACCCTTCTCCATCTCATCCCCCGCCTGCTGGAGCCGGAGCCAGGGTCGATCCTGCTGGACGGCCGCGACGTGCGCGACCTGCCCCTGGCGGAGCTGCGCCGCAGCGTCGCCCTGGTCCCCCAGACCAGCTTCCTGTTTTCCGCCACCTTGCGGGAGAACATCGCCCTGGCCCGCCCCGAGGCCAGTGACGAGGAGATCCTCGCCGCCGCCCACGCCGCCGGCCTGGCGGCTGACCTGGCCGCCATGCCCGAGGGCCTGGACACCGTGGTCGGCGAACGGGGGGTCACTCTTTCGGGCGGCCAGCGGCAGCGAGTGGCCATCGCCCGCGCCCTGCTGGCCAGGCCGCGATTGCTGCTGCTGGACGACTGCCTGGCAGCGGTTGACGTCACGACCGAGCAGCTCATCCTGCAAAGCCTGCCGTCCACCACCGTGCTGTTCGCCACCCATCGCCTGGCGGCCGCCGAGCTGTGCGACCGCGTCGTGGTGCTGGATCGCGGCCAGGTGCTCGAGCAGGGGCCACCCAAGGAGCTGGCCCGGCAGGGGGGGCGCTACGCCCACCTGCTGGCGCTGCAGCGACTGGAGGAGCTACCGGCCGACGCTCCCGCCCACCGCGCCGCCTCCTGACCTGCCCACCCGACGGGGCGTCCTCGCCACGAGGGCGTTCGTCCCCCGGCGGCCCACCGCCCGCCCGGCGACCGACGCCCGGCTCATCCTTTGGACGGGTATCGGGTCAGTGCCAGCTCGATGCGCCCCAGCACCTCCTCCACGGTGATGGTCGCCATCGCCCCCGCTCGGGTGCGGCGGGTGATGGGCCGGGCGGGGTCGGCATCCGGCGGGTTGTAGTGGTCCACCAGCAGGTCCTTGTAGAGCACGGGTCCGCAGCGCCGCGGATCGGAGTAGGCGTACAGCCCCACGGTGGGCACGCCCAGGGCCACCGCCAGATGCAACGGACCGGTGTCCGGGGCCACCACCACCCGGCAGGCGGCCAGCTTGAGCATGGTGGTGCGCACCGGCCCGTCCAGGGCCACGGTGAGAGGCCGGCGGGCCCGGCGGGCGATCTCCCGGGCGATGGCCGCCTCGCGGGAACTGGGCCCGCCCACGAGCACCGGCTCCAGTCCGAAGAGGGCTGCCGCTTCATCGGCGAGACGGGCGTAGGCGGCGACTGGCCAGTCCTTCGCGGGGTTGGAGGAGGCGATCACCAGGCCCAGCGGCGGGCCCGGCAAGCCCTTGGCAAAGGCTTCACTGGCCATGCGTTCTTCGGGGCTGAGGACGAGATCCCAACGGGGCTGGTAGCCCTCGATGCCGAGAAAGGCGAGGAACTCCAGGTACTGGTCGAAGACGTGGGCCGCCGGGCGGGGCGGCAAGTGGCGATTGGTGAAGAAGTAGTGCAGTTCCCGCGAGCGGCGGAAATCGAACCCCACCTTGACGGGTGACCGCACCAGGGCAGCCACCAGGCCCGCCTTGAAGCTCACCTGGGGCAGGAGGCAGACGTCGAAGCGCTCCCCCGCCAGCTGCCGGCGCAGCTCCCGCCAGCCGCGGCGGCGCGGAAACACGATGAAGCGGTCCACCGCCGGCTGGAGGCGCACGATCTCGTAGGGCAAGGGGTGCAGGATCCAGGTGATGCGGGCACGGGGAAAGCCGTGCCGGAGGCCGTTGACCATGGCCAGGGCGTGCACCACGTCGCCCAGCGCCGAGGTGCGAATGACGCAAATGCTTCCGGGCTCAGCCGGCATGGCTGGCGGCTCGATAGGCGGCGCGCAGACGGGCGATGAGCTCCTCGACCCTTCCCGGCGGCACCAGGCCATGACCTAACTTGCGCATCGAGCCCTCCAGCCGCCTGAGGTTGCGATGCCGCGCCAGCAGGCCCGGCGGACGGGTTCCCACCCGTGCCTTGTCCACGTCCAGGATCATCACCTTCCCTGGCGGAGTGACGAGGAAGTTCCGCAGATTGAGGTCCCGGTGGTAGACGCCGGCGCGGTGCAGCGCTGCCACCGTCCTGCCGACCTCCTCGATCACCCCCTCGGCATCGATGAGTGAGTGGGCCTTGCCCCCGAAAACCACCGCCGCCGCATCCTCACCACCCTCCACCAGCTCGAACCCCAGCTCCATGCGCACCACCGCTCCCCGCCGGCGCCAGGCGGCGAACAGGACGTCGGGCGTGGTGACGCCGCGGGCGTTCAAGGCATCCACGGCGGAGAGGTTGATCAGGGCTCGCTTGGGGGTGAGGAAACGGTCGCCGGTCAGGGGAGCGAGCAACCCACCATGGTGCAGGCGCTTGACCACCGCAGGTACCCCGCCGACCCTCCCCACCACCACCGGTCGCCGGCCCTGAAAAAACCGCACCCCAGGCTGTCGCTGGATCTCCTCGAACACCCACCCCCCCCGGGCGTACACCTTCGCCAGCTCGTCCGCCAGAGCCGGCCGGCAGCGGCAGTCAACGCCATCCACCTGAAGAACCACGCGCGGCGGGGATTCCTCGATCACCAGGTAAAGGATAGCGCGAACGAGCTCACCGCCGATCCGAAGCGGCTACACTTCGCAAGTCATGGGAGAACCGCGGCGAGAGGGAACCGTCCTGCGACGCTGCCGTTGGCGGCTGGAGTACGGTGCACTGCGGGGGCTTTCCACCCTGCTCGCCGCCTTGCCCCACGGGGGGCGGCTGGCGCTGGGGCGAAGTCTGGGACGACTCGCGTTTCTCATGGATCGTCGCCACGCCCGCGTCGCCCTCGCCAACCTGCGCGCCGCCTACCCCGAGGCAACTCCCGCCTGGCACCGCCGGATCGCCAGGGAGAGCTTCGAGCACCTGGGTCGCCTGCTGGTGGAGATCCTGCTCCAGGATCGCCTGGCGCCGCGGCTGGGGGAGCTTTTGGAGATCGAAGGTCTCGAGCACCTGCAGGCGGTCGCCCGCGGAGGCCGCGGCTACTTTCTCCTCTCCGGGCACTTCGGCAACTGGGAGTGGGTGGCGGTCCACCAGGCCACCCTGGGCCACCCCCTGTGGATGATCACCCGCCCCCTGGATAACCCGCTGCTGGAGGCCCTGCTCGCCGCCCGCCGCCAGGTCACCGGCAACCGCGTGGTGCACAAGAGGAACGCCGTGCGGGAGATGGTCAAGGGGGTACGGCTGGGCTGCGGCATCGCCATCGTCATCGATCAGGATTTCTTGATCCCGGGCGCCCACTTCGTGCCCTTCTTCGGCCGCCTGGCGGCCACCACGCCCGCCCTCGGCACCCTCGCCTGCCGGCTCGACGCCCCGGTGCTTCCCGTGTTTTCCTATCCCCTCGCCGGGGGGCGGTACCGGGTGATGTACGAGGAGCCGATCTTCCCCCCCGGTGAAGGAGACGCCGAGGCGGCGGCGCACCACCTGACCCAACTCGCCACCGCCCGCATCGAGGCGGCCATTCGCCGCCACCCGTCGGCGTGGTTCTGGATGCACAACCGCTGGCGCACCCGCCCCCCCGACGAGCGGGCCGCCCCTCCGGCCCCACCCCCGCAGTCCTAATCGACCATGCCCTGCAGGGTGGCCAGCCGGCGATAGACGCCCCCGGCCGCCAGCAGTTCGGCGTGGGTACCCTGCTCGACGATACGGCCGCCCTCCATCACCGCGATGCTGTTGGCGTGACGCACGGTGGCCAGGCGGTGGGCGATGACCAGGGTGGTGCGCCCGCGCATGAGGTTGTCCAGGGCCCGTTGCACCACCGCCTCCGCCTCGGCGTCCAGCGCCGAGGTGGCCTCGTCCAGGACGAGGATGGGCGGATCCTTGTACAGCGCCCGGGCCACCGCCAGCCGCTGCCGCTGCCCCCCGGACAGGCGCACCGCCAACTCCCCCACCACCGCGTCGTAGCCGCCGGGAAACTCCAGGATGAACTCCTCGGCGAACGCCGCTTGCGCCGCCCGGCGCAGCCGCTCCTCGTCGACGATCTTCTGGCCGTAGGCGATGTTGGCGCGGATGGTGGTGTTGAACAGCACGGTTTCCTGGGTCACCAGGCCGATGTGGGCGCGCAGCGAGGCGAGGGTGTAGTCGCGGATATCGACGCCGTCCACCAGGATGGCGCCGCCGGTGACGTCCCAGAAGCGCGGCAGCAGCTGCGCCACGGTGGACTTGCCGGCGCCCGAGGGCCCCACCAGGGCCACCACCTGCCCTGCCGGAATGACAAGATTCAGCCCCGCCAGTACCGGCTTGTCCGGCTCGTAGGCGAACTGCACCGCGGCGAAGCGGATCTCCTTGCGCACCCCCGAAAACGACCGCGCCCTCGGGGCGTCCTGCACCTCGACCGGGGCATCGATCACCTGGAACACCCGCTGCGCCGAGGCAATCGCCGTCTGCAAGGCGACGTTGACGTTGTTCAGCCGCTTGATGGGAGCGTAGAGAGCGTACAGGGAAAAGAGAAACGAGCTGAAGGTGCCGACGGTCATCTCGCCCCGGCCGATGAGGTGCGAGGCGTAGGCGAAGAGAGCCAGAAACCCAGCCGACCCCAGGATTTCCATCACCGGGGCGGTCATCGCCTGGACCTTGCGCGCCCGTAGGTTGGCTCGGAAGTGCTTGGCGGTCGCCTCGCGGAAACGCGCCGCCTCGAAGGCCTCCATGCAGAAGGCCTTGACCACGCGTTGCCCTTTGAGCACCTCGTCGAGAACCGTATTCATCTCGCCCAGCCGCTCCTGGCTCTGGGTGGCGCGCCGACGCAGGCGCTGGGCGAAGTGCACCAGCGGCCAGACCAGCAGCGGCGCCACGACCACCGACGCCACCGCCAGCTTGAAGTGCAGGGAGAACACGAAGGCCAGGACGCCGAGGAGGGTGAAGGAATCCTGAAACAGGTTCGAGAGTCGATCGGAGATGGCGTTGGTGATCTGCTCCACGTCGTTGGTGGCGCGGGACATCAGGGTTGCCGTGGGTTGTCGCTGATAGAACTCGGCCGACTGGGCCAGCAACGCATCCATCAGGCGATCGCGCAGGTCCTTCACCGCCCCCAGGCCGGAACGAAAGAAGGCGTAGTTTCCCAGATAGACGAAAAAGTTCTTGGCAACCACCGCCAGGAAGGCGAGCAGCAGGATGATCGAGCGATCGCTGGGAAGGTGGCGCCGCAGCTCCTCCTTGGCGACGTCGAACCACCCCTGCAACGCCTTGACGACGCCCACCTGGGGGATCTTGTCGGCACGGGTGGCGCGCGCCACGGCCACGGCCTGATCGGCGTTCACCAGCACCTCGTCGAACACCGGCTTGATGAGGAACAGCATGAACACCGCTGAAAAGGCCACGCCGATCATGCCCCCCACAGCGATGGCAACCCAGCCGAGGTGGGGACGGAAGAAGCCAATCAGGCGCAGCAGCGGTCTCATGGAGGGCCCCCGGTCAACCCGCCCCATTCTACGGCTCTCACCCCCGCGCGCCGCGATCTGGGGAGCCCGTCGCCCACCACGCCTACGTCCACTGCGCCGGCGAGTGAGGCTCGTCGCGCTCTTCGGCCAGCACCGTGCGGGGATCGCGGCCGGCCACCCGGGCGAAGCGCTCACCCAGCCCCTCCACCACCCCTGCCGACTCGTCCACCTCCACGCGCTCGACGCGGTGCAGGGGAAAGAAGAGGGTCACCGGGCCTATGAGGTGCTCCCCATCGCCCGCCCACTGGCGCAGGAAGTCCTCGAACGCCTCCACCGGCACCCCGCGCACCGTCACTCCGGCCGGCGAAAGCTCGAGGAGAACGCCCCAGAACTTCTCCCGCGGCGCGGCGCAGCTCACCACCACCAGGCGCATGGGGTCCACGGGCTCACTCCGCCGGTTGACACAGCTCCAGGAGCACCCCGCCGGTGGACTTGGGGTGGACGAAGCACACCAGGCTGCCGTGGGCACCCTTGACCGGCTGCTCCGACAGCAACTGGAACCCCTCCCCGGCCAGGGCCGCCATGGCGGCATGGATATCCTCGACGTGGAACGCGATATGGTGCAACCCCTCGCCGCGCTTGGCGATGAAGCGGGCGATGGGGGAGTCCTCGGCGGTGGGCTCCAGCAGCTCCAGGCGCGTCCCCTCCACGGGCAGAAACGCCACCCGCACCTTCTGTTCCGGCACCTCCTCGCCGCCCTCCTGCACCAGCCCCAGGGCGCGGTAAAAGGCCAGGCGCTCCGCAAGCGAACTCACCGCCACGCCGATATGGTCGATCTTTCTCATTGCCAGTCCTTTCCCCGGGCGCCCCCTGCCGGGGGCTCCCTACGCCTCGCGGGCGGCGCCGACCCCCTGCAAGCTGGCAAACAGCCGCCTCGCAGCCCCGTGCACGTCCTGCCGCCCCTGCATCACCGCGCCCACCGCCTGCTCCAGCATAGCCTGGAAGTCGCGGCGTACCCGTTCACTGGCCAGGGCCGCCACCAGCCGCAGGATGCGCTCCGCCGCCTGCCGGTGGCGTCGGGCCGCCCGCCGGCCGTTGGCCTCCAGGAACACCCGGTGGCGCCCGATGGCCTGGCGCAGCTCGGCGATGCCTTCGCCGCTCCTGGCCGAGGCGCGGATGACGGGGGGGCGCCACTCCCCTGCCGGCTGCAGCTCCAGCATCCCCTCCAGGGCGGCCACCTGGGCCTCGGCGCCCGGCCGGTCGGCCTTGTTGACGACGAAGATGTCGGCGATTTCCAGGATCCCCGCCTTGGCCGCCTGGATGTCGTCCCCCAGCCCCGCCACCGTCACCACCACCACCGTGTCCACGGTGGAGGCCACGTCCACCTCGTCCTGCCCCACCCCGACGGTCTCCACCAGCACCCACGGAAATCCAGCCGCATCCAGAACATCCAGGGCGTCGCCGGCGGCGGCGCTGAGGCCACCCAGGGCGCCCCGGGTGGCCATGGAGCGCACGAAGGCGCCCCGCCGCAGCAGCTCGGGCATGCGCACGCGATCGCCCAGCAGCGCCCCCCCCGAATAGGGGCTGGACGGGTCCACGGCCAGCACCGCCACCCTCTCGCCCTCTTCCCGCAGCGCCAGGCCCAGCGCCTGGGTGAGACTCGACTTCCCCACCCCCGGCGCCCCGGTCAGACCGACTCGCCAGGCGGCGGTATCGCTCCCCCGCAGGGCGGCCAGCAGCGCCTCCGCCTCCAGGCCGCCGCGCTCCACCACGGTGATGGCTCTGGCCACGGCGCGCTCCTGCCCGGCCCGAACCTGTCCTGCCAGTCCTGCCCCGGGCATCCTCACTCCTGCAGCAACTGCCGCGCGATCACCAGCCGCTGGATCTCCGAGGTCCCCTCGCCGATGGTGCACAGCTTGGCGTCGCGCCACAGCTTCTCCACCGGGTAGTCCTTGGTGTAGCCGTACCCCCCGTGGATCTGCACTGCCTCCTCGGCGACGCGCACCGCCGCCTCGCTGGCGAACAGCTTCGCCTCCGAGGACAGGCGGGTGGTCTTTTCCCCGGCGTCCTTGGCCTCGGCGGCGCGGAAGGTGAGCAGCTCGGCGGCGCTCACCAGCACCGACATGTCGGCCAGCTTGAACTGGATGCCCTGAAACGAGGCGATCGGCCGCCCGAACTGATGCCGCTGGCGGGCGTAGGCGAGTGCCGCCTGCAGCGCCCCCCGGGCGATGCCCAGCCCCAGCGCGGCGATGGAGATACGCCCCCCGTCCAGCACCTCCATCGCCTGCACGAACCCCTCCCCCTCGGCGCCGACCAGGGCGTCGACGGGCAGACGCACGTCCTCGAGGATCAGGGAAGAGGTATCCGACACCCGCATCCCCACCTTGTCCTCCTTCTTGCCCCGCACCACCCCGGGGGTGTCGAGGGGCACCAGAAAGGCGGAGATGCCGCGGTGATCGCTGCCCGGGGCGGTGCGAGCGGTGAGCACCGCCACGGCGCCGACGGTGGCGTGGGTGATGAAGTTCTTGGCGCCCCTGATCACCCAGCCGCTTCCCTCCCGCCGGGCGGTGGTGCGGGTGCCGCCGGCATCGGAGCCGGCCTCCGGCTCGGTCAACCCCCACGCTCCCAGCACCTCTCCCCGGGCCAGGCGAGGCAGCCACTGGCGCTTCTGCTGCTCACTGCCGAAGAGCAGGATATGATTGGTACACAAAGAGTTGTGCGCTGCCACCGAGAGCGCCACGCCGGGTTCCACGGCGGCCAGCTCGGCCACGATGGTGACGTAGTGGCGGTAATCGAGACCAGCGCCGCCATACTCCTCCGGGACCAGCACCCCCAGTACGCCCAGCTCGCCCAGCTGGCGAAAGACCTCGGCGGGAAAGTGCGAGGTCTCGTCCCACTCCCGCACGTGGGGTGCCAGCTCTCGCCGCGCGAAATCGCGGACCATCTCCTTGACGCTCGCCACGCTGTCGTCGGCCAATGCCGCCATCACGCCCCTCCCGCAGGGCCACTGCCCTGCCAGCGAACCACCTCGATACCTCGGTAGTAGGTCTTCAAGATTTCTTCGAAGCTGGCCCCACCCCGCGCCAGGCCGAACGCTCCGTTCTGGCACATGCCCACTCCGTGTCCCCAGCCGCGGCCCAGAAACCGGAAGGTGACGTCCTTGCCCCGCGTCAGCGGCAGCACCACGAAGCGGTTGTCGGGCAGCCCCAGGGCGTAGCGGAAGTCGATGCCCCGCATCTCCTTGCGCTCCCTGCCCCGGTGCAGGGCAAGGACCGTCACCCGCCCCGAGATGCTGCGCCTGACCACCTCCACCCGTTCCACTCCCGACATCTCGCACGCCCTGGCCACCTCAGCGGCGCTGAACTCCCGGGTCCACCACGACCACGAGGACCCCTCGTCCGCCGCCGATCGTACCTCCACCTCCGCCAGCAGCGGTCGCCCACCCTGCAGCCACAGGGTGGCCGGCGCACCCGGCAGCGTGGTCGCATCCCCCCCCCGCCACGCCCCACCCCGGCGCGCCATCACGCTCACCTGGCCGCCGGCCAGGGCGTAGCGGGTCCCGTCGTCGGCCAGGAACTCTCCGCTGGCGGTCACCCGCCCGGCGAGCTCCCGCACCACGCCGGCGAGCTGGGCCAGGCGCACCACCAGCGCCAGCGCCTCCTCCGGCTCCCTCCCCTCACCCGCCGACGGCGGGAGCTCCAGGCGGGCCAGCGCCAGCAGGTCCGCCGGCCAGTCCCCACGTACCCCAGCGGCCTCTCCCAGCAATAGCGACGATTCGGCGAGGCCGAACACCGCCGCCAGCCCCTCCCGCCCCACACCCCGCCGGCCGGTCCCCGCCAGCGCCGCCGCCAGCGCCCCGGCCTCGGCCGGCACCCCGGCGGCGGCGGCCGCGCGCCGGGCCACTTCGGCCAGCCTTCCCACTCCGTCCACCCACGCCCCACCGGCCAAGGGAGTGCCCACGGTCACCGCCGTCTCCCCTCGGCACGGCACCCCCACCAGGTACGCCGCCGCCCGCCGGGGGAACTGCTCCGCCGCCGCCTCGGTGTGGCCGCCGCAGGTGGAGTGGTACATGGCGTCGATGGGCGCCCCCCCGAAGGTGGCAATCAACCCCGCGGTCGCCCGCACTGCCTCGTCCGACAACGGGTGCTCCACCCCGGTCCCGCCGTACACCTGACACGACTGGGTGTCGCAGATGTCGTAGCCCGCGGGGCCGCCGCCGCCCAGGTGGGCCACCGTGTAGGTTCGCGCCGCCACCGCCTGGGCCTTCAGCGCCTCCAGCTCCGGGAAGCTGCGCGGGCCCATCTCCGCCGGCACCACCCCCCGCAGATACTCTTCCAGGTGGAGCACGTTGACCACCTGGACCCCCTGAGGAGCCGGGGCCAGCACGAACTCGCCCCGATATACCCGCTCCCCGAGGCGAACCGGATCGGCGTCGAAGGGCACCAGCCGGAGCTCCCGCCCGCGCACCTGCATACCCCCCTCGCCGGTCAACACCAGCTCGCTCCCCCCTCCTCCTGCCCGCACCACGGCGCGAACGCCGGCTGCCGCCAGCCGGGCGCGCAGCATCTCGGCGTTCTCCCCCCGGCGAGCCACCACGATGACCCGGAAAAGCCCGCCCTCCCCGGCTCGCACCGCGGTCTCGAAGCCGGCGCGGGCCAGCCGCTCGGCCTCGGCCTCGGCGTTCTCCCGGGCGCGAAAGGCCCCCGCCTGCAGGCCCGGCCTCTCCTCGCCCTCTACCCGCAGGCTGATCGGCCCGCGCACCACCTCCGCCGCGCCGGCGGACCACACCACGTATCGCCGCCCCGGTTCCGGCAGCACCGGCGGCTGGGGTACCGACAGCATCACCCGCACCAGAGGCGCTCGCAGATCGGCGCGCCGGGCGCGCACCTCCTGCACCAGGGCGGGCAACACCTGACCCGCCGGCAACCCGACCGGCTCGGCGGCGCCCGCCCGCGGGGCGGCCGTTGGCGTGACCACCGGCGGCAGCGGCTCGGGCAGCCCCTGAGCGCTGACCGCTCCCCCGCGCCCCGGCCCTCCACCCACGGTCAGTGGCATCAGCACGGCGACCCCCACCCACAGGAATCGAGGGGTAGCCCTCACCTTCACGCCCGGCGCCCCTGGCGCACCACTCTGGCCTGACGGTAGTCGCGCCCCTGCAGCCAGATCTCCTCGCACATCTCATACAGACGCGAGCGCAGAGGAACGCCGATGCGGTCCGCCAGCGTCTCCCGCGCCATGATGGCGGCGCGGTACTGGTTGACCGTCAGGTCCGGGGGCAAATCCGCCTCCGCCGCGGCGCCGTCCTTGTAGTTGGTGGTGCACAGGGTGAGGCGCTGGCTCATGTAGCGGGAGTTGATGACATAATAAAGGAGATCCAGTACCCAGGGGGTCACCTTGCCGGCGCCCAGCTCGTCCAGCACCAGGACGTCGGCCTCGATGACCGGCTCGAGAAGATCCTGGCGGGCCGCCCCCCCGGCGTCGAAGGCCATCATCAGGCGCTGCACCAGCTCCAAGAGGTTGACATAACGCCCACGCACCCCCTTGTGGAGGATCAGCTCGCGCAGCGCCGCCACCGCCAGGTGGGTCTTCCCTGTCCCCGAGTTGCCGTAGTACAGCAAGCCGCGCTGGCGGGCGGGGAACTCGTCAATGAACTCCTGGGTCAGCTTCCTGGCTCGCCCCAGGGAGGGATTCCCCGGGTCCCACAGCTCGAACGACTCCACCGTGCAGTGCAGGTACCGCTCGGGAATCCCGGCGGCGCGCAGGAGCCTTTCCGGCTCCCGCTGGCCGCGGCACGGGCAAGGGGAGGCAAACTCATACCCCTCGCGCCGCTCGATCCGCCACCCGCTGCCGCCGCACGCCGCGCAAACGACCTCGTCCTGCCCTGCCATCGCGGTATTGTAGCCTTTCACCCGGCCCGCCCGGGGAAACTCCCGGCCACCGTTGCCAGCCACCGGGTAACCTACACTGTCACGATGCTTCGGCCGGGAGGTCTGCTGCTGCGCTGGTTCGAGACCCATCAGCGCCAGCTGCCGTGGCGCACGCCCTTTCCCCGCGACCCCTACCTGGTGCTGCTCTCCGAGGTGATGCTGCAACAAACCCAGGTGCAGCGGGTGGCGCCTCTTTTCCGGGGCTTTGTGGAGAAGTTCCCCACCCTCGCGGCGCTGGCGGAGGCGGCAGAAGCCGAGGTGCTGGCCGCCTGGAGTGGCCTGGGGTACTACCGCCGGGCCCGCGCCCTCCACGCCACCGCACGGGCCGTCCAGGCCGCCGGGGCCTGGCCTCACACCCGCGAGGAGCTGCAGGCCCTCCCCGGCCTCGGTCCCTACACCGCCGCCGCCCTGGCCGCGTTTTCCTTCGGCGGCAGCGATCCGCCGGTGGACGGCAACGTCACCCGCGTGGCCGCCCGCGTGCTGGCCCTCGACGCCCCCACGGGCAGCGTGCGCCTCCGGCGCGAGGCGGAGCGCTGGGCGCGGGCGCTCCACCGCGACGCGCCGACCCCCGCGACCTTCGAAGCCCTCATGGAGCTGGGCGCCCGCATCTGCCGGCCCAGGGGTCCGTCGTGCGGTCACTGCCCCCTGGCGGCGACGTGCGTCGCCCACGCCAGCGACGCCGCCGACCGCTATCCCCTCCCCCGCCCGCGTCGTCAGCGCCAAGCCCACCGCTGGGCTGCCCTCTGGCTGGTGCGCCGTGACGGACGCGTCCTGCTGCATCGCCGCGACGAGGGGCAGTTCCTGGGTGGCCTCTGGTTGCCCCCCATCCGGGAGCTGGTGGACAGTCAGGAGCCCGAGACGGCGGCCGCGGCGCTGCTGCACTCCCTCGGTCTGGGGGTTCAGCTCACCCCCGTCGAGCCGCTGGCCCACTCCATCACCCACCGGGGCATCACCGTCTTCCCTTTCGCTGCCCGCTGCGATCTGCCCACGGTCTCGGAAACTTGCGATCTGCAGTGGTGTATCGCGGAGAATCCAGGTGTCGCCACCTCCTCGTTGACGCACAAGCTCCGCCTCGTCTGCTCGCCGCGGCTGGCCGAGCCTGGCCCTCCGGCCGGCTACCCTCCCGGGTGAGGCGGTACCATGCTTCGGGGAGGACCGCCCATGCCCGTCCCGAGGACGCCCGTACTCACCGTCGACGCCCTGATCGTCGATCCCCTGCTAGGGGTGTTGCTCATCCGGCGGGGGCGCGACCCCTTTGCCGGGCACTGGGCGCTGCCCGGCGGGTTCGTCGAGGTGGGCGAGAGCGTGGCCGACGCCTGCATTCGCGAGGCGCGGGAGGAAACCGGCCTCGAGGTGGACATCGTGGAGCTCGTGGGCGTCTACTCGGACCCGCGCCGGGACCCGCGCTTTCACACCGTTTCGGTGGTGTTTCTCTGTCGTCCCCGCGGCGGCGCACCGGAGGGCGGGGATGACGCCGCCGAGGCCCGGTGGTTTTCCGACCTCACCGGCGTTCGCCTGGCCTTCGACCACGCCTCCATCCTGGCGGACGCCGGCTTCCCGACCGCCGGCGATGCCGCCGGCGTTACCGTTCAATCGCCGACTCCATAGCGATGTCCGGCTCGGGCTCCGCCGCCACCAGGCCGGTCTGGGCGATCGGCAACAGAGCCACATGCGGCCTGCCCTTGCTGATGAGACGAAGTTCGTAATACCCCTCCGGGCGGATCGCGATCAGCGTTCCCTGGGTCCCGGACAGGCCGAGGATCTGCGAATAGACGAAGACATCCTGAGGTATGTCCATGATAGCCTCCCAGTTACGGCTCGTCGTCGGCGGCGCTTCCCACCACCCCGTACTCCTTGAGCTTGCGCTGCAACGTGCGCAGGCCGATGTCCAGCAGCTGTGCTGCCCTGGCTCGGTGCCCGCCAGTGTACGCCAGGGTGCGCAAGATGGCCTCCCGTTCGATCTCCTCCATGCGCCGGGGAGCCCACTCCGAGGGGGATTCGCCGCTCTTCACCGCCAGCTGCTCGGGAGCTCGATACTCCTCCGGCAGATCCTCGATCCCCACCTCCGGCCCGGTGGCGAAGAGCACCATGTTTTCCACCACGTTGCGCAGCTCCCGCACGTTGCCGGGCCAGGGATGGCGCTTCAACGCCGCCAGGGCGGCCGGCGTTACCCGCTGCACCTGGCGCCCCAGTCGCTCGTTGAACATGGCGATGAAGTGATTCACCAGAAGAGGGATATCCTCGGGCCGGCGACGCAAGGGCGGGAGTTCGACGGTGACCACCTTGAGGCGGTAGTAGAGGTCGCGGCGGAAACGGCCCCTCTCCACCTCCTCCTCCAGGTTGCGGTTGGTGGCCGCCAGTAGGCGGAAATCCACCGGGATGTCCTCGTTACCGCCCACCCGGGTGATGTGCCGCTCCTCCAGAACCCGCAGCAGCTTGACCTGCAAGTCGGGGGAAAGCTCAGAGATCTCGTCCAGCAGCAGTGTCCCGCCGTCGGCCGCCTCGATCTTGCCGATGCGCCGCTGGTGCGCCCCGGTGAACGCCCCCCGCTCGTGGCCGAAGAGTTCCGCCTCGAGGATCTCGCCGGGAATGGCGCCGCAGTTCAAGGCCACGAAGCGGCGCCCCGCGCGCGGCGAGTGTTGATGGATAGCGTTGGCGATCAACTCCTTGCCGGAACCGGACTCGCCCACGATGAGCACCGTCGTGGGCGCGGGGGCCACCACCCGCACCCGCTCGAAGACCCGCTGCATCGCCGGTGAGCTACCGATGATGCCGCGCCACCCCACCACCTGGTCCAGCCGCTCCTGCAACTCTCGCGCCTGGGCCTTGAGCGACCGGCGCTCCAGCTGGCCCTCCACTCGGGAGCGCAACTCCTGCAGATTGATGGGTTTGGTCAGGTAGTCATTGGCCCCATCCTGCCATGCCCGGCGCACTCCATCCACGTCAGCGAAGGCCGTCACCATCAGGACGGGCAACTCCGGCTGCCGCCGCCGCACCTGGCGCAGCAACTCGTAGCCGTCCATGCCGGGCATGCGCACGTCGGTGATAACCACCGCCACCTCGTCGCCCCGCTCCAGGACCTCGATCGCCCCCTCCCCGCCGTCGCACTCGACCACCTCGTGCCCCATGCGCCGCAGGGCCGCCGCCATGGCGCCCCGTGAGCCGTCGTCGTCGTCCACCACCAGGACACGCGCCCTGTTCGTCACCAGCTGACCCCCTTCTCGCGCAGCAACGCCACCAGCCCTTCCTCGTCCAGCACGGGTACACCCAGCAGTTGCGCCCGCTCCACCTTCGACCCGGGTTGCTCCCCGCGCACCAGGAAGGACGTCCGCCGCGACACGCTGTCGGTCACCTTGGCCCCCGCCGCCTCGAGCAGCCCCGCCACCGCCTCCCGCGGTCGGGATAGCGTGCCGGTGAGCACGAAGGTCAGCCCAGCCAGGGGGCCCCCCTCCGGCGGCTGCATCACTCCCGCCTCCACCGGGTCGATTCCCCGCTGGCGCAGCCGCGCCAGCAGCTCGCAGTTTTCCGGGTCGCGAAAATAGCTGACGACGCTGGAGGCGATCACCGGCCCGATGCCAGTGACCTGGGCCAGGTCCTCCCGGCTCGCGGCGGCGAGCGCCTGGAGCGATCCGAAACGCCTGGCAAGCAGGCGTGCCGCCCGCTCTCCCACGTGGCGGATGCCCAGCGCCACCAGCAGGCGCCACAACGGCCGACCCCTGGCCGCCTCCAGCTGGGCGAGGAGGTTCGCCGCCGACACCTCGCCCCACCCGGGGAGCTGCGCCAGCTGCCGGGGATCGAGATCCCACAGCGAGGCGGGGTCGGTGATCAGTCCGGCGGCCAGCAGCTGGTCGATGAGCCGGGAGCCCAGGCCCTCGATGTCCATGCCCGCCCGAGAGACGAAGTGGCGGAGTTGCTGCCGGCGCACACCGGGGCAGCGCCGATTGGGACAGCGCACCACCACCTCCCCGGCCTCGCGCTCCACGGGCGTGCCGCAGGCCGGGCACGCCTCGGGCATGCGGAACTCCCGGGCATCCGCCGGCCGCCGCGCCCGGTTCACCGCCACCACCTTGGGAATCACGTCCCCGCCCTTGGCCACCCACACCTCGTCCCCCACTCGCACATCCAGCCGCGCCACTTCGTCGGCGTTGTGCAGGGTGGCCCGGGCCACCGTGGTGCCGGCCAGGCGTACCGGCTCCAGCTCGGCCACCGGCGTCAGTGCCCCCGTCCGGCCCACCTGCACGGTGATTCCCACCACCCTCGTCGTCACCCCTTCCGGCGGATACTTGTAGGCCACTGCCCAGCGGGGGAACTTGCTGGTGGCACCCAAGATCGCCTGGTCCTCCAGGAGATCCACCTTGATCACCACGCCGTCGATGTCGAAGGGCAGTCGGGCCCGCTTGCCACCCCATTCCTCGATGAACTCATGGATCTCGCCCAGGGTGCGGCAGCGCCGCCACCCGGGGTTGACCGGCAGACCCCAGCGGGCGAGGGTCTCCAGGGCCTGGGAGTGGCGTTCGAGGTGCAAGCCTTCGGCCCGCGCCACCTGGTAGGCGACAAAGGACAGCCGCCGGCGGGCACACTCCCGCGGATCCAGCAGGCGCAGGGATCCGGCGGCGGCGTTGCGCGGGTTGGCAAACTCCTCCTCACCCTCCTCCCGGCGGGCCCGGTTGATGGCGTTGAAGGCCTCGCGGGACATGAACACCTCTCCCCGCACCTCGAGCAGCGGCGGCGCCCCCTCCAGCCGCAGCGGCAGCAGCCGGATGGTGCGAGCGTTGGCGGTCACGTCGTCCCCCACCAGGCCGTTGCCCCGGGTCACCGCCCGCACCATCTCCCCCTCCTCGTAGATGAGGGCCAGGGAAACGCCATCGATCTTCAGCTCCGCCACCAGCCCGTCCGGCTGCCGCCCCAGCCCGCGCGTCACCCGCCCGTACCAGTCGGCCAGGTCTCCCTCATCGTAAGAGTTGTCCAGCGACATCATGGGCAGGGTGTGCTCCACCTGTGCCAGACCGTCCAGCGGCTCGCCCCCCACCCGCTGGGTAGGGGAGTCGGGAGTGACGAGCTCCGGGTACTGCGCCTCCAGGCGGACCAGCTCGGCCATCAGGCGATCGAACTCCCGATCGGAGATCTCCGGCTGCGCCAGCACGTAATAGAGGTATTCGTGGCGCCGGATCTCCCGGCGCAGCTCCTCGATCCTGCGGGACACATCGTCGCTCATGTCCCCTCCCGGCGGCGACGCCGCCGCCGGCGCCGCCGACCGCCGGAGGGGGCGGGCGCCGGGCTCACCACCGGCGGCAACCCCTGCTCCACGCGGCTGGCTGCCTCGTCCCACAGGGCCAGCGCCTGGCCGTGCTGGCCGGTGGCCAGGGAGAGCAGGCCAGCCAGCTGCCGCGCCACCGGAAACCCCTCCTGCCGGAGGGAGCGCACGACGATCTTGGCCGAGGGCGGCGGCGCCAGCAGGCGGGAGAGCAGGAAGAGGGCCGACCGCAGGATGTGCGCCCGGTGGTTGGACAGCGACAGGCGCGTCGCCGGGGGATCCACCACCTCCCGCACCGTGGCCTCGAGGTCGTGTCGTCGGATCCCGCCGTTCTCCCAGGCGGCGTCCAGGAAGCTCGGAAGCAGCAACGCACCCACCAGGGTCTCATCGCGCAGGGGGGCGCCCTGCCGCGCCGCCACCGCGGCATGGCCCAACAGATCCCACAGCAGGGCGCCGCGTTGGCCCGCCAGCGTGGCAGCGATTTCCGGGAAGATCTCCGGCAGCAGCCCGTGCTCCTCCCAGCCCCGCAGCACTTCCAGAGCATGGGGACCATGAAGGCTTTCCACCAGCTCGTAGGCGATCCGGGCGGGCGCCGCGCGACGCAGCTCGCCGGGCATGGCCCGCAGCGCCGCGAGCGTCTCGGCTTCGATCTCGAACCCTAGCCGGGCGGCGTACTCCACCGCCCGCATCATGCGCACGGGATCCTCGGCGAAGCGCACGGCCGGCGGGCCGATGGAGCGCACCACCCCCCGCTCAAGGTCCTCGATCCCGCCCACGTAGTCGATCACGCTGAAGTCGGCGATGTTGTAGAACAGGGCGTTGATGGTGAAGTCGCGGCGCCAGGCGTCCTCTTCGGGGGTACCGTACTCCTCCGCCTCGAACACCGGAGCGAGTACGTCCTCGGGGAGGTCCTCGTGCAGCTCCGGCGCCTCCGGGGATCGCCTGAAGGTCGCCACCTCCACGATCTCGTCGGCGAAACGGACGTGGGCCAGCCGAAAGCGCCGGCCGATCAGCCGGCAGTTGTGGAACAGGCGCCGCACCTGCTGCGGCCGCGCGTTGGTCCCGACGTCGAAGTCCTTGGGGGTGCGCCCCAGCAACAGGTCCCGCACCGCTCCCCCCACCAGATAGGCGGTGAAGCCGGAGCGCTGCAATCGATACAGCACCCGCAGCGCGGGCTCGGAAATCAGCGAACGCGAGATGGAGTGCTCGGGGCGGGCCAGGATTCGTGCCCTGGCACGCGGGATGGCCTGCTCGCTCACTCGATGATCGGCTCCCTAGGCGGCCACCTCGCCGGCGGCCGTGGCCAGCACGATCTTACCAAACTGGCCGCCCTGCGCCATCCGTTCATAGGCGGCCCGCCCCTGCGCCAGCGGCAGCACCGAATCCACCACGGGTCGCAGGGCCCATTCGTCGATGGCCCGCACCACCCCCTCCCAGTCGCGCACGCTGCCCATGGTGGAGCCCAGGATGGACAGCTGGTTCCAGAAGACGAGGCGAACTTCCTCCGCCGGATTGGGGCCGGTGGTGGCTCCGCAGGTGACGATCCGGCCTCCCCGGGCCGCGCTGCGCAGGGATGCCATCCAGGTGGCCGCACCCGCGGTTTCCACCACCACGTCCACCCCCCGCTTGCCGGTGAGCCCCTTGACCTCCCGCACCACGTCCTGGGTGGCGTAGTTGATCGTCGCCTTCGCACCCATCTCCCTGGCGCGCTGGAGCTTCTCCTCGCTCCCCGAGGTCACGATGACCTCCGCCCCGAGGCGAACTGCCAGAGCGAGAGCCGCCAGCGCCACCCCGCCCCCGATCCCGTGAATCAGGACGGTTTCCCCGGCGGCCAGGCGCGCCCGCGTCACCAGCATCCGCCACGCCGTCAGGAAGGTGAGGGGAAAGGCCGCCGCCTCGGGCCAGCTCAGATGAGCCGGCCGGCGGGCCAGCGACACTGCCGGCACTTTCACGAACTCGGCGAAGGTCCCGGCGCAGTGTTCGCCGAGGATGCCGTAATTCACACAGAGGGACTCCTCCCCCCGGCGGCAAAACTCGCACTGCCCGCACCACAGGCCGGGGTTGAACACCACCTCGTCGCCCACCCGCCAGCCGTTCACTCCCTCTCCAACCTCGGCAATCACCCCCGCGCCATCAGCGCCCCCGATGTGCGGCATCTCCAACCGCAGGCCGGGCAAGCCGGCGAGAACGAACAGGTCGAGATGGTTCAACGCCGCCGCCCGCACCTCCACCAGCACCTCACCGGCCCCGGGGCGGGGGCGAGGGACCTCGGCGAGGGTGAGTTGTTCGGTGCCACCGTGATTCCGCATGACCAGCGCCTGCATCGCTGCTCCCTCCGACGCGCCGTGTGCCTTCCCGAGGCCGGCCGCAGCTCCCGCTGTTGCCGGCATGGTAGGGCACGCCAGCCAGAATGACCACCGCCCCGGGGGCTTCCCCGGGGCGGCAGAGATTTCAGCCGGGTGCCTGCTCAGTTGTGGTTATCGAACCGGACGGGCCTCTGCACCCAGTAGGTGGAGTTGCCGGCCCGATCGACCGCCTCCAAGATCAGGGTGTGTACCCCATCGGTGTACTTGGTGGTGTCCAGCCCGTATTCGAAGCCGTTATACCGGGAGTGCGGGTACGGAAGCCAGGGGTAGCGAAGCTCCACATCCATGCGCAACATGCGCAGCTTGCCGCTGTACTCCGACAGCACGCCATCGAGATGACCATCCACCCACACCTTCAACTGCGTCACCCAGTTGAAGTCCACCACCCACCCCTTGAGCAGCTCCATCCCGCGCATGTCCCGCATCGGCTGGGGTCGCTCGAGATCCCCGTAGGCCGGGTAGTCCACGTTGGTGTTGCACTCCACGATGATGGGGATGCGGTCAATCTGCACCGGCTGGCGCAGCGGATCCTTGGTGCGCACCCGCACGTCCAGGATGTTGAGGCCCTGGCGGAGCACACCCACGTGGAGCCAGTACTCGGTATCCACGACGAAGAAGAACTGCGAGTACTTGGCGTCCCACAAGAACTGCGGGTACAGATACATGATATCCGGTCGTTCCCACAACCCGTAACAGTTGGCGACGACGTTCTGCCACCCCGAGGGGACCGAAGTACCCAGTGACCCGCAATCGCGAGCGTGCCGTTTGACCAACACGTTATTCAAGTACAACTCGACATCCACGATGCCCTGGTATTGCCAGTTGTCGTTCTGATCGATGACCCAGCCGGTGACCCAATCCAGGTGGTGTTCTGGATCGTACTCCACCCCCGAGATCGGCGGCGGCGCGCTGCAGTTGCAGGAGAAGAAGTGGCCGTTGGACATTGGCCAGTCGATCCGGCCAAAAGGACCGATGGAGCCGTAGTTGTTCTCGATCCACACCCGCCGCTCACCCAGGATCCGGCTGGCGCCCTGGGTGTCCCAGGCGCGCACCGAGATGGTGTGGAAACCGTTGGTGAAGCGAGTGGTGTCGAGGTGCATGGTAAAGCCGGAGTTGTACGCGCCCACCACGTCGGGGTAGGCGTTGGCCACATCCGGCCGGGGCAGCGGATACATCGCCTGGGCTACCACCGTGTTATCCACCATGACATCGATGTCGGCGAGGATGAGACAGTCCTTGTCGGTCGACGGATTGCAACCGGCAGGGGTGCTGCGTTTGCGGATCCCGGTGTCGTCAAGCGCCCAGCCGACGATGGGGAATACTCCGGAAATCTGATCGTGAGCACCGTAGGCGCCCGGATCGCGGGGGCTGTCGAGTTCACCGATGGGCGCCTGATTGCGGCTGTTGTCCACGTAGATCGTGCGCTCGCCGACCACCAGCGACTCGCCGCTGGCCAGGCGCACCCGCACCGCCAGGGTGTGCGGGCCATTGCTGAAGTTGGAGGCGAGGAACGAGGTCCTGAAGCCCGGTTCGATGGGAAACGGCTCCCCCTGATACCCGGGGTATTTCCAGCGGACGTCGGGCCTCGCCTGATTGAGGTCGGCATCATGGAGCGGGGTACCGTCGATGAGAAGGGTAATCGACGAGACGGCACGCCGGTCCAGGAGGAAACCCTTGACCGTGACGATTCCCGAGACAGTTTCGTTGGGCGCCGGAGACTCGATCCCGAACGTCGTCTGGATCGTCGGTGCTGCGCTACCCCGCCGAGTAATGCCGCCGGCAACGGCGAGGCTCGCCACTAGCATGGACACAAGAATGGCAACCGCGGTGCCGTGGTTTCTATGCATCCCGTCCTCCAAACGATTCTGGCCTCAAAAAAGCACGCCTCGTTGCTTGAAACATAGAGGCGGGTTCCGGAAAAGTCAAGCCCTACCGCTCCCAACCAGGCCGTTGAGAAAAGCGTGCACCGATTCTGTCAGCGCGGTCACCTGATACCCCCCTTCCAGCACAGCCACAATCGGCTTTCCAGCCGCGACTGACGCGATCAGCGTGCCGATGCGCTCGAAGCCGTTGGACGACACGTTCATCCCCCCGAGGGGATCGGCGGCGTGGGCATCGAAGCCTGCCGACACCACCCAGGCGTCCGGACAAGTGACCTGCATCACATCCTCGAGGCCCGCCTCGACGGCTCCGACGTAAATGTCATCCCCCGCTCCCGCGGCGAGGGGGTAGTTGCGGGTGAACCCTCTCCCCGCGCCACCACCGATCTCGTCGCCGGCACCGCTGCCGGGATAGAACGGATAGCGGTGCACCGAAAGGAAGAACACGTCGCTGCGGGCAAAGAAGTGATCCTGGGTGCCGTTACCGTGGTGAACGTCGAAATCCACCACCGCCACCGAGGCGGCGCCCCGTGCCCGCAACTCCTCGGCGGCGATGGCCGCGTTGTTGAAAAAGCAGAACCCCATGGCGCGCAGGTGCAAGGCGTGGTGCCCGGGAGGACGCACCCCCACCCAGGCGCAGCGCGCCTGGCCCGTCAACACGGCGTCGACCCCCGCCAGGGTGGCACGCACCGCCCCCAGCGCGGCGTCGTAGGTGCCAGCGCTGATGGAGTTGTCGGCGCAGTCGAAGGTGGCAGGGGTGGTGCCGCGGCAGGCGAAGTGCAGCCGGCGAGCCAGATCTGGATCGTGGACGCGCGCCACTGCCGCCAGGGTGCGGGCGTCATCGATATCGATTTCTGCCTCCCGCGCCCCGGCGCGCCGCGCCCCTTCCCGGGCGGCCGCCAGACGCTCCGGTCTTTCCGGGTGGCCCCAGATGGGCTGATGCCCGGCGCAATCCGGATGGACAAAGGCGAGCAGCGGCGAGGTTGCCCTCATTGCTCGAGGATACTACCCTAACCCCGTGCCGAAGGAGGGCGGAGCCGGCGTGCTGGCAGGGAAAAAGGCGCTCGACGCGCCGCTGGGTAGCGTGCCGGCGCCGGCCCCCTCGGCGTCCCGCCTGTCGCCGCTGCAGGTGGTGCTCACCTCTCTTCTGGCCCTGGCGTTGCTGGCGTTCTTCCTCTGGCAGGCACCGCTCGCCCAGGTGGCCGAGACGCTCAAGCGGGTGCAGCTCGGCTGGGTTGCCGCCGCCGCTGGCTTCTCCCTGCTCTCGTACGCCCTCCGCGCCCTGCGCTGGGGGGCGATTCTCCAGCCCGTGGGAACTGCCCCCGCTCCCGCTCTCCTCGGCTGCACCGCGGCGGGGTTCGCCATCAACACCATCCTGCCTGGCCGGCTGGGGGAGGTGGTGCGCCCCCTCCTCCTCGCCCGGAAAACCGGCCTGCCCGCTGCCGCCACCCTCGCCTCGATCTTTACCGAGCGCCTGATCGACCTGGCGACCTTGCTCGCCGTCTTCGCCGCGGGCGTGGCGATGGCCTCCGAGCGCCTGGCGCCCGCCGCCGCCCCCGCCCTCCGCCCCACCGCCTTCGCAGCCGCCCTGGGACTCGCGGCGGCGTTTGCTGCTGTACTGGTGCTCCTGCGTTTCCGACGAACCGCCGTGCCAGCCACCGCGCGCCTGGCGCCAAAGCGTTGGCGGGAGCGGGCAGAGCGCTTTCTCGACCACCTGCTGGACGGTCTCGAGGCGGTGCGCAGCCTCAGGCGGCTGGCGCTGCTCTCGGCCTGGAGTGCTGCGGTGTGGGGCACCGCGATCCTGCAGATCGACCTGTTGGCGAGGGGGTTCGGGTTGTCGCTGGGTTTTCCTGTCTCGGCCGTGGTCATCGGCGTCAGCGTCATCGGCCTGGCGGTGCCGACCCCGGCGGGGGTGGGCTCCTTCCATGCCGCCATCCAGTTCGCCCTCGCCACCCTGCTGGGCGTGGATCTGGCCACCGCCACCGCCTTCGCCATCGTCCACCACGCCGTGTGTTTCTTCCCCATCACCGTGGCCGGTCTCGGCTACATGGCGTCGGTCGGTTTTCGCCCTTCGGCGGCAGCCGAGCTCGCCGCCCGCCGGGAGGAGTGAGGGTGCGCTGCCCCTACTGCGGGCATGGGGAAGACCGCGTGGTGGATTCTCGGGAGCTGGCCGCCGCAAGTCAGATCCGCCGACGGCGGGAGTGCACCGCGTGCGCCCGACGGTTCACCACCTACGAGCGGATCGAGGAGGTTCCCGCCCTGGTGGTCAAGCGCGACGGCCGACGCGAACCCTACGACCGGGGCAAGGTCCTCGCCGGCCTGCTGCGCGCCTGCGAGAAGCGGCCCGTCTCGCTGCAGGACCTGGAGGCGAGCGCCGAGGCGGTGGAGGCCGCCCTGAGTCGCAAGGACGAGCGCGAGATCAGCTCGGAGGAGATCGGCCACATCCTCATGGAGCGGCTGCGCGAGCTGGACCAGGTGGCGTACGTCCGCTTCGCCTCGGTGTACCGTCGCTTCGAGGACGTGGACGAGTTCCTCGTGGAACTCCGCAAGCTGCGCCTGAAAAGGCGGAGGAAGAAGCAATGAATCGAGCACTTGCAGGCTGGGAACTGGCCGCTCTGGCGCGTCAGCTGGACGAGCTGCTCGCCCTTCTCGCCAGCCCGCCGGAGCAACGAGCGGCCGCCTGGACTCCGCCGGTGGACCTGATCGAACTGCCCGACCGCCTCGCCGTGCGTATCGATGTGCCCGGCGTCACCCGCGGCGATCTGCGGCTCACCCTCACCCGCAACCGTCTGCGGCTTGCCGGCCGCCGGTTTGCCACCGCTGACCGCCAGGCTGCCGCCCACTGTCACCGCGCCGAACGCAACCACGGCGGATTCTTTCTGGAGATTCGCCTGCCCCCGGGGATCATTCGGGAACAGGTGACAGCCCGGCTCGAGGCAGGAGTGCTGGAAATCATCCTCCCCCGCGGCGACGAGGACCGCGAGGTGGTGACCGTGCCCATTCGCGAAGAGGAACCATGAGCGAGAAAGACACCAACGGACCTCGTGTCTCCGAGGAGGGCGTCTCCATCCCCGAGGTTCTCCCGGCCATGGCGCTGAAGGATGCCATTTTGTTTCCCTTCGTCATGGTGCCCCTGTCGGTGGGTCGGGAGCGCTCGGTGGCAGCGGTGGACCAGGCGCTGGCCGAAAACCGCCTGATCCTGCTGCTCGGCCAGAAGAACCCTGCCGACGAGGAACCCGGCGCCGACGGCCTCTACCAGGTCGGCACGGTGGCGGCCATCGTGCGCATGATCAAACTCCCGGACGACCGCATCCGCATCCTCGTCCAGGGCCTGGCCCGTGCCCGCGTGGAGTACTTCATCCAGGAGACGCCCTTCCTGCGCGCCCGCATCGCCCGGGTGGAGGAGCCCTCCACCGATCACGGCGACCTCCAGACCGAGGCGTTCATCCGCACCATTCGGGCCAACCTCGAGAAGGCGGCCGAGCTCGGAAAGTCCATCTCTCCAGAAGTGTTGCTGATCGCCTCCTCGCTCGACGACGGTGCCCGGCTGGCTGACCTGGTGGCCTCCAACCTGAGCCTCAAGGTGGCCGACGCCCAGCGCGTGCTGGAGGCCTCGAACCTGGTCGACCGTCTCAAGATCGTCGCCGAGCTCTTGGAGCACGAGCTGGCGCTGCTGGAGGTGCAGCGGCAGATCTCCTCCCAGGTGCAGGGAGAGATGGACAAGTCCCACCGCGAGTTCCTCCTGCGCCAGCAGCTCCGCACCATTCAGCGGGAGCTGGGGGAGAGCGACGATGTGGAAAGGGAAGTGCTCCGCTATCGGGAAGCCCTGGCGACCAAGAACCTCTCCGAGGAGGCGCGAGCGGAGGCCGAGAAACAGATCCGGCGGCTGCGCTCCACCAACCCCGAATCGGCCGAAGCAGGGGTGATCCGCACCTATCTGGACTGGCTGACCGGGTTGCCCTGGGGGATCCTCTCCGAGGACAACCTCGATCTCGAGAACGCCCGGCGCGTTCTCGATGAGGACCACTATGACCTGGAGAAGATCAAGGAGCGGCTGCTGGAGTTCCTCGCCGTGCGCTCCCTCAAGGCGGACTCCAAGGGGCCAATCCTTTGCTTCGTCGGCCCCCCCGGGGTGGGCAAGACGTCGTTGGGAAAGTCCATGGCCCGGGCGCTGGGGAGAAAGTTCGTGCGCCTGTCCCTGGGGGGAGTGCGCGACGAGGCGGAAATCCGCGGCCATCGCCGCACCTACGTGGGGGCCCTGCCGGGGCGCATCATCCAGGGGATCAACCAGGCCGGCACCTGCAACCCGGTCTTCATGCTCGACGAGATCGACAAGCTGGGGGCCGACTACCGGGGCGACCCCGCCGCTGCCCTCCTGGAGGTGCTCGACCCCGAGCAAAACTCCACCTTCCGCGATCACTATCTGGATGTCGCCTTCGATCTGTCCCGCGTCCTCTTCGTCGCCACTGCCAACATCACCGAACCCATCCACCCGGCCTTCCTGGACCGCATGGAGGTGATCCGCCTCTCCGGCTACACCGAGGAGGAGAAGGTCGCCATCGCGCGCCGCCATCTGCTCCCCAAGCAATTCTCCGAAAACGGCTTGCCCCCCGACCACGTGGTCTTCACGGAGGCCGGCTTGCTGCACCTCATCCGCTCCTACACGCGCGAGGCTGGCCTGCGCAACCTGGAGCGGGAGATCGGCGCGGTGTGCCGCAAGGCGGCCATGCGCCTGGCGCAGGGCAAGCCTGCCCGCATGCGCGTCACCCCGGCGAGGATCGAGAAGCTGCTCGGCCCCGTCCGCTTCCTCGCCGACAGCCAGCTGCACGAGGATCGCATCGGCGTCGCCACCGGGCTGGCGTGGACCTCGGTGGGGGGCGACGTGCTGCACGTGGAGGCGCTTGCGCTTCCCGGCAAGGGTGAGCTGCGGCTCACCGGTCACCTGGGGGAAGTCATGAAGGAATCGGCCCAGGCGGCCCTGTCCTACCTGCGCTCGCGCGCCCAGCACCTGGACATCGCTCCCACGTTCTTCGATGAACGCTCCTTGCACGTGCACGTGCCGGCCGGCGCCATCCCCAAGGATGGCCCCTCCGCGGGGGTGACCATCCTCTGCGCCATGGCCTCCGCCGCGTCTGGCCGCCCGGTGCGGCGCGACCTCGCCATGACCGGGGAGATCACCCTGCGGGGAGAGGTCCTGCCCGTGGGTGGCATCAAGGAGAAGGTGCTGGCGGCACTGCGCGCCGGGATCCGCGAGGTGTGCCTGCCCCATCAGAACGAGCGCGACCTCACCGAGCTGCCCGGTTCGGTGCGACGACAACTCCGCTTCCACTTCGTGCGCGAGGCGGACGAGGTGCTCGCCGCGGCCCTCCTCCCTCCTCGGCCAGAAAGCTCGTGAGAGCCTTCGCCCGGGCCGCGCGCGCCCGCCTCCGCCGGCTGGTGGGCGCCGACGAATCCGCCGGTCGGCTGGCGGCAGCCTGGGCGGTGGGGGTGGCGGTGAGTCTGTCGCCCCTGCTGGGCCTCCACACCGGCCTCGCCCTGGTCCTCGCCTTCGCCTTTCGTCTCAACAAGATCGACGTCTTGCTCGGGACCTTGCTGATCAACCCGTGGACGCTGCCGCCGTACTTCGCCGCCGCCGTCAGCCTCGGTGCCTGGATCACCGGCGCCGGGATTTCCGAGGTGGCCCTGCCCGACCACGGCCTCCTCCTCTCGGTCAGTGCCTGGAGGGAACACGCCTCGGCGCTGCGCCCGTTGCTGTACGCCTGGTTTGCCGGCGCCGGCATCACCTCTCCCATAGGGGGGGTTCTGACCTACCTGGCAGTACGCCGGGCGATCGAAAAGCGCCGGCGGCGGGCGGCACGCGAGGCGGGTGAGGGCTAGCGCCGCGCTGCGAAGTACTCGATGGTGCGCCGCAACCCCTCCTGCAGCGGCACCCTGGGGCGCCATCCCAGGCGGGTGTACGCCAGGGTGATGTCTGGCTGGCGCACCTTGGGATCGTCGATCGGCAGCGGCCGATACTCGATGCGAGAGGGTGAGCCGGTGAGCTGGATGATCGCCTCGGCGAACTGCAAAACGCTCATCTCCGCCGGGTTGCCGACGTTCACCGGTTCCGAGACCTCACCCAGCAGCACCCGCACGATCCCCTCGATGAGGTCGTCAACATAGCAAAACGAGCGGGTTTGCGAGCCATCGCCAAACACCGTCAGCGGCTCGCCCGCCAGCGCCTGGGAGATGAAGGCCGGCACCACGCGGCCGTCGTTGGCCCGCATGCGCGGCCCGTAGGTGTTGAAGATTCTCACGATCCGGGTCGACAGACCGTGAAAACGATGGTAGGCCATGGTCATGGCCTCGGCGAAGCGCTTCGCCTCGTCGTACACCCCCCGGGGACCCACCGGGTTGACGTTGCCCCAGTACGACTCCGGCTGCGGGTGCACCAGCGGATCGCCGTACACCTCCGAGGTGGAGGCCAGCAGGAAGCGAGCGCCCTTGGCCTTGGCCAGCCCCAGCGCCTTGTGGGTACCCAGCGAGCCCACCTTGAGGGTCTGGATGGGCAGTTCCAGGTAGTCGATGGGCGAGGCAGGAGAGGCGAAGTGCAGCACAAAATCTACTGCGCCCGGGACGTGGAGATAGTTGGTGACGTCGTAATGGAGAAACACGAAGCCCTTGCGGCCGAACAGGTGCTCGATATTGCTCAGCGACCCGGTGAGGAGGTTGTCGATGCACACCACCTCCATGCCCTCACCCAGCAGCTTCTCGCACAGATGCGAACCCAGAAAACCCGCCCCTCCGGTGATCACCGCCCGCGCTGCGCGCATCTCCACCTCCTGGTGGATTATCACCCAGGTTCGTGACGTTCACGGCTCCGCCCCGCTGCCCGCTCCACGGCGAAACCTACCGACCCGGGCTCCACCCCTTGCATTCTTCGAAAGGGCAATCCAAAATGAATGAGCGTTCATTCGAGCTGCCTCGGAGGCGCGACAGAACGGGAAGGAGGGACATCGTGGCGTACCAGGCTGATATGCGGGACGTGGTGTTTCAGCTCTTCGAGTGGCTTCCGACGCGGGAGCTGCTCGCACACGAAAGGTTCTCCGAGTGGGACCCCGATTCGGTCCAGATGGTCCTGCAGGAAGCGCTCAAGCTGTCCCAGGAGGTGCTGGGACCCGCCAACATCGAAGGAGACCGCGTCGGAGCGCGCTGGGAAAACGGCAAGGTCTACCTCCCGCCCTCCTTCCACGACGCCTACCAGAAGATCAAGGAGGGCGGCTGGATCGGCTGCATCAACAACCCCGAGTACGGCGGCATGGGGCTACCCGAGGTGATAGGCACGGCGGTCAACGAGTTCTTCTTCGGCTCCAACATGTCGCTGTCGCTCACCGCCCTGCTGACGCGGGGCGCCGGGTATCTGGTGGAGAAGTTCGGCACCGACGAGATGCGCCAGCTGTTCTGTGAGCGCATGTACTCGGGGCAGTGGGCGGGCACCATGTGCCTCACCGAGCCCCAGGCTGGTTCCGACGTGGGCGCCTCCAAGACCCGCGCCATCAAGCAGCCCAACGGCCGCTATCTGATCCAGGGGGAGAAGATCTTCATCACCTCCGGGGATCAGGACCTCACCGAGAACATCATCCACGCCGTGCTGGCCCGTACCCCCGACGCCGAGCCGGGCACCAAGGGACTGTCCCTGTTCGTGGTGCCCAAGTACCGCGTCAACCCCGACGGCTCCCTCGGCGAGTTCAACGACGTGGCCTGCTCCAACATCGAACACAAGCTAGGGATCCACGGGTCACCCACCTGCTCGCTGGTGTTCGGGCAGAATGACGCCTGCGAGGGCTTCCTGCTGGGCCAGGAGCAGGAAGGCATGAAGCTGATGTTCCACATGATGAACCCCGCCCGCATCGAGGTGGGGCTGCAGGGGGCTGCACTCGCCGCGGCGGCCTACCAGGCGGCGCTGGAGTACGCCAGGACCCGCCTGCAGGGGCGCCACTACTCCAAGCTCAAGGACGCCGACGCGCCCCAGGTCGCCATCATCGAGCACCCCGACGTGCGCCGCATGCTCTTCACCTCCAACGCTTACGTGCACGCCATGCGGGCCCTGCTCATGCAGACCTCCTACTACATCGACATGAGCCGGCTGAGCGAGGGGGAGGAGGCGGAGCGCTACCAGTCCTACGTCGACGTGCTCACCCCCATCTGCAAGGCGTGGGCCTCCGACTGGGGCTTCCGCGTCACCGAGTGGTGCCTGCAGGTCTACGGCGGCTACGGCTACACCATGGAGTACCCCGCCGAGCAGTACCTGCGCGACGCCAAGATCGCCTCCATCTACGAGGGCACCAACGGCATCCAGGCCCTGGACTTCGTCGCCCGCAAGCTGCCCTTGAAGGGAGGCAAGCCCATCCGCGACCTCCTGGGCAAGGCGGAGGGAACCTTCAAGAAGCTGCGCAACGACCCGCAGCTGATGGAACCCGCCTGGATGCTGGCGGCGGCTCTGAAGCAGATCGAGGACCTCTCCAAGGGCCTGGGCAAGCGCCCCGACGCGATGATGGTGGTGCTGCTCAACTCCGTGCCGCTGCTGGACATGGTGGGCGACGTGCTGGGCGCCCACTTCCTCCTGGAGCAGGCCATCGTGGCCCGCGAGAAGCTGGCTGCCATCCTCGCCGCCAGGGGGGTGGACGCCAACGACAAGAAGGCCTGCCGCGCCGTCATCGAGGACGACGGCGAGGCCGCCTTTTATCACAACAAGGTGCAGCTGGCCATTCACTTCGCCTATCGGGTGCTGCCCGGCGTCACCGCCAAGGCGGTGGCCATTCGCGCCGGCGAGATGGCACCCATGGAGGCGGTGCTGTAGCGCCTCCCGAACATCCCATTCCATTCCGGCCCGCCACCGTCGCCGGTGGCGGGCAATTTCTTTGCATCAATACCACTTCCTCGCCAAGGTCGAGCCGCGCACCCTCCCCCGCCCGGCCGCTTACCCTGCCGAGCCTACGAATCAGCGGCCGACAAGGTGGTCAGGCGGGCCTCCAGGGCCTCGGCGTCCTCCTCCGCCTCGGTCCAGGCCTCCAGGAGCTCCTCCAGGTGGCGCCGCAGCTCCTCGGCCTCGGCGGCCAGGGCGCCGGCCCGCGCCGGGTCCGAAAAGACCTCTCGCGAGCAGAGCAGCGCGTCGATGTCTCTGAGGCGGTCCTGCCCCGCCTGGACCGCAGCGGCCAGCTCTTCAGCGCGCTGGCGGGCGCGGGCGGCGTCCCGCCTGAGGCGCCGGCGTTCCTCCTCCAGGGCCGAGCGGCGCGCCGCGGGGGGCGACTCCCGCCTCTCCACCACCGCCTCCCGCCTCAGCCCCAGCCGTTCGAAGGCCTCCTCCACCGACTGGCAGAGGTGCGCCTGCCCCCCGGCCAGCAGCAGGGCGCCGGTGGCCACCCGGGAGAGCAGGCGGCGGTCGTGGCTGACCACCAGGACCGCGCCGGGGTAGTCGAGGAGGGCCTCCTCCAGCGCCTCGCAGGTGGGGATGTCCAGGTGGTTGGTGGGCTCGTCCAGAATCAGGAGGTTGGGCGCCTGCGCCAGGAGCCTGGCCAGGGTGGCCCGGGCTCGCTCCCCCCCCGACATGGTGTGGGGGGGCGCCTCGGCCGCCTCGCCGGAGAAGCCGAAGCGGCCAGCCCAGGCGCGGGCGTCGGCGGGGGCCCAGTCGGGGCGGCAGGCCAGCAGCCCCTCCAGCACGCTGGCCTCCCCCCCGGTCTCGGCGCTCTCCTGGTCGTACACCCCCGGCGCCACCCCGGCGCCGAAACGGATGCTGCCGCCCAGGGCGGGTACCGAGCCCACCACGGTCCGCAGCAGGGTGGTCTTGCCCGAGCCGTTCCGTCCCACCACCGCCAGCCGCTCCCCCCGGCGGAGCACGAAGGACACCCCGGCCAGCAGCGGCTGCCCCCACCCCACGGCCAGGTGGGACACCTCCAGCACCCGATCCCCGGAGCGGGCGGCCTCGGGCCAGCGCAGCCGCACCGGTGGCACTTCCGGCTCCGGCGGCTCCAGGCGCTCCATCCTGGTCAGCAGCTTCTGCCGCGCCTGGGCCTGGCGGGTGTTCTGCCCAGCGATGTTGCGGCGGATGAACTCCTCCTGACGCTGGATCTCCTCCTGTTGCAGCGCCCATGCCCGGCGCGCCTGCTCGCGGCGGGCGGCGCGCTCCCGGCGGTAGCGCTCGTAGCCGGCCGGATAGCGCTCCAGCCGACCGGCGTGGAGTTCGAGGATCGCCCCACCCAGGCGGTCCACCAGCTGCCGGTCGTGGGTGACCACCAGTACTGCCCCCTCCCGTCGCGCCAGCTCCTCGGTGAGGAAGTCCACCCCCAGCAGGTCCAGGTGGTTGGTGGGCTCGTCCAGCAGCAGCAGGGAGGCGGGGGCCAGCAGGGCTCGCGCCAGCGCCACCCGGGTGCGCTCGCCGCCCGAAAGGGTGCCGATGGGCCGGCCCAGCATCTCGCGGCCGATCCCCAGGGCGGCCAGGGCCGCCTCCGCCCGGGGCCGGGCGCGGTAGCCGTCCAGCCGGGCCAGGGCGTCGTGCAGCTCGTGCAGGCGGGCCGCCACCGCGCCGGCCCCCTCCCGGCCGCTCTCCAGCGCGGCGATCTCGCGCTCGATGGCGAGCAGGCCCGGGAACGCCTCCAGGCAGGACTCCAGCACCCCCACCGTGGGGGCGCAGGCGAAGTGCTGCTCCACGCTGGCCAGGGTCAGGGTGCGGGAGCGCTCCAGCACCCCGCCATCGGGCTCCACCTCGCCGCGCAGCAGGCGCAGCAGGGTGGTCTTGCCGCTGCCATTGCGCCCCAGCAGGGCCAGCTTCTCCCCCGCCTCCTGCTGGAGCGAGACGCCGCGCAACACCTCGCGGCCACCGAAGGAGACCCGTACGTCCTCCAGGCGGTACAGCACCGCCTCACTCGCCTCCCACTGACGCCACAATCAGCGGCGCGACCGCTGGCAGCGTCTCGCCCAGGGTGAAGGCGGCAGCGGTGCGGGCCGCCAGAGCTTCGACATCCACCGGTCGCACCCCGAGCTCCAGAGTCGCCAGCGGCTGGCCCGCCTGGACGGCGTCCCCTGCCCGCACGTGCACCACCAGGCCGGCGCCGGGATCCACCGCGTCGCCGGCGAACCGCCGCCCCGCCCCCAGGGCCACCGCCACCCACCCCAGGGATTCCCCGTCGATGGCGGTCACCCAACCGTCCCGAGCTGCGCCCACCTCCACCGTCTGGGTCGGGCGCGGCAGGCGGAGGGGGTCCGGGTCTCCGCCGTGCGCCGCCACCATGCGGTCCCACTCCCGCCGGGCGCGGCCGTCCTCGAGAGCGCGCTCCAGCTCGCGGCGGGCGTGATGCTCGTCATGACCCACCAGGGCCATGCCAGCGGCGGCGAGGGCCAGAGTGACTTCTTTGAGGCGCGTCGACCCCCGCCCCTCCAGCACCTCCAGCGCCGCGCGCACCTCCGACGCACACCCCAGGTACCTTCCCAGCGGCTGGTTCATCTCCGTCACCAGCGCCCGGCAGGGCAGGCCGGCGGCGCGGGCCACCCCGACCAGCGCCTCGGCCAGCTCCCGGGCCTGGCGGGAGTTCTTGCAGAAGGCGCCGCTCCCCATCTTCACGTCGAGGACCAGCGCCGCGGCACCCAGCGCCAGCTTTTTCGACATGATGGACGCCACGATCAGCGGCAGTGACGGCACCGTAGCCGTCACGTCCCTCAGTGCGTATAACTTGCGGTCGGCGGGTGCGATCTCGTCGCTCTGCGCCGCGAAGCACACCCCGCACGTCTCCAGGCGCGTCAGCGCCTCCCCTCGCGAGCGGGCGACGGCAAAGCCCGGAATGGCCGCCAGCTTGTCGAGGGTCCCCTGGGTGTGCCCGAGGCCCGCCCCGGCCATCATCGCCACCGGCACCCCGCACCCCGCCACCAACGGCGCGAAAACCAGCGAGACCGAATCCCCCACCCCGCCGGTGGAGTGTTTGTCGACCACCGCCGGAAAACTGTCGCGCAGCTCCCAGCGGGCGCCCGAGTCGCGCATCTCCTCCACCAGGGCCAGGGTCTCGGCGGGCGAGGCACCGCGGATGCACAGGGCCATCAGCATGGCCGCCAGCTGCTCGTCGCCGATGCTGCCGTCGCTCGAACCGCGCACGAAGCGAGCCAGCTGCTCCCTGCTCAGCTCGCCGCCGTCACGCTTGATGGCGATGATTTCGGCGAAGCCCGAGACGGGCTGTCTGCCAGCGGTGGGCGAGCTCACGAGGCGGCGCTAAGACGCTGCTGCGCCTCAAACTTGTAGGGCGACTCGGGAAAGTCCTCGGTGAGCTTGCGGTACAGACGGATGGCCTCTTCCACGTTGCCCTCCCGCTCCCACACGCGGGCGAGCTGGAAAAGGGCGAGGTCCCTGGGCAGTCGAGGGTCCTTGCCAGCCACCATGGCCTCCAGCTCCTTGACCAGCTGCTTGCCCTCGCCCTTGGCCAGGCGCAGGCGCAGGAGGTCCAGCGTGGCCAGTCCCACCACCGGGTTGTCGCTGCGCCGGTCGGCCAGCTCGGAGAGCAACCGGATGGCCCCGTCCACGTCGCCCCGGTCCTCGGCGATGCGCGCCAGGTACAGTCGAGCCGTGCGCGCGGGGGCGGTGAACCGGTAGCGAGAGGCGACCCGGCGAAACGCCTTTTCCGCGGCGTCGAGGCGTTCGGCGTTGGTGGCAAAACGTTGGCCCTCCCCGGCCGCGGCGGAGCCTCCCACCGGAGCTGCAAACGTCGCCACCGCCTCACCCAGCGCCCGGGCCGCCGCTCCTCCCCTGGACGCGGCCAGCAGCGTCACCCCCCAGTAGGCGAGACCCAGGGCGACGGCGCAGCCGAGGACGATGGAGGCGGTCTTCCAGTTCTGTCCGGTCCAGGCCATCGCCCGATCGATGAGGGTGATGAACTGGTCGCGCTTGATCTCCTTCCGCTTCAGCTTGCGTGCCACAGATCATCCTTTCCTGGCGCCGACCGGCGCAACGGCCCGGGCGAGCACTCCGGGCCATGACCGGGGGACCCGCCCGGGGGCCTGCCCCGGCGGCCGATTCCCGGGCCCGCGGCCTGCGCCGACTCGGCGCCCCTCACTGGCTCACGCTTCACTTCTTGCCGGCCGCGTAGGGATACTTTTCGTTGTACAGCTTGATGACCGTATCGGTCAGGTCCGCCGAGTTGGCCAGGTAGACCAGCTGGTTGGGTTCGAGGATGAACACGGCGGTGTAGCGATTGCTGTCGGCGTGCTGGGTGATCACCGCGGTGAGCTTCTCGCCCATCTCTTTCAGGACCACCGCCTGGCGCTCCTCGAAGTCCCTGCGGGCAACCCGCTGCTTGTCCTCGAACTCCCGCTGCCGGGAGACCAGGCGCCGGTTCAGCTCGGCCATCGCCTCTTCGGACACGCTCCCCCGCTTGGTGGCTATCTCGGAGCGGAGGGTCTCGATCTCCCGGCCCAGACGGGCCAGCTCCTCCTCGCGGGGGCGCGCCCACTCCCGCAACTCCCCCAGCCGCGCCTTCCCCTCGTCAACCGTGGCAATGGCCCGTTCCACGTCCACGAAGCCGATCTTGGCGGGCAGTTCCTGCGCCGCCAGGGTCGCCGCTGCAGCCATCAGAACCAGAAAACACACCGCGCTGCTCTTCTTCATCGTGACTCCTCACAGGGCGCCCGCCAGTCGCGAGAGCGCGAGATTTTAGCATGCTCCTCCCCGCCCGCCGACAACCGCCCCACACCCCCTCTCCCGCTCTCTACCTCTCTCCGAAGAATGCCTTAGAGGACGCGCCGGGGGGCGCAACCTCTCCTCCGACTCCCTCATCGGCGCCCCGGCGAAGTCGCGGGCACGCCGCGCTGTTCAACGACCTCGAAGCCGGCGGCGCGCCACGCCTCGGCGCGGCCGGCATCGGCGGGGGCGGTGGTGACGAAGTCGTGCACCTCCTCGAAGAGGGACAGGCTCTCCACGCCCTCCGGTGGGTCCAGCAGGACCAGCACCTGCGCCTGCCCCCACCGGCGCAGCGGGCCGCTGGTCACCACCACCGGTTCTTCGACCTCCCCGCCGCCATCCCAGCGGGCATGGGGCACGAAAGCCTCATCCGCGAATGTCCACAGGTACTCATCGAACATCGCCGCCTTGCGCTCGTCGGCGAGCCACACCTGCACGCGGCGGCCCGCCAGGTAGAGGCATTCCACCAGCTGGCAGGCGTCCCGCGCCTTCTTGCTCCCCGAGAGCCGATGGACGATCACCCGCACCACGCGATCCAAGCCTACCAGGGTGGTGGGCCCGGGCCAACCACGCCCGCCGGCCACGCCACGGGCCTAGTCCTGCCGCGGCGGGCAGGCCAGCCGCACGCCTGCTCCGGAGAGCCAGCCGAGGTGCTGCTGGGCAAGCGTCAGCGCCGCCACCGCCGCGGTTTCAGCCCGCAGCGTGCGTGGCCCCAGCCACAGGTGGGCAAACCCCGAGGAACGAATGACCTCCACCTCGGCCGGAGAGAACCCCCCCTCGGGTCCGACCAGCACGGTGGCCCCCTCGCCGGGCTCGGGAGGCGGGAGGGACCCGTCCGCACCGCCCGGGTCGGCCACCAGCCGCACCCCCACCGCGTGGCCACACACATCGGCCAGCGGCAGCGGCTCGGCCACGGCGGGAGCTCTCGACCTGCCGCACTGCGCCACCGCGGCCATCACCACCCGCCGCCAGCGCTCGCTGCGGCCGCCATGATCCCGGCGCTGCACCCGTTCGCAGAGGACGGGCTGAATCACCGTGGCGCCCAGCTCGGTGGCCTTCTCCACTGCCCAGGAAAACGCCTCGGTGTGCAGCACCCCGAGGGCCAGGACCAGGGGCGCCGGGGGTTCGCCCCGACCGTAGTCGACGATGGCGATGTCGACCTCGCAGGCGCCACCGTCCCAGCCGACGAGTCGCCCGCTGGCCACCGCACCCTCCAGGTCCAGCAGTTCGATGGGCTCCCCGGGCCTGACGCGCGCCACCCGGGCGTGCCGCGCCGCCGCCGCCGGGACCCGCATCCGGCCCGGCCGCAACGTCACGCCGGTGACGACCAGACGGGTCATGGAGTCGGCAGCCGTCGCCGACAGCGCAACGCAACCCACTCACCCATGGACAGCGCCGCGGTCACCTGAAGACCGGCGCGGGCCAGCTCGGCCTCGCTGACCGTCCGCTGGCTGGCCAGCAGCCCCGAGACCACCAGCTCCCCTCCCCCGCCGAGATGCCCTATGAGCTCCGGCAGGATGGGATCCAGCTGCGCTGGAAGCAGGTTGGCGAGCACCACATCGAAGCGCGCCGCCGCCCCGAGGGCCTCCACTGGCCCCGCGAAGAGGGCCACCGAGGGACGAGTGGGCTGCTCCCGGACCGTCTGGCGGGCCACGAACACCGCCTCGAGGTCGATATCGAAACCCACCACCGGTCGGGCGCCCAGCGCCGCCGCCGCCAGAGCCAGGATGGAGGAGCCGGTCCCCACGTCGAGGACGCTGCGACCGGCGAGACTCATCTGCTCCAGGCACTGCAGCACCAGCGCCGTGGACTCGTGGCTGCCGGTGCCGAAGGCCTGGCGAGGTTCGATCAGCAGGTGAATCCGCCCCTCCGGGGCCGGCGTCGGCTGCGCGGGGTGGGGGTCGATCCAGAACCGGCTCCCGACGGCGCGGGGGGTGACGCGGCGCCTGTACTCGGCCAGCCAGTCGGCGTCGGGCAGCTCACCGCGGGCCAGCCTCGTCGCCCCCAGCGCCAGGAGATCGCGCTCGATCCCGGAAAGCGCCGCGGCCCTGAACTGTTCCAGATAGACGGTCACCAGCACCCGGCCGGGGGCCACGTCTTCCACCTGGCAGCCCAGCACCGGCCAGGCCGCCATTGTCTCGGTAAGCTTCTCCTCCGACGCCGACGCCAGCTCGCAGGCCACCGCCAGGTAGGAACTCATCCCCCCCCACCTTCGATCATCTTCTTGACCCGCTTGAGCACCGAGGGCCTGTCCAGCTCGGAGAGGATCTCCCCCAGCAGCTCCCGCTGGCGCCGGGACAGCTTTTTCGGCACCGTGACCTTGAGGTGGACCACCAGGTCGCCGGTACCGGCGTGGCGCAGCCGGGGCAGACCCTTGCCGCGCACCACCAGGGTGTCGCCGTACTGGCTGCCGGCGGGCACGGTGACGCTCTCCTTGCCGTCCAGCGTCTCCACCTCCAGGGTGGTGCCCAGTGCCGCGTGAAACGCCGAGACTTCCTCCTCCACGTGCAGGTCGGCGCCATCGCGGGCGAACCGCGGATGGGGAGGAACCTGAACCACCACATAGAGATCACCGGCCGGGCCGCCGCGCGCCCCGGCTTCCCCTTGCCCGACCAGCCGCAGGCGCGTGCCGTCTTCAACTCCGGGCGGAACCTTGACGGTCACCTGGCGCCGCACCCGCTGGCGGCCGCTACCGCCGCAGTCGCCGCACGGGTTGGTGATCACCCTCCCGGCGCCGCCGCAGCGGGGGCAGGTCTGCAGCATGGTGAAAAAACCCTGGGCAAAGCGCACCTGCCCGCGCCCGCCGCACGCCGTGCAGCTCTCCGGGCGGGCGCCCTCGGCCAGGCCGGAGCCGCCGCAGCGCTCGCAGTTCTCCTCCCGGGGAATGGTGAGAGTGCGCTCCACCCCGCTGGCCACCTCGTGCAACTCCACCGTGATTCCAACCCGCAGGTCAGAGCCGCGAACTGGCCCGCTGCTGCTCCGCCGCCCACCGAAGAACCCCTCGAATCCGAAGAGGTTGCCGAGGATGTCGGCGAAATCCCCGAACACCGTGGCGTCGAAGCCGTGAAACGGCTGCTCGCCCACACCGGCGTGACCGAAGCGATCGTAGTGGGCCCGCTTGTTGGGGTCCGACAGCACCGCATAGGCCTCGGCGGCCTCCTTGAACCTCTCCTCGGCGTCGGGATTTCCGGGGTTGCGGTCGGGGTGGAACTTCACCGCCGTTGCCCGGTAGGCCGCCTTGATCTCCTCCGGAGAGGCATTGCGGCTCACGCCGAGGACCTCGTAGTAATCGCGTTTCGATGTCACGGAAACCTCTCGACCCGACTATTCCTTCGACTCGCCCAGAGACAACCCGGAAAGCAGCTGGCGCGGATCCACCAGCATCACCTCGGTGAGGTGGCGCGAGCACAACTGCACGCTGTCGATCGCCTGGTTGAGCAACTCCGGGTCATCGGAGTCCAGCAGGCGGCGCCCCTTGGCCAGGGTGGTTTCCACCTCCTCCCGGGAGGCGGCATCGAGGGAATTGCCGAACTCTTTGAAAACGCGCTCGTTGGTGTAGAGCAGCCCCTCCAGCCGATTGCGCAGGAGCTTGACCTCCTTGCGCCGGGCATCCTCGCGCCGATACTTGTCCGCCTCGGCGATCAGCCGCTCGATCTCCTCCCGCGACAGGCCGCTGGCCGGACTCACCTGGATGGACTGCTCCTTGCCGGTGGCCGAGTCGCGCGCCGAGACGCTGACGATGCCGTTGGCGTCAATGGAGAAAGTCACCTCGATCTGCGGCACCCCGCGCGGCGCGGGGGGAATACCCACCAGGTCGAACCGGCCCAGGGAGCGGTTTTCGCTCGCCAGCTCCCGCTCCCCCTGCAGCACGTGGATTTCCACCGAGCGCTGGTTGTCGGTGACGGTGGTGAAGATCTGCGACTTGCGGGTGGGGATGGTGGCGTTGCGCTCGATGAGCTTGGTGAACAGGCCGCCGTGGGTCTCGATGCCCATGGACAGGGGTGTCACGTCCAGCAGCACCACGTCCTTGATCTCCCCGTGCAGGATGCCGCCCTGGATCGCTGCCCCCACCGCCACCACCTCGTCGGGGTTGATATCGCGATTGGGTCGACACCCGAAGAACTCCTCCACCGTCCGGGAGACCAGCGGCATGCGCGTCTGCCCACCCACCAGGATGACCTGCTGGATGTCGCTGGGCTTCAGTTTGGCGGCATCCAGGGCGTTGAGACAGGGCTCGAGGGTGGACTGCACGAGGTCGCCCACCAGCGCCTCCAGCTGCTCCCGCGTCATGGTGTAGGAGAGGTGCAGCGCCTGGCCGCCGTCGGTGGCGATGAAGGGCAGATTGATGGTGACCACCTGCGCCGTGGACAGTTCGCACTTGGCCGACTCGGCCGCCTCTTTGAGGCGCTGCATGGCCATCGAGTCGCCGCGCAGGTCCACCTTGGTCTCGCGGTAGAAGTACTCCAGCAGGAAATCGATGATGCGAGCGTCGAAGTCCTCGCCGCCCAGGAAGGTGTCTCCCGCCGTCGAGCGCACCTCGTACAAACCGTCGCCAATCTCCAGGATGGAGATATCGAAGGTGCCTCCGCCCAGGTCGTAGACGGCGATGGTCTCCGACCCACCCCGGCCGAATCCGTAGGCCAGTGACGCCGCCGTGGGCTCGTTGATGATGCGCACCACATTGAGCCCCGCCAGGGCGCCGGCGTCTTTGGTGGCCTGGCGCTGGGAGTCGTCGAAGTACGCCGGAACCGTGATGATGGCATCCTCGACCTTGGCGTCCAGGGTGGCCTCACAGAACTCCTTGATCTCTCGCAAGACGTGGGCGGAGATCTCCTGGGGCGAGCATGCCCGGCCGCCCAGCTCCACCGCCGCGTCGCCGTTGGGAGCGCGAACGATGGAATACGGCACCAGCTTGCGAGCGCGCTCCACCTCCGGGGTGTCGTACTTGCGTCCGATCAGCCGCTTGACGGCGTAGACGGTATTCGCCGGATTGGTCAGCGCCTGGCGGCGGGCGATCTGCCCGACCAGCAGCTCCCCGTCGCTGGCCCGCGCCACCACCGAGGGAGTGGTGCGTGCGCCCTCCCGGTTCGGAATCACCACCGGGCGCGCCCCTTCCACCACCGCGGCGCAGGAATTGGTTGTCCCCAGATCAATGCCAATGACGCGACTCATCCGCCCTCCCCGGGCGGCGGCGGCGAGATGGGCGGGGTTGCGGCAGGCACCGCCACCACCACCATCGCCGCGCGCAGCAGACGTCCATGCATGAGAAACCCCTTCTGCAGTACCTCGACCACCGTGTTCTCCACCACCTCGCCGGACTCGCGCCGCTGCACCGCCTCGTGCAACGCCGGGTCGAACGGTTCACCGAGCGGATCGATCATTTCCAGCCCGTGTCTGGTCAGCGTGTCATAGAGCTGCCGGTAAACCAGCTCCACCCCCTCGCGCAGGCCGCTGCCTCCGCCGGCGGGAACCGCCAGTGCCCTCTCGAGGTTGTCCATGACCGGCAGCAAGTCGCGCACCAGTTCCGCACTCGCCAGCCTGCGAAACTCCGCCATTTCCCGTTCCTGGCGCTTGCGATAATTGTCGAAGTCGGCGAGCTTGCGAAGGTAGAGCTCCCGCAGTCGCTGGTGTTCGCCGCGCAGCTCCGCCAGCTCCTCGGTCGTCCTGGCAGCGGTTTCCTCTCGTTCACCCAGTCCGTCGTCGAGGATCTCGACCGTACCATCGTCGAGCTCCTCGAGTGCGGCGAGGTCGTCCACCTGTTTCCCGTCCTGCATCAGGGCCCTCCCCCCTGCCCGGCCAGGCGTTGACCGACGAAGTCCACAACCGGGACCAGGTAAGGATAGTTCATGTGCCGCACGCCTATCACCCCGACCAGGCCGACTTCGCCTCCACCCAGCCGAAAGGAGCGGATCACCATCCCCAGGCTCGGCGCTCCCAGGAAGGCCAGTTCGCCGCCCACTGCCACGTAGGGTCCCGGTGAGGCGAGGAAACGATCCAGAAGGTGCATGAGTGCGGTGCGCTCCGAAAGCGTCACGAGCACACGCTGAAGGCTCTCGCGGTGCGCCTCTCCCCCGGCGAGCAGATTCTCGACACCCTGCACGAACACGGACGAGCTGCTCAGGGGGGCCTCACGGGTGGCCATGTTGGTCAGTTCCACCGCCGCCGCCACGAGTTCGTCGTAGCGGGTTCTCTCCTGTTCGACGATCACCGCCAGCCGGTCGCGGATCTCCTTCAGGGTGAGCCCCGCGAATGTTTCCGTACAGAACCTGGAGATTCTCGTGAGTTCGTCATCCTCGAAACAGCGGCCGACCGCCAGAACCCGTGATTCCACCACCCCGCCGCCGGTCACCAGCACTGCCAGTACCTGGCTGTCGTCCACCTTGACGAAGTGCAGGGAACGCATGGGCGCCGTCGATGCCACCGGCCGCACCGCCATGCCCACCTGATTGGCGAGCTGAGCCAGCACGCGACTGGCATGGTCGAGGCGACCTTCCAGGGTGCCGCCGGCGGGCAGCAATCGACACAGCCGCTCGCGCTCGTTGGCTGGCAGGGCGGGCTGGCGCAGGATGCGTTCCAGGTACACCGCCAGCCCCATGTCCGAGGGTACGCGACCGGCCGAGGTGTGAGGCTGGTGCAGCAGTCCCTTCTCTTCCAGCTGCGCCATGATGGCTCGAATCGAGGCGGGTGACAACGACAGTTCCGAAGCTTCGGCGACAGAGCGCGAGGCGACAGGCTCTCCGCACCCGAGGTACAACTCCACCACCTCGCAGAGTACCTCCCGTTCTCGTTCGCTTAACGCCTCATCCACGGTCCGCCCATCCTCGCCGGGTCGTACCGCTCGGTACGGGCCTTAGAGTACCATGACCAGCGATGAGTCGTGACTACATCATTGTGGGCGCGGGGAGATGCGGCCTGGGGCTGGCCAGCGCCATGCGAAGGGCCGCCATGCCCCTGGCGGGGATCGTATCTCGTTCTTCTTCCTCCCGCCGGCGGGCCCGCCGCCTGTTTCCAGGCCTTCCCGTCTACGGCCTGCGCCCCCCCCTGCCCGACGCCTGCTGCTATGTCATCACCGTGGCCGACGATGCGCTCTCGGGTGTGGCTTCGGCTCTGCCCCATTTCCTGCCGCCGATGGCCGGCCGGGTGGCCGTTCACACTTCGGGATTCCACCCCGCCTCTGCGCTCGAACCCATCCGCCAGGCCGGCGCGGCGGTGGGCTCGCTCCACCCCCTCTTCCCCTTCCCACCCCCGACCGCCGATCCACCCACCCTCGAGGGTGCGGTGGCCGCCATCGAAGGTGATCCGGCCGCCGTCCGCCTCGCCTTCTCTCTGGCCCGGCAGCTCGGCATGCGGCCGAGGCGGCTGGCGGCGAGAGACAAACCCCTCTACCACGCCGCTGCGGCGGTCGCCGGGAACCTCACCCACATCCTCGTTGCGCTGGCGCGGGAGATGCTGCTGCGCACAGGCTTCTCTCGGTCGGAGGCAAACGCCGCCCTGGCCGCCCTGGTCGATGGCTCGTGCCACCAGGCGCTCCTCGCTCGTGGGTTTGAGCGACTGAGCGGCCCCCTCGCTCGCGCCGACAACCGCACCGTCGAAGCCCACCTGGCCGCGCTTCCCGAAGACCTCGCCGCCGTCTACCTGGCCATCGCCAGAGCGGCGCTTCCTCACCTGGCCTCGCGGCCAGGTTTCCCCGGCATGGCCGCCAGCATCGGCGCCGGCGCATTGACCGCTTCTTCCTCGTGTGCTAGCGTCACTGTGATGCCGTACGGCGAGGGCGGGTAGGTATGGTTTTCTTCAACTGGGCCACGATGCAGATGGCGGCCAAGATCGTCTATTACGGCCCCGGCCTATGCGGAAAGACCACGAACCTCTCCTACATCTACGCCAAGACCGCGCCCGGCTCGCGGGGTGAGATGGTCTCCCTCGAAACCGAGACTGACCGTACCCTGTTCTTTGATTTGTTGCCCCTGGAGGTGGGGAAGGTGGGTGGCTTTCGCACCCGCCTGCAGCTGTACACCGTCCCCGGCCAGGTCTTCTACAACACTACCCGGAAGCTGGTGCTCAAGGGGGTCGACGGCGTGGTCTTCGTCGCCGACTCGCAACGGCCAATGGCGGATGCCAACGTCGAAAGCCTGCATAACTTGCAGGAAAACCTCGCCGAACTTGGTCTGGACATCGCCACCATTCCGCTGGTCCTCCAGTACAACAAGCGGGACCTGCGCAACATCCTGAGCATCGAAGAACTCGAGAACGCTCTCAATCCCCAGCGGACATTGCCAGCGTTCGAGGCCATCGCTGTCCAGGGAGACGGGGTCTTCGAAACACTGAAGGCGATCACCAAGCTGACGCTGAAGAACCTGCGCCGCCGCATGGCGGTCCAGGAATCGGGAAAGGTCGTCCAGCCTGCTCCGGAGCGGGCCGTTCCGGTGGTTTCCTTCGACCCCGCGGCGCTCAGCGCGGCGGCAGCCCAGGGCCTGGAACAGGAACACTTCGCCGAGCCCCCCGAGCCGCCAGCGGCAGCGCAGGTGCAGGTCACCGCGCCACCCCTCGCCGAGATCCCGGCGGCGACCGGGGCAATCGGAGGTGAGGCGGCGGCCGCTCCGAGGGTCGTCACCCCCGCCGAGTTTCCGCACAGAGCCGAGTCGGTCGCCGAAGCGGTGGAAGTCCTCCCCGAGGCCCAGGAAGTGGTGGCCGCCGCCGAGCCGCCCCAGGCCGAGGAAGTCCTGGAGGAGGCGGTCGAAGAAGAAGCTCCGCCGGAGGTCGAGTTTGCCACCACCCCGGACATGGCACCTCCCGCGGCACCGGAGATGCGCCACGTCAAGGTGGCGTCGTCCCTCGACATCCTGGCCGAGCTGGAGAACGTCCGCAAGGCATCCACCTCCCGCCCGGAGCCACGAGCGGCGGCCCAGCCTTCCCTGGACCTGGACGCCCTGCTGCGCACCTCCCTCAACTCCCGTCGGGATGTCAAGCGACGGGTCGAAGAGAACGTGGGACGGGCGCTGGCGAAGGCCTCGGCCTGTCGTGTGACCATTCAACTGCTGGGGAGCGAGGGAAAGACCGTCGGCGAGCTGCAGCCCATCGATGTCGATCTCTCTGGCGGCGAGCCCCTGCGCCAGGTGACGCTCACCCTGAACGTCTTCCTGCGCGGCGAATGAGGCTACGAATCGCCATCCTCGCAGGGTTGGCGGTCATTGCTCTCGGCTGCCAGTCCACGCAGCCCGGGCGGAACGCCAAGGAACTCCCTGCCCCGGTGCCGGCGGCGGTGCCAACCCCATCATCGGAACAGACGACAGCCACTCCGGCCCCCGGCATCGATGCCCTGTTGGAGGCCGCCGAGGAGGCGGCGCGTCGCGGCCGGGCTGACGAGTTCAGCGACTGCGAGCTCCTCATCGCACAAGCCCTCGCCGAGGCGCGTCTCTCGAACAACGGCTCGCCAGCCTTCCTGGCCTACGCCGAGGGAGTCCTCGATGAGCTGGAGCGGCTGCGTCAGGAGCTGGCCACCAACGGCTCCGGCTGGGAAGACGTCCTCCCCGAACCCGGCCCGGTTCCCGCCGAGCGGCTGGCCGAGCTGGCCGAGCTCTCAAGCCAGGAGATCTTCGACCTTCCGGTCACCATGCGGCCAGAGGTCGCCTCCCTGGTGGACTTCTTCACCGGCCCCTACCGAGAACGATTGATCGCCGCCCTGGGCCGAGCCGGCCGCTATCTGCCGTTCATCCGGGAGGAGCTGAGCCGCGCCGGCCTGCCCCTCGACCTGGCGTTCCTCCCCCTCATCGAAAGTGCCTTCAACCCGCGGGCACGCTCCCGCGCCAGCGCGCAGGGGCTGTGGCAGTTCATGGCGGGCACCGCCCGCCTCTACTCTCTGCGCTGCGATGGCCTGGTGGACGAGCGCAATGACCCGTACCTCGCCACCCGCGCCGCCGTCGCCCACCTTTCGGATCTCTTCGCCTACTTCGGCGACTGGGAACTCGCCCTGGCCGCCTACAACTCCGGCTCCGGCCGGGTGGAGCGCGCCATTCGTCGCAGCGGCACCAGGGACTTCTGGGCGCTGCGCCCCCACCTGCCGCGGGAGACTCGCAACTATGTCCCGGCCATGTGGGCGGCGCTGGTGGTGGCCAAGGATCCGGCGCGTTACGACCTCCCGCCCATCGTCGAGGCCCCCGAGTGTCTGGCCAGAGTCGAGGTGGCCGGTGCCCTGGATCTGGCCGTTCTGGCTGAACGCGGGCCGATCTCGGAGGCGGAACTGGCGGCCCTCAACCCGGCGCTGACCTACAAACTCACGCCGGTGAAAGGGACCTACCAGCTGGCGGTACCGTGCGGCCAGGAGCAACAGATTGCCGAGGTCATTGCCTCCATCCCCCCGGCCCAACGGGTGCGCCGCTTCCTGCACGTGGTTCAACAGGGAGACACCCTGGGAGCAATTGCCCGCCGCTACGGGTCATCGGTAGCCAGCATCAGTGCTGCCAATGGGATCCGTGACCCTCGGCGACTCCGCATCGGCCAGCAGCTGGTGGTGCCCCGAGATCCCACCGCCGGGCACGCTGCAGCCTCGGTCGCTGCCGCCCCGGTCGCCGCCGGCCCGCGGCCGACCAAGTACGTGGTCAGGCGGGGCGACACCCTCTTCGCCATCGCCCGCCGCTTCGGCACCACGGTGGCCGCCCTGCAGCACCTCAACGGTCTGAGCGATACCACCATCCGCGTCGGCGACGTGCTGCGCCTCGCCAACTGAGCTCACCCTCGACGCCGCAGGGCGGTCACGATGAGGAGCGCACCAGCGACGACCAGGGCCACCGGCCACCACGTCCGAATCATCTGTTCAGCCGCTGGGGGAAGGCGCCAGGCCAGGGGCCCGGCGAGTCGGACCGCCGCCAGCGCCAGCAAGACCACGGCCAGCGGCAGCGGCCACCACCGTCTCTGGAATCCCAGCAGGCGAACGATCACCCAGGCCAGCAGCAGCGCCGCGCCGGGAGCGAGGGGGAGCCACACCCCCTTGGGGATGCCGGCCGCCGTGACGTCCCCCAAGAGCATGCCAGCGCCGAGCCCCAAAGCCAGCATCCCCACCTCGATCCACCCGGCTCCACGGGTCAGGATGCCGTACAGGCCGAGAAGCACCCCAGCCCCCAGCAGCCACAGCGGGGCCTGATCCACGCTCATCAGTTTCGAGGCCAGGAGCACACCGCCGGTCACCACCAGGACGAGACCCGCGAAAAGTCGCTTGCCGTGCGCACCGCTCGCCAAGTTTCACCTCCCACCGCGCGCCGGCGCGGCGTCGTACCGGACAGGCCAAGCGGGTCCAGGCGCTGCCCCCGGCCTTGACCCCCGCAGGGGAGCAGAATACTCTGCCCGTCGCGGGGGTTGCATCCCTGGTGAGGAGTTGTTCATGGTGCGCACCTGTCCCACCTTGAAGTGTTTCCTTCTCGGTCTTCTGGCCGGCGTGGCCGGGGCCGGAGCGGTGACGTCCGAAACCGGGCCCGTCGCCCTGCATGATCTGGACCTCACTCTGCCGGCCGACGAACGACCGTGGTACGCCAAGGTGACCCGGGACCTCCTCCCGCCGTTGTCCGCCAACCCGACCGAGACCGTCGAGGTGCTGGCCCTGCTGCGCCGCCCTCCCATGGTTGCTGAGGCCACGCGCCAGGCCCCCGGCCATCCCGTGGAGCTCGCCTGGATCGACGTTGCCGCTCGAGAGCTCAGCGCCGAACTGGCGACCACCGGCATGGCGGTCTTCGAGCGTTACTCCCACCTGCCAGTGCTGGCCATCCGCCTGCAGGCGGCGGCGATTCCCGCTCTCGCGGCCGACCCCCGCATCGAATCCCTCGAGCCCAACCGCACCGCCTCCGCCATGCGCACCGAGGGCAAGGCGCTGATGAACGTGCCGGCGCTGCACGGGGCGGGCCTGACCGGCTCAGGGGTGGGGATCGCCATCCTGGACACCGGCGTGGACTACACCCACTCCGAGTTGTCACCGGTGGGAACCAAGACCATCAAGCTGTGGGACGCCATCAACAACGACGACGACCCCATGGACGACGAGGGCCACGGCACCGGCGTGGCCGGCATTGCCGCCGGTTCCGCCAACGGTGTCGCCCCGGCCGCCACCATCGTTGCCATCAAGGTGCTCAACGCCTCGGGTTCGGGCTCCTCGTCGCAGATCCTCAACGGGCTCAACCGCCTGATCGCCCAGGTGACGACGGGGGGCAACCCCTACAACGTCAGGGTGGCCAACCTCTCCCTCGGCGGGTACTACCAGGCTGCGGGGGAGGACGGCGTGCCGGCGCAGCCCTGCGACGCCGACAGCCCGTCGCTTTATACGGCCTTCCAGAGTCTCACTGGCGCCGGTGTGCTGGTGATTTCGGCGGCGGGAAACGGCGGCTGCAAGACCGGTGTGGCGTGGCCGGGGTGCCTGTCCAACTCCATGGCCATCGGCGCCGTCATCGACGCCAATATCGGCGGCGCGTCCTTCGGCAAGGGGCAGTGCACGGGTGATGAGGGATGCAGCATGAGCTCCACCGCGGCCGGCATGATCGCCTGCTACTCCGACTCGGGGGTCCAACTGGATGCCCTCGCCCCCTCCCATTGCGCCACCACCACCCGTCGCACCAGCGGACTGGTGGGTTGCTTCGGTGGCACCTCGGCGGCGGCGCCCTACGCGGCGGGGGTGGCGGCGCTGTTGAGCCAGGGAGCGAGCGCCACCCCGGCGCAGGTTCGCGCCGCCATCGCCGGTACCGGCTCGCTGGTGCAGGATGACCGCAACAACGTCATCCGCCCGATCATCGACGCCAGCGTGGCGCGCGCGCGCCTCACCGGTGCCTGCTCGCCGCCGACACCGCCGGTGGCCCCCACCTCGTCCCCGACCACCCTGTGCGGCACCACGGTCCAGGCGAACCTCACCTGGCCGTCGGTCAGTGGCGCCTCCTCATACACCCTGGAGACGGCCACCGACGCCTCGTTCACCTCGTCGACCACCACCCTGCTGTCGTCACCCGCATCTTCCGTGACCTTCACAGGGGGCGCCGATGCCACCAAATATGTTCGGGTCACCGCGAACAGCTCGTGCGGCTCTTCCCTACCTTCGCCCCCCATCACCCTCACCTATCGAGCTTCCTGCACCACCCAGTCACAGAGCTACTGGGTGTCAGGGATTGCCCACACCCCCGGCTTTTCCCCCGCTTTCTGGCTCTCCGACCTGGCGGTTCTCAACACCTCCTCGGCTCCCGCCGAGCTGACCCTGTCCTTTTTCGGTAGCACCCAGTCGGCCACTGCCACCCGGCAGCTCGAAGGGCAACAGCAGGCATTCTGGAGCGATGTCCTGACCAGCCTCTTCGCCCTGACCGGCAACCACGTGGGCACCATCCTCGTCAGCGCCACCCAGCCCGTCACCGTGCTGGCCCGGACCTACTCCCAGACCACCCCGGGCGCACCCACCTTCGGGCAGAGCTACCCGGGCGTGCCGGTGGAAGCGATGCTGACCTCCGACCGCGTCGGCTACCTCGCCGGGCTGCGTAGTGACTCGCCGTTTTACACCAATCTGGAGTTCGTCAACCCGGGGACGTCGCCCGTGGACGTCCAGGTGCAGCTCTACAGCGGCGCCGGCAGCGCCATTGGCGGGCCGCTGACCCGCACCGTGCCGGGGGAGCGGCGGCTGGCGATTCTCCGCGAGGCGGTGCTGCCGGCCGGCGTGTCTTCGGCGTTTGCCACCGTGCGGGTGCTCACCCCTGGGGGCAAGGTGATCGCCTTCGCCTCGGTGGTGGACGATCTGTCCAAGGACCCCACCACCATCCCGCTGGCCATCCCCTAGGGGAAAGCCACGCCAAAGAGAGCGGCAAACGCACCATCGGTGGCGCGTTCGAGGTCGCCGAGCTCCTCGCCGCGCAGGCGCGCGACCTCCTGCGCCACCAGCGTCACCCGGGCCGGCTCGTTGGGCTTGCCGCGGTGGGGAACGGGGCTCAGGAACGGCGCATCAGTCTCCACCAGGAGCGAACCTGCCGGCACGGCGAGGGCCGCGGCTCGCACGTTGTCGGCGCGGGGAAAGGTCACCATCCCGGAGATCCCCACCAGGAGCCCCCTCGCCACCACCTCCCGCACCCCTGCCTCCCCTTCGGTGAAGGAGTGGGCCACCCCGCGCACCGGCCGGACACCATCGAGGACAGCCAGAAACGGCTCCCACGCCTCGCGATGATGGAGGATCACCGGCAGGCCCCGCTCGGCTGCCAAGCCGAGCTGCCAGGCGAAGGCTGCCAGCTGGTCCTCCCGGGGCGAATGCATGTAGTGGAAGTCAAGGCCGATTTCTCCGACCGCCACCACCCCCGGCCGGCCGAGGGCGCGCTCCAGCTCTCGCCTGGCCGCTGCATCCAGCTCACGCGCCTGGTGGGGGTGAAACCCCAGGGCGACGAGGACTCCCGGATGTTCCTCGGGAAGAGCCGCCACCACCGCCAGGTCCTCCCTGCCGGTGGCGGGCGCCAGCACCGTGTGAACTCCCGCATCCCGGGCGCGAGCGAGGATCTGCCGCCGCTCGGGGGGCGGAAACATCGACAGATGGGCGTGGGAATCGATCACGGCCGGCAAGTCTAGCGCAGCCGTGGAGCTGGCCTGCACGCGTATCGAAGCGCTTGCTCCCCGCGATGGGGAGACGTACCCTTGGACGCCATGAGCGATCCCCACCCCATCCGCGTAGCAGTCGTCGGCGCCGGGCACCTCGGGCGCCATCACGTTCGTCTGGCGGCCACCCTGCCGGGGTGGGAGTGCGTCGGCGTGGTGGAGACCGACGCCGACCGGCGCGACCAGGTGTGCCGGGAACATGCCGTGCCACCCCTCACCACCCTCGAAGAGGCCGTCGAGCGGGCCGAGGCCGCGGTGGTGGCGACCCCCACCGTGACCCACCGGGAGGTGGCCGGTGCGTTTCTGGCGGCCGGCCGCCACGTCCTGGTGGAAAAGCCCATCGCCGCCACGGTGGAAGAGGCCCGGGAGCTGACCCGGCTCGCTGCCGAGCAGCGCGCCGTGCTCGCCGTCGGCCATGTGGAATTCTTCAACCCGGCGGTGCAGGCGGTCCTCGCCCGCCACCCTCGCCCCCGCTACCTGGAAGCCCAGCGACTCTCTCCCTTCACCCGCCGGTCCCTGGACATCGACGTGGTGCTCGACCTGATGGTTCACGACATCCAGCTCGCCCAGGCCCTCAACGCCACCTTTCCGGTGCGGGAGATCCGCGCGGCTGGCGTGCCGGTGCTCTCCGGCCGGGTGGACCTGGCCAACGTCCGCCTGGAGTTCGCCAACGGCTGCGTCGCCTCTTTGACAGCCAGCCGGGTCTCCTCCGAGCGGGTGCGCAAGCTTCGCCTCTTCGAGCCTGACGCCTACTTCTCGGTCGATTACGCCGAGCAGACGGTCTCGGCCTACCGCCTGAGCCGCACCGCCGCGGAACCGGAGATCCTCCCGCTGGAGGTGCCGGTCGAACGCGGAGAGCCCCTGGCCGTTGAGCACCTGGCCTTCCAGCGCGCCTGTCGAGGTCTCGCCGGACCGCTCGTCGATGGCGAGGCGGGCACGGCGGCCCTGGAAACAGCGGTGGGAGTGATGGAGGCAATCGCGGCCGCCTGGTCGTGAAACCTGCACTGTCACCTTGTGGCCCTCCGGCGACCCTTGACACCTGACCGATCGCAGCCGATATTGAAAGTGCCACTCTGGCCGCGGGCGTTGGGCGGATCTCGCAGCCGCGTCACCCACTGCAAGGATCCGGGCGGTCTTCCCGCCAAGCCGAAACCCCGCCGCGCGGGGTTTCGCTATGCCTCCGGATAGCTCGCCCTCTCTTCACTCGGCCTGTTTGACGGAGCGCCCTCGCTTCCATAGCATGGGAGCGCGCGAGGGCATCGCGCGCTCAGCCATGCACCGGCACATGCGACGGCTGACCTGGATGCACCTCGGGGCTGCGCTCTTGGTAGGCCTGGCGGCCCTGCCAACGCAGCTCGGACGGCCTTCGGGTGCTCCTCCCCTGGCCCAGTCGGATGCGCTGGTGGGAATCCTCCTCGTCCTCGCAACGATCAACCTGCTGACCATCGTGCCGGTGCACCGGGCCATGATGGATTCCCCTCGCCGGGTCTTCGCCCTCAGTGCCGACGTCGAACCCCTCCTGCGCGCCCACCTGCTCGCTCAGGGGGTGGCGCAGGGGCGGACGGTCGCCCTAGCCGTCATGGGTCTTGCGGCATGGTACATCTCCGGCGCTGCGGGCTGGTTCTGGGCCCTCGAGTCAACAGCGGTGCTGGTGCTCCTGCGGATGTGGCCGCGCCGTCAGCGAATCCGCGCCCTCCTGGGCGTCCCCCTGTAGAACGAGCATCGCGGGCCCGAGGTGGTGACAGGTCCCGCCGATGGCCGGGAACACCAACCTTTCTGGTGGCCTGCTGCCGCTCTCGAGCACCTTCCCTGCCTCGCACCGGTCACTCGATCCGGGCCAGGGTCTTCGTCGTCCTTCTCGGCGGTGATGGGTTTCGAGAGCAGAAGCGACGGGTGATTCCCTACCCTCCCTCGCCGACCACCCCAACCCCACCGCCAGCTCGCTTGATTCGCAGCAGGGCGTCGTCGGCGGCATCCAGGAGCTCGCTGACAGTCCGGTGTTTCTCGCTCAGGCAGGCGACCCCGACGGAGAAGCGCAAGCCTTCCGGACCCGCCTCGACCAGATCCCAGGCCACCCGGCGTGCCTCCTCCCCCGCGGCATCGGGAAGCACCACAACGAACTCGTCGCCCCCGTAGCGGGCCACCACATCGGTGGAGCGCAACCGCCCCGTCAGCCCTGTGGCAGCATCCACCAGCGCTCGATCTCCGGCCAGATGCCCGTGACGGTCGTTGAAGGCCTTGAACCCATCGAGGTCCAGAAGAAGGACCGCCAGCGGCCGAGAACGGCGAAGCGAGAGGCTGATCTGGCGGCTCAGGAACTCCTCCAGATGACGGCGGTTGAACACCCCGGTCAGAGGGTCCATCCGCGCCGCCGTGCGATCCACATCGCCCAGCGCCACGTCCAGGGTCACCAGGTGCGTCACCACCGCCAGCACGACGACCCGGACCGCCTGCACCTCCCACCGAAACGCCCCGAACACCGGGTCGGTCGGCGCCATGTCCACACCCCGCCAGGTCAAGGCCAGGAACACGATGGCCGCGTAGGAGACCGGCGCTGTGACACCAACCCAGGTGGCCAACCTGGGGTCGGAGCGAACCCCCGCCAACGCCACCACCACGAAGTATCCCAGGAACACGATCTGGGAGTTGGTGGCCACAACGGGTAGATCAACAACAAGAAAAGAAGCGTGAACGGCAACGATGAAGAAGAGGTCGCCCCCCACCACCCAGGCCGGCATCCACGGCCGCCAGCCCTTCCACCCCAAGGTGCCGTGCAGGATGGCGGCGACCAGAAAGTACCCGACGATGAGGGGAAGGGCGGCGTTTTCTGGCGTCGGGCCCACCCCCCGCACCAGGCGCAGCGTGGCGATGACCGCAAGCACGCTGCCGAGCAGGAACAGCCGCCAGAGGTTCAGGTAGCGCTCCAGGTCCCGTTCGCGGCGGAAGAGCCGTCGCGGCACCGGCAACAATCCCGACTTCGAACCTGACTCTCGGAACCGAAGGCCCTTTTCCCCGGTCATGTCCCCTCGTCCGCCAACTAGACACTACGCTAGCAGAGAGAGCTATGGTGTGCAAGAAGCAACCAGCTCGATCTCAACCGTGCCACCTCGCAGCCACCTGAAGGTCGCTCGGTCCTCCTGGGGGAACGTCAGGGGGCCAGCGTCGCCTCGCAGCAATGCCGCTGGATCAGAGACAGCAGCTGGCGATGCACAGAGGGCGTCGCCGCGACGATGTTGCCCCTCGCCAACACATCTTCACCGCCGTCCAGGTTACTGACCACGCCGCCGGCCTCCCGCACGATCAGGGCGCCGGCGGCCACATCCCACGCCGCCAGACCAAACTCGAAGAAAGCATCGAAAATGCCGGCGCCCACGTGGGCCAGATCGAGCGCCGCCGCGCCGGGACGCCGCAACCCCCCGGCGACCGGAAAGACCTCACGAAAGACCGCCAGGAACGCATCCAGGTGCCGGTGGATGCGAAAGGGGAAGCCGGTGGTCACGAAGGCCCCCGCCAGGGCCTCCCGGCCGCTCACCCGCAGGGGGTCGCCGTTGCAGGCGGCACCCCTCCCCCTCTGGGCGGTGTACATCTCGTCGCGTACAGGGTCGAAGATGACGCCCACCTCCACCGACCCGCCGTTCACCAGGGCCACCGAAACCGCGAAGTGGGGAAACCCCCGCACGAAGTTCAGGGTGCCATCCAGGGGGTCAACCACCCACTGGAGGCCGCCATCGACGGTGCCTCCCCGCTCCTCGGCCAGAAACCCCACCCCCGGCGTCTCGCGGGCGAGGAACTGGAATATCGCCTCCTCGCTCTCCCGGTCGGCCGCCGTCACCCAGTCGTTGGCCGCCTTCTCGTCGACCTGCCCACCCGAGAGGCGGCGGAAGTAGCGGCGGACAACGTCCCCACCCAGCTCCGCCGCCGTCATGGCGCAGGACAGCAGGCCAGACTTCATGGGCGCATCTCCCCCGCTGCGCAGCGCCGTGGAAATGGGCTGCCCCGGCCAGCCGTTGCAGAGACCGGCATGGCCGAGCATGACCCGCTGTACGACGAGGAGCGCAGCTTGCGCAAGTTACGGCTGATGGTGGACATCACCGCCCAGGTCCTGGCCGAGGACCGCGACCTGACGCTGTGCACTGGCCTGCGCCTCATCGAAGCGCTGCGCACCGCCTCCCACCGCCTGTTCCCCCTCAACCACACCACCTTCGAGCTGGTGATCCGCCCCCGGCTGGAGAGGATCCTCCTGGAGCGCTTCGGCCTGGAACCGGGCAGCAGCAACTGACCCATCGATGGCTGACTACGACCCGGCGGCATACTCCGGGTAGAGGTAGCGCTGGTCGACGGGCGGGTTGATCTCCCGTTCCAGCAACAGCGAGTCCCCCTCCCTGAACTCCAGACCCGTGACCACCCCCGAGAGCTGGGCGCTGACTCCCGGGCGCAGGCCGCGGGTGTCCAGCGTCACTCGGCGCACCTCCCGATCCTCACCGGCAGGACTCTTCACCCGCACCAGCAGAGTCAGGGCATCGAGGCTTTCCTTCCCCTTGTTGACAACCCGCACGGACAGCACCAGTTCGGGGGCGCCCTGCGCCGTCACCCGGGGCTGGAACCCGTCCGGCTCCACCTCGTACTGCAGACGCAGCCGCGTCACCCGGTCCTCCGGACTTTCCTTCGACCCACACCCCGAAACCACCAGAACCACTGCCACTGTCGCCACCGCAAGGCATCGCCCGTTGATCACAGTCCCACCCCCACACCGACAAAGGCCCCGGTGGCAGCGGCACGGCGCACCTCGGCCACCACCCGCAGCGGCGGCAGCGCCAGGATCACCCCCGCCGTCCCCGTCACCCGCTCCTCCTCCACCGTCACCGCCGCGGGCAGCGGTTCTCCGAGGGTGGCCGAACCCCGCTCTCGCCGCCACCCCACCGAGGCGAAGGGAGTCACCATCGCCAGCCCCTTGGAGATGGTCAGCCGCGCCTCGCCGGTCTCCACCCCCACCGGCGCACCCTCCAGCCGCCCGTAGGCCACCCCCACGCCCACCGACGGCAGCAGCACGCCGCCGTCCAGCACCCCCCAGGCCGCCTCGGCGCCCCAGAAGGTGTAGCCGAACACCGTCCCCACCTGGGCTCCCACGTCCAGACTCAGGGGCAACCCCTTGCGCGCCAGCACCCGGGGGGCGATGAGCACCCCTCCCATCACCCTGTCCTTCATGGCCGCATTCCACCAGCTCTCCCGGGTGGCCACCTGGGGTCCTCCGGCAGCCACCACCAGATGAAAGCCGGTGACCCCCAGCGCCGCCGCTTCCCCCAGCTGGGGAAAGGCGACCGCATCCGCCACCACCGCCGTCAGCTGTCTGAGCTCGGCCGGGGAAAAGCCGGGGCCCACAACCAGGTCCCCCGCCCACGTCGCTGTGGCGGATATCCACAACAGCGCCGAGGTCACGCTGCGTCTCATGGTGCGCCAGTCTACCAGAGCGTCTGCAGGAGCTCACTGGAAACCAGCCAGCCGCGCCGAGAAAGCCGCAGGCGACCGCTGCCCAGGCGCGCCAGCCCCAGGGTGAGAAAGTCATCCAGCCGGCGGGCGAAGGCGGGGAGGCGGCGGGCAACCGCCTGGGCAGTTGCCCACTCCACGCCCTCGGCCAGGCGCAGGGCCAGCATGACCCGCTCGCGCTCCAGCTCATCCTCGGACAGCACCCGGCGCCAGGCCAGCGGCCGCTCTCCCCGGCCTACGGCGCGCAGGTACGCGGCCGGACTCTCCAGATTCGCCCACCTGGCGCGGCCGCTGTGGCCGTGGGCGGCCACCCCCGCCGCCAGCAGCGGTCGCTGCCGCCAGGTGCGCAGGTTGTGACGCGCCTGAAACCCCGGGCGGGCGAAGTTGGACACCTCGTAGTGGCGGAAGCCGGCCCGGGTGAGGACCCGCGCTGCCGCCAGATAGGCCTGTGCCGCCTCGTCCTCACCCGGAAAGAGCTCCGGCCGCTGGCGGGCGAGATCACCGAGCCGGTGTGGCTTGTCCACCTCCAGGAGATACACCGAGACGTGCTGCGGACCAAGCGCCACCACCTCCCGCACCCCCTCTTCGACTGCCTCGAGGGACAACAGGGGGAGGGCGAGCATGAGGTCGACGGAAACCGAAAAACCCGCAGCGAGAGCGCTGCCAACCGCGACCCGGGCGCGCTCGGCATCGTGGCGGCGCTCCAGCAGGCGCAGCACGCGGTCATCCAGCGCCTGCACCCCCAGCGACAGGCGGGTGACGCCGAGCCCTCGCCAGGCGGCCAGGGCGCCGGGGGTCACGTCCTCGGGGTTGGCTTCCAGGGTCACCTCGGCCCCCGGTTCAAGGGTGAACGCGCTCCTTATGGCAGCAAAGAGTTGCCCAAGAAGCTGTGGGGCGACGAGGGAGGGCGTGCCACCCCCCAGGTAGAGGGTGGCCAGCACCCGGCGCCGACGGTGGCGGCGGATATCGGCAGTGGTGGCCTCCACCACCGCCGGCGCCAGGGCGAGATCGGTGGTGCTGACGAAGGCGCAGTAGGAACAACGATGCAGACAGAAGGGCAGATGAACGTACAGACCGCAGCGCCGGCTAGGCGGCAAGCCACCGCTCCCGGATGCCGTCGAAGGGCTCCCCGCCGCCCTGCCACAGGCTGCGGGCGAAGGCTTCCACCCAGGGGTCGAAGCCGGGCACGATGCGCAGGTTATCCTCGGCAGCCAGGATCAGCGGATCCTTGCCGGCTGCCTGCAGCGCCCGGGCGGCGCGCCGGAGCTGCCACCCCGCCGAGCTGGAGCCGTCGAGGAGATCCAGGCGTCTGGCCCACAGCAGCAGCTGGCTCAGCACCCGCCCCGCCCGTTGCGGGCAGGTGGCGGTGGCGGGCGCCGGGATGAACTCCTCCACCCCCGCCCTGGCGCACAGTCGACTGGCTTCCCGCTCCATCACCTCGGTCAGGCTCCCGTGGTCGCAGTGGAAGAGGAGATTCTCCAGCTCGCCGTCACCGTCCTCGCCTGCGAGGCTCTCGTAGAGGCGGTGGCAATCGGCGGGCGGCAGCGCCACGGGAATCGCCGCCACGAAGCGGGCCCCTGCCTCGATCCCCTCTGCCACGCTGCGGCCCACCTCTTCGAGGGCCCGCGGCACCGGGGCCAGCGCCAGCAGCACCCCGGCCTCCATCCCGCGTTCGAGGAAGGGCTCCAGCGCCGTGACGGGCGAGCTGCCCCAGGCCGGGGGCAGCAGCGGCGCCACGATCACCACCTGCCCGGCCAGCCGGGGCTCCGGGAGAGCATCCGGCGCCTCGTCGCCGTCCCAGACCACCAGCAACCCGTTGCCAGCCTCGAGGAAACGCGCCAGCCACTGCTGCTCTCCGGCCAGCGCCGCGGCGTGGACCAGCGCCCGCACCGGCCTGGCCGGCAAGGACCCGCCGGGCCGCACCGGCGGGGCAGGGGAGGCACTCCAGCGCAGCCGCATCTCCACGGGATCCAGGACGACAGCACCGGCTCGGGAGGGTGGACCGCCGACGCGATGGGTCACGGGCAGGAGGTCTGGAAAGGCCGGCTCAACCCTCCGCACCGAGCCACTCCCTCCACACTGCGGCGACGTCTCCGTCACCGCGGCCCAGCGCCCGCCGCACGTACTTTGCCAGGACGTCCGTCTCCAGGTTCACCCGGTCGCCGACGCGCCGGTCTCCGAGGGTCGTGGAAGAGAGCGTGGTGGGGATGAGAGCCACCTCGAACCACCCGCCGTGCACTCCGGCCACCGTCAACGAGACGCCGTCCACCGCCACCGAGCCCTTCTCCGCCACCTCCTGGGCCAGTGACCCGGGCAACTCCACCCGCATCACCTGAAAGCCACCTTCCCGCCGCAGCTCGAGGATGCGGGCGGTGGCGTCCACGTGACCCAGGACGAGGTGTCCCCCCAGTCTGTCGCCCAGGCGAAGGGCCCTCTCCAGATTCACCTTCGCCCGGACTGACAGGCTCCCCAGGGTGGTGCGGCGCAGGGTCTCGGCGGACAGATCGGCGATGAACCCTCCGTCAACCGGGGTGGCGACGGTGAGGCAGGCGCCGTTGACCGCGATGCTCTCCCCGTCGGCCAGGGCTTCCCCGGGGAAGGTGCAGCGGATGTGCAGAGTCGCCCCCCCCGCCGCGCGTTGCAGCCGGGCGACCTCCCCGAGGGCCGCAATCATGCCGCTAAACACGCACCACCTCGCCCACCAGCACGACGTCGCCCTCCAGCCGCCGCACCTCGACGAACTCCAGCCGCACAGCCTCCTGCGGCGACGCGAAGCCGATCCCCCCGACGGCCGGAACCGCCTCCTTCCCTCCCATCACCATGGGTGCCAGGAAGGCGTGGACCCGTTGCGCCAGCCCCTCCTTGAGGAACGACCAGTGCGTTTCCCCTCCGCCCTCCACCAGCACCGAGCTCACCCCGCGCCCGGCAAGCCACTTCATCACCTGGCGGAGATCGCACCGGCCGCGGTCGTCGCTGCCCACCTCCACCACCCGCGCGCCGCTTTCCTCCAGGGCGCGGCGACGGGCGGGCGCGGCGCGTTCGGTGCAGAAGAGCACCACGTCCGCTGGCCGGTGGCGCAGCAGGGTGCACTCCGGCGGGGTGCGCAGCTCCGAGTCCAGTACCACCCTCCGCAGCTGGGGATCGGGGTTGAGCCCCAGGTGGCGCAGCAGACGGGGGTCGTCGGCCAGCACCGTTCGAACGCCCACCAGCAGGGCGTCGTGCTCCTCTCGCAGGGCGTACCCCTCGCGCCGGGAGGATTCAGAGGTGATCCAGCGGGAACGCCCCCCGCGGGCCGCCAGCTTGCCGTCCAGGGTCACCGCCATCTTCAGGGTGACGTAGGGAAGACCGGTCTCCATGAAGTGGAAGAACCTGCGATTCAGCGCCTGGCAGGCGGCGGTCTCGACCCCCTCGATGACCTCCAGCCCGGCCCGGCGCAGCGCCTCCACGCCGCGCCCGCACACCGCCGGGTTGGGATCCCGGCTGCCGATGACCACGCGCCGGATCGCCGCGGCGAGGATGGCATCCACGCAGGGGGGAGTGCGCCCGTGGTGTACGCACGGCTCCAGGGTGACCACCAGTGTGCCGCCCAGGGCCCGCTCGCCTGCCGCTGCCAGCGCTGCCACCTCGGCGTGGGGACCGCCGCAGCGCAGGTGGGCCCCCTCGCCCGCCACCTTGCCCTCGGCGTCCAGCACCACCGCCCCCACCATCGGGTTGGGACTGGCCCCGTAGCGCCCCCGCTCCGCCAGGGAGAGCGCCCGAGTCATCAGGGCCTCCCAGCTCACCTCGACTCTCCCTGCAGCGGCTCCAGCAACGCCTCGACGAAGGCGTCGGCGGAGAACGGCAGCAGATCCTCGACGCTCTCCCCTACCCCGACCCACCGCACCGGGACGCCCAGCTCCTTGGCCACCGCCAGCACCACCCCACCCTTGGCCGTCCCGTCCAGCTTGGTCAGCACCACGCCGGTCACGCCGGCGTGCTCGCGAAACTCGCGGGCCTGGGCGAGACCGTTGGAGCCGGTGGTGGCGTCCAGCACCAGCAGCACCTCGTGGGGCGCCCCGGCCACTGCCCGGCCGCACACCCTGCGCACCTTTTCCAGCTCGGCCATGAGGTTGTGCTTGGTGTGCAGTCGCCCGGCGGTGTCCACGATCACCTCGTCGAGCTTGCGAGACCTGGCGGCGTTGAGGGCATCGAACACCACCGCAGCGGGATCGGCACCCTGCCGGTGGGCCACCACCTCCAGGCCGAGACGCTGTCCCCAGCTCTGCAGCTGCTCCACTGCGGCGGCGCGGAAGGTGTCGGCGGCCACCATGACGACGCTGCGCCCCGCCTCCCGGGCGGCGGCCGCCAGTTTGGCCACCGTGGTGGTCTTGCCCGTGCCGTTGACGCCCACCACGAGAACCACATGGGGCACCCCGCGCAGCGGCGGCGCACCGTCCTCCGACAGCAGACGGCGCAGGCGCGCCTTCAGCCACGCCAGCTCTCCACCGACCTCGGCCACCTCGGAACGGGACGCCCGCGCAAAGTCACGAACGATGCCCTCGGCCGTCTCAACGCCCACGTCGGCCACCAGCAGCGCTTCCTCCAGCGCCTCGGCCCGCACCCTCCCACCTTCGCCGATCAGCTTGTCGCCGAACAGGGCCCGGGTGGCTCCCAGCCCCTTCCGCAGGCGTTCCCACAGCTCCACGCATCACCCCCCTGGCCGGGATGCCGACGTCAGACGATTTCTCGGTTCAGCGCGGCGACCGTGCGCTGCATCGGGCCGCGAAGGGATGAGATCGGGGCGCCGGCATCCAGCACCAGCACCAGATAATACCCGTCCTTCAAGGCGGTGGTCACCACCTGCAACCCCGAACCGGCCACCACCAGACGCTCCAGCTCGCCGGCTCCCACCACCGAGGCCAGTTGGCTGGCTCGACGCAGGAAGATGCCGTGGTAGGCCCCCTCGAGCTTCAGCTCATAGAGACCGCCGTCCCGGCTGACATGCTCGATGGCCTCGCCCTCGGGGTCGACGAAGATGGCACCCCGCAGCCCGGGTACGTCCGCCATCAGATTGGTCAGGAGGTAGTGAAACGGCACGTCAGCTCCCCATCTTCAGTCGTGCGCGCGCCTGCTCCGCCTCGCCCGAAGCGGGGGCGAGCAGGATGATCTTTTCGAAGTAGCTCCTGGCCTCGGCGCCGCGGCCGCGGCGATCCAAGAACGCAGCCAGGGCGAGGAGTACATCTGCCCTCTCGGGAGCTCGCGACACGCCGTCCCGCAGCGCTGACTCCGCCAGTTCAAACCTTCCCAGACGCTCCTCCACGTCGCCCAGCAGCAGGTACGCGTCAACCGGACCAGTGGGTCCGACGGCGCGGCGCAGGTTTTCCACCGCGGCCGTGAGATTGCCCCGCGCCAGATTCAGCGAGCCCAGGTTGAAGTACACGCCGGCGCGGTTGGGGTAGTACCGATCGCCCAGGGCCTGCAACAGATCGGCCTCGGCGAGGGAAAACTGCCCCACTTGCATGTAGGCGGCGCCGCGATTGTTGCGCGCATCCGAAAACGCCGGGGCCAGCTGCAGGGCCCGGGTGAAGTACTCGATCGCCCGCGCCGGCTGCCCGGCGGTCATCTCCGCCAGCCCGAGCTGATTGAAGATGATGGGGTTGTTGGGCTGGAGGGAGAGGGCAGCCTGCAGGCGGGCGCGCCCCTCCTCGATACGCCCCTCCCGCACCAGCGCCTGCCCCTGCTGCATCAAGAGCGTCGGCGCCAGCGGATCGCTGGCATCGACTTCAGGGGGCAGTTGAGCGCTGCGGGCCGGAGGCGGAGCGGTCGCGCAGCCCAACAGCGCGACCAAGAAAGCCCCAAGCAGCGCAACCTGACACCATCGGCACGTCACGACGCCACCTCCACGCTTCCCAGGGGGACCAGGTCCCCCGCTCTGACCGCCTTGAAGAACGCCTCCACCACGCGGGGATCCAGCCGCGTCCCGGACAGCTCCCGCACGCGCGCCAGCACCGAATCCAGCACCATGGCCGGCTGGTACGGCCGATGGGTCGTCATGGCGTCGAAGACGTCCGCCGCGGCGATGATGCGCGCCATCAAAGGAATCTCCTCGCCCACCAGACCGTCCGGGTACCCCCCTCCCCCCCAGTTCTCGTGGTGCGACCGGATACCCGGGAGGATCTCGTGCAAGCGCTTGATCGGGCTCACGATGGAGGCGCCCTTGAGAACGTGGCCGCGCATCTGGGCGAACTCCTGCTCGCTCAGGGCAGAGGGCTTGAGGAGGATCTTGTCCTCGATGCCGATCTTCCCCACATCGTGGAGGATGGCGGCGATCTCGAGGCTCTGCATCTCCTCGCTGGACAGCCCCAGATGGCGGCCAATGGCCACGGCGTACTGGCTCACGCGCTCCGAATGGCCACGAGTGTAGGGGTTCTTGGCGTCGATGGCGGCGGCGAGGGCGCGGATGGAGTCCAGCATCAACTCCTGGTTGTCGCGCAGCGCCCGCCGCAGCGATTGCACGTAACTTTCCACCTCCGCCGCCATCAGGTTGAAGTTGGAGGCCAGCTGCCCCAGTTCATTTTGCGAGGTGACCGGAACGCGCCGGGAGAACTCTCCCCGGGCCACCGCCGTGGTCACCTCCGCCAGGTGGCGCAGGGGCGAGGTGATGCGACGGGCCAGGGCCCCCCCCGCCAGCACCGCCAGGGTGGTGGTGACGAGGGCCAGCACCGCCGTGCGCTGCCCCATCGCCCGTACCGCCGCGAAGGCCACCTCGAGATCGCGGGCCGCCACCACCGCCCACGGTACCCCCTCCACCGGGCAGAGGCTGCCCAGCACCTGCGCCCCCGCGGGGGTCAGGGGGTCCTGGTAGGTGGTGGTGAGGCGTACCGGGGTGTGCATGAACTGCCGCACCAGGGGATGGCCGGCGGCGCTCTGCCCGACGCGCTCCGGGTTGGTGGAGAAGAGAACCTCTCCACCGCGGTCGATGACGTCCACCACGAGCCCACTGGCCGCCTCGTCGGCCAGCCGCGCACTCAGCCAGTCGAGGGACACCACGCCCTGCAGCGAGGCCACCACCACTCCGCCCTGGTGCATCACCGGCAGCGATACCACCGCCACCGCGCCGGCCCCGGGCAGGCGCAGCAACTCGTCGCGTACCGGCCGCCCCGAGAGATTCAAGGCAAACGCTTGCTCCAGCCTCGCCTCCAGCGCCTCTTCCGCCTCGGGACGCAGTGCCCGGCTCTGCACGAAGGGCCCCTTGCCACTCACGTCCAGCAGGCGCAGGAGGATGACGCGGCGGTTGGACTCGACGATTTGCTGCAAGGCAGCCGCCGCCTCCCCAGCGCCCCCCGGCAGGTGCGAGCGGGGGCGCACCACCTGGGCGACGGTCTCCAGCCGACCGACGGTGTCCACGAAGAAAAGCTCGATCTCACGGCCCAGGCCCACCGCCTGACGGGTGAGGTATTGCTTCTCGAGGGTCGAAACCTGTTCGCTGTTGGAGCGAACGAACCCCCACCCGACCAGGAGGACGGGCAATGCAGCGAGGAGTACCAGAACCGCGGTGAGCGGGTAGAGGAGCGAGCGCGAGAAAGGCCACACCCGAGGCATCGCTGTGCCTTTACTATACCACGCGGGCGCCACTACGCCGGGCCCGCCTCACCTCCAGCAAGGGACAGTGAACGCCTGACTTCCTTCAGGTCTCGCCAGGCTTCGGCCTTGGCGGAGGGAGTGCGCAGCAAGAACGCCGGGTGGTAGGTGGGCAAGACGCGACGTCCCCGCCAGCTGATCCACCGGCCGCGCAGATCCCGCATGGCCTCCGATCGCCCCAGCAGGTGGCGCGCGGCCACCCTGCCCAGGGTCACGATGACCTGGGGATTGACCAGCTCCACCTGCCGTTCCAGAAACGGCCGGCAGGCCGCCACCTCGTCGTCCTGGGGGTCACGGTTGCCGGGGGGACGACACTTGACCACGTTGGCGATGTACACCTCCCGGCGGGGCAGGCCGAGGGCCCGCAACATGGCGTCCAGCAGTTTCCCCGCCCGACCGACGAAGGGTTCGCCCAGTCGGTCCTCCTCCTGCCCCGGCCCCTCGCCGATGAACATCAACCGCGCCTGTGGGTTCCCCACGCCGAACACCACCTGGGTGCGCCCCTCACACAACCGGCAGCGCCGGCAATCGGCCAGCTGCGCCGCCAGCGCGGCGAGCAGCTCGCCCGCGCTGCCACCCGCCCCCGACGAGAGGACAGGAGCCGGAGAGCCGACGGGAGGAAATGTTTCGGCGGCAGGAGGGGGTGGCAAGAGCTCCACATCGCTCCACCCCAGCTCGCGCAGGTACTTGAGAAGCTCTGCCGGGGCAAGGCTCATCGCCCCCCCAAAAGCTCCGGCGCCAGGGTAAGGAGCAGCTCCGTGGCCAGGGATTCCTTGTCCTGCAAGGGAAACTCCCGCCGGATGCCCCGGCGGGAGAGCAGCAACGCCCGGTTGGAGGAGCTCTCCATACCCGCCCCCGGCTCATCGATGGGGTTGGCCACCACCGCGTCCGCGCCCTTGTCCACCAGCTTGGCGTGCGCCCTTTCACCGAGCTCGTGGGCCGCGTTGGCCGCAAAGATGACCAGGTAAGGGCGACCCTGCGGGCGGGCCATCCCCGCCGCGAGGTCGGGGACCGGTTCGAGCTCCACCGTGAGAGGACCACCGCGCCGGTCCATCTTTCCCGCCACCGGGTGGGCAGGACGAAAATCCGCCACCGCCGCGGCGTGCAGCACGCAGTCCACCTCGCCCGCTCGCTCCGCCAGCCGCTCGGCGAGCTCCGCGGCCGATTCGAAGCGGTCGCACTCCACCCAGTGCGGGACGGCCATGGCGCCCCCCGCCAGGAGCCGAACATCGGCACCCAGGCGCCGCGCCGCCGAAACCAACGCCAGGCCCATCCGCCCCGAGGAGCGGTTGGTCAGAACGCGCACCGCATCCAGCGGCTCCCGCGTCGCCCCGGCGGTGATTAGCAGCCGCAGGCCGGCCAGCGGCCCGCGCCGGGGGAGGACGGCCAGCGCGGCGGCGAGGATCCGCTCCAGCGACGCCAGCCTCCCCTCACCCACGTCACCACAGGCCAGCGCCCCCACCTCCGGCGCCACCACCACGGCGCCACGTTGTGCCAGGACCTCCACCGCCGCCTGGGTGGCCGGGTGCCGCCACATGAAGGTGTTCATCGCCGGTGCCAGCACCACACCCCGACGGTGGGCGAGGGCGTAGGTGGTCAGCGCGTCATCGGCGACCCCGGCGGCCAGCTTGGCGAGCAGGTTGGCGGTGGCCGGTGCCAGCACCAAGAGGTCCGCCCGGCGCGCCAGCTCGATGTGGTCCACCGCCGCGCCCTGGCCCCGCCACAGCGACACCTGCGCTGCATGTCCGGTGAGAATCGACAGGGTGTAGGGTGAGACGAAACGGGCGGCGTTGCGGGTGAGAATGGGAAAGACCTCGCACCCCTCCTTCACCAGCGCCCGTGCCAGCTCCGCGGCCCGAAAGGCGGCGATACCGCCAGAGATCCCCAGGACCACCACGCTGCTCATGGGCGCCAGTTCCCCGTCGGAGGGGGCGCGGGCACCCCGTCGAGGGACCGAACCGATCGCTCGCCCGCGGCGGTATCGCTCACCCGTTCCATGGCTTTCGACAATGCCATGGGGGCCCGTTTCCCGTCCTCCGCTGAGCCCGCGTCGCCCCTCACCATCGAGCCATCGGCTGCCCGCTAGGGAGCAGGTTCTCCACCCTCGTCGCCGACCACCTCCTCGAAATCCTCCAGGTCGTCATAGTCGGCATCGTCGAACTCCTCGTCCAGGTCCTCGTCCAGGGGTTCCTCCTCGGCCTCGGCGGCCTCTTCGGCCGGCAGGGGTTCCACCAGCGGTGGCCGCAGGAACACCGGCGCGTGATCCTCGGCCGCCCGGGCTTCGAGTTTTTGCAGCCGCAGCTGCTCGTACTCCTCGGCGGTCACCGGGCGCCAGGGCACCAGCCCGTGCGTGAGTTCGTCCAGCGCGATGGTGGCCGGCTTGGCGAATCGACTCTCCAGACGCGGCCTGGCGCCGTTGATCAACTGCTCGGCCCGCTCGGCGGCAATGAGAATGGTGCGAAAGGCGCTATCAAGGGCGACGTCAGCCACTACTCCTCCTCCAGCTCGCTCGCAAACGAATCGATGATCGGCTGCACCAGCGTCTGCATGGCGCGTGGCCGCAGGCGCGAGGTCGCGACCACCTGAGCGAGATCGCGAATCGCCTGCTCCAGGCGATCGTTGATGATAACATAGTCGAACTCAGCGTACTCGCGCATTTCCTTCAGGGCGTTCCGGATCCGCAGCTCGATCACCTCGGGAGAGTCCTGCCGCCGGGCGAGGAGGCGTCGGCGCAGCTCGGCGCACGAAGGCGGGAAGATGAACACCTTGACGGCCGCCGGCAGGAAGGCGCGCACCTGGCGCGCCCCCTGCACGTCGATATCGAGAAACACGTCGCAGCCGCTCTCCAGCCGGCCCTCCACCTCCCCCCGGGAGGTGCCGTACAGGTTGCCGTGCACCTCGGCGTACTCCAGAAACTCACGACGCTCCACCATACGGCGAAACTCCGAGCGCTCCACGAAGTGGTAGTCCACCCCGTCCCGTTCGCCCTCCCGGGGCGGCCGAGTGGTGTGGGAGACGGAAAAATAGGCCGCGCGCCCCTGACGCCGCAGTTCCTCCATCACCCCGCGTATGATCGTGGTCTTACCTCCCCCCGACGGTGACGAAACGATGAACAGCTCCCCCGGCGGCACCATCTCCCTCCCCTCCCGTCGTGGCATGATACTCGCCTCCGCCGCGAGCCACAGCACTACCTTCTGCGCCCCGAATTGCTACACTCAGCCGTGCCCGCGAGACTGCGCGACCTGCGCTACGATCTGGGATACGGATTGCTTCGCAGAGTGCTGCGGATTTCCCCCCGGCCCGGCCTGGCGTTCTGGCAGGGAGTGGGCAGACGCCTCGGCACCCTCCTCTGGTGGCTGGCCCGGCGGGAGCGCCGGCGCATGCTGGACCACCTCCGCCTTGCCTTCCCCGACGCCGACCGCCAGTGGCGTCACCGCCTGGCCCGCGACTGCGCCCGGCACCTGGGCTGTCTGGCGGGCGAGGTGGTGTGGTTGTGGGGAGTACCCCCGGAGGAGCTGCTCGCCCGCACGACCTTTCGCGGTCTCGAGCATCTGGACGAGGGCATCCGCAGCCATAAGGGAGCCGTGATCATCACCGGCCACTGCGGCAACTGGGAGTGGCTCAACCTCGCCCTGGCGGCGCGGGGAACCCCCTTGACGGTTGCCGTACGTGCCCTGGATGATCCCCGCTTCGATTCCATCATCCGCACCCTGCGCGGGCGCTTCGGCGGCACCAGCATCGGCCGGGGCGAGGGGGCGGGCCGGGCCCTGATCGCCGCATGTCATGCCGGAGCCACCATCGGGCTGCTCATCGATCAGGATATCGATGCGCCGGGGTGCTTCGTTGAATTCTTCGGTACTCCGGCCTGGACCCCCACCGGCGCCGGTGTGCTTGCCCGCCGCTCGAAGCGCCCCATTGTCCCTTCCTTTGCGACGCGGCAACCCAACGGCGACATGCTGCTCAGCTTCGACCCACCGATAGATCCGATCCTCTCTGAAGATGCCGACCAGGACGCCAGGCTCCTGACGGTGCGTCTGACCGCACGCATCGAACAGCAGATCCGCGCCCACCCCGAGCAGTGGGTGTGGATGCACCGGCGCTGGCGACGGCGCCCGGAGGCGGGGGAGGAGGTGCTCTGGCAATCCGCTACAATAGCGCCTCACCGTCCAACCGGCACGGGACAGGTTGACCCACCGGCAGAGGTGCATGGGAGGTAAATCGATGAAGAAGGGACTCTTGGGGTGTCTGGTGGCGGCTGTCATCGGACTGCTGATGGTGGGAGGGTGGGTGGCCTCAGCCTACAACTCTTTGGTCCGCCTTGACGAGGGGGTGAAGACCGCCTGGAGCCAGGTGGAGAACGTCTACCAGCGGCGTGCCGACCTGATCCCCAACCTGGTGGAAACGGTGCGGGGCGCCCGCGACTTCGAGCGCGAGACCCTCACCGCCGTGGTGGAGGCGCGGGCGCGGGTGGGACAGGTCAACCTCGGGCAGGTGCCCAACGCCGCCCAACTGGAGCGGTTCCAGCAGGCCCAGGACGGCCTGTCGTCGGCACTGTCGCGGCTGCTGGTGGTGGTCGAGCGCTACCCGGAGCTGCGCGCCACCGAGGCGTTCCGGGATCTGCAGGCGCAGCTGGAGGGAAGCGAAAACCGCATCGCCGTGGAACGCCGGCGGTTCAACGAGGCGGCGCAGGCTTACAACACGGCCCGACGCCGGATTCCCACGGTGTTCATCGCCTCCCTGCTGGGTTTTGCGGAGCGCCCCTACTTCACCGCCACGCCGGGTTCCGAGCGGCCGCCCCAGGTCAAGTTCTAGGGTTCGCCTCGGGTCATGCCCCGGATGATCGCCCTGCGGAACGCCCTGGCGGCGCTGGCGCTGGCGGTGGGCCTGCCAGCGCTCGCCCTCGACGTTCCCCCGGTGCCCACTCGCTACCTGACCGATCTTTCCGGCCGGCTCGACCCGGCGGCCGTGCAGCGGGGTGAGGCGGCCCTCGCCGAGCTGGAGCGCAGGCACGGTCACCAGGTGATCGCAGTGTTCTTCCCAAGTCTGGAGGGCGAGGCGCTGGAGGACTTCACCATCCGCTGCGCCGAGGCGTGGCGGGTGGGGCGGGCGGGTCTCGACAATGGGGTGGTTTTCTTCGCCTTTCTCGCCGAGCGCCGCATGCGCCTGGAGGTGGGGTACGGGCTCGAGGGGTCGATCCCGGACGCGGTGGCCCGCCGCCTGCTGGACCAGACGGTCCGCCCCCACTTCGCCCGTGGCGACTTCGGGGGCGGAGTGGTAGCGCTGGCGAGCGCCCTCGAGCAGATCTTTTCCGGCTCGCCCCCGCCCCCGGCCAGGGGTGAGCGCCGGCCCATTCTCGGGTTGATCGTGCTGGCGATCATCCTGATCGTCTTCATCCTCGTCCTCAAGCTGGCCGCAGCTGCCAGCGGGCCGCCGCCCACTCGCCTCGGTGGCCGACGTTCGTCAACGTGGGGGAGCGTCCCCGGCGGCTTCGGCGCCGGTTACCGGGGCGGCGGCCTGGGAGGTTTCGGGGGGTTCTC